>Ga0210383_10001934_pt1 | contig 18816 bp, 17 predicted proteins | sample IncBWC14OmetaG_FD_160072 | JGI IMG/M metagenome (GOLD analysis project Ga0210383, IMG submission 160072) | Forest soil microbial communities from Barre Woods Harvard Forest LTER site, Petersham, Massachusetts, United States - Inc-BW-C-14-O ...
ATCGGCTGATTAGCGCGGCGGTGAAGGACCGCAACCGCTTTGCGGTGGACATTCCACGCATCGTCGACGCATCGCAAGCTGGGATCGGTTCATGGAGCGTTGTACGCGGGATGGCCACCTGGCGCTATTCGGTGCGTGTGCCGACGGCGGTGTCGCTTTCGTTCCATGCGGCGAATATCTTTCTGCCGCCGAGCGCGCAGCTCACAGTGACAGCTGGAGGAAGCACCTACCCATACGTCGCAAGGGACACAAATAAGCGCCAACTTTGGAGTCGAATATCAAAAGGCGACACGCTGACGATGGAACTCACCGTGGCCCCGAAAGAGCGCCGGTCCGTCGTGCTGCAAATCACGAGTGTTCAAGCCGGATACCGAGGATTCGGACACGCCGTCCCAGACCACCCGTACTACGCGCGACTGCGCCAACAGGCAGCTGCTGCGTCGACCTCGAGTTGCATCGTGAACTACGAATGCGACGTCACCGCAGCCAACACCGGCCCAGCGCAAGCTACCGTAGCGCTCATCGTCGGTAATGCCTTCCAGTGTTCAGGAACCCTCATCAATGACGTGCCGCACGATGGTAAGCCGTACGTCCTCACAGCACGGCACTGCGAGAACGGCCAGAACGGAGGCGGGGATCCCGGAGCGGCGGCAAATGTGGTGGTCTATTGGGACGCAACCTCTCCCTGCGGCTCGGTGCTCGGCACACTTTATGATCCTGGCATCGTAACCCAGCTAGGGGCCACCACTGTGGTGGAACAGCAGGACGCATGGCTGCTGCTCCTCAGTCAGCCCCCCGCCGCGAGTGACGCGTTCCTTGCGGGATTCGATGCAACTGGCGGCGCCATCCAGGGTGGTTACACCATTCACCATGCACTCTCCAATGACAAGCAATTGACTACTTGGAACGGAATGGCGATCGCTCAGACAATCGCGGCGAATACTTCGTTGCCTGTCAGCTTCACATCCAACTTCTGGGATGTTGTCAATCTGACTGGGACCATCGGGCCAGGCGCCTCGGGAAGCGCTCTGTTCGATCAAAACAACCGCTTGGTGGGTTCTCTCTCGGAGGGAAATCAGACTGGGGCGACCGATGACGGTTACCTGCAGTGTCCGCTCTCCCCGCCACCAAGTCCGACCACACAGAACGCGTTGGCGTTCTTCACGTCACTGGCAGCGGTGTGGAATTCGACTGCGGATCCTACCGGGAGTGCCATGACGCTCCAGCACGTGCTCGATCCGAACAACACCTCAACTCTCGTGGTGGATTCGATCTCGGGTCCTGCAACGCCTCGGCTTACTCCGTCTGAACTCGTGGTCGGAATCAACGCAACCATCACCTTGAGCTGGTCCGCCGTCGGCGCTTCTTCTTGTACCGCTTCCGGCGGCAACGTCGGTGACGGCTGGGGCGGAACGCTATCGGCGAGCGGTAATCAAACGGTAGTGGAGACGACGCCGGGTACTATCGCCTACGGTATCAGCTGCACCTATCCCGATGGACACCAAAGCAGCGACCAAGTCACGGTGAATTGGTTATCGAGCAATCCTGAGGCATTTGTGACCGCGCCTGGAGAGGTTTGGGCGGGCGGATCATGGCCGGTAACTTGGTTTTCGAACGATCCCCCCTGCCAACTCATGTATGACAACGTCACGCAAACGCTGTCCGGAAACTCGGGGACAATCAGCGTCTCGCAGAGCACGCCGGGAACGTACGACTATCAGGTCTCATGTGGCAGCGGTAGTCCGCCGGTCATTGCGAGCACCAAGGTACTCGTCGACGCCCCTTCCGTCAGTATAGCTCCCAGTAACACAGACCTACGTCTGGGCCAGGGGCTCGAGCTGCGATGGTTCTCTCTCGCGAACTCCTGTACGGCCGAAGGAGGCTCTCCGAACGACGGTTGGTCAGGAACGCAGTTTGCGGGCGGCAACAACGGCACAAGCTTGTTCCCGACAGTCCTGGGCACGTTCACGTACACGGTGAACTGCACCCAGGGACCGATCTCTGCGCAGGCAAGCGTCACTGTGACCATTGAAAACGATGCGCCCTACGCCAATCTCAGTGTCAGCAGCAATTCCATCCTCATTGGCCAGACGCTGACGGTCACCTACAAATCGAACATGTCGAATTGCGATCTGCTCATGAACCAAGTCGGAACGGAGCCTTTTGGTCTTGTTTCGCTCACCCGCACGGGTGGAGATTCGGATGGTACTCAAACGTATTCCGGCAACGGCGTCGGCGCAGTGCAATTCACTTTCTTCTGTGATGGGGCAAATGGCAACAGTCCGGTCATCAATGCGACCCCGCAGACCGTTACCGTCCAGCAGGGGATCACGGCATCCGTCTCTGCGCCGGCCAATGCTGTAACAGGGATGCCTTTTACCCTTAGCTGGCAAACTACGGGCGCAACATCCTGTAGCGCGTCAGGCGGCGGCGCGGATGGGACTTCGTGGAGTGGCAACGTGTCTCTCCCCTCCGGACAAAAGAACATTACACCCAGCGTCACGGGAAACTTCACCTACGTGCTGACGTGCATAGGTCCAAACCCGAACGACACCCTAACCGCTCAAGCGACGATAAACGTTACGGCGCCACCGCCGCCGCCGCCGCCGACCGGCGGCTCTTCTAGCGGCGGTGGAGGTGGAGGCGCATTTGACGGGCTGGCGCTTGGATTACTAGCCCTCGCAAAGGTCCTCGGAGGCTATTGGCGTCAACGGTGGAAAGCAATGAAGCGAAGCTTGGGAAATACGATGTCAGCTTCGCGCCTCTCGATAGACCGCTGTAAGCCAACTCGTGGATTTTGCTGATTTGCAGGGAGGGAATTGAAACCCCGACACGCGGATTTTCAGCCGCTGACCGGGTGTTCCAGGAGTTTATAAATCAATCACTTGCAGCGCTTGCCGACCCCTTCCCAGGCACAACCAAGGCACAATCCTGGCACACCAAATCTGAATGGGTCACAAATGTGGCACACCACTTTCGAGCCATGAGCTTGACGTTGCGCAGGCTCTTCATCTCAGTGCGCAGCGAAATCATTTCTGATCACCTCTCCATTCTTCATGACGAACCGGACCCGCTCGAGCTCGGTTATGTCGGTTACGGGGTTGCCGGTTACCGCGACCAAATCGGCGAATTTCCCCGGCTCAATGGCGCCAATCTTGTCTTGCCAGCCGAGCATTTCGGAGGCGTTGGTCGTGACGGAACGGATCACATCGAGTGCCCCAACTCCGGCGGCGTGCAGATTGAGAATCGTTGTGACACTCGCTTGGCCGCACGTTTTTCCCGGCCAGAACCAGCACATGTCGGTTCCGGCAGCAAACTTCACCCCCGATTTCAGCACTCGCTGAATCAACTGGTCGTAGAGTTGGTCGTGGCGTGCATCGGCAATGTCACGAGCGGAGCGCCTTGCAGGAGAGACGACGACGCTGGATTCCATGATCCTCAGGAGGAAATGGTTGTAGCTGGTCGGCGTCAGGTCCAAGAATATGCCCTTGTCACGCATCTGATTAAGTTGCTCGTCGGTCGCATCGTTGCCGTGCTCGATGGAATCGGCGGCGGAATCGATCGCTGTCTGTATGGCGGTCTTGTCGATTGCGTGGACAGCAAGCTTCAAGTGGTTGCGGTGCGCTTCTTCGACCGCAGCCGCAAGTTCAGGGACGGTAAGGTTCTCGTCCGCCGAAACCTTGATGACATCCACGTTCTGGAAGACATTCTGCCGGACCGCTTGGCGAGCAGACTCGGGCCCATCAATCAGCAAGAACTCCTGCTTTAGGATCGATTCGGCAAGGGCAGGATTGAGGTTCTGAACGTATTCGCCGCGCGTGATGAGCTTGCGCGCGGAGGCGAGGATTCGCGGACCAGGGACGCGGCCCGCATTGATGGCGTCACGCAGTTCGGTATCGCCGTCAATTCCGGAATGACCGAGATTGCGGACAGTGGTGAAGCCGCTCTCCAGGTCTTCTCGCGCATTCTGCGCGCCGAGAAATGCGCGTTTGATTGGCGATTCAGCGATTGCCAACAACAAAGGCGGTACAAATATGCCGTTCTCATGCCGCTTACTCTCTTCTTCTGGCGGCACAATCACATCAAGAAGCAGGTGAGTGTGCCCGTCGATCAAGCCCGGCAGTAGAGTGGCATTGCCGAGATCAATGGTCTTGACGCCGGTCGGCGCGTCCCTTTGCACTTGCGCAGGTGAACCAACTTTCTTGACCTTACCGTCTTCAATCAGCACGGCCGCGGGAGCGAGCACGTTCCCGGTGCGCGGATCGAGCAGCCGGTCAGCTTTGACTAGAGTGACAGGAATCGGAGCTTGGGCGGCGACCTCAACACTTGAAAACAGCGCGAAAAACCATGCTGCCAGCAGTAGCAAGAAATGGCGTTTTGGTTTCATTCGAGCGATTTCCTAAATTAATTTTGCACTCATCGATCACCACATCTCTGGCTCCGCGCCCGAGTCTGTGCCTCGTCGACACGTGAAGAGCGTAGATGGCCGGGAATCCACGCGGAAGTGCCGACCGGCACCATGAATGCCCATGACTTTCGGCACATCGAGGAGCAGGCGCCCGGTGCTATGCTCTTGGCATGAGGCTCGAACAACGCGTTCAGTGGCTCATCCTCGCGGTCGCGGTCACGATCTGGATCGGGGTTGGGGTTTTCGCGATGGCGCTAATGCCGTTCCGTCACGCTCACGCGTCCACCACCGTCTGGATTCTCCTTTTCGTTGCCTTCGGCGCCGCACTCTTCGGCTCGGTCTTGATCGGGCAGCGTTCGCGGACAGGCCAAGTGCTCCTGATCGGGGTCGAAACGCTGCTGGTCGTTGCGATGGCGGCGACCAACCGCGGCTCGCCCGGCCCGCTCCTCACGCCCATCGCGTTGCAGGTGGCGCTCTTGTTCGGCACACGCTCCGCTCTTGCGTGGGTCGTGTTGCAATCGATCCTGATCCGGCTGGGGCTATGGCAGCAGAACGCCGACCCGATGGGCTGGTTCTATTTTTTGGCTGTCGACGTTGCGGGCGAGCTGATCGCGGTTGGCGCGGTTCACGCGCTGCGCCGGGAAGCCGAAAGGAGTCTGGCGCTCAGCCGGATAAACGCCGAATTGCGGGCGACGCAGGCGCTTCTCGCGGAGAGTGCGGCGCAGGCCGAACGCACGCGAATTTCGCGCGAACTGCACGACGCGTGGGGGCACGACCTGACCGCGCTTAGCCTGCAACTCGAATATGCGAGCCATGTCTCCCCCGAACTCGGGCGCGCGAGCGCGATCGAGGCGCGCGATCTCGCGAAGTCGCTGCTCGCCAAGGTGCGGGACGTCGTTGGCACGCTGCGCCGATACGAGGGACACGACATCAAGCAGGTGCTGGAAGCGTTGGCGACGGACGCACCGCAGCTCAACGTGCATCTCGACATTCCCGATACGCTCGCGCTTCAATCCGCCGAAGCGGCGCAGACCCTAATGCGCTCGGCCCAGGAGATCATCACCAACACGCTCCGCCACGCCGGCGCACGCAATCTCTGGCTTGCGCTCAGGATGGAAGACGGTGGTGTGCGGCTCGACAGCCGCGATGATGGCGAAGGCACCGACCAACTTCGCCTCGGCCATGGTCTCAAGGGACTGCGTGAACGCTTCCAGCAGCAGGGCGGCCAAATCGCATTCGAGAGTGCGCGTGGCAGCGGGTTCAAAGTGGTGGGCTGGATTCCGATACGGCCTTCGCTCCCGTGATCCGCGTTTTCCTCGTCGACGATCAGACGTTGGTTCGCAAAGGCATCAGGAGCCTTCTCTCGCTTTTGCCGGACATCGATATTGTCGGCGAGGCCGTCGACGGAGCCGAGGCTCTGCGCCTCATTCCGCCAGCGGCACCCGATGTCGTTCTTCTCGACATTCGCATGCCGGAAATGGACGGCCTCTCCGTGCTGCGCAGCCTTGCAGAATCGGGTCGCGCGCCGCACTTCATTATCCTGACGACGTTCGACGACGCGGACGCGCTGTTCGAGGGGTGCAAGGCGGGCGCTCGCGGATTTTTGCTCAAAGACGTCTCGCTCGAGCAGCTTGCATCCACGATCAGCGCGGTCGCAGGGGGGCGCCTGGTCCTGCAGCCCTCGATCACCGAAACGCTGCTGCGCAATATCAAGGGACGCGCCGAGTCCCGGCTCGATGATGAATTCACCGAGCCCCTCACCGATCGCGAGCGCGGCGTCATCCGGTTGATGGCCGGCGGCTTCAGCAACCGCGAGATCGGCGAAATGCTCGGGCTGACCGAAGGAACGGTGAAGAATCATGTCTCGCGACTGCTCTTGAAGCTCGATGCTCGCGACCGCATCAGCGCAGTGCTGAAGGCGATTGCCAGCCGCCTTGCGTGAGGATCGTGTTGACTATTACATCTTGATTTTGCTAAGTGCAAGATTCGTGGCGTCCTGATTCACCTGCCGGGAATATGCCGCGGAAGATCCATCGCGTCGTGGAGTAACCGCAGCACTTCGATACTGCGCGGGTGCGTGCCAGGTCCTACACGGAATAACACGAAGTGTCGACCCTTATGGCCGTCTCGCGCCACATGCAGTGTAAATATCCTTTTACCGATCTCGCTCCGCTCTTTCGCACCAACCGTCGCTGGGCCTGCAGTCAGCGCCACGAGAGCAGCGGAAAGCGTATCGGCGTAGATTCGCGCCTGCACATCTCCAAACTCTCTCAGCGTCCAAACGATGATGCTCTGAAAGTCAGACTCTGCGGTTTTGGTAAGACGCACTGTCCACGGATGTGCGTCTTCGGAAATCTATTTCTCGTTTCGACCCGCTGGCGATAACGCGGTATCCCGCAGCGTGCCCAGATGACGTACTAAATCAGCAGGCGCATCGAACGTGCGGTACTGACCTGCGTCAATGTCCGCGATCCCTGCGCGCGCGGCATCGCGCAGTGCCTTGATGCGCGCCTTGCCCTCTGCCTCTTGGCCCTCGACGAGCCTCAATCCTTCACGCAGCACTTCGCTTGCGTTCTGATAGCGGCCTGAGGACACAAGGCGTTCGACCAGCTCGGCCTGGTAGTCGGTCAGGACAACGTTTCGGGTGCGCATGATCGCTATGACCTTAGGTTCCTATCTATTGGCATATTATGCCATTGCGCCGAGGGAACGAAAATCCCCGACACGCGGATTTTTCATCCGAGTGTCGGGGTGATTTTGAAGAGTTCAGCGAATGCATAAGTCGATGATTTTTTTGAAAATAGTGGCATGGAGGGAATTGAACAATACGCGGAAAGCCTATGAATTGCGGCATTCTTGAATGACCGAAAACTGAGTTACCCGCACTGTTACCCACAGCTGATTTTGGGCATTTCGGCAACTGAACCCTGGACACTCAGATTTTTTTCAGCTGTCTTTTAGTGGTCCTATTTCGCATCGTCGTTCAGGTCCTTGGCAACGACCTTACCATTCTCCCAAACGCAAATCCGCGTGACGGCCCACGCTGAAAAGTCCTGCATTAATCTCGGTACCGAAATCCGAGTTGCCTACGTCACCGGTTCGCTCCGGTTTAGGTCATGCGGCACCAAGCGCGACGGTACGCACAGACACCAAGTCCTCGTCGCGAACGCCGCGAACGTCGTTAGTGCGTAACGTCACCAGAGCTTGAGTCTTACCGGAGGCTCTGACGAACTCGACGTCCAACCCATCGGGTTCATAGAGTTCGACTATCGCTCCAAGGTCACCCTTGCGCAGCCCGCGCTCGGGAATGTCGCGCTCCAAAACCACTGTTTCCAATTCGTGGAACTTCATTGGCCATCTCCTGGATAGACTGTCACCAACCGCGGGAAATCCTCACCGCTTTTCACGATCCAAATCGTCGTTACCCTGGCCTCCCGCCCGGATGGTCCCCGCAAGATACCATTGACCTCGTATTTCTGCCCAAAGGTACTCATTTGACGCTCCACCGCGACGCCGGATCGGGCGATTTGCAATATGTCCATTTGAAGCTGCCGGCAATCTTGCCTGGAATAACCCATCCCGGAAAAAAACGCGGCCTAAAAGCGCCCCACCGCGTGTTCAGTGGAAAGGAGATAATCACGAAGCTTTTCTGGCTGGATGAGCGCCCGATCTGCAGCAGGAAGATTCATCTCAGTAATGCCCGTGTAATCCTTGCAGTGCGGTCTTCTCGTGCGATCCGCTGAACGTCAGGCCACTTTGGGCGCGTTGGCATCCAAGATGCGGATACATTCATAATTTAGCTCGCAGCTTCAGCTGTTGGGCCGTTTTAGTGAGGTAATGTCGACTCTCGATAATGGGCTTTACGCGGTAGACCGATCTCACCTTGATGTAACAGGTTATCAGAGAAGTTGCGCCGCACGGGCATTTGCCCGCACGGCGCAACAACTTCAAGACACATCCTTAGCGCGATTCCGCGAGGGTGATCTTCTTTTCCGCCTTTCCCGTCTTAGCATTATAAAGACTCGTCAGCATCGGATTGTTGACTTGGGCGACCGCCCGGGACACCGCACCACTGATACAGGTCTGCACGGCATGTATCTGCGACAGATCGAAGTTATCCCAATGTCCACAGACCTCAGTGGCTGCCCTCTTGATCCGCCCATACAACACTGCCGCGCCTTCTGGGCTATTCAGATTCAAATCCTTGAAGCTGACCCGCTGAGTCGCGACCGACTCTTCGGCCCGTGCCGCGTTATACAGCATGACCATTGGCGCGAAGGTGAACATTATCAAAGCTGTCCGAAGCGCGCTTGTGCGTACTGTCTTGGTGATGCTCATGACCGACTCCCTTACTGACTCTGCGTTGAAGGTTGAATGCTTTCTGCGCCATTGAACGGCGCTCGATTTATTGCTGTACATGACCATGTGCTCCTTTGTTTAGGTTGATTTGCGTTGTCACGGCTTCATGAGCGAACCCGCCACTTCACCGTCAGGAGCCATCGTGAGCGCCAGGTTCGTTTCAATCCTGACCGCAAGCTGAAAAACTAGTGGAGAAAAAGTGAAACCGCCAAGTATTTGATTCGAAAGCGTTTTCAGCGCAGACTTACTTGAGTTTCGGCTGTAGTACTCGCTGGGGCCTTCTGGCATCATTTAAATCTGATCTCGCCCGGACGCGACGATGAGCTATGGAGCCGGGATATCATGGGAGAACGATCAATCTCGCTGGCGTTATCGATCGCCGAAAAGAATCGGCGACGCTGGCACTTTGGCCGTGCAGTGCTAGACGAGTGTACACACGAATTAATCGTCAACGGGATCGACGTCGAACTCGAACGCAAGCCCCTCGAAGTTCTGATCTATCTCCTGTTGCATGCTGGTGAGGTATGCACAAAGGATGAATTGCTTGCCGGCGTCTGGCCTGGGCGAGTTCTTAGCGAGACTGTACTTACAAAGTCCATCGGTCGACTGCGAGACGTACTTGGCGACGAAAGCCAAGAGATCATAAAAACTGCGTATGGATTTGGTTATCGGTTCGTTGCACCGGTTCGCGTGGAAGCCGCTCCGACGCCAGAGCCGGCGCGCTTTGACTTTCGGCCCGGGGATCATCCACCGGGCAGGCCCCTCTGGAGCCTGGTTGAGCGCCTTGGCGTTGGCGGTCATGGCGAGGCTTGGCGAGTCCGACACGAGAAAACCAACGAGCAGCGGGTATTTAAGTTCGCGCAGGACGAGGACTCACTAGTCGCGCTCAAGAGGGAGATCACCCTGTTCCGCGTGATTCACGACACGCTCGGCCAAAACGCGTGCGTGGTCAGGTTGCTGGATTGGAACCTGGAGCAACTACCCTATTTTGTAGAAGCAGAGTTCCTCCCAGGCGGGAGCCTTCTGAGTTGGGTCCAACAGCGTGGCGGAATTCCCTCGATACCCCTTTCAGAACGTCTGGAGATTGTTGCAAAGATCGCTGAAGCCCTCGGAGCGGTACATTCGGTTGGCGTGCTGCACAAGGACCTGAAGCCTTCCAACGTATTGGTCAGATCTTTAGCCGGCAGTGCCGTGGATATCGTCTTAGCAGACTTTGGAAGCGGTGGCGTGCTCGATGTCAGTCGACTCGAACGCCTTGGTATCACACGGCTCGGTTTCACCGAGACTGTCCTCGGCATCCAAGGCGCCTCGGGAACTCCACTTTATCTGGCGCCCGAAGTATTGGCTGGTCAGCCCTTCACAGTGAAGGCTGATGTCTACGCAATCGGGGTGATCCTTTACCAGTTCGTAGTCGGCGATTTCCACAAGGTGATGTCTCCAGGCTGGGAACGCGGCATCGACAATGAGTTGTTGAGGGAGGACATCGCGTTGCTCGCGGAGGGCAACCCCATCGAGCGCTCGGGCGATGCGACCGAGCTCGCGCGCCGCTTGCGTTCACTGGATGAGCGCGGCGCCAAGCGTGCACAGGAGCGCGAGGCGAAATTGCGAGCCGATCGGGCGCACCGTGCATTGGAGCGGGCACGAGCTGGGCGGCTTGGTCTTGCATTGGCGTTAGTCATCTTGCTGGTCGGGTTTGGCGTAAGCACGCACCTATACATGGTCGCTGGCGATGCGCAGCGCCGGGCTGAGCGAGCAGTCGCAACAACGAAGGCGGTCAGCAGCTTTTTGAGCAAGGATCTCTTCGGGTCCATCGACTTGTCCAAGCGCGATGTGCGCGACGTGACTGTGAGGGAGGTTCTGGGCGCTGGCGCAGCACAGATCGATAGCCGTTTCCGAGATGCTCCAGATGTCGCGGCAGAAGTGCATGCAGCGCTCGGGGCATCCTACATGGCATTGGAATTGCCAGAAGTGGATGACCAGCTCAATCGTGCGCTTGAACTGTATGAATCGACAAAGGGAATCGGTTCTTCGGAAAGCCTCGCCATCCTTGCGGAGCTACTCGGGTTCCTGCATACGCCGGATCAGACGAAGTCACTGATTGCCCACGCTGAGAGGGCCCTCGCTGAAGCGCGCCGGCGATACGGTGAGACCAACGACGCGGTGCTGCAGCTGCGTTTCAAATTGGCCCTGGGGCAGTATCAACAGGGCGATTGGGTGCGCGAAGTCGAGGAGCTCAAATCGCTTTCTGCTGATATGGATCGTTACTTCCCGAACACTTCGCATTTTGACGGTCAGCTTTCCCGGTTGCTCGGCACAGGCTTATCGCGCGTGGCTGATTTCGCGATCGCAGAGCAATGGTTGGTTCGTGCTCGCTCGGAAATCGAGCGAGCACCGGGAAATTCGGGCGCGCCTGCACCGATCGTTCGTATGGATCTAGGCGCCCTCTACTGTGAGACCGAACGCTACGCAGAAGCCGAACGTGAGCTGGGTGCCGCATTGATCGGCATGCGACGATTGGTGCCAGACGATAGTGCGTACGTTCTGCAGATTCGCCGAGATCAAGGTCAGTTAAAACTTGAGCAGGGGCGACCGGAGGAAGCGGTCGCAGTACTCGAGGACGTTCTACGCGTCCTTTCCTCCTCGCCGCACGACACCGACTCGGCGGCTTCTTGGCTGATCCGATACTATCTCGGGCTCGCCTATCAGGCGCAGGGGCGGCTGCCGGAGGCCGCGGACACTCTGCGCGGCTCACTGGAGCGCAGTGAGGCGGCGAAGGGTCCCGATTATCCACTCACTGAACAAATTCGAATTGGGCTCGCACAAACACTCTTGTTGCAGGGAAGGCTGGACGAGGCACAAGCTCTTCTCGCGCGCGTCGACCAAAGCGGACTACCGGGCTTGCCCAAGAACCACCCAATTGCCGGCGAACTGCGCCGCACACAAGGGCTTCTGCTGAAACAGCGCGGCCAAATCGAGAAATCGCGATCCGCGCTAACGGAGGCACTGGGCATTTTCACGACCCGCTATGGGAAAACTCATTGGCGCACACAGCGTACTCAAGATGAGTTGGCGCAACTCAGATAGGGGCAATGCTCATGAATATCGGCCTCCTGTTGACAAAACGATGCAATGCGCAGTGCGCACATTGTGCGACCGACAGCGGACCATACCAAACACAAGCGCTGCCAACACAAAAAGTGCTCTCTGTCATGAACGAAGCGGCGAAACGATTGCCGGCGGGAGAATCGCTGTTGTTCGGAGTGTCGGGGGGCGAGGCTTTCCTCGATCTCGAGCAACTCGTCGAGGTCATTCGCCATGGCGTAGGCTTGGGTGCCACGGTAACCTGCGTTACAAATGCCTATTGGGCGACGTCCGACTCAAAGGCGCAGGCCATCGTGGCTCGCGTGCGCGAAGCCGGCCTTACTCACTTAGCGGCAAGCACCAGCCGCTATCATCAGCGCTTCATTCCCATCGAGCGAGTGAAGCGTGCATTGTCCGCCGCGCGTGCTGCAGGGATAAACACCTTGCTCAAGATCGTCTACTCCGGCCCTGATCAGAAGGAAGGCTTGGTCCAGCGCTGGGCTGACTTCGTCGGAGCCGATGCTCTGCAGGCATTTCCTGTTGTCCCCTATCTGAGACGTGGAGGCGAACTTCCGCTGGAGCACTATGTTCGCACTCCCGGACTGCCGAAAGGGCGCTGTCCATCTCCGGCGCTGACAGTCCGGGAGGATGGAGCGGCCTTCAATTGCTGCACTCCCGGCGGATTCGAAGCGCTGCTGCAAGTTGGTAACGTTTTCGATTGTTCACTGGACGCACTAGTCGATCGATACCACTTCGATCCGGTATTCCAGGTGCTGCGTGAGCGCGGCCCCATTCACTTCGCACGCCATGCGATCAGGAACGGCGACGGCGGACGTTTGCGCTCTGCATATGCTGACGTGTGCGATTTATGCGCGCATGTTGCATCCGATGCGACTTTGGCGAAGCTTGCCCGAGACAGCGCCAAGACATACCGAAGCCGCTGGGCGAAGCGAGTCGCCGGCAAAATGAGAGCGAACGCATCGGTAGTTACCCGCAAATCAAAATTGCAAAGTCTCACAAAATGATGAGGGCATGGACATGAGCAATAAGAATGCACGTACTCGGAAAACATCGAAACGACAAGGCGCGAAACCCACAAGTAAGGTGCCCAAGTCCACTCGCACTGGAAAGAGAAAGAAGTCGGATCCTTATACGGCAATTGCGAAGGCATTGGATACTGCAACATCAGAAGAGCTTGCGGCGCTGCAATCAAGTTTGCTGAAGGGTGGAAAACGAGTGGCGGGGATTCCGCTATCAACGTTCGACGCAGGCTATCTCGCGGCTCAGCTTGTTGCCTACCACAAGAAGTGGAAGCGCCGTCGTCGGCCGAAAATTTACCTTGAGTTGTTCCTTGTGGACAATTGATAGTTAAAGAGCGCCCATGGCCGAGAAAGCCGCGGTATTGGTGGGAATCAATCATTACGCTGGATATATCCGGCACATGGGCCGTGTGGTGCCGCTGCGTCGTCATAAGCTCTATGGCTGCGTGAACGACGTCAACTCCATTTTTGACTTGTTGATCCAGAAATTCGGATTCGTGGCGGACAACATTCAGGAGTTGACTGACGAACGCGCCATCCAATCTGCCATCCTGGACGCATTAATTGACATGGTTGACTCGGCTGCGCCGGGCGATCACTTATTATTTTATTTTTCTGGACATGGTTCTTTGTATCGCCGGAAACCTCCTGGAGATGATCCGAAGGCCGAGGAACCAGTCTTCGAAATTCTGTGTCCGTACGATATGGATTGGGACCAAGAGATTTTTATATCCAAAGAAAATCTCAAAGACATCGTGAATCGGCTCCCCGACGGTACGGCCATCGAAATAGTATTGGATGCCTGCTGTGCGGGCGGAATGAGAGATGTGGGGCGTCAATTTCCCGCATTGATGCGAATGCCTTTGCTCGGCGGATACATGGATTCGTCGCTGTCGGGGCGCTCACGTTTCCTCGTACCGCCAGCCGACGTTGCGTCGCGCATCGTGAGCGCTCGAGGTGACACTGCAATCCCGCGGATCATGTCGACGCTCGGGTCCGACGGACCGAAGCGGTGCATCATTTGGGCTTCGTCCAATGAGCACGAACTCTCCGAGGAGTTCATTCCGAGGCACGGCAGGGAACATGGTGCATTTACTTATTTTTTAAGCGCGGCACTGGAGGCGATGCCCACTGCACAGCGGGCCACCGTGCTCGAAAGTGTCCGTGAAAGCTTAAAAAAAGAACGTTTCCGCCAGATTCCCGGCTTATTTCCACAGCGGCCCCTTATTACAGACAATTGCTTTCTCAAGCCTGGCGAGTTCGCGTAGCAGGGAGAGAATTGAACGTATTGCTAGAGGCCTAAACGCCTGTCGCCAAGCCTGTGTACTGTGGGAGTCTCCCTAGATGTATCGCCAAAAAGGAAGATGAACATGACGACAAGTATGGAAGCGGTGATCAAAGCAACGGGTGAAGAGGCCGAACTTCTCACGGCTGAGATACGGGAAGATGGGGACCTCGCTGCGGCATTCCGCGCATTGGAGCAGAGAGTCGTCGAATTTGAGCAATCATCTGGTAAAGATGCTTCGGCGTTACTGCCCGCCGACGACGATGCCGGCTTGCGATTTCTTCGGAATCGCCATGGGGAGGACTTTTGGCGGGCCTACCGGAAGCGTCTTCAGAAGGAACTCTGTAGCTCTCATGGAAACCTGCGAAAAATGTTCCGCAAAGGCTCGAGTTTCGCTGGCCCCGCAGTCGTCACTACCATAGTCACAACGCTTCAGTTGCCGGTGGCGATAATTCCCTTGTTTGGCCCAATTGTTGCGATCTTGATGTCCATTGGTCTGGATGCCTTTTGTGACGCAACCGCCGACACCGAAAATGGCACTGACTGATCTACTAAAGCACTACGGAGACGCAGAATATCGCCCGCACAGCCTGCGTCTGTCCAGCGCCGCGATGTTGCCTCTGCACGCCCTGTCTGCTGGAGCGCTTTATTTGGTTGACATCATGCTGTCGGAGTCTGGGGCAAATCAACGCTACACCAATTCAGATGGAAGGGATTTCCCTGCAGTCGCGTTTACGCCAGACGTAAGTTGGAAAAAAGACGGTGCCGTTCGGACCACGTACGATCGCCTGTCAGAAACTGAGAAGGCAGAAGTCTTAGGATTTTTGACATTTCCAATTCATGAGATGACGCACCATGTTGATCATCTTACTACGCCATTTGGAATTCTCTACCACGCAAGTTGTTGCGCGGAATATGTCGCGATGCAGCGCTTTGCTCCCGAAATCTGTTCATCTGCGGAGAGCTTCATCAACGAACCGCTCGCTAGTTTGCGAGATTGCCCGGTTCTTGGCGGGTCTTCTGCTTGGGATAACCTTCGAACTTGGGTGCGTTTCTTCGATGCTTGTCGTGGCGCACCAAATTGGGCGGTCGACTCCTCCGCTTCTGCGAACGTGCAGCTGTTTGGAGTTACCCTGTCGTATTGCAGAATTTATAACTCCTTCGAATCGGTTCGTTCGTTGGCATTTCCGAGGTATTACTTGCGCCCAACGTCTCTTCTAGAGACACGTGCCGTTGTTCATTCTCTACGCTACATACTTTTTCTGTTCGATAAACAAGAGGCCGCTCGCCACGCGATTCAGTGCTACATCGATTCATATTACCCGGCCGGGAACAGCACTCTCGACTACACATTTGTTCTCGATCTTTTTGCAAGAATGTATTCCGGAATCGGGTCTTTTACACAGCTCATCGCCAAGGCGCCGACGGAGGCTATTGACAGCTGGCTGCTCCTGCTTGACGGTCTCTGTTGGTATAGCTTGCAAGCTCCACCCCGTCTGGATTTTGGATCTTCGCGAGCGGTCGGACCAGTAGAGAGATTTATTTTCGGTGCGTTGCACTTTGCACGTCGATTGGCGCGAGAGCGTGAACTAAAAATTAAGAGCGTAGTATCGCTTCTAAACGGTATGGACACTGATAAGACATTGCAAGAATTGGGATGTACGCCCATAGAGCCCTCCCTAAAGCATTCCCTGGACCATCTAGCGGATATACGGACTACTAGTATGGCCAACGTCAGCAATAAAAACATTCGCTCTCACTTTCAGCATGTTTTCAAGGCGCAGACCTATTTCATGAGACAGCGGCAAGGACATGGTTACAACTCATTTACCGGCCTGCCGGAAAATGGAAATGTCGTAGGTTCGCTGCTACGTGATCGCGAAGTGGATTATCTCGGATTGCACTTTGCCAAGTATGGTTACCAGCCGAACAGGGATGTCGTTGATTGGTTTTCCGACCGCGAATCTTTTCTATTTCGTTATCGATTTGGAGCAGAAAATGAGGCCTTGAGGAATCGTCTTCGTGCTAGATTTCCACCGTTGGTCGGGTGCGAATCGCTGCTTTGTAAATGCGGTGTGACCGTTACGGGCCGTGTTCCGTCCAGTACTTGGCGGTATTACTGCAGATGCCCTACTTGCGGAGTCCGACTACGCATCAGTCGGCTCGCAAACTCGTAACCCTATGTTGCTAAATTTACCGCGCAGGGAGGGAATTGAACCCCCGACACGCGGATTTTCAGTCATTTTTCGGGGGTTTGAGGGGTTTATCAATCAATCACTTGCAGCGCTTGCCACCCCGCTTCCCAGGCGCACCATGGCACAATTCTGGCACATCCAATCTGGGCTCGACACATTCTTGGCACGCGTCGACATCGGCTGCCTTAACGGGCAATGCCTTATTCCCGCTTTACGGCTTCGCTACGTCGTGGAGACCTAATCGCTTTTTGCCACTTTCGTGTTGCACACGAACCCGCACTTGGTATCGTTCGCTCCGCACCCTGACATAGAGACTCGATACCTGGGAGGTCCGGAGTTATCAGTTGCCTATTTCGGTTCGGCAATCAGTTGCGGATCATGCCGCGCCACACGTTTCGATCGATGCCCCAGGGGGCTTACCTCAGATGCGTCGAAAACGCGAGGAGCGGAATAGCATGTGGTACACAACCAGAACCACAGCGGCACCGATCGTTGCGACGAGCAAGCTTTCGAGATTGAGTCCGGTTACCCCCGACCTTCCGAAGCTGTGGAAGAGCCAACCGCCAACGACTGAGCCAACGATCCCAAGAAGGACATCGAGAATAATGCCCTCCCCGTGCCGATTGACGATCTTGCTGGCAATGAAGCCGGCGACGAGTCCGAGGATGATCCACGCGAGCATTGACATGAGAACTCCAGTGATGGCGCGAGCGCTTGCAAGCCGCGCCTAATCGCTGCTTGCGGCCTATTGCGTACGTATGCGAGTGCGACAATCCGAGGACCGAGCGTACCTCAATTCCGCCGCCGACTCCGTGCACTAGCGCGCTTAGCGGCGAAGCGCGATGCCGATGGCGATTACACCGCGACCTGCACGGGCGGCAACCGCTATCACGTGTTTGCGAGCGCGCACGGTCGCGTCGTGCAACGATTACAGTGCCTTTGCCCACTTATCTTTCGCTGCGGAACTGTTGCGTTACCGGCGCCCGAAATTGGAGTCCTTGAACAATTCGGAGCCGAATCGGCACGCTTTAATTCCCCCGACGCGAGCGGGCCTCAAACATCAACCGGTGGGCCCGAGGTACGTATCGAACCAAGAGAGGGTCTCCTTGATGAACTCGGTCTGCGGGACCAGATGCCCTGAATCGTAAACAAACATCCTCTTGCGGTCGTCGGGAGTCCCCAGCAAACGGAACATCGGCTTCTGTGCCGTTTCCACCGGGAAGAACATGTCGTATTTTCCGTTCAGCATCAGGACCGGTTGTGTCACTCTCGGCAAATAGTTGATCTGATCCACTTCCGGCAAGGATTTCTCCATCCCCATCCCGCCGACGTTCAACACCACCACTTTGATGCGCTTTTCCACGGCCGGAATGATTCCGCCCATGAATCCTCCCCAGCTGATACCGAGGTACGCGACCTTATCCGCCTGCATGTCTTTTCGAGTTTCTAGATAGTCGATGGTTCTGGAGTACTCCTTCCCCCACATGATCACGTGGTCCTTGTAGCGGACGGTCTCCTCCTGCAGATCGGCCTTCAAGTCGTCTTGACGCTCATAGGTTCCCTTGTAAATCGGAAAGATAAGAGCCCGTCCACCTTTCATAATGAAGAGCAGCCGACTGTTGATTAGCGACGGCTCAAACTTGCTCTCATGAATACCGTTGGAACCTGGAAAAAAGACCACCGGCTGGAGTGGGGCCGAGGAGGTCTTCGGCAAGAAGACATAGAGCACCAGTCGCTCGTTGTTGTAGCCGGCATCGATCGATACGACGTCGGCCTTCCAGGACTCGCTCTCCATGGTCCTTTCGATCATTGCACGAACCGGAGTCTTGTCATAGACGAATTGCCGGGAGAAACTCGCAAAGATCGCATCGCTTACAGGCTTTTCCTTGGAGTAGTCCCTGAACTCCCTCGACAACGGCTGCATCAGCGCGATCACCGCTGAGTCCTCGGCGATTCGCTTAATGCATCTGAAGCCGTTGGATTCGCTTCTGTCCAGAGCCGGCTGCGTAAAACTATCGTTGAACGCGTAGGAGGGGTCGGTCCAGCCGCCGCCCAGAATGAAGCGCTGATCCGAGTCACCGCTCTGATTGAATGTCCACTCGCGCGCGTTTCCGGCAAGATCATAGACGCCGTACGTACTGAGGCCGGCGAGACTGCCTACCGCGCTCGTCGACTTACCATTGAAATTGCTCAATGGGAGCAAGAACTCCGAACGCCATGTGTCCGCCACCGCCGCCCAATGAAATGCGGTCGGCAACTGCTTGTGTGCATAGGCCGCGTAAGCCGCGGCCTCGTACCAGGACACGCCAGTCACCGGGTGATTCTCGGTGCCGTCGGGGTAGCTTCCCGCTTCCCAGGTCGCCGGCCCCTGTCGACCCGTTCGGTCCATGAATTTTTTGAGCGCGGTGCTCAAGGGAATCATTCTGCCGGCCTCGACAATCGGAATGG
>Ga0210383_10001936_pt1 | contig 18804 bp, 14 predicted proteins | sample IncBWC14OmetaG_FD_160072 | JGI IMG/M metagenome (GOLD analysis project Ga0210383, IMG submission 160072) | Forest soil microbial communities from Barre Woods Harvard Forest LTER site, Petersham, Massachusetts, United States - Inc-BW-C-14-O ...
CGCAAAGGGGTGCCGATCAGTTCACGCTAAGGGGAGCCCGCCAGTGTAGCCGAACTTGAAAAGGGGTCATGATCGACACGCTAAAACTAAAAACAAGCTGGCGAATTATTCCTGGGTGCAGCCGGTTAGTTAAGCGGCCGTCTCCTTAACTCCCGAATTTGCAGACGACAAGTCGTTTGCTCAGGCGGGGTTTTGAGGTTCGCGGCAATAGCCGTGATTTAAAATAGCTTGTAAACGCTGTTTTTATAGTGGCTACAGTAAGTCGTTGGTAAACACTTTGGTTTTTATAGGTAGGCCCGTACAGTTCAGTCATGCGCAAAATTTTGACTGTGTCGGCGCTCGTCCTCTTCGGTGCCATCGAGGCGTACGCCGTTTCTCTCCCGGCTCCTTCTTATTCGGTTACCGATCTTGGGGTTTTACCCGGCTACCGATCGATCAGAGGCAGCTCGATTAATCTTCTAGGCCAAGTGACCGGTACTTGTTCGGACGGAATAAGCTTCGCTTATCGCTTCTCACACGTGTTCCTCTATCAAGGCGGAAAACTCACCGATCTTGGGGCGCTTTATTTCAATTATTTGAATGCAACGACTGGGACACTCCTGGATGCCCAACCGAATAGTGAGGGGTTGATGATCAACATCAAAGGTGAAGTGGTCTTCCTCTTTTCGGCGCCAGACGCCTATGAGAGAGAAGGTTCATTACCGGTTCTTTACCGGAACGGAAGCTTTACGACTCTTTTTGCGTATCCGAACGGCTACGGCGGAGACGTAGCAGGCCTAAATGACTTTGGGCAAATCGCCGGAGGAATTAATGTCGGAAAAGGCGCAAACGCGATTAATTTTGGGGGGGACATTGAGCGGGATTACTACAGCTACATAACCCAGCCCAACGGCGCTTTCGTAGTCCTTCCGGATTTCGGTCCTCCGAATCCAGTTACGGGAAATCCGCGGAATCTAAAGGTGCAAGGGCTCACCGATTGGGGACAAGCCTACGGGGTTATAGAAACCGGAGGTACCACCCAAATCGCCGGGTCTACTTACAATCTAGTCGAGGAGCTTATTGTTTCCGCCTATGGTCAGCCGGTAAAATTAGGAACTGTCGTCGAGGGTGGTCTGCTCGTCTTTAATCAACGTGGAGACTTCGTCGATCAGTCAAAAATCGCTATGCTGCCCGGAAATCCGGTACCGTTTTTCCCTCCGGTCTTGCACCTCGGAAATAAGACCATCCAACTGGATCCACCTCCCGGGACGGCGACTTTAACCAACCCGGTTTACACCACCCTGGCAATCAATGATTTCAACACCGTGGTCGGTTACCTGACCGACGCAGCTTCTGGAGCGACACTGCCTTTTCTCTATACTAATGGCAAGACGTACGATCCGAATACACTCGTTTCGACTTCCTTACACATCGATGAACTAGTCGGGATAAACGATGCCGGTCAAATTCTCGCGAATGCCTTCGACCCGGTTACTGGCTATGGCCACACGCTTATTCTAAACCCTCGCTCCCGATAGATTCTCTCCCTCACTGTCTATCCGTTTTCTGGCGCCCCTGCAGGGCTTCGTCGTATGGGGAGATTTCCGGCGTTAAGTATGTGTTTGGCGCCATGTCCCAATCCTCCTCCTCCTCGTCGTCGTTTTTCGTCCTCGATTGGGGATCGAGGTGGTTTGCTAGGATGGAAGAAGGATGAATGGAGAAAGCAAGCGGTGGGAGTTTCGCTCTTACCACCCGAAAAACGGCCGAGGACGAAGGACGACGACGAAGAGGATTGGGACATGACCCTAAACACGTACAAAGCCTAGGCTAAGCTTTCTTGGCCCTTCGGGCCCTGGAGTTTGGACTTTCCGAGAAGCTAAGGCGGGACGCCTTACTTACTGCTGCGGACGAACCGGCTTATTGTTCCCGCCTATGGTCAGCCGGTAAAATTAGGAACTGTCGTCGAGGGTGGTCTGCTCGTCTTTAATCAACGTGGAGACTTCGTCGATCAGTCAAAAATCGCTATGCTGCCCGGAAATCTGGTACCGTTTTTCCCTCCGGTCTTGCACCTCGGAAATAAGACCATCCAACTGGATCCACCTCCCGGGACGGCGACTTTAACCAACCCGGTTTACACCACCCTGGCGATCAATGATTTCGACACCGTGGTCGGTTACCTGACCGACGCAGCTTCTGGAGCGACACTGCCTTTTCTCTATACTGATGGCAAGACGTACGATCCGAATACACTGGTTTCGACTTCCTTACACATCGACGAACTAGTTGGGATAAACGATGCTGGTCAAATTCTCGCTAATGCCCTCGACCCCGTTACCGGCTATGGCCACACGCTTATTCTAAACCCTCGCTCGCGATAGCTTCTCTCCGTCACCCGAAGCCGCCGATTCCTAGCTGAGTTACGCGTGCGCCGCAGTGTTGCTGTTTCCGCCGCTACCGATAGGGAATAGGGAATTTGTTACGCGGAAAATAACAATCTCCCGTTGGCTAAGACAATGCGCACCGGCACTTACGAAAAAAGGTAAGGCGAGACGCCTTACTTACTGCTGCGGACGAACCCGTGGTTTGATTACCCTTCTACCCAGTATGTCCCGGCTATCTGCCGTAAGTAAGGCGTCCCGCCTTACCTTCCCGAGTTGAAACCTTGGGCTGAGTTCTCCAACCCCTTCGGGGCCGTTGATCGTCCCAAAAAACCCTTGTCTTCGCGCCATTCAACCCTGGGCTTTATTCACAATTTGTGGGCGGAATAAAGCATCGCTGATGGTGTGAATGAATACAGGCTGGAAGCCTATTCTACATTGCGCTTCGGAGCGTCGAGCGATAATTCGAGGTCGTGCGGTAAAACCATCACCGCGGACCGACCGCGGCGACGCGACGGCGTAAAGTAGGATAGGCCTCGAGCCTGTTTCGATTCGTACCATATGCGATGCTTTTCAAGTATTCGCCGTTTTCCGATTTGTGTGGTTGCATTTAAGCCAGGTTTCATTTTACGGGTGTTGCAGTCAGCTATATATAAAATCGTCTGCCCGCTCCACCGCGGGAGTTCCCGATGCCCATGGACCCGCTCGCCACCCGCTTCAACCCGCCGTTCGCTCTGGAAGCTCCTCCCGTTTTCTGGATGATCAACCCGTACACCGAGAGCGAGATCGACGATCTTCAGAGCAATCCGCGGTTTAGCAAGTTGGGGGTCGCGATCATCGACCTTACCGGGCGAACTCGGCGACCTGACGGAGCAGGGTGGACGACTTTCGCCGGGTGGAACATGTACGACCAGCGGTTCGCTGCCAGCTTGGTCAAGATCGCCGCCATGTTCGCAGCGTTTCGCTTACGGAACAACCTCCGCATCGCGGCCAACGAGGTGAAAGCCGATAACGGGAAGCAAGTACTCAAGACCATCACTGCAGATTGGAAGGGCGTGGTCGAAACCGCAGTGCCATCTGGGAGACCGGATTTTCCGAAACTCGATCAGATCTTCACGATAAGTGGTTCGGCCGGAGCATGGAACATCGACTTCTCCAAGGCTTACCGTGACCACATGGAGGCGATGATCGGACACTCAAACAACCACTCAGCGTCAGTCTGCATCGACGGGCTCGGTTTTCAGTACCTGAACGGTGCGTTGGCAGCCGAGGGGTTGTACAGCGCGGAATTCGGCGGCCTTTGGCTGGGGGGTAATTATGCCGGAAGAGATTGGATGCTGGAACCGCGCACCAAACTCACTCACATGGGGGCAACGGCAAAGGCGGTGGCGGCGTTCCTGACGCTGCTGGAGACCAGCCGGTTAGTCAGCCCAGATGCAAGTCACGAGATGCGTCACATCATGGGTCTGGCCGGGTCTTGGTTCGAAGAAGGGTTAGACAGAGCCAAGCCTCCGCGGCCGGTAGCAAGAATTTATGCCAAGGTGGGGTTGATGGGAACTTTCCACGATTGTGCGGTGATCGAACGGTCAGCAAGTGGGAAAGCGATTCGGTATGCTGTCGTGGTCCTGGGTGCGCCAGCCGCTCAAGTAATCCGGAACCTGGTGGTAAAACTGGACGATTACATTCTCGCGTCGAACTAGTCCTGCCCTGGACCCGGAGCGGATACTTTTCGCATCACCTCGTCGAGATTGAAGCTCGCAGGTTTCTGTCTCGGCGGAAATTCTTTGAAGCTCTGGAGCCACTCCGCGACCAATGCTATAGCCCCGTAATTCAGGTAAGCATGGTGGATGAACCATTGGTCATAAAGGAGGGATGAGTCACCGCGTTCGAACGGGTCGGCAAGCAGATCGAAGATCTTCGGCAGTCGGAGTTTTTCGAATCCCAGCCTCCAGACATCCAGGCCTTCATGGTTCTGTTCAATAAAGACGGTCTTCCATCGGCCCACCCGGAGGGCGAAGATATCCCCGTCATCACTCCAGTAGAGGAAACCTTTGCGAGGCGATTCCTTCACTTCCCCTTTGAAGAAAGGCATCAGGTTGTAGCCGTCGAGGTGGACCTTGAATGTTTTATTTCCCACTTGATACCCATTGAGGCACTTAGCCACCACATCGGGATCGCCGCCGGCAGCGCAAAAGGTCGGGATGAAATCCATATGGGCAAACATATCGTTGTAAGTCGTGCCCGGCTTAATCACCCCGGGCCAACGAATCACGGTCGGCACGCGAAAGCCGCCCTCCCAATTCGTTGCTTTCTCCCCACGGAAGGGAGTGCTGCCCCCGTCCGGCCAAGTCATCAATTCGGCGCCGTTGTCCGTGGTGTAAACCACGATTGTATTATCCGCTATCCCTAGATCGTCGAGTTTCTTCAGCAATTGTCCGACCAGGCCGTCGTGTTCGACCATGCCGTCCGCTTCCAGTCCAAGACCGGTCTTCCCCTCGGACTCGGGTTTGAGATGCGTCCAGATGTGCATTCTTGTTGAGTTGAAGTAGCAGAAGAACGGTTTTCCCGCCTTGTGCTGCCGATCCATGAAATCAAGCGCCGCGGCGGTGAATTCCTCATCCACCGTTTCCATCCGTTTAATCGTGAGTGGGCCTGTATCTTCGACTTTGCCGTCGGCATAGGAATGAATGACACCACGCGGCCCAAAGTGTTTCTTAAATTCGGGATCCTTTGGATAATCCGCATCTTCCGGTTCCTCCTCCGCGTTCAAGTGGTAGAGGTTGCCGAAGAACTCGTCAAAGCCATGGTTGGTAGGAAGAAACTCGTCCTTATCGCCTAAGTGGTTCTTCCCAAATTGTCCGGTCGCATAACCGAGCGGCTTCAGAAGTTCCGCGACACTTGGGTCTTCCGCACGTAAACCCACATCTGCACCAGGGATACCCACCTTGGTAAGTCCCGTCCGAATCGGTGATTGGCCGGTCACAAAGGCCGCCCGCCCGGCGGTGCAGCTTTGCTGCCCATACCAGCAGGTGAAGAGCGCGCCTTCATTGGCTATCCGGTCGATGTTCGGCGTCTGGTAGCCCATCATCCCGCGATTGTAGCAACTTGGGTTAAACCAGCCGATGTCATCACCCATGATGACAAGGATGTTGGGCTTCTGTCCGGTTTTCTGCTGCGCACCGACAACGTTCGGGGTGGCGGCGACGATTAGCGCGAAAGCGGCCGCTTGCCACCTGCGCACAGCTTGGCGAAGTGAAGGCAGTTTCGATTTTGAATTCATTGGGTGGTCCTGAATATATTTTCGTTCGCCCGCTATGCTATCTATTAATGCTGGCGATGGAGGTAGCGCTCCGCGACGATCGCGGGTTGCTCCAGCAAGCGGCCGGCTGCGATGTCGAAGGCCAGCCGGATGAACTGGGCGTGCGTCCAGGCCAAGGGAGTAGCCGAGGTGGTGCCAGTGCCTGCGGCAAAGCCGGGCGGGCCGGCCGGCGGCTGGTTGTCCCAGACCTGCTCAGGCAGCAAATCGCCTTCGTTCGCGGTGCGGCTCATGGCAATAAGGTGCGCTTCCGCCCCAAACACGTTGTCAGCCGCCAAGTCGTATTCACCGCGTTCTCCGGCGAAAATGACCCAGAGCCTGCCATGAGTCGTGAAAGTGTTGAAATCGGTCACACCCCACGGGGCACCAGTGGCCATCTCGCCGTACCCGTCGAAATTGTAGCGATGCCAAAAGGTTCCGTTCGGCGTCGTCGTGCCGAGCTGCGCGTCGACCACCCTGAGGCTGTTGATAATCACCCCGTTATCAGCGGGCTTGATCCCAAGGCGTACCAATTCGAGGAAACCGGCGTCAGCCACTTGGCGTTGGTCGATGGGATTGGGACCGCCATCCCCGAGGCCATAGGTGGTGCCGACGTTAGGCATGCCGTCTTTGGTCAGACGCAGGTAGTACGGCCATTTGCTGAAGGGCCCGTTGGTGGTCACCATCCATTTTTCCAGCTGCGACTGCCAGGAGTCGGCCGTAGTTAGGTAGAGCTGTGCGGAGACCGCGTCGCCGTTGGCTTGGGCAATGTCGGCTGCGCAGACCAAGCCGGCGATTTCGCTGGCGGTCGACGAGGGGGAATAGCCGCTCTGGTTTTCCCACCGCTCGCCCGGTGTATAGGGGGCAGCGGGCCCGTCTGTCGACACAAAGTGCACCAGGAAGTCGGCTGCCAGTTTGACATGCGACCAAGTGGTGAGGTCCTTGCGTCCGAGTTTATAAGCTAGAATGATAGGGTCGCCCACTTCGTCAAGCTGCAAGCCGCCCCATACCGGCGTGCCGTCAACCTTGGAGTTTTGCGGGAAGGAGCCGTCGAGCTTTTGCTGGACATTGAAGAGAAAGTCTAGTGCACGCCCTGCGGCAGCGAGGTCCCCGTCGGCGATGAGTGCTGTTACCATTTCGTACAGGTCACGGGACCATACCAGGTGATAGGCGTCGGAGGGGCTATCCAAACCGGCTCCGAACGCCCAGGGCATCGTCGGGGAGGCGATGAAGGCCCCGCGATGGGTCTTATCCTCGCTGGCAGCGATCACCATCGCAGAAACGGCGTACAAGTTACGTTGGTTCTTGGTGAAGAGAGTCGGGGGAGGATTGTGCAAAGAGTCCAGGTAATGGACCCAGCCCTTGGCGTAGTCCTGAGCGAGTTGGTCGAATCCGGCCCCGAGCGAAGCGTTGGCCGTATCAAGTGCGGCGGACTCGCCGGAGGCAAATCCCAAGGCAAGCGTAGCATGCTGACTACCCGAGAGCCCGGTCAAGGGTAACCGGCCAGTCTGCACCACAGTTCCGGCGGGCGCAGAGCCGTAGTGGGCGGTTAGCTGGAAATGCTGACTTAAATTCGTCCAACCGTCGCTCGTACCCAGATAGCCGTTAGAAGTCTCCGAAAAGGCGGGCCAAGAAACCAACCCGCTCGCGACCTGCGTCTGCGCATCGGAGGCGAGCAGCGAGTTGCCCCGCGTTACACCCGACTCATCTAAGGGGGCATTCAACAAGGGGTTGTTTAGTTGCGGCTGGTAGACGGCGTAGAGCTGGTACGGCTGGCCATTCAACGAGGTAAACTCGACCTCGATGAGCAGCGTCGTCCGAGAAGGATCCGTGACGTAGGTCGTGGTGAGACGCCAACGGTTTCCTGGGTCGGTATTAACGATTTGGTAGGTTAGGCTGCCGGGCTCATCTCCCTCTCTCCGCCATCCGGGTTGCTCTTCCTGCCGCCCATAGTCCGGATTTATAAGCCGCGTGGAAGTGGGCGCGTCCTGGGCTCGTATGGCAAAGCTCTGCCCGTCGGTAACGACGAAATCGAGGTTACGGACGCTCGGCGTGTCGAGGCGTGGGTAGTACACCTCACTTAGCCGTCCGCCCTGGAGCGTAAACCACACGTTGCTCGCTGTAGTATAGCTCGTGCCGAAGCCGGTTTTGTTCGCCGGCAACCAATCTGCTTTACCGCCAGGGCCGCCGGGCGCCACGCCCTGAGCATGGATCGATTGTTGACTAAGGTACGCGGCCGCACAGACCAGCATGGCCTGCGTCAAGAGAACGTGTATTTTCATTTTCATAAAGGGGGAAACGACTTGAAGACAAAATCATCAGCCTAACTGTCGATCAGCACCTCCTCGGTCTCGATCCCGGAGCCTCCCTACCGTTCTAAGAACACGCTGGTGGTCCGCGGCGGGATGGTGAAAGTGCCGGTCGGCGCGTAATACTGACTTTGCTTCACGACGAGATCGGCAATGGAATTCCTCAAGATCGGATGCAGTTCCAAGGGAATCCCCGCATAATCAGGCAGGCTGATTGTCTTGCTGATTTTATCAACGTTAAAAAGCACGACGATGCTCTTGGCGTTAGGGTCGAGGTGACGACCGACCTTGTCAGAAATCGCCATGACGATTAACGCAGGCTGTTGACTCGGGCCCACGTTGTAAAATTTCACCCGCTGTTTAACTTCGCCTCCAGTTTGCAGCCGGAAGAGAGGACTCGATTTGCGGATCCGGAGGATATCTTCGAAATAGAGATGGGCCGAGTAAATAGCAGGGAACCCAGGCTGGAGCGCCGGATTGACCAGGAACGGGTCCATGGTCGGCCAATCGCCCTGATTGTCTCCCGCTTGTGGGAGTCCGACCGCAAAATTGTTCGTCTGGTAAGTCCAATCGAGCTTGTTAAACCAGTCACCCGAATTGAAACTGTTTTTGTCGAACGATTTCGACCGTAGGATATCGTCCCCGGCATGGAAGAACGGGATTCCCTGCGCTAGTCCTACGAGAGCCATACCCAGATTGTTGATTCGTACCCGGTCGGCCATCGTCGTAGCCATCGGGATCTTGTACTGATTATTGTCGAAAAGCGTCTGGTTATCGTGAGCCGAGATGTAATTAATTACATCCGGGGGATCCGAGGTATAACCTGCCGGTTGGCCATCGTAATTAAGCTGGGATCCTGTCACGAGGGCACCATGATTGTCCACCAGTTGATAGTCTTTGATTGTCCCAGCCAAAGCTAACTTGACGAGGTCGCCGGTATCCAGGAGCTGCTGAAGCGGCGCGGCGCTAGAGCCGTTGTTGTCGTACCAAAGGCCGTTGATAAATCCTTGGTTCGCCACCAAAGCCTGCTGGCCATCGAAGGGGCCACCGCCCCGAATAGCGTCCCGCCCACGGTCGCTGAATGTCCCGATCCCTGTCCCGGCCATGTTCGCCTGCGTGGCATTGACACCAAGCGCATTGTTCGCTACTTCGCCGAAGTTCCATCCTTCGCCGTACAGATAGATCGTCGGATCGATCTTGTGCAGGGCCTTTTGAATGTCCAGCAGGTTGTCCTTAAAGCTGAAGCTCATCAAATCAAAACGAAATCCATCCACCTGATATTCCTTGGCCCAAACTTTGAGCGTATCGAGCATGAGTTTGAAGAACATGCGATGCTCAGAGGCCGTATCCGGACAGCAAGTGTTCGTGTAAATATCGCCATTGTCATCGAGCCGGTAATAATATCCTGGCACCACTTTATCGAGAACGGAGGTTGGGTCCTGCCCAGCGGCCGAGGTGTGATTGTAGACCACGTCCATGACGACCCTGAGCCCCATTGAATGAAGCGACTCGACCATCTCGCGGAACTCGCGGATCCGGGTAGTCCCGTTTGGATCAGTCGAATAACTCCCCTCCGGTGTTCCATAATGGTACGGATCATAACCCCAGTTGAACCCATCTTGATCTTTGACCGCGGCAATCGCGGCTTGCGGCTGTTGCGAATCCGGCGCTGAAATCGGCGTGGTAATGTCCGGGGTCTTCTGCTCACTCGCCAGTTCCGGTACCGAACTGCTATCGAAAGAGGGAAGCAGATGCACGTGGGTCAGACCGGCCTTGGCCAAACTCCGGAGGTGCTGCATTCCAGCGGAGAAAATATCCGTAAATGCAGTGTATTTTCCCCGATCTTTCTCTGGAACACTGGTATCCGATATCGAAAAGTCACGGATATGTAGCTCATAGAGCACAATGTCGGTTGGATCGGCCAGCGGCGGCTTCGGAATCAAATTCCATAACAGAGGCTTCGTCAGCGGCGAGTTCAGGTCGACCACCAGGCTCTTTACTGAGTCCGCAGCCAGCCCAAGCGAATAAGGATCCGTGACGACATTGGTGACGACTTGCCCCTCCGCCCGCGAAAAAACGGTAACTTCATAGAGGTAGTACTTGTGGTTTACCCAACTGTAATCCCCCGCTTTCGTCTCCCAGACGCCCAGTTCTTCCTGGGTCATGGGATAGATTGTCGGAACGGTCCCGTCGGGGGAATCATAGACGAAAAGCCGAACCTTTTGAGCCGTTGGCGCCCACAACCTGAACCGTACGGTGCCGTCCGCAAAATGGGCACCTAGTCGGCCATCAAAGGAAAACAAATCATCCAAAACTCCCGGAAGCTGCAAGGAGGTCGCATCGGCCGCTTGGGCGCCATTGAATTTCACAAGAACCAACTGATCTTTTAACAACGATGGGACCTGCCCCAATTGCGATGGGGCAATCTTGAAAGCGGTGGCGCCATTGAGGAACGGGAACTTCTCGATCATAGTCTGTGACAACCCGTTTGGATCTACGGATAGTGGAATCGACTTGCCATCGCCTTCCGGTCCGCTGGTGGCGACGTCAGTAATACCGGCGTCCGGAGAATAGTAGAGTTGATAGGTATCGTTTGCCTCAGCCCCGAACCAAGCGAGAGTGTCACGGTTCACCCAATAGGCACGAGCCGCCTGCACATTCCCGACCAGAAGAGAGCCTGCGGGAATCGATGACTGCGCGATCGCTGGTGCCGAGATTGCCGTCACCAGAGCAAGCACGGCCAGAGAGAAAATAGAACGGGGGAGTTTCATATTCACATCCTGGGTGGGTTCTCAATAATAATAAATCTCGGCCTCCTTAATCGGATTCTCCCATACATTTATTCACGAAATAGAGTTGCTATCAGATATGATGAAGAAGCGGTGCAATACTTTAAAACCTCAGTAATCCGGTAAAGAAAGTATAGGAGAAAGCAACCAACAGGGACGATGCTTAGGGCATGCCAAATTGAGGCCATGAACCAGGCAACAAGGACCAAGCCCGAAAAATTGGGCTTACCCCGTCCGTGTTTTAACTGCCTGAGAGATTCCTTTTATGAAAAAATTCCTCTTCCTTCTGCTGGTCGCTTCAGGACTGCTCGCTTTGATTCCCACGGACTCTAAAGCGGTTACCGTCGTCGTCGCCGGGTCCGGACACGGTTATTATCACCACCGCTATCACCACGTTTATTATCATCACGGGTACTACTACCACCGGTATTAGAGTGTCGACTAGAGTGAACGTCCGCCTGGCAAAGGTTAAAAGAGAATGAACGCCTATCTCTGCGATTGTGAACACAGCCTTCCCTTTGCCGTTCCCACCGTTTGGAATTGCGGCCATTGCGGAGAACTCCATCAGAGAACGACTAACTGCGCCTGCGGCAAGTGCATTCAGTTCTATGAGACAAGCGCAACGAATGAACCCGCTGCGAAACGGAATTGATCGCGCTGAGATTCAACTGGATTTCTGCCGCCAAGAAGTTTCGAGAGTCTGAGCGGCCTTTTCGGAGGTCTTGTTGCGCGAATCCGCCAGCCATCCGGGCTTAGGGAAGTCAGTGGTTCCAGAGTACCACGGTCGCTAATCCAGCAAATCCAATCAGGAAGAGAAGAACCATGACCACCACGGGCACCCAAACCCCACGATATTCGCTCCAATGACCCACGGTGACCATCCGGAGAATGTAGCAGGCAAATAGTAAAGATATGAAAGACAAGCCAAACACGGCAATCATGTCTGGCGGATCCGGTAGGGGCGACTGCCAATCTTTCAATTCCCTGATGAACTGATTCCAATTCTCCCAAAAATCTGTGGCAGCGGATTGATTCATCGTCGCGGGTCTTTATTTTTCGCCGAGTAAACGAAGCCCCTCTCGTTAATTCCCTCTGCTTCGGAGGCTCGCATAGAAATCGGCCTATCGCAAAAGCCGCGGTGTTGATGATAGATTCCAACGAATGGTTGCCGATCAACGCAGAAGGTCTCCACTCTTCCATTTCGACCTGCCTCGACGAATTGGAACGGTCGATTCGCGCCGTTCCATCCGTCGAGCTTATGCGCTACGCGCGCCTGCCTATTGTTTTTTTGCGTAAGTAATGATCGCAATGGCAGCGCCCTGCGGGTCGTGGATGACGGCGAAGCGGCCCACGCCGGGAATATCCCGCGGTGGCACCACGATCTTTCCGCCAAGCTTTTCCGCTTGCTGCGCCGTGGTGTCGGCATTGTCGACCGTCACATAGCTGATCCAGGCCGGCGGCATGCCCTTCGCCGACGGTGGTATCGGCATGATACCGCCCTGTCCAGTATTGGCGCCTCCCGCACTCACCACCGTGTAAGTGAACTCGGGCATGGGGAAGTCTTGCGTCGTCCAGCCGAACAGTTCCGTATAAAAATTCGTTGCTGCAGCTGGATCGGTAGTTACCAATTCATTCCAACTGAATTGGCCATGTTTTGTTTCTGAGGGTTCCATATTTGTGCTCTTGGTTTTCCTGTGTCTGCTCCGCGGTTGGCGGACGCAGAGACATGGTGTGCTGATTTCACCCAATCTCTGGGTGGAGAGGGAAAAGCAAAGTTTCGCCGCCGACCCGCAAATCGACCTGTGCTACAAGGACGCGGCAATCCTCGGGTTCAAACCAAACTTTGATTGCGTCGAGGGTGGTCCAAGCAGTGAAAACTCGTTCACGTGCTGCGGCAGTCACACGGTTCAGTTGCAGAACCGGTTTTTCTTCGGCGGTCTCACTCATGATCATCTGCCTTTCTTGTTGCTTCATCGAGAGCGGCAGATTGTCGATGTTCGGCAAAGCCCTAAAATTTTTGCGGCGCCCACCTTCTTGAAATGTCCAAACTGCTCTAAAAGGCCGATGTGGCCCTTAATTTTTGTCCAGCTTCTTCCAGAGCTTTTGGCGTAAGTTGGATATTATTGAGTACGTAGAGCATGAAATGATCGACCGGCATGGAGTGGCGGGACGAGCTCGTTTTCTGTCCGCTTTCCTCGCACCCCAAGTGGTGGAAAATGGGCTCTAGAATGGTTCCGGGTTTTGCACTCGGAGCATCTAGGATCGCCACTCCATCGGCATAATTCTCGATGATCCCACCGCACTTGTCGCAGCATATCCTGGGGCTTGGATGGCCTTCGTCGTCTACCTGAAATATAAACGCCATGATGGTCATCCTACCTCAGGTTATCCGCTCTGCAACCGCCCAGGTGAGACGACGTTCAGAGAGCTGGTCCGAGGCAATCGCGCTCGAGTTGCAGCCGGGTTTTTTGCCTATGGTAACCGTGGTATGGTCACGATAAATCGGCTCCCGTGACCGACCTCTGAAAAAACTTCGATGGATCCTTTTAATTCCTCTGCCAAACGCTTGGTAATCGCGAGGCCAAGGCCGGAGCCTTTAATTTCCTCGGAAGGAGAAATTCGCTTAAATTCGTCAAATATCGAATCCAAGTGCTCTGGAGGAATTCCTATTCCGGAATCTTCGACAACGATCTGCCAGTAATCCTGATTTAACGATCGGAAAGCGATCACGACCGCCGTATTGGTTTTCCGACAATAATTTATCGCGTTGGTAACTAGATTGATGGCGATCTGTCGAATCTTCTTTCGATCGCTGCGGATAACGTCCAGATCCGGATCAATATGCAAGTTCAGATGAACTCCTGCGGCCTGGGTTAACGCATGGAAAGAGGATTCCAGCTCGCTTCCAAGTACCCTGAGGTTGATTTCTTCGATTTGTAGAGGGACAGCTCCTGCGATCAACGCGGAGTAATCCTTCAGATCGTTTAACAGCTCGCTCATCTCCCGTACGTTGCGCTGACAGATAGCAAGCATTTCAGAACGAATAGCTTCATCGTTGCCGGTGGTAATCAAAGTAACGGTGACCATCAGCGCGTTAAGCACGTTGGCAATTTCGTGGCTAACCGTTCGGATAAGCCGAAGCCTCGACGCGTCTATCCGGCTCAAATTTTCGTTCGCAATCTGGAGCTGGGCATTTGCGCTTTGCAGCTTTTCGGTGAAATTCTCGACGTACCGCTGCACAGATCCGGCGACCGAATCCTCAAAAAAGGTGACCAGATTTCTCTGAGCATGGTGCACACTACTGATCCAGTCGGGGTTCTCTGCAAAGAAGGTCTCTATCCCGTGCTCCAAGACCGATCCTTGGACGATTCCAAGCTCTCGAATAACTTCGACGAGCTCGTAGCCCTGTTGCCATCTAGTCATTCCGTGGTTCGAGGCCGCCTCGACCGTTCGTCTCCGGGTACTGGGATCGTGGTCTGTCAGGATATATTCCACTAGATCCGCAAACAGCTGGGGAAAATGATCGACCAACTGCTGATCCGTCAGACGCTCCGAGCTGGATATTTCGCTGCTGGAGCGAATCGCGGAAACAACCTGCTCGCCAATCAACGATTGCCGGCCGGCTAGATGTTCGACCAGATACCGCTTCAGTTCGCCTGTCAACGTCATGCGGTTACTCTTCTTGCAAACGCTTTGTCCGTCCACCCACTCTCGAACATCTTCTTGGTTTCGTTAAGGATCGGAACTCCTAACCAACGCCAAGCGCCGGCTGGAGCAACCGTAGGCCGGATTCGAGCGAGCGGTTTACCGCACTGAGGACCGCTTTGATAGAGGCGAGCTCGATATTAGTATCAATTCCGGCGCCAAAGTAGGTATGCCTCCGGGAGGTCTGTATCTGGATGTAACTCACGGCGCGCGCCTGCGCTCCGGTGTCCAAAGAGTGTTCGGAGTAGTTCAATAACTCGAACGGCGGCAACCCTGACTCATGGAGCGCATGGACGAACGCGTCGATCGGGCCGTTGCCTTTGCCCAGGGTAATCCGCTCGGCTCCGTCCACGAGAAGATGCGCTTGGCAGGTCACTTGTTGTGCTCTCTCGATGGTCTGCAGATCGATCAGCGCCACGGGTGCGTTTCGATCGATGTATTCTCGCCGAAACGCCTCATGGATTTCCTCGGGCGTCAGTTCGGTCTTTTTGGTATCGGCGAGATCGTTGATAATCCTGCCGATCTCCTTATGCATAAGTTTGGGTAATTGATAACCAAACTCATGCTCCAACACGTAGGCGACACCCCCTTTGCCCGACTGCGAGTTGATGCGGATGATTGCCTTGTAACTGCGGCCGAGGTCTCCCGGATCGATTGGAATGTAGAGAACATCCCACGGGGCGCCCGGTTTTTGAGCCGCCCAGGACTTCTTGATCGCGTCTTGATGGGAACCGCTGAACGCGGTGAAAACCAGTTCTCCGGCATAGGGTTGGCGGGGTGACACCTCCATATGGGTACAAAGTTCAAACAGATCGCGGATAGGATTGATATCGCTAAAATCCAGGCCGGGATGAATTCCATGAGTGTACATGTTCAATGCTACGGTGACGAGATCGACATTGCCGGTGCGCTCACCGTTTCCAAAGAGCGTTCCTTCGACCCGCTCGGCACCCGCCAATAGCCCGAGCTCCGTCGCCGCGATACCGGTTCCGCGATCATTATGAGTATGGAGCGAAATGACGGTACGATCTCTCCGACTCAGATGTCGGCACATCCATTCGATCTGATCCGCATGCACATTTGGCGTCGTGTATTCGACGGTGGCCGGGAGATTGAGAATGATCTTATCCTCGACGGTGGGTTGCCAGGTGTCGGTGACCGCCTCACAGATCTCCAAAGCGAAATCGAGTTCCGTACTGGTGAAACTCTCCGGAGAATATTGAAAACGCACCTTTGTCCCGGTGGCCGCCAAAGGTCGGGTGTATTCCTTGACCCACTCTGTTCCGCGGGTAGCAATCTGAACAATCTCTGCGCGATCTGCCTCGAAGACGTATTTTCGCTGAGCCGGCGACGTGGAATTGTAAAGATGGAAAAGTACGTTTCGGGCACCCTTGAGTGCTTCGCAGCTGCGTTGGACCAGTTCCTCTCGACATTGGCAAAGGATCTGGATAGTGACATCCGCCGGAATGCGCCCTTCGTCGATGAGGCGGCGGCAAAAGGCGAACTCTATTTGGGAAGCGGAAGGAAATCCGACTTCGATCTCTTTAAAACCGATCTTCACCAGCATGTCGAAAAAGCCGAGTTTTTCATCCACATCCATCGGTTGAGCCAAAGCCTGATTGCCATCCCGAAGGTCGACGCTGCACCAAATTGGAGCTCGCTCGATTACTCGGTTGGGCCATTGCCGATCAGGGAGAACGACTGGTTGAAGAGGACGATATTTTGAAACGGGCGCGGGTTGCATAAACGAAACTGTTCAAAAGAATTGTCAAGCGCGGCGGCAGAATTATTTAGGTCAGAGCTGTCGCCACCGCTGACGATTCCAACCAGAAAGATTTAGAGGCTGAGAGAGAGAAAGTAAATAGGGGTGCCACTCCCGAGAAGGAGTAAAAGGACGCTGCGAAGCTGAAACCCCTGACGCATAACTTCAGAATCGTTACGGTGAATCGCGACAGCCGTCAACGAGGAAATCTGAGAAGTTGCCAGTGTCGGTGTCAGTGGGGGGCTACTTTCTCTTCGAATGCAAGAGAGCTATCTGAAAATCGTCCTGATAAACAATCTGCGACGCCGGCGGATTCTTGCGCCGTATCACTCGCATCAGGAAACCCTTTTTCCGCGCGTAGCCGGCCACGGATCTGCCGACCTTATCCCACCCTCGCTCTGTGAAGTAGAAGCGCGCTCTTGGATTCTGGATCGAGGGCGCGCGTAAGCCGCAAGCAAACATGATTTGACCAAAGCAGTCCCCCGCCCCAGTCATCTCTTGGTATTCGCGTTCCTTGGGGACAACCCACTGCGCGACAAATTCCTTTTGGGCAGGGTCATATCCGACCTGAATCATCCTAAATTCTGTAATGATGCGGTAGATCACAATTTCTAACCTCGCTCACCTGGTTAACTCCTAGACGAAGTTGGTTTTCGAACTTGCGTTGAGTACTTACTTTGGCCCAACGCTCCTCCTCGTCCTCTAATCGTACTCGTCCTTGTCCTCGGTTGGGGATCGAGGCATTTTTCCAGGATGGAAGAAGGATGAATGGAGAAAGCAAGCGGCGGGAATTTCGCTCGTACCGCTCGAAAAACGGCCGAGGACGAAGGACGAGGAGGGCTGGGAAATGACGCTCAATACACACCCTGTCCGGACAGGACACTAGGACTAGGGCAATGGTTTCTCTGGGAGAGCATGCCCGATCACGACAAAGGCACGAATAGAACCACCGGCGACGAGTATCGGGCTGTAGGTGAGGTGCGTCCAATACGGATGCCCGTCTTTGTGATAGAGGACAAGCTCCTCGCTGCAGGACTCGCCTTGGCGCAGCGCACGGCGAATACGGCCGACCGTCGCCGGATCGGTCATTGCCCCAAAGAACAACTGGACCGCATACTTGCCTCTGAGCTCTTCCAGACTATATCCGCAGGCCTTTTCAAGCGTTTCATTCACCCAGAGGATCCGTCGATCTGCATCGGTGATGGCCATGCTTTCGGCCGCCCGAGGGAACAGCGTAGAGACGATCTGACTCAGTTCATCCGTCGGCTTTGAAATAGCTCGATTGACGTTACCGAAAAGAGGATCGACGAAGTCGACGCTATCGGCCGTTATGCCTACCGGGATTCTGAGGCCGACCTGGAGGTACGACTGAGCATCACCGGGGATCACCCACTGCTCTGTCATTTCGTACATTTCGCCCTGTGGCGGCACGACCTCGAGTCTGACCCCAACCAGGTTGAATTTGCCAACTGTGCCAATGATTTCATATTCAAGGACCCTTCCCTCGCCATAGCGAATTTCCTCGTGCAAGCGACAGGCTTCGACGGCTCTGGACTGTTTACGCTCTAGGTCAGGACTTTTCATTTGTGGGGATCTTTGGGAGATCGGTACAATGAGGCAAGGAAGCGTGAGAGGGACTGTGCTTAAAAAAACCCATGGCTACCGCTCTTATCAGACTAAAAAGCCTAGGTCACAGCGGCAAAATTTCTCTAGCAGGAACAAATTTATCAGCAGTATTAAAACACTGGAAAATACAGGCAATGATGTCGGTCTGAGCGTTTTGCGCGAAAATCGTGCTTCCCGGCCGGGAGCGCGTACCGGAGCGGCAGACATGTGCCGAGAATTAGCGACTAAGAACTGCCCGGACGGAAGGTCGTTAGTCGTTTACCGTGTCAGCAGGGAACGCTCCTCGAACCCTGCTTGGGTCGCTAACTTCTGCAGGCCGCCGCTGGCGTCGATTCCCTCCCTTGCCGAACCTTCCCACACAATGACGCCGATAAGCCGCAGCGATGTGGCCTCCGAAGTTGGCCGGGCAAGCGCCTCGGCTTCGCGGATAATGGCTTGGACTGCGGCCGCGTACGCTGCATCGTTGTCGTCGCCCGTACTCTGGAGGATCACCAGGTCGCCGGCGGCTTCGGCCGCGGCGACCAACCGATCGAAGACAGGTCCCCAGTCCCCTGGACGGTCAGTGACTGACGTTTCACGAAAACGCGTCGGCGGAAACGGCAGCACAATCCGCCGACGCAGACCGAATCGCTCAGCTTCCTCCAACGCAACCAGGTCGGCGCCGCACGCTGCTGAGCACACGAGGGCCTCGGCACGCTCTGAAAACAGAGCGGCAAGCCGTCTTCGGACAATGGGCACGTTCTGCAGCGGAAAGCGCGGCGGATCCGTATCCGGCGCATCGATCCGCTTCCGACGAGGGCGATCACGGAATTGGTTTCCTGGTTGACCGGATCTTTGGCAGTCTGCTGCCCATATGCCGCGACTGGTAGCATTGAGATAGATATGTAAGCGAGCAACATTCGTGGTGCCGAGCTTTTCATGGTCGACATCCTCGAGTTTTCGCTCGTTGAGCAAGAAGTCC
>Ga0210383_10001938_pt1 | contig 18804 bp, 16 predicted proteins | sample IncBWC14OmetaG_FD_160072 | JGI IMG/M metagenome (GOLD analysis project Ga0210383, IMG submission 160072) | Forest soil microbial communities from Barre Woods Harvard Forest LTER site, Petersham, Massachusetts, United States - Inc-BW-C-14-O ...
CTGCTACACAGGAGACGGCAAACTCCATTGCCGTCCATACCATACGCGTGTTTCAATTTTCGGGAAAGCCACCTTTTTCGGAGAAATTGACAATGAGGTCGGCCGTTCTTACAGTGCTCGCCCGTGCACCGGTTTCGTGGCCTCGCTTCGGGATCGCTTTAACCAACAGGAGCACTAATGGCAGAATCACGCGGAAAGACAGTTCCGGAGACAGCGCTTTCGACATTACATCATTCGCGTGACGCCTTGGCCGGGGATCGGCATCGGCCGCTTTACCACTTCCTCGCACCCTCCAATTGGATGAATGACCCGAACGGGGCAATTTTCTGGAACGACAAATATCATCTATTTTACCAGTACAATCCCAACGGTCCCTATTGGGGCACAATCCATTGGGGCCACGCTGCCAGTTCGGACCTTGTCCATTGGGAGGATTTTCCGGTAGCACTCGCACCTTCGAAGGAGGGTCCGGATCAACACGGGTGCTGGTCAGGATGCGTGGTTGACGACCGAGGAATTCCTACGGCCCTTTATACGGCACCCGGCCCGCAAAGGGTCTGTCTGGCGACTGGCGACAATGATCTGAGAAATTGGGTGAAACGCGAAATTCCAGTGATCAGCGAGCCACCGCCTGGGCTGGAGTTGGCTGGGTTCCCGTCTATTACCGGAGATTCCTCCGCCGACTTTCGAGACCCATTTGTCTGGCGCGAAGGGGAGCGATGGTTTCTTTTGCTAGGCTCCGGACTGCAAGGAAAGGGTGGAACCGTGCTCTTGTACGAATCGGAAGATTTGCGCCACTGGGGCTATCTCCGACCATTTCTGACCGCCATGGTCGGGACCGACTGCCGGATGTTTGAATGTCCGATCCTGGTTCGAGCTGGCGATCGTGGCGCGTTGTTTGTCTGCCCTCATCCAGAAGGGAAATACGTTTATTGGTTCGCTGGCGATCGGGAAAACGGCTTCCTGCGAGAGCGTCAGCGAGGAAAACTTGACTTTGGGGTCTACTCATACGCAGCGCACTCACTTCACGACGCAGTGCGCGGCCGTCACCTTTTATGGACATGGATCAAAGAAGGACGTCCAGGGAGGGTCCGACGTGCAGCCGGGTGGTCGGGCCTCTTGAGCCTCCCTAAAGAGTGCGGTCTGGACAGGCAATATAATCTGGTCTTGAAGCCGGCAGCCGAGTTGGCATCGTTGCGGACCGAAAGCCGGTCCATCCAGGGTCAGAGACTCACGCCAACTTCTGAGAATCCCTTTTTGGGCTTCTCGGGTGATTGCCTCGAGTTCGAAGTGGAGTTCTCGTGGGACGAACCTGCCGTTTGCGAATTGAACGTCCGCGCGGCCCCCGATGGTTCCGAATGCACCACCATCTCCTACGACAGCGCGGAAGAGTCGGTGACCGTTGACGGAAGCCGATCCAGCCTCGACCCCGAGGTCGATCGTCGAACGTTCTCCGGGCCCCTGGGTCCGGATCAGAATCGCGTAGTTCGATTTCGCGCTTTTCTCGATCGCTCTGTTCTTGAAGTCTTTCTAGCGGACCAGGCATGTCTCACCCAGCGCCTCTACCCGAACCGGGAGGACAGCCTAGGTGTGAGTTTTGCAGTGAAGAAGGGTTCGATCATCATCCATCGTCTCACGGCATGGAAATTGGCTTCGATTTGGCCGAATAGGGCAACTGCCAGCACCAGAGGCTGAGTTGCGCGATTGGAGATCTTTAGCGTTCGGCGTTCGGCGTTCGGCGCTTAGCGGCGTTGAACGCTTTTAGCTAACCCGCATCGAACAAATCTCTAGTAAGTAAGGCGTCCCGCCTTACCCTCTTCCGCAATCCAAACGTCCAGCATTACCCCGGACTTTGGACCTACCGAGAACGATTTAGGAGGGGTAAGGCGGGACGCCTTACTTACTAAAGACTATCGATGAAGGTTCGGCTTTGCCTTAAACTCGAAAGCATAATTCCACGCCATTTCGCGCCAGCTGTTGCTGGATCTCGACGATGTGCGCTCGATCGCGCGTTTCCACGGTGCAGAGCACGTGCACGCGGGATAGATCCGGGCCGGAAAAGGTGCGGTTGTGCACGATTTCCGTAACATTGGCTTCGGCGGATGCCAGCACCCCGGAGAGATGCGCCAAGCCGCCTGGCCGGTCGCTAATCAGCGCGTCGAAACGATAGATCCGCCCATCCGCGGCCAACCCCCTCTCGATCACTCGGCTATGCGCAAGAGGATCAATGTTGCCGCCCGAAAGCAGCAGCACCACCCGGCGGCCTTGAAGCTCGGGCAAACTCCCTCCCAGTAGCGCCGCTAAACCGGCTGCGCCAGCCCCTTCGATCACGCACTTTTCCAACTCCGCCAGTCGTAACATCGCCAGGGCCAGCGTCTCCTCTTCCACAGTCACCATTCGAAACGCCAACGGCGCCACAATGGCCAGAGTATGCCGCCCTGCTTCCGCTACCGCCAACCCATCTGCGAGGGTGAACTTCGTCGAAACCCGAACCGGTGCGTCAGCCGCCAGTCCCGCCGCGAAACAGGCCGCATTTGCCGGTTCCACCCCGATGATTTGCAAGCTCGGTTTAAGCGCCTGCAATACGGTGGCCACCCCCGCCAGCAGGCCGCCGCCTCCGACCGGGACGACAATGGCGTCGGCATCCGGCACTTGCTCCAGGATTTCGAACGCCAGCGTGCCTTGCCCCGCGATAACCTGAGGATCGTCAAACGGATGAATATAGGTAAGCGCACACTGGTCGGCCAATCTCCCGGCCTCGCTGCGAGCTTCGTCGAACGTATCGCCGTGCAGCACCACTTTAGCGCCGAATTGCCGGCAACGCGCCACTTTCACCAACGGCGCGAAACGCGGCATCACGACTGTCACTGGTATGCCCAGCAAGCGCCCATGCCAAGCCAACCCCAGGGCGTGATTGCCGGCGGACGCCGCAATGGCCCCCAACCGCGCTTGCTCCGGCGTCAATTGCGCCAAGGCGTTGCGCGCTCCCCGTTCCTTGAAGCTCCCCGTCCGCTGAAGGTGCTCCTGTTTACAGAAAATGCGCGCTCCGGTCAACTCACTCAGCGCCGCCGATTCCGTGCATGGCGTGCGGACGATCGCGCCATTCAAGCGCGAGCGGGCTTCCACGATTTGCGAAAGAGAAACTTCGGAAACAGGATCGATTTTCATTGGGACATTTGGGCAAATAAAAAACCCTGAGCGGTTAACTCAGGGCTTCGGAATTTAGAGTTGCAATAATCGGCGCGCGTCTATCCCTGCCCCAAGTGGGAGCCAATAATGATCGCGATGATCGAGGATAGAGCCATGTGAAACGCCTTCTTGCCCTACGAAGCGGCCGGTGTCAAGTGAATTTAGGTAGGACTACCTTCGGAAGTGTCAGTGTCAGTGCGAGTAGCGGAGCGATGATCATCTGAATTTAGTTTGACAAATCCGTCGCCCAGCGGCTGCAGACTCCTGCCAAAATCTGGCGCCGCCATGCCGATCCCGATGCCGAGGAGCAGCGCGATCACCACCCGCCCGAAGAGCGAATTCGCAAGTTTCATGACCAGCCTTCTCTAGTTCGTGAAATTCGAGTCGGCTGGAAGGAGGTCATGCCGAAATTAACAGCAGAGCGTGTGCCAGCATCTGTGTTGCGCGGCGTACCAGACCCTACGGGGCACTCGGCTTACTCTGATTTGATCAGCCTCCAAAGAATCGTCGTCCTTATAGTTGGTCCGAAGTTATTCATCGAGCCGGGGTCGAAAGCTTTTTTCCCGCTCGTCCTCGATTTCTTTTCGGGCGTAGTCATCCGGAGCCGTGCGCGTGACTCTACACATACGGGCGTTTTAGCGCCGGGAATCCCCCCATCATGGCGGGCCCCCGTAGGTGTGCCAGAAGAAACGGAGATCCGAACAGTTGCCAGTTGTCTATTGTCTGTTGCCAGTGAGCCAGAAGCGTGAGTGGTGCGACAGTCCTCGACCCTTTCCGGCCTGTTGTCTTCGCCCTGAAGTATTGCCCGCACGGAGAAGTGTATCTGTCGCCGCCAAGTTCCAACTGCGCCGGGCTGAGACCTGCAGCCCCTGCGACCAGCGGGGCAAAGACACCCTAATAAGGCCTTATCTTAGAGGCTTCTATGTGGCTCCCCCCAGTCCTGTACGAGCCCAATTGCAGACATTCTCTCCCAACACCCCAATACTCCAACATCCCAATACTCCAATACCCATCATGAGCTCAGTCCGGCGCGCCCAGCGCCCTGAAAATTTCATCGAGTTGCGCGCTCATCGGAAGATTCAATGTTTCGCCGCTCGGCAGTTTCTTGAGAAACCATCGCTCGTAGGTGTATTCCAGATCCCGCGATTGGGCCATCTCTCGAAAGACTCGATTCACCAGGTCGGCCAATTCCAGGTCATCCTTTCTGAACATAATTCCGTATGGATCGTAGGACAGAAAGTCGCCTACGACGGTCAAGTCGTTCCCGGCCTTGTGTTCGGCGATGAACCCGTAAAGCAGAATGTCGTCCCCGGCAAATGCATCCACCTTGCCGGTCGCAAGTTGTTGGTAGGACTCTTCATGATCCTTGGCCACGACAAGATTAAATTTGATGCCAAATTTATCCGCAAGGCTGCGCATCGCCTGTTCATTAGTAGTTCCGGCAGTGACCACCACACTTTTGCCGTTCAAATCGCGAAACGATTGAATCGGCGACTCGCGTTTCACCAACAGCTTGGTGCCGGCGACGAACATGATAGGCGAAAACGCCACCTCCTTTTGCCGCTCCGTGTTGTTAGTGGTTGAACCGCACTCCAGGTCAACCTGACCGCTCTTGACAGCTCCAATCCGCGACTCGGAGGTCACGGGAACAAACTTGATTGTTAACGTCTGACCATTGAGTTCATTGCTCATCGCGTCGACGATCGCACGACCCAAATCGATGGAATATCCGATGGGCTCACCCCGCGTATTCAAATAGGAAAATGGTATGGATGATTCCCGGTAGCCTATACTTACCGTGCCGCTATCATGGACCTTTTTAAGAGTTCCGCTCAGCTCCTGACCGTTCAGCAAACTCACCTCACTGAATCCAACGAGAGCAGCCAACAGAAAAGTCCAAAATCTGTGCCGCGAACAGTTCATGCGATATTTTCAGTCTTACGCACCGGCGGGGACCGGAGTTGTTTCCGGTTCGGGCTCTAGTTCAGCCGAGAGTTCACCTTCCCACTTGGCCACCACGGCAGCGGCAATGGAATTCCCGACGGCATTTGTCGCCGAGCGACCCATATCGAGGAATTGGTCGACACCCATAATCAAAAGCAACCCTGCTTCCGGAATATTGAAAGTTGAGAGCATAGCGGCGATCACGACCAGAGAAGCGCGCGGCACGCCCGCCATGCCTTTGGACGTGACCATCAATAAAAGCAGCATCGCGATCTTCGTCCCGAGGGAAAGATGAACACCATAAGCTTGGGCGATAAAGAGCGACGCGAACGTGCAATACATCATCGAGCCGTCGAGATTGAACGAATAGCCCATCGGCAGAACGAAACTCGTGATTCGGCTGGAGACCCCAAATCGCTCGAGTTGACTCAGTAACTTTGGATACGCTGCTTCAGAGCTTGCCGTGGAGAACGCCAGAAGAAACGGTTCGCGGATAAAGCTGACCAACCGCGTGGTTCGTGGTCCGAGAAAAATATAACCGGCCAGGATCAATAAACCCCACAGAAGGATCAGGGAGAGATAGAACCCTCCCATGAATTTGGCGTAGGTCACCAGAATGCCAATGCCTTGAGTTGTGATGGTGGAAGCTAGCGCCGCAAATACGGCAAGCGGGGCCATCTTCATGACATTGCCGGTGACCTTCAGCATCACCAGCGCGACCTGGTCGATCAGCAAAATCATCGGTTTTGTCAATTCGCCAAGCGCCGCCGCCCCCAGGCCGAAGAAAATCGCGAAAACTACGATCTGCAGCATTTCATTGCCGGCCAACGCGGCGAAGATCGAAGTCGGCACCAGGTGCGTCACGAATTCCTTGATCGAGAAGGAAGCCGTCTTCAGATTGCTCGACGCCGTGATATCCGGCAGCGGCAACCCGATATTGTCTCCCGGTCGCAGAATAGTGACCATGATTAGTCCAAGAGTCAGGGACATCAAGGACGCCGTAATGAACCAGCCCATGGTTTTCACGCCGATTCGTCCGACGGTCTTGGAGTCACCCATATGCGCGATCCCGACAACCAGCGTCGAAAACACCAGCGGGGCGATGATCATCTTGATCAATCGGAGGAATAAATCCGTGACGAGCGAGATGTATCCCGAAACCGATGCCGCTGCCTGTTTATCCGGGAGAGCCTTATTGCAGGCGTAGCCCACAATGATGCCTAAAATCATCGCAAACAGGATGTAAAGCGTGAGCGGTCTTGATTTCTTCATTGTTCCTCCGCGGTCAGTTGGTTCTTTCGTGTGATCTGGTGATCCAAATTCCGGAGCAGAAATGCAGGAGCGAGCCGTCTGATTCCGGTCGGCGACCGGCACCCGCGATGGCGTCCTGTGTCCAAAACATTGTTACAAATTAGATTTTCCTCGCTCAGAATGAAGCAGAAAGTGAACCCAATAGGGAGGGCGCTGGAAGATTGTCTTAGACAGGAAGCCAACGCTACCCTGAGCGCGCAAGCATAGTTATGAAAACGAATCTCACCGGATACGAACTCCTCATTTATCCGCGACTTAACAAGGGCACCGCCTTTACCGAACACGAACGTGATGCGTTTGGCCTCCACGGATTGTTGCCTCCCCATATCGGCACCCTGGAAGAGCAACGGAGACGACGGAAGAAGGGCTTGAATGATCAAGCCACCCCTCTCCAGAAGTACAACTTCATGAGGGATCTCCAGGATACCAACGAAACGCTGTTCTATTCGTTGATCACCTACTACATCGAGGAAACACTGCCGGTTGTCTATACTCCGACCGTAGGCGAAGCCTGCCAGCAGTTCAGCGAGATCTGGCGTAAACCACGAGGTCTTTTCCTGAGCTATCCGAACAGAAACTTGATCGATCAAATCCTTTCCCATCCGCGCTATACCGGGATCAAATGTATTGTCGTGAGCGACGGCGAACGCATTCTTGGCCTGGGCGACCAAGGCGCCGGGGGCATGGGTATTCCTATTGGGAAGATGGCGCTCTATAGCGCCCTGGCGGGAATTGCGCCGGAGTCTTGCCTGCCAATTTTGCTCGATGTCGGAACCGAAAACGAAGAACGGCTAAAAGACCCGCTCTATGTCGGCTGGCGGAGCAGGCGCGTCCGGGGTCAGGAATACGACGATTTTGTTGACACCTTCGTCGCGGCGGTCAAACGACGCTGGCCTCACGTTCTCCTCCAATGGGAAGACTTCGCTGGCGTCAACGCGGCTCGCTTCTTGCAACGCTATCGCGACCAACTTTGCACCTTCAACGACGATATTCAGGGAACGGCGGCGGTCGCAACCGGTACGCTTCTTTCCGCCGTCACCGTGACAGGAATTCCCCTCTCCGAACAGCGGGTGGTCTTTCTCGGTTTCGGCGGAGCCGGCCTGGGCGTTGCCCAATTATTCTGGTCAGTGATGCGGGACGCGGGGCTGCGTGAGCAAGAAGCGTATGAACGTTTCTATGCCGTGGATCGCTACGGTCTCCTGGTCGAAGGCGGTCAAGGACTCCGCTCTGAACAAGCGCCCTTCGCACGCAAGAAATCCGATGTGGCCGGTTGGCAAGTTTCCAACTCGACGGAAATCGGGCTCCTGGACGTGATTCGAAATGCCAAGCCCACCGTGTTGATCGGCGTTTCCGGGCAGGCAGGTGCCTTTACGGAAGAGATCATCCGCACCATGGCAAAAAATTCCGAGCGCCCGATCGTCTTTCCGCTCTCCAACCCAACTTCACGTTGTGAAGCGACGCCGCAGCAGGTGCTCGATTGGACCGATGGGCGCGCTTTGATCGGAACTGGAAGTCCTTTTGGACCAGCGAAGTTCAATGGGAGGGAAATTCACATCGATCAGACGAATAATTCGTATATTTTTCCGGGGCTTGCCCTCGGTACTATCTCTGCAAAGGCCCGCCAAGTCTCGGATGCGATGATTAAGGTTTCCGCCTTAACGCTCGCTGAACTAGCGCCCACCAGACAAAATAAGAACGCCAATCTCCTGCCCCCGCTCGCCAACATTCGTTCCGTGAGTCTCGCGATTGCCAAAGCGGTGGGAAATCAAGCGATCCAGGAAGGACTCGCGACCGTCGATGAAACTGAATTTGAGCATGAGCTTGCAAGCAATGTCTGGGAACCCGTCTACGAACCTTACGAGCGAGCTTAATCGGCCAGAACTCACCTAAGGCCGAAGCGACGCGCCCAATGCGGATTTGTGCATCGTCTCATCCCCCACTGGGGAGACGATGCACTGGTGTCCTGTTGCCGAAACTCTTTCCCGTCTTGACAGGCCTGCCAGCGTGTCGCAGGAAATCTCCATGCCACTACCTTCTGACGAAAAGATTATCGCACTAAGCCAGGACATCCTGAAGCAATTCGATGCGATTTTTGGGCTGCATCCCGGCTTTCGGCCCGCTCATGCAAAAGGCTTCATGCTTGCGGGAACATTCACCCCCGCGCCCGAAGCGGCCTCCTTAACGCGTGCGCCTCACGTCACGCGCAACTCCACGCCAGTCACCGTCCGGTTTTCTAACTCGACAGGTATTCCGCTGATTCCGGATACCGACCCGAACGCAAATCCGCGCGGTCTGGCCATCCGGTTCAATCTGGCTGAACATGTCCACACCGATATAGTCGGCCATTCGACGGATGGTTTCCCTACCAGAACGGGCCAGGAGTTTGTGGAGCTCCTGCGAGCTATTGCCACCACCGACTCGTCTAAACCATCGCCATCGCCGATTGAGGCCTTTCTCGGCAGTCATCCAAACGCTCTAAAATTCGTGCTGACGCCCAAGCCTTGTCCGTCCAGCTTCGCCAGAGAAACGTATTTCGGTGTGACCGCGATGCGCTTCACTAATAAGGATGGGGCGAGCCGCTACGGGCGCTACCGAATCACGCCGGACGCTGGGAACGACTATCTGGATGAAGCCACCACCAAGAGCAAGGAGGCAAACTTCCTTTTTGACGAGCTCGCAGCGAGAATCGCGAGTGGCCCGATCAGCTTTCAGCTTGAGGTCCAAGTGGCAAACGATGACGATGTCGTCGACGACGCAACGCTTCACTGGCCCAAGGAGCGACCTCTGGTCAATCTTGGAAAGATCGTTCTTACGAATCCGGTCCCGGACAATGCGCATGAGCAGAAAAAGATCATCTTCGATCCCATCCCCCGCGTGGACGGAATCGAGCCGTCCGATGATCCCCTGCTTGAGTTGCGTGCCGCGATCTATCTGCTCAGCGGCCGTCGCCGCCGGCAAGCACCCGAAACGAGTGTAGAAGCGTAGGCCAGGATCGGAAATTCTTCGCGCCATTTGGAAAGCCCTCAATGGCGCGAAGATCATACGACTATCGCCAATAGCTGGACTACCCCTTCTTAATTTTTGCCGTCCGGACTCAACCCGCATCTTTCAACACGCCAAGCTCCTTGGCTGCTTGGCTCTTCGGCGCGGGGCCCGGATTCCGCTATTCCGTCAGAGCAGCGAGAAGTTTTTCTAACTCGATTGTCACGATGGTGGCTTCCGTATCATTTAATCCGTACGGCAAAATTAATTGGCCCCCATGAATCAGTGCTCCACAGGTGTAAACGACGTTCGGGACGTAGCCGTCCATCCGATGGGCCGCCGGTTCCAATAACGGAGCCTTGAGCCGGCCGATTACTTTCGAGGGATCCTCCAGATCGAGAAGCGTCGCGCTGATGCAGTATTTCCGCATCGGCCCAACCCCGTGAGTCAGAACAAGCCAGCCAGCGTCGGTTTCGATCGGCGAACCGCAATTGCCGATTTTCACGAACTCCCACGACCAGCATGGCTGCAAAAGGAGCTGCGGGTTGCGCCAGAAATACCGGTCCTCCGAAAACATCAAGAAAAGATTCTCATCGTCGTAACGCGAGAGCATCGCAAAACGCCCATCAATTCTTCTGGGAAAAAGAGCCATCCCTTTGTTCTGAATCGCCGGCCCGGACAAAGTACGGACGCGGAATTGAAGAAAATCGCTCGTTTCAATCAGTTGGGGCAGAGTGCGGCGGCCGTCGTACGCGGTATACGTTGCATAGTAAGTTGCGCGTTTGTCTTCATCGACGAAGCGGACGAAGCGGGCATCTTCTATTCCATTCGTTTCGTTCAGCGAGACCGGAAAGATGACTCGCTCAGATAAGGGATTCGCCGGATCGAAATTGACCTCGTAGTTCGATTCCACCACCCAGTGCAGAAATTCAATCGTCTGCCGGACATCCTCCGAATGGGGCTGAGCTTCATGCGACGCGCGCTGCATCGCGTCATCCAGATCCGATCGCGAAAACGTCTCCCCTAGCCGATTCATCACAGATCTCGACCAATTGTTCTCCAAGCCGTTATCGTTCAATTTATGGAGGAAAATGCTTTTCGGAAATGTGGGCTCCGGATCGATCTCCGGTGCAATCACAAGCCCGGAAGTTTTGTCGATCTCAATCGCGTGGTTCCGGCGAATGACTCCCGTACGGAACTCGATCGAGGAAATATGGCCTTCGCCGACGGCTCGCAGGCTGAGGACGAAACGAAGATCTCCTTCGGCCACGTTCGTTTGGTCCGGATGCGGAACTATGGAAGGATTAAACAAGGCCACCGATTCGACCGCATATTCTCCCGTGAAATAAGCACCGAGCACGAGGCGCCGTTCCTCTGAAAGAGCACGATTCGGCAAGTACGCGCGGATACTGTGGAAGTGGCGTAACCACGATCCCTCAAGGTCTGTATGTCGGCTGCCTAATTCGGCACGCAGACGATCCAACTGTCCTTCCACCTCAATTTCGCTGAGAGCGAGAACTCGGTCGATGATGCCTCTGACGCGGCCAGTACCGGTAGGGATAAACGATCGATTTAGAACCCGGCTGGCGCTCGGCCGAAAGTCGATTCCGGTGGGAATGAGGTTCAGTTTTTTGATATCTTTTGGTTTTCGCTGAAGAGCAGCGCTTCCGCCCGATGCATCTCGGCCAGCGACAGCTGAAATGCAAGAGTGGATTCAGCTCCCTGGTTTTGGTTTACCCGATCCGAATGCAGCGCGTCGCGACATCCACCGGTGGTAGGATCATAGAGCGGTTGCCCAAGATCGTTGCGTCCCAGAAACCACTCAAAGCAGCGGCGCGCCGCACGGTGCCAAGTCGGGTCTCGAGTCAGCGCATAGGCTTCCAAACATGCGGAGATCGTCGCGTGGGCCTCCAGCGGTTGCTGATCAAAGCGGGCGTACGCGCTACCGCGTCTCCAGAATCCGTTACTGCCAATGGGCGTGAAATGGCCGGAATTTGATTTCTGCGCCTCCACCAGCCAACGGAGCGATTTTAATCCTATCTCGACAATTTCACCTCGCGAGGTCCAGTAGCCACTCAGGATCATGGCATGAGAAAGCTTAGCGTTGTCGTAGGTGGCTACCGTCTCGAACCAAACCCATTCGTCCGAGGAATTTTGCCGGAAAAGGCCGGCCAGGCGGTCCGTCAGCACTTCTCGCAATTGATTTGCATTTCGATCACCGGAGAAAGCCCGCAGATATTCGTGGATGGCGAGCAGCGCAAGCGCCCATGCCCGCGGTGAACTGAATTTTTCGACTGCCGGAAGCCCGCGTTGAAATAACAATGCGCAGAGATTTCGATAACCTTCGTTGTGGGATCGACCCAACGCTGTGCCCGCAGCCCAGAGCGCGCGGGCGTGGCTGTCCTCCGACCCTGCTGCGCGTTCCAGCCATCCACGTTGATGACTCATAAAATTCCGAAAACGACAGCTTTCCTGGTCAAAGGCGTGCCACAAAAACGCCAGGTAAATGCTCGATAGCCCCTCGAGGTGCTGCTGCGTGACACCGCTCGTTCTTTCCTGCAGTAACAGGGTCAGGATGAAAGCGCGCGCATTGTCATCGGTGCAGTAACCTTCTGCAAAGTTTGGCACATTGAAAATCGCATGTTGAAAAATACCGGTGTTATCGGTCATGCGAAGCAGGTGATCCAGCTTCAACGGCGGCAATTCGTAAGGCCGATTATCCAGCGTTCGAACTGCGAAGGCCTTTCGCGGAAGCTCACTCGAAGTTGTCCGGGCGCGCAGGAAACTTTCCATGTGCCGCTGTGCGACGGCGGGCCAGATCATCTCGCGTCCCAATTTCCATGCTCGTTTACGTGTTGCCGTCATGAGGACCGGGTCGCACAGAAATCGGTTCACGCCCTTGGCAATTGATTCAGGATCCGAAAACGGGACCAAGATCCCGCGTTGGTCGGCCAGCAACTCCTTGGCATGCCAGTAGGGTGTGGAAATGACTGCTTTACCGGCGCCAAAAGAGTACGCCAACGTGCCCGACGTGATTTGGGATTCGTTGAGATACGGTGTGATATAGATATCCGCTGCGCCGATGAAATCTTTCAGTTCTTCCTGGGTGACGAAACGATTGTAGAAGATGACATTCGATGCCACGCCACGATCTTCTGCCAGGCGTTCCAGCTTAAGCCGATACGTTTCTCCGTCGCGCGCGATCAGATTGGGGTGGGTGGCGCCCAGCACGATATAAACGACATTGGGGTGACGTGCGAGAATCGAAGGTAACCCCTCGATCACATGCTCTATTCCTTTGTTCGGAGACAACAGCCCAAAAGTCAGGAGCACTATCTTTCCTTCGACTCCAAACTGGTCCTTATTGTAGTTCGGGTCGATGAACGGCATGTCCGGTATGCCATGGGGAATCACGTCGATCTTCTCCCCCGCGATACCAAAAATCTCCTGGAGATAAGCTTTGCCGCGGTCCGCCATCACGATAAAGCGGTTGGAGAACTCATCGAGCTGCTTCATCACCGCACGCTGATCCGCGTTCGGCTCGCGCAGGACGGTGTGCAATGTCGTCACTACCGGCATCCGCAGGTCGCGCAACAGAGCCAGGAGGTGACTGCCCGCAGGGCCGCCGTAGATTCCGAATTCGTGCTGAACCGACACGACTTCGACATTGTTGATATTCAAAAAGTCAGCGGCGCGTCGGTACGAATCGAGCTCCTTTTCGTCAATCTCAAATCGTATCCAGGATGGATAGTCATACCCTTCCGGCCGATCATTCACCGCGCCGACAATGCATTGGCATTCCGGGAATCTCGTGGCGATGGCTTCGCAGATGTCCGAAGTGAAAGTGGCAATCCCGCATCGACGAGGAAGATGATCCCCGATAAAGGCTATTTGTTTAATCGGCGAGCCAGTTTGCATGGGACGTGTATCCGATCGGCTCTAATCCGGGCAATGGTCCAACGTCTTCAGGAACCCATCGTCTTCGTTACGCCGGCTGACTGTGGTACATTCCAGGCAGCCGGAGAACGTTGGTCGCTGCACGAATCTCTCTGCGGAGGTCGGCGAGCATCTCACGAGTCACCTCCATTTGCTGGGCTCTGCGCATGGTCCATTGTTGAGCCACCGTCTCCAGATGCTGGCAGGCGTTGGTGATATAAATGACAGCCAGCTCCGTCAGGCCGGGGTCGGAGAGCTTCGTCGCCAGCCGGCGCTGCGCTTCACTGAGCTCGGAAAGCACAATCTTTTCCGTAGGTACACGTCGGAGCTTCCACGCCAGACCCACCTTGTCCAAGGTCCAGATGATCCACTTCGTTGGATCGAACTGCCATGGCTTCACCCCGTTGCGATAGTCGTATTGAAACTCGTGATGATAGTTATGGTATCCCTCTCCAAAGGTGACAATCGCCATCAACCACGAATCGCGGGCGCTGCATTTGGAAGAATACGGACGGGTTCCAAGGTAATGACAGAGCGAATTGATGCAAAATGTGCAGTGTTGAAGGACGACCACCCGCGCAACCCCAGCAATCAGGAAAGCACCCAGGGCCGAAACCCAGCCGCCCCAGAGAAACCCGATCGTTGCCGGCAGGACAAACGCGACCAGCGCAGCGATCACATGAATGTGGCGATTCTGCCACCTGACCAGTGGATCCTTTTGCAAGTCGGCCACGTTGTCGAAAGGCGGCGGCGGATCCAGCTTGAACAGCAGCCAGCCGATATGAGCGTGGAAGAGCCCTTTAGAGATGCAGTAAGGGTCCTCTTCGTGATCAACGTGCTTGTGGTGGCTGCGGTGTTCGCATGCCCAGAGGAGCGCAGAGTTCTCAAAAGCGCCCGCTCCGAAGATCAGCGTCAGAAGCCGCACGACCCAGTGCGCCTGGAAAGTAAGATGCGAAAAAAGCCTGTGATAACCGACGGTAATGGAAAATCCGCACGCGCAGAACATCACTACGAAAAGCACGATCTGGAATAAATCGAGCCCGAAAAAGTAAAGATAGGCCGGCACAGCCGTCAGAGAGAGAAATAAGGTTCCGATAAGAAACGAACTGATCAGCCAGTTGACTTTATCGAATGGAATTCGTTTGAACATAGATTGTTGGGACGTCAAAGCTCACCGCAGTTCTCAAAGCGCGAAGAGGAGCAATGAACCCTCACCTGTTCACCACGGCGCGCTTTTGATACACCCATTCGCGCCAAGTCACAAGTGACAGTTGGAAAATCATTGAAGGCGATAGTCAGGAACACGGTTTCGGACAAGCGCGCGTGAAAATCTTGAGAAGAAATTCGCGCCCGGCGGACCTCGCCGTTGTTCGGGAATACAGAATTGCAGCGGTTGCCACCGATATTCTTAATTTCAGGCCCTGCCACCGACCACTGATCACCGACAACCGACAACTGACTGACACTGACACTGGCAACTTCCTTGTCACTTGCTAAACTGGGACAACAACGATGGAATCGTCCAAATGATGCGTCTGCTGCAGTCGGTGGGCCAAAACGGTCTGGCGACCGTCGCCGGTCTTGGCGACTTTGCCACGTTCGCGTCGCGCGCGGTCGCTGCGGCGCTGTCCACGCGTCAATTGGGGCGCCGTTGGATACGGGCGGTCCACGAACAGGGTGTCCGCTGTGTACCCGTGGTGACCATTGTGGGCTTGTTCGCCGGGCTGGTGCTCGGGCTTCAGGGCTATTACGTGCTGGCGCGCTTCGGATCGACCGGATTGCTGGGGACATTTGTCTCGTTGACCCTGACGAGAGAACTGGCACCAGTCCTCGGCGCCCTGATGATCGTTGGCCAAGCCGGTTCTGCCATCGCCGCGGAAATCGGTATTCATCGTAACAGCGAGCAAATCGACGCTCTCACCACCATGGGGATCGATCCGGTCGGCTATTTGGTGACCCCTCGTCTGCTTGCCGCATTGATCGTTTTCCCGATTTTGACGGTGGCTTTTACCCTGGTCGGCCTGGCCGGCGGATTTCTCTCCGGCTCGTCGTTGCTCGGATTGAGCGCCGGCGTTTACTGGTCATCAGTTCATTCCGCGGTTCAACCCGCGGACGTGCGCGAATGCCTTTTAAAGGCGCTTGTTTTTGGGGTGATCACGATCGCGATCTGTTGCCATAGCGGTTTCACTACGCATCGCCGAACAGGAGTTTCGGGATCGCGCGCGGTGAGCCTCTCGACCACCAGGGGGGTCGTTCTCGCTAGTATTGCCACGTTGGCGGCAGATTATTTGATCACCTCTTTTCTCATATGATCGACGCGCCGCCGCCACCCATTCTGGAGGTCAACGGCCTGCGCAAGCGATTCGGCGAGCATGTTGTCCTGGCCTCGGTAGATCTGGCGGTGCCTCGTGGCAGCATCGTCTCCGTGCTGGGACGGAGCGGGACGGGAAAATCAGTTTTCTTGAAATGCCTCGCCGGCCTGCTGACACCCGACGCGGGCGCGATTCGCTTTGAAAATGACTCACCAGATCGGTTTCGACGGCGCTGCGGCTATTTATTCCAAGGCAACGCTCTGTTCGACTCGCTGACCGCGTTCGAAAACGTCGCGCTGCCCTTGGAACACACGACCCGATTAGGCCGGCGCGAGATTGCACAGGCCGCTCGCGACGCATTGAAAAACCTCGGATTGGACAAATTTGCCGATTATTTTCCGGCACAGATGTCCGGCGGAATGCAAAAACGACTCGCCCTCGCTCGCGCGCTGGTCACGCGCCCCCAACTGCTGCTGTTTGACGAGCCGACAGCCGGGCTCGATCCGCCGGCGCGCAACGCCATATTCGAAATGATCGTCCGCGACAGGCAGAGATTTGACTTTACCGCCGTCGTCGTAACGCACGACGTTCCTGAGGCGCTCGCCGCCAGCGATCGCGTCGCTTTACTCGAGGACGGCCAGATTCATTTCGAAGGAACACCGGCCGAGTTTGCCGCCTCGGACGATTGCATTGTGCGAAGCTTTGGCGACAATATCGTCACACTCCGGACCAGTCTCGACAAATAGCTTTTTCTCGCATCCTGTCCCCAAAATAGCCTGCATGAAGCAATCCAACATCGAACTCTCGGTCGGCGCGTTTGTTCTCCTGGGCCTTGCCGCCATTGCCTGGTTCGCGGTCCAGGCCGGAGCGGGCGCGGACCTTGGCGGTTCCACCTACGAAGTGAACGCAAGGTTCACGAACATCGGCGGCCTCAAGCCGGGCAGCCAGGTTTTCGTCGCGGGCGTACCTGTCGGACGCGTGGAAAAGATCGCCCTCGATTCTCAATATGCCGCCATCGCTCACCTGATCGTCAAACAACAGGTACAGCTGCCCTCCGACACGATCGCCTCCATCAAAACCAGCGGGCTCCTCGGAGACAAATACGTCGCCCTTGCCCCGGGCGCCGACAGCAAAAATTTATCCCCTGGGGCCACGATTACCGACACAGAATCCTCCGTGGATCTGGAATCGATGATCAGTCGCTTCGCGTTCGGCAATGTTTCCTCATCACCTTCACCCCCTCCGCCAGCGGCCAAATAATTATGCGTATCGATCTGTTCCCTTCCATTCTGCAATCGACTCTGGTGCTGCTCGTCCTTGGAACCGTGCGCCTGTCCGACGCAGCAACCGTCGACGATCCTGCGACGATGCTCCGCAGTTCCGTTGACGACATTCTCTCGATCGCATACTCCGGCCGCAGCAACGAAAGTCTGCCCGCGCGAGTGCGACCATCGCTGGAGAAGTCTTTCGCGTTGGACCTCGTCACCCGCCAGGCCATGGGTCCTGGCTGGCGTCAATTTTCCGCCGCCGATCAAAAGCGGATCACGGATCTTTTTAGCGAATTGTTGATCCGGACTTACTCCGCGAAAGTTGTCGGCACCCAACGGCCGAAAATTGCTTACGGCGCGCCCGTCGAACTGGCGCCCGACCGTCGCGAAATTCCCACCCGCGTCACCCCCTCCTCGAGCGCCGAGCCCATCGCCGTTGTCTATCGTCTGATCAAACTTCCCGCCGGCTGGCGCATTTACGATGTCTTGATTGAAGGCGTAAGTTTCGTCGCCAACTATCGCGCACAATTTGACCAAATCATTCAAAAAGGCGGCGCTCCCGCTGTTATCCGGATCCTCGAAACCAAACTCGCCGCGCCCGCGGATTCTCACTCGTGAATTGCTCGATATTTAGCCTTCTTGCGCTCCTCTTTTGGCTGTCGGGCTGCGCTGTGACGGAAAAACATCCCGCCAGCTCACCCGTCCGCGCCACCGGTTCAAGCGTCGGCGACGATTTTTCGAACGTTCCGGTCCAAAATGTGTACGATCCGTTCCAGCGTTTTAACCGGACCATGTTCGGTTTAAACGACCGTTTCACCACCTTCGCAATCCGCCCCTTGGCCCACGGCTACGCCATCCTCGTGCCTCTCACCGTCCGCAACGGCGTCACTAACTTCTTCGACAACATCCAATATCCTGTGCGCTTCGTTAATTGCGTGCTCCAGGGCAAACTGATACGTTCTGCCCAGGAAACCGGCAAGTTCCTCATCAACAGCACTGCGGGCATCGGAGGCTTGATCCGCGTTTCTGACCACATTTCAGGCCTCTCCGCAATCCCCGCCGAAGACTTTGGGCAAACTCTTGGCGTCTGGGGCCTACCCCCAGGTCCCTATCTCGTCGTCCCCTTTCTTGGCCCTTCCGATTGCCGCGATCTGGTGGGTTTCGCCGGCGACTACGCCATCTCCCCACTCGACTGGCACCCCCTTGGCATCGTTCGCTGGACGTTCATCAGCGATGCTGCCAGCCTCGCGATCTCAGCCACTCGCTATGTTAACGGTCTCCCCAAAGCCATCGAACTCTACGACCAGATGAAATCCGCAGCGGTCGATCCATACGTCGCCATGCGCGATGCTTACCTAAGTTACCGCGCGGCGCAGATCCAAAAGTAAATCTCGACTCGCCGAAGTCCGCCGGCTCCCAGGGGAAAACGACGCCTTTAGCCGCTCCGAAGTAAGTAAGGCGTCCCGCCTTACCCTCCGAAGTCCGCCGGCTCCAAGGGAAAACGACGCCTCTAGCCGCTCCGAAGTAAGTAAGGCGTCCCGCCTTACCCTCTGAAGTCCGCCGGCTCCAAGGGAAAACGACGCCTCTAGCCGCTCCGAAGTAAGTAAGGCGTCCCGCCTTACCCTCTCAAATCCGCTGGCTCCAAGGGAAAACGACGCCTTTAGCCGCTCCGAAGTAAGTAAGGCGTCCCGCCTTACCCTCCGAAGTCCGCCAACTCCAAGGGAAAACGACGCCTATAGCCGCTCCGAAGTAAGTAAGGCGTCCCGCCTTACCCTCTGAAGTCCGCCAACTCCAAGGGAAAACGACGCCTCTAGCCGCTCCGAAGTAAGTAAGGCGTCCCGCCTTACCCTCCGAAGTCCACC
>Ga0210383_10001939_pt1 | contig 18804 bp, 27 predicted proteins | sample IncBWC14OmetaG_FD_160072 | JGI IMG/M metagenome (GOLD analysis project Ga0210383, IMG submission 160072) | Forest soil microbial communities from Barre Woods Harvard Forest LTER site, Petersham, Massachusetts, United States - Inc-BW-C-14-O ...
AAAGGCTCCGGAACAGGAAACTCAGAAGTAACTAACTTCCTGAACATCACAAACAAAGTCCGTTCTGAGTTAACTCCTTTGTCAAGGTCGCCGCAGGGTCTGGACAAATAGTCTCATATTATATCTGATTGACCCTCAATTCTTGAAGAACCCATAGTGACGCCTACTACATACTTGGGTGCACCTTACAAGGTTATATACAGACTCAAGCTCATCTGCACAAGCAATGGCATTCTAATCAAGCTCAACAAGGTCGATGACGATTCAGCTTAAGACCTAAGGGCCTAGATGGAATCAATGCTGGCAGTCAAATCACCGTTGCTACCTCAAGAAATTTATTGGGTAAAAGAACACCTTCGTTATATTTGTCTGCCCCTCGCTTAAGATAATTCCCGCCCAAGGCCCTAAGTGATGAGACGCTGTCACTGATCAAGATGGGGTCACCCTGTGTCCCTGAGCGACCGCTTACAGTACTAACTGGAAAGATTAACCAACATTGCCAGCATTCGCTATATGCAGGTAACTCCACACAAGCAGATCGCGTATAGCATACTGTCGGGTACTGATCGGGATGATGTCCTTGGTAAACACCCCTCACGTACATGTCCCACACATAAAGAAATAAATCTTGAAGACATGAAGTACGTGATGTCACGTGATTGACTTTCGGGGGCACGTGAAGGTACCGACTGGTAGTCCAGCAATAAAAAATCAGCTAACACGTGTGACTGGTGGAGGTGGTGTCGCGAATGTCAGTGAAACATCCCCATGTTTTTCCCTCTGCACTGGCTCACCACTCCCATTCTCATGCCCGTGTCCATTCACAACGCTCTTCCCCTCGTGCTCCTGATCCTCATTTCGGTCAAGAACAACCCCACGAATCGTCCGCCGGTCCTCGTCATCTTCACCACTCTCATCTTGCTCTCCAGAGTTCTGAGGAGGAGGAATGACAAGGATATCCCCATTTTCCTGAGGTCCCTCGGGGGCTTCCGTGACCGTCTTCACAGATGGTCGAATCGCAGAGGGATAACGTGAGCGGAGGAAACCTGCCAAAGGCGAGAGGCCGAGAAAAGGTCGTGTCCTTTTCGACGCATCGGTCTCTGCTGTGGGTGTAGTCGAGCCACTCGCAGGTGGGGTGTTATCCTCAACAGGTAATTCCAAGTTAATTTCGGGCTTTGAAGTGCTAGGATTTAGTTCCAAAGGAGAGCCCACTCGAGGAGATTCCAAGTCCGAAGACACGAACGATATGGGTGAATTCAATGATCGGGGAAAACTAAGGAACTAATGAGTAAAGTTAGTTAGAAGTTACAGTCGCACTCACTTTAAGCGAGCACCTTCGCCGTCTGTGAGTGTAAGCAGAAGGTTCTTGAGGTTGGGAAGTGTGTGCCGCATGTCCAATGCTCGGAGATCGCGGTCCGCCATGAGCTGGACCAAAATAAACATGTCAAGTATGTCGAAAAGAAAATGGTCAACATGAGCGTACCAGCTCAATATCCTTGTTTAGCAGGAATACACCATACTCGAAACGATACGTATCCACCCCTCTTGAGAATAGCGGGAACCTATTTCAATCGTCCGAACAATAAGCCCGTGTTCGCTATGTCGAAGAGAAAACTCACATTCGAGGGCCGACCATGGCCGATATGCCATCCCTAATCAGGCTCCTACTCCCGACACATGTAACAGGATACACCAAGCCTTTACCAAGATACGCTGCCAGTAATTGGACAACCTGCGCAGCATAGCCCAAAGAAGTCGCCACCGCGTCCTCGGTCACATCGCCGTGCGCTGGCAGTGTCAACGGTGGTGCTGGATCCGTTGAAGACAGCGGTATGGGGAGAGGGACGTCAAGGATGGTGTACAAGAGGTCAGGAGGAGAGAAGAGGTCGATGGGGAAGATCGTGGACAGATTTGAAAGGAGAGTGGTGCGCGTTGGAGTGAACCGAGCACGAAGGGATAAAAGACGAGTCCTAAGAAAAGAGTGACCATGAGGATTCATTGAAAACTTGGACTTTGAAAACCTACCTCTGTTCTGAAACTTCTGCTTTTCTCTCAGCATCGGAAGCTAATGCCTCGTTATGCTGTTCCCTGGCAAATGCAAGTGTTTCCCGTCGTTGGTCCAGACGCTCCCGACGTGCTTTAAGCTCAATTTTTACTGGAGAAAAGATTCATAAATTGTGAGTAAAAGAATGGTGCAATGACGGAAATCCCCACATTTCTCTGATCTTGCCTTTACCTGTTCATTGTCCGCTCTCAATCCCTCCACCCAAGATTCACGCTCCGAAACTTCGCGTTTCTTCAGTCATAAAGCTTGAGACCGCACCAAAACTCAAAATAGAAAAGGAGAAAGGAGGGCGACACCAAAGAAGAGATGTAATAAAAAGAAGGAAGTAACATACCAGGGCAAAAGTCAAATCATTTTCCATGACGTTATCGATTTCACATACAATGTCAGAGAGAGAACTCTCGTTGTCGATGATACATGATTGGAGGGTGATTAATCTACGAGAATCCGTTCAGCGAACAAATGACTTCAAGAACGAATGAGGACGCACTTGAAGAGATCCTGCCACCCAGCTGTTTTCGCAGTATCTCTTGTAGATTCAGACGTTACACCAGCACCTCTACGATGTCGTCTCCGCGAAAGTGCGACGACATCTACAGCAGGCCCTGATGACCCAGCCGCCGCCAGTAAGTGATCGCTACCTTGTTTGACCTTTCTCACCTCCGATTCTGGGTCTGAAGTATACCCTACGGATGGGGTTGGAGATCGAGAGTGTGATGTGTGGGAAGAAGGGAGATAGAAAGTCTGTCCAGGTGGAGAGAGGGTGGCGAGAAGGGTGTTCGACGGGAGGTTAGAGGTATTTGAAATGAGCTGAAAATGACAACGTTGGACTTTAGCATAGTTGATTATATCGTGATTGCATATGGAGAGAACTTGCGTCTTTTGGTAGAGGCACCAAGTCCGCCAAATGTATATTCCATTCCTCCAACACTTTCCAGTCAACACCATCCTCTCCACCCTCAGCGTCGGGATGACCTCGTTCCCTCTCTTTCCCTTTCCCATTCACATTTCCATCACTTCGCCATCCACTTCCAACTTTACCCCACACTTCGACTTTCAGTTTCTCCGCACTCGAATCCGTCCAGTCTGCAAACTCGTGCTTGGATCGCGCGTCAATTGGAAATGAGGGATTAGTAGAGGGACGGTGAATAGGAGAGAGGTAATTCGGTATTGATTGCAGAGGCATAGGCAGAGGAGAATTCGAACCAGGCTGAACGGATGAGGTGCTAAGCGGAGCAGAAAATTTCTGCGATGATGCCGAAGGGGATGGTGCAGAGACTTTGCCATTGGGCCGGAGGGTAGACGCGGAGGGTGACTTGGCGTGAGTTGACGTCGGCTTTTGAGGAAATAGGCGGGGTGACGCTGAGGGGTCATGTCGAGGAGTCACGGACTTGTCGGACGAGTTCAGAGGAGAAGGTCTGGAGCCCTTTCGAGTGGTGGTGGTACTATTTGCCTGCTTCACTGGTTGCGGTGAAATTAAGGGTTTCTCCCCGAAGGAGGAAGCAGTGCGAGCAGGCGTTGAAGGTCGTGAGTGAGACGAAGATTTCCGGGTAATCACGGCTGATTGAGAACCAGGATCGGATAGACATTCGGAAGGTGTTGATGACGGGGGAACAGTGATAGCAAGAAATGTCTGTACCAAGCGCGACTTGACGACTTTCTCAAGGCCCGTTTGCGAATTATCTGGTAGCATGGCTGAAAATGGAACGGGAACAGTGGACGATGACGTCCCCGAGAACATAGACGTTGAAAATGATGGTCCAGTGAAAAGCGAGTTAACAGAGGATGGAATGGAGCTTGTCCGAGGTCGGTGTACGGGTCTAACGGTAGGCGCCGAGCCACTTGTAGAATAAGGATGTCCTGCCGAACTAGCCCCAGACCGTCCCAAACTTCCTCCACTCGAGAGACTCACCCGAGAAGCCGTCCTTCTCCTTCCTCTGGATTCTGCAGCCCCCACACCATTCCCGAGATCCTCAACTGCACCCTCGTCCGACTTCAAACTTCGGTGTGTAGTTATTGAGTTCAGGGAGATCCTCCGACTCCTTTTTTTAGATAGAGTGACGTCTAAATCGTCGGATAAATGCCCATATGTCGTAAACTGTGATTGCTCGGCCGGCTGTAACAGTGCTGATGCAAAGGCATCGCGAACAGGAAAGGGAGTCAAGTTGCGAACTTGAATAGAAGTAATATGTCGGACACGGCGCTGCACGAAAACGATACCAAGTACAACCGGTCAGAGTATCGAAGCGAGGATTTCTGGCTGAACTCAACTTGTGAGAAACCATTATTGTCAGACTCTCCATCGGGTGTATTGGGTATGCTGAATTGAGGGCTATCAGACATCTCGGCTCTACAGTCCTGACGCCCAAGATAGAGTAATCTAGATACGAAATGGGCAGAGAGGTATGGGTAGTCCAAGAACCGCCGAGGGAGTTGGCCGGAAGATTATATGGTGTAAATTGCAAATAATATACCAGGGTAGGATGAGCGAGGTAGCAAGAGAAAGAAGGGTTTCTCGGTGCTGCAGGTTGTCCAACTCGTTGAGCTATAGAGCTGCTCGTCGTCGTATCGAGCGTCAACCAGTGACAAGTTAGTAGTACCTATTAGTAGCACGTGCTAGTATGTTAACAATAGTTATATTACCAGTATTTTGCGGGATTTGTCACGGCAGTCACAGTCACGGTCAACTCGCCGATACTCTTACTAGTATCTTTCTGGTTTCGCAATGCCTCCCAAGCCTCGTGCTCGTAAGGTATCGGTCGCATCCAAGGATGGCTCAGCTAGTACAAAGGCTGCAAAGGATGCTGCCAAATCCATGCCTCCTCCACCAGACCGCTTACCACCTCAGGCAATTTTGCAGCCGGAGATAACTGCCCTTTCTGAATGTTTGAAGGTATAAAATTGCAGTGCACACTCGTTTTGATGCCTTGTTGATTGATGCAACTCCACTTCCTCAGAGTGCAGTCATAAAAACAGGTCAGATTTATCGTTTCTACGCAGACACCCATAAATTGTACGCTAGGCAGTGGCTCTCGTTCCGAAATTGAATGCTGATCCATAGCCCACTTCAGAGGTATCCAAAAACACGCACCGAATCCCCCCCGTTCCCTGACAGCATCTTTGGGGCACGAAGTAGAGAAATATGATCAGTTGTGTGACTCGATTGAATCACATATGGCGCGTATGGCTTCACACATTCTCTGCATTTTTACCAACAAGAAACATGTACTCGACTTCCAGCTTAGGGCCATTTCGGTTCTGCAGCGAGACTTGCTCCGCGAAGAACACCGCATCAAAGCGGCCGAAACAGCATCCATTGCGTCCCGAACACGTTCTAAATCAACTTCCATGTCCCCGACATCTACGCGCGCCCCTCTTCCTTCCGTTCTTGGAACGGATGCGACATCTGCTAGCGAAGCATCTCAACCTCCAACCGGTAATGCCCCTGCGTCAACTTCCCCTCAGCCTTCTCCGCCACGCCCAGGCTCTTCTGCCATTCCGGGTCGCCGGCCGTCCGCTATATCCATCTCATCCCTACATCGCCCTGTCTTCCCTCTCAAGCTCGATCTTTCCTCCACTGCTCTCCGTATCACCGCGGAAGAAGCCTCCTTGTTTTCAAGTGGTCTTGCCTCGCCTGTTACTTTAGCACCCAAATCAGCGCGTCCTATCGGGCCCAACGAGTTCCCTTCCGAATTCATGGTGGCTTTCGCTTCTGCTTCATCCACCACCGAGGCAGCGAACGCATCTGTTGACCTCGATCTCACCGTCCCAGATACTGACATTAATACCGGAAACGATGTTGAGATGAACTTGGATGCCGCCATCGGAAATTCGGCAGATAAACCTATCGAGCTTGATTTGGAGGCCATGGACATCGACATGCAAGACATGACTGAACTCTTCGGTGACGCTCCAGACTCGGCTTCTAATGACGGCAATACCACAGTGGACGGCTTATTCTCGCCCGTTACTGGGGGGACTGACATGGCCATGCAGGGCACCGATGGCGCTGGAAAGACAGTTAAGGAGGAAGAGAAACTTGAAATGGAACTCCTCGATGTCTTCAATGGTGTAGGTGATAGCAGCAGCGGGGACATGTTCGCTGCTTTTGGTTCAAACGCCGAGCGTAACACCCAATCTCATCAAAATAATTCAGAATCTCAGTTGTTGGGTGTCCCAGCTGTTTCTACGGCCCAGTCTGCCCCTTCCCCGGGCACTCTACTTGCAAGCTTCGCTTCCCCTTCTCATCTAAATGTGGTCGAATCGTCTTCCGCTTCGAACAGCAATACTCTTCCTAGTGGGGATACCCCATTCGATCTAACATCACTCGACCTCTCTCACCTGAGTCCGGGGTTCTTCACTAATGAGCAAGGGTCAGATATGAATTTGATGGAGATGGAAGAACTGTTGAACATTGGAGGACAGGAGGATACGGAGTCGGTGACAAACCCGAACGGAACCAAATCGGGTCTTTGAATCACCTGGCCCAGGTGACCGCGTGGTTTGACTGCTCTTCGGGTCTCTGGAATACCTACAACACGGGTTCTCACAAGTACCACTCTAGCTAGGTTCTTCGCCGAAGGGGACTGTGGTTGACAATCACATCTCATAAACTTATTCCCCCATTTGTTTACGGCCTTCCCCAGGCTATTCGAATTCTTGCAAAATGTTACATAACATTTCAACTGACCAGTCTTGATATAAGCTTGATAGTCGGTCACATTGTGTCCCTCTTCGACTCCCTCTATGGAACAGGTATCCGTCGGTTGATGGGCTTCATCGCTAACACGATAATACCACCACGACTTGAGTGGTTCAACGTTATAGTCAATGTGAAATTGTTACTTACATCAGTTTGGAATATATAATAACTAAAACTTGAACACACCCCTCACCCATGTTCCCCTTCCCTGTAGGCATAGTCTGTGGCATTACATAAGAGTCTCTGCATTGTTCTTCCGCACATCCTGAGGTGCCAGGCCTTACACAAGCTATGTGGTGGATTTATTTGCCCTGTCTGGCCCTCTTGGTCCGAGTTTTTGGAGCTTAAAGATCTCCATTATGACTTATGGGCCTAGCATTACAGTTATTCAATTTTAACCACAAGGACATGGGGTAGGTCCGCACATACCTTTCGAAGTAAGTACTACAAGTATCCAGCCACTCAATGCAAATAAGGAAAAACAAGATGGCTCCGGAACGTCCGAGACTTGGCATAACTTCAAGATAAGTTTGTAGCTTGACATTGAACGCCAATGTCTTCCTCGACGGTGCGTTTCATCCGTCTCCAGCATGCTGCACGCCACTCTGCGCTTCCATTTGTCTTTCCCTGCACGTCAACGTCAGTTGTTCCTATCCGACTTGCGATGATGTCGGCACTACGATCACGGGAGGGCCATCCACCTCCACTTGCCAATTCGCCTCCAGTCGTCGTGCCTTCTGCCACTTCACTCTCACTTGATGCAGCTGCTCCACAAACCGCTGCTCGACCCCCACCTGCTCCCAAGATGGAGAAGCCCAGACCGAAATTGAAGCCTACGAAAGCGGCCATAATAATTGTGCGTTTGTGTTTCGATGACATTCCTACTTGTATGTTCAGCTGAATACGATGATGCAGACTCCAACGGCCGTGAAGCGGCTCCGTGGCCTGTTGAGCGGGCCAACTCCGTCGCTGATCCGCATTGGTGTGCGCAATAAAGGTTGTGCAGGGCTGTCATATCACCTAGACTATGTGGATGAGCCAGGGAAGTTTGATGAGGTAGTTGAACAGGACGGAGTGCGTGTGCTCATAGATAGCAAGGCGCTATTTTCAATAATAGGTAGTGAGATGGACTGGCAGGAGGATCAGCTTAGGTGCGCTCATCATCGCTTTCCGCATCTGATGTGGTATTCACAGATGTCCCTCAGCTCCAAATTCTCGTTCAAGAACCCCAATATTAAGGATGCATGTGGATGCGGAGAGTCGTTTAATGTTGGCTCATGATGACTGTAATACACTTTGTTTTTGTTCCAACTACATTATATCAGATGTATCCATACCTCGTCTTTATCTGGACTAGATGACATTCCCCCTGCTTTATGAGATGGATAATTCCAAAGAACGAAATGACGTAGTCTCCCGCAGTCAGACTACAGGAACGTGATGATAGTCGATCACTATAATGTAGAAATGACGGAGGGATATCTGAAAGTTGAGACTGTTGAAAACAATATCAGATCGTCTTGGCCACGAGTACTAGTACTATGCGGCGGCAGTTGATGGCAATTGTTGATATCGCATGCATGTCCTCACGCAAAGCAATAGTGCTCCGAGTCAGCGCTGAACCCAATCCATTTTCATTTGGTTGATGGATCCGTCGAGTACGACGCAGTCACAAGGCAAACATTCGTTTTGAAACCAGCGATTAGCGGGATACATAAGGGTGGTGATGTTCCTTGACATGTAGCACCTTCCATAAAATCTTTGTATCTAGTGCTACTTATATTCTTCACCAAAATGACCGGATCCCTTGATTGGAAAGTTGGAGTGTCCTACTTGATGTTCAATCAGATCAGTATTGGACGGAATAATCGGCTGACCTCCACAGTAAAACTTGAATGTCAAAGTACTTAGTAGACCTGCGCCTGTGTAATGGATGCTAGTGGTGCAGTGATTGTCTTCTGCAGAAAATCGTATTTACTGACAGCTTTGGATCCAAACAAATCTAAACCTCTGCAACCAAACTGTCTAAATATGTGCCAAAAATGGAGAGGGGGTCAACCAGGATTACCATACAATGTTCTTACACCACCGATCAGGAAAGTAATGCGTATACAAAGCAGAAAGCAAAGGAAAAAGAAAACGCCTCAAGCAACAGAACCAGCACAATCAAATTACGCTCGACAGGTCCGACAGAGACCGTCACACTAAACACTGCCCCTACAATCACGCGTCAAGGAACTCCTTGGCCATATCGGCAAATGCAGCAGCCCCGACACCCATCAATCCAAGCTGCACGATGCATGCGGCGGTATGCCTGTACAAGGTCTCTAATGCGGGATGGGTAGGCCGCCCTTGGGATTCTAAATAACCGACTTTATCAGGACAGGAGAAAGGGATAGAAGGAAACCCTCACTTAATATAGCCTGATTCAACTCATTCGCAAGGACGACCCTCGCATCATGCCCAGCAACCTCCGCCGCGACACCACCTGCCTCCATCGGATCATACCACGCAACAATCCCAAAAGTACGCCTGAAGATCGTCCGCACCTCAAGCCGCGAATCGGCCTTGTAATCATGCCACAACGTCTGTCCATACGAGATTGCATGGTTCAATGCGGATTCGTATTGTGTGATAACGCCACCGCTCGGCAACCACCCTCCTCTTCCGGGTGAAATCGACTGGTCTTGGCTGTGATCTTGGATGGCAGTGGGTGCATTCCTGTTCCCAAATCCGTTAGGAGCAGTGCGAAGGCTGCCTCCCGCCAATGGTCCAGGATCCCCGTCCACGTCCATCCCATCCTCCCCGCCTCTAATAGTACATTCATCTATAGTTTCCTCGGTTTTCTTTTTCTTTTTCATCTCCTCCGCCTCCAAAATCAGCTCCACAAACTTCCTACACCTCAACTTGAACAACATCAACCCCTCCTCGACTTCCAGCACAGTTGGATGATGCTTCTCCGTCTCCATGAGTGCAGCATCGATGTCCCCTACAATCACAGAATTCACGATCTGTGTCCGCAGTTTAATGTCGGTGCTATCGAACGTGCCCCGTTCACGTGAGGGCGCGGCATCCATATCGATATCATGGTCATCGACTGGTTCCGACGACAGCGAAGGATGTGGAAGTGCGGGGATGTCAGGAGAACCAAGCGGGCCTTCGCACTGTTTCTGGAACGACTGCGCCGTTTTCACATAGCCATGATGGGCAAGATATGACAGTACGAGCTTGTTGATCGGGCCTTTCACCTGCTCCTCAGAAACTGGAGCCTTTGCTTTTGACTCGGGCGTGATAATCTTGTCCTTACTGTCCATTTCTCTATCCCTCGCACCTCCGTCGAGTAATGCGGGATCCAGAGGCGTAGTCAGGATCTTAGCCCAGATCTGATTCCGATGTTGTTGGACGTGATATTCAATGTCGTATTTGAAGGGGTCATGACCAAAGTTTACGCGAACCGATTCGCCAGAGTGCCGCAGACCAACGGAGGGAAACAGCTCGCCATCTTTTCCTATGTTATCGAATACTGGACCTGGAGACAGTCGATGAATGAATTAGGGTCCTTTATTTTGAACAGTAAAGCTAATCTTACCAATAAACGTGCCGTTTTTTGTGAAGAAGGCTTTATTAGTTGAGAAATCCATTCCGCAGCCAATGATATCGCCGGCTAAGACAGCAATCAGTCGACTTCGCAGACAAGAAGAAAAGACCAGGAGCGTTGGCTCACTTCCAAAAGTCGGTCCATAAGAGGTCCCAGTCTTGTCGGCGGCGAACGAATTCCCATCGTCACCATGGTATCCCCAAGATTTGGGTTCCCATCCCGGAAGACGCGACAGTCTGACATCGTGTGCAGCAAAGCTAGGCAAGTTAAATAAGTAATCAGTTGTCCGATCTTTGACTAACGAATTTAACACCAACCCGATACTGATGTGCCTGTAAGGTGATTTGATTCCATTACGAGTTTTTATTGGAGATGGATAGGAGCTCACCCCTTTTGCCCTTTGCTCACGATCTCGACTTCGTAATAATATATACCACAGGCAGGAGGGATGGGATGGCTCGTTCGAGCAGCCGCTGCGTCCTTCTCTCCGCTACACGAATTTCCTGTAAATCAGGTGGATGAGATCAATCGTTAATGAGATAAGGAAAACCAAGAACCTTGGTAAGTCAAATCCCGCCCATCAGCCGAAACGGACAATCCATGATGTCGGAATTGATCACTCCAGCGTGTCGGCAATCTCAGGACATAGTCTTGTGACAGAACCGAGACAGCAGGCACTGGGAGTATTTCCCGTGGAGGACTGACATTACTATCTTCATCACTATCTGTTGGGGAAGACATAGTTCTCGAATAGGTAGGTGCATCACCAGATCCTGTTAACTTTCGATTAAGGGGAAGATGCGGGGGAACTTCCGTCTGAAGCATGTGCCTCAATGCCGAGTGTTCAAGGTATGCTGGCCTAGGAAATGAGACAGGAGGGGAGGGGTGGGCTGGTCCAGGTTGCCCCGAGGCAAGTCGTTGAGTGCTGGGTCTAAACGCGGCAGCGCTAGCCCTGCGAGCACGAGAGGGGGAAGTGGAAGATGAGGGTAGACATGGAGGTTCTACATTACGTGCTGGGTCTGCGCGAATAATTCGAGGTTCGAACGTGCTTGAGCGGGGCGAAGGTCTTGAAGGTATCCCAGAGGAGTAAGTAAATGATCGCGCGGCAGGCCTCGTTTGAGATATATTGGAAACGCTACTACTTCCACGAACACCAACTCCCCTGTGGTCATCTACGAGATTGGAGCGTTGCGGGACAGCCTGAGTGCTGACTAGTCGAGGTCTTCCGGGAGCAGCGAAGGGTATAGATATGACAGATTCGATATTTCGAGATGGAGAGGTCGAAGATGAGCTCCTGGGTATCGGGATACTAGAGGACCTAGATTGTCGAGTGCTCATGGCTGAAGTAATATCCGGCCTAACGGACAAAGGTCAAATGAACCTGTGTTACAGTTGGGGCGCCAAAGATGTCTGGTAGGCTAGAGTTCAAGGTGAGGATCAACAGCGATCATGCGGGGAGGAACTTGAAGGAGATGCAGTCAAACGACTCTTGAGACCATGGTCACAGGCCACCGTCGCAAGTCACACGGCGTCACACAAGTCTTACGCGTCGCGGCGATTCCGAGTCGGAGTCATTTAAACTTGAATAAGCTTGCTAGTTCACCCTTCTTTCCAATGGTTTGTTTGAAGTTCCTATCGCTCATGCAGTAGAACCAACTTTTTTATTCTGTTTTCTAGGATTCTTCTCTTCGAATTGTTCCCACAAACTCACCCAAGTCCGCCTCAGTCAAGGACACCGCGTCCAGTCTCGGTTTGCATGATACTCTTCAATATGGACCTCGCAGTATTTCTGCAGAAGTAAAGACAGAGGGCAGCGTAAAAGAACGCCTAGAGAACGTTAGCGCCCTCACTTTAACTTCACGTCGTTCTAAAATTCATTCGATTTCCTCCCATACTAGTGGGAGGAGACGCAGGATAACCTGAAGCTCACCCTCCAGCGTAATATCTACGGGATGCACGCACCCATGCGTCTCTTGATGGAGCGGAAGATAGTAACATCTGTGAGAGCCACCGTATATTCCTGAAATCGTTTATTCATGTACTTGTTAGAACCCACACATGCCTGCACTCCCCCAGTCAAACCTACAACTGGATATTTTAATGGGCCGTGACGAGACAATAGAGCCAGTAGATATCTTTGGTGGTGAGCCCACTCAATTAACGTTTATATTTCATCATCTGACACTGGGTCTCAGGTATGGAGACAGGACCTTCACAGGATATTCACAAAGACATGGAGAAGAAGCTTCGCTTGTAATTCTAGAACCTGCTGCACAATGGACTCATAGTATTAAGCAAGGTGTCCAGTTATTTAAGCCCTCTAGACCAAGTAGGTTATACAAATGCTACCACGGCGGACTCTTCACCGCAACCCCCTCACTCTTCAAGACCCCTTGCTCCACCACATTCCTCGCACTAACCACACATCCCTCCAGCAACGGAATCCCCGCATACGCAAAAGACCCACAGACCCAAATGCCCGGACCTCCTTCCGCGCCACCTTCTAGTTTCCCAGCGCCCTGCAAAGGTCCCAATACACTTCCCGCCTGTCCCGCACACTGCCACCATCGCTTGCCATCCTCTCTATACAGCCCCATCAACGCCTCCTTGGCCTCTAGAGTTAGCACAGCCCTCTCTAACCGCGCGACACTCAAGATGCTCTCCTTCTTCGGGGGAACTATCGGATTTGTCGTCTGATACAGTCTAGGCAAATGTGTAGGGTATCCTGGAGGAGGTGGTAGAGCGTGTGTGGCCATGGTATAAGTCTGGGGTACACAACGAGGTGAGATTGAAGTTGCCACCCCACCCTCATCGTCTTCTATTTTATATGGTGTGACATTGTCTCCTGCGGGATCCAAGCAAACGAGATTTAAATCCCGTCGATCCTGCACACCGTCTGGCATCAGTGTATCATCTGTGTGATTTATTACAATAGTCGGGTGATATTGGAATGTTCGCAAGCAACGTATCTGTTCCTCTACTTTCTTCTTTTGCAATAGGGCATCTAATGGCAGAGACGACGCATATGATGACAGGAGGGGTACAGCACGTGTGGCTTGCGTCGCGAATATAATGTGGTGGAATCCAGAATAGATTTTGGTCCCATCGGCTGTAGCGCAATATACAGACGCTACACGTGGGTTTTCAGGGTACGCGTGGATGGCTGAGATTGGTGAAGAGAGGTGAATGTGGGGGACAGACGATGTTAGACGGGAGACAACGTCTCGGACGCCGTTTACGACGACGTAATGGTGTGTGCCAAACGTTAACCAGATGTAATCTGAATTCCATAGTTTATTGAAACCAAAAAATTAAGCAGAGGAAAACCGACACATACCAAGAAACTCCTCCACAGGATGCTCCATCACATCCTCCTCTGATGCCGTACACACGGCAGAAAACAACGGCACCAGCACCCTTCTCGTGAAGTTCCTCCATACTACATCCATCCCCACCCACCTCGCCAGCATGCCTCTCGGCACGCTCTCCTCTCTCCACTCCCTAAACCTCATCTTCTTGAACCTCTTAGATCTTCCAATCGGCAACGCAAGGAAAATCAACATCACATAACTTATTACCACCTGCAATGTTAGAAGAATAAAGAGGGCAATAGTGGACGCTCTCGTCACGGCGCGAATTGCTATTCCTCGGTCTTTGGTTTGCAGGTATGCTTCGTCCATGATAGAAGGCATACTGATCCCCGCACGTCCCGAAGCTCCGTTATATATCATTGTAGTGGTTATTTGTCTGCCGGGGGAAATGATAGAGGGCGAAAGAAGGGAGAAGGAGTATGAGAAGTCAGCCTGGCGGAATTCAACACCAAGCCGCTTATATAGAGCAATGAGGTGCGGGTAGTATCCTGCAAGTGAAAAGTTGTGAGGTTAATGGGTGCCGAACCAAGAGTAAGAATATATTCAGTACCTCCCTGGAATGACCGCATAGGCACATCCACCCTCCACTCCTGCTCTTGTACTGTGTGCAACGAAATCGAGGACGAATCCATCCCAAGGGTAGATGTCTAATATAATAACCATTTAGCATGCTTGTTACCACAAAAAAGATGGCTCACCTTTTCAAACAAATGCACGTCAAACTGGACCTCATTCTGCTCCGAAGGTTTTGTCAACAGATATGCAGCCGTCAGACCAGCAAGACCACTGCCAACGACGGCAACTTTCACGGTCCGGGCCATGATTTGGTGCTACAGAAAGGCCGGCGTTAGATGTGATTTCTTCGGTATCTAGCGGCGCAAGAATAAGGGTGGTGTGGGGCGCGTGAGGTGGAAGTCGGGATAACGACTGAAAACAAGAGTGGTGAGGTGGAATCCCACAGGGTGATTAACACAATGATCTGCAGTGTATCAGCATATCAATTGCAATTTGTCCACGCCCACCGACGGCCGTATGCATGTGAGTTCTGCTTATTCTCGACGGATCACTGACAGGAAGCAAGCGGGCCATGAATACTCGGCAGCCTCCCCAATGTTGGGCGATGTATCTTCGTATCAAAAACACACTTCAAGTTGGATTTCGAGCTGATCCAGAACGGTGCATCGTCATAATGGGCCTTCCTTGACTTACATTGTTGTTATAATTCCCTTGGTCGAGTTGTGAGACTCGCAGCATCCTTAGTCCTACAGTAGAGAAACTATATTTTAGTTCAGGCTCAGCAAGGCCAGTGGCTAGAGGATCGGTCGATGATAGAGCTTGCAACCAAAACGCCCGTAGACCGATTGGCGTATTGGTGCGTAGACGCCATGCTTCCAGAAGCAGTACTAGTTCAATAGCTAACGAGAAGTAACTTTATCATGAACATACAGTTTGAAGTTGATCGATCGGCGAATATAAAATAAAGTATACAAGTTCATTATCGATACAGGTAGGTCACGGTGGTTACATAAGGACATAATACCTAGTCTATACGTCTCCGTTTTTCTCTGTAGTCCTGATCTACTGACCGATCTCGCCTCTTATCGTTCCGACCATGATCACCGTCCCAACTTCGACGTGGCGATCTCGACCTGGATGGCGAGTGGGACCTTCTGCGAGAATTTCGACTGTCGTAGTTGTCCATTGACCTCCCACCATTATCCCTTGCACCTCGAGAATCGCGATCTCTACGCTGGTCATCTCCACGGATGGCTGGACCACCTTGATATTTTTCTCGATCGGGCTCTTTCGGACGAACATCCGGCGTTACTGGGCCATCGTCGCGGTCACGCCAATGGCCCGAATCGCGTGGAGCTCCCCACTGACGGGTTCCAGTCGGAGCAGAATTAGCTCCAGACCCAGGCGGACCGCGGTTTGATAATGGGCCTGTGTTTTGTGGACAATCTGACGAAACCAGATCAGAATTAACAAGGAGCGATAGACGATTGCGATACCCTTTTTGAGATGAGGTCCACCGCACAAAAAACAACCACTGCTGCCATCGATACCTTTTCCTCCGGCTTTAGTACCGCCAAAGCCGCCAGCAGCCACAGTTGTGTCTTGATCAAGTAAATGGGTGTATTTTGTGCGACTGCGTTTGCCAAAGTTCTTTACTTGCATAACTTTTGGAAGCAGGGAGACATCCATTGTGGATTCCGTAGCCTCGGTAAAGTCATGTCGTTTGAGGATTTCCTCGTCCTGGGCAACAAGTACGAATGAGAAATCACAAGCATCCAATTACGTACAAGAACGAACCTGATGGAAAGCACCTTTATGCCAATATTTTTGTAGGAATTTTTGCTGGCCTTTGGGCTTTTCCTCCCTCAACTTCTGAGCCCTCTCCAAATCTTCCTTGAGCCTTTGCTCTTCTGGCATCGCTCGACGTCTTTCTATCTCCTCTCGTTCCTCCTCCCGACGAAGCTCTTCCTCCTTCTCCTTCTTGATTCTTCCGAGTTCTCGCAATCGCCACGCCTCAAACTCTGCAGCTGGGTCCAACCCATCAGTGTCATCGACTTCGGGTATTATTTCTTCCTTCTCCTCTGTATGTTAGCAGTCAATGAAAATTCGGACACCTAATTGCACACTACTCACTTTCCGCCAACTCTCGCTTGATGCTATCAGCAACGAGGTCATGACTTTGCTTTCGTCTTTCCTCGGCCTCCAGTTCCTTTTTTCTGAGTGCTTCCGTGGAGTCTTGCGCCATAGATTCCTTCTCAACAATCGTCACTCGACCACGTCTGTGACTGGCGTTCAATTCTCAACAACACCATAAGGCAGGTCACGTACTTCGGCACAAAAAGGGGTCTGAATTGTAACTTCGGTGTCTCGTCCTCTTCTGAGTCCGTTTCATATTCGCTTGACTGTCAAGGTTCCGGGATTCAGTCTAATATCGACTGATGAGTGTCAGGTCAGACCTCGTCACTGTCATCCTTCTGACCCGGACGACCTTGCACTCGAGGCTTCTCGTCCTCTTCAGACTCGTCCCCCTCAAAATCTGAGATTTTAAAAAGAGTCAATTCACATGTCATAGAGAATGTGTAGTCCACACCATCTTCCATGGCCGTTCTACCAGACTCTTCTCGTCCAGCAACCGTGACTTTCCCATCCTTGGATATGTTGACATCCTTCAAGGAAACATTCATGGCCTTTGCAGATTTGGAAGTCTCCATCCGTAGCTGAATACCATGTTCGTCTTCTTCTACAATGTCTTGCTCGCCGCCGATGGGAACATCGCTTTCTTCCTCTGGTAATGGGATGTCCTCGGCATCAGAGTCCGAGTCAACACCGACGACGCCTTTCGGAGCCTTTCCCGTCCGATAACGCGCCGCTGGCTTTGCAGGTCGTGGAGCTTGCTTGTAAACACCCGACATTTGGGCTTCGGGTGGATTGTAAAGAATAAAACAAGTACAAATACTATCAAGGATTACGATAATTTCGGCCCCCCAACTCGGTGAATTGCCAAAAATGGTCGCAAGTACAGTACTGCTAGTACAAACCGTGTGATCTGATTGGCTGAACAGTTCCGACTGACTGGTCACAAGTCTAGTGGAATGTGGCGGAAGGATTTTATTTGATCAAAATAAATACACGGACGACCGGAAACTATCAAGCTTTCACAATGAATGTGAATTAAAGCCTTCAATCAGAAGATGGGTATCATGAAATTCGAGTCCTTGAAGTCGATCACATCTTCACCATCAAAAGATATTTCAAGCGGATTTGAGAGGGGTCATATACAATATACTATAATCAAGTATTCAGTTGAATTCAATCGAGACTGAATACTGAACCACGCACTTCGTTGTACTGAAGATAGACCCTCGGATCGGAAATATCTTTGCCTGGTCCGTCAGGCATATGACAACCATACAGATCGTCATTGCTGAGAGCTTTGCCAGCATCTTTCCATTTAACGGGCTGTGTCTTCCCAATACCTTTCGTGGACCTGCAAATATTACTTTGTTATCAAAAGTTAATGCGTCATGCTCTCACTTTTTGTTGGCGGCTTTACAATATTGGTCCGCATTGTATTGCTATACAAAAGGTTGAGTTAAGTCGGGCGTCTCTAAGTTTCCTCACCGGACTCACAGCATCAGTCTGTTCATAGAAAGGCTTCGCAACGACCTCGCAGAGCAGGAGAAGGCCGGTGTTGTTGCTCAAGCTGAAATAGAACCTCAATGAAGTGGACTGAAAACCAAATTTGCAATGCTTACTGGGAATAACAGTAATTGGCAGACTGATCAAAGGATGCTCGTTAGCGGGGAAAGACAGGCATATGAGGTAATACAGACTTTAGACATCATCTAAAGAGCAAGGCTGTCATCAGCTGAAGGTCTTATAAAATGAATCAAAACACTCACATCAGCGAAATAAACACCCTTTCCAAACATGTAACCGGTAACAGGGGCTATGGAAAGTATTCTCAGATACGAGCAAGTTGCTAAAGCTGAATTCAACACCAACCTTCTGGTGGCGCGATGCGTAAACCTTGCTTGAGTATACCTAGCGGCGAGATTGTCAGCCAAAGAGAAAGGCAAATAAAGGACATTATAAACCTGCAAAATTGGTTGTCCTCGAACCATGCCACAAAAGGAGGCGCTCGCCCTCGCCGACGCTACCGTGCCCAGCATTGGCCCAGGCATCCGTCTCGCCATTTCTGTTACAGTTCTCCGTGTGAAATGACGAAAATAGCGACGAACTGTAAACTACAAACCTTTCAACTCTGAAAGCATTGAGAATGCTGACTTGGAGGTGACGATGTGTAGCACCGTGGGTATCACGTGCATACGCCTCCAACGTCTTGAATTCTTGACTGCCCGCCTTAACAGGTTCCATGCTTGAAAGACTAAGGGAATGGAAATGAGCGTCGAGAGGGTTGATGGGATTGCCTTGCTCGTCCGTAAGAATGGTGGAGGAAATAAGCTTCGAGGCAATTTCCTGAAATTAAATTGTGGTCGGAATATAGTCATTGTCCAGAATCGTCAAACGAAGCTCACCATGTCCCCAAGTG
>Ga0210383_10001940_pt1 | contig 18803 bp, 17 predicted proteins | sample IncBWC14OmetaG_FD_160072 | JGI IMG/M metagenome (GOLD analysis project Ga0210383, IMG submission 160072) | Forest soil microbial communities from Barre Woods Harvard Forest LTER site, Petersham, Massachusetts, United States - Inc-BW-C-14-O ...
GGCATCACAACTTTCAATCCAGGTTCGTGCACAAACCAGGTGGCGTTTTCCTGTGAGTGATAAAGCCCGCTGCCGCCGCCCGCTCCGCAGCAAACCCGAATCGTAATTGGGCACGAATAGCCGCCCGCACTGCGATAGCGCAATTTCGAAGCCTGCTGAACGATTTGCTCGACGGCTGGCGTGATGAAATCCGCGAACTGAATCTCCGGCACGGGCCGCAATCCCATCATCGAGGAGCCAATGGCCGCCGCAATGATGATGCCTTCCGCGAGCGGCGTATCAAGAACCCGCTCTTCGCCAAATTTGTCCAGCAAGCCGTCGGTGACTTTGAAAACGCCGCCGGAGAGTCCAATGTCTTCGCCAAGAATGAAAACGCGATCGTCGCGCTCCATTTCCTGCGAGAGTGCTTCGTTAATCGCTTCCAGCATGTTGATCGTGCGGGCCATGTGTGATTCGGATCCTTTTTAACTTTTAGCTTTCAGCCTGCAATCGAAACTACGCCCAGATATGGTCCGCGAGTTCGGACGCATCGGGATAAGGGCTCTGTTCGGCGAAGTCGACCGCCTCGTTGATTTCCTGCGTGATTTCGGAAGCGATTTGCGTCTTCTTCGCCTCGGTCAGCAGTTTCTTGTCGAAAAGCACTTTCTCGAAGGCTGCGACTGGATCCTTTTTCTTCCAGGCTTCCACTTCTTCTTTCATCCGGTACTTCGCCGGGTCGATTTCCGAGTGGCCGTACCACCGGTACGTTTTGCACTCGAGTAGCGTGGACCCTTGCCCGGTTCTCGCGCGTTCGATGGCTTTCTGCGCCGCGTCGAAGACCTCGAGAATGTTGTTACCATCGAGCGATATGCCGGGAAAGCCATAAGCCTTTGCACGGTCGGAAAGATTCGTGAGCGCCGTCTGCAACCGCAGCGGCACCGACTCGGCCCAGAGATTGTTCTGGCAAACGTAAATGATCGGAAGCTTATGCACTCCGGCAAAATTCAGTGCTTCGTGAAACCCGCCGAAACTCGTTGCCCCGTCGCCAAAGTAAGACACCACCACATCCGTTCGGCGCAATTTCTTGATTCCGAGCGCTACGCCCGTCCCCACGTTGAGCTGACCTGCGATGCTGCTGGCGGGCGTGATCACATGAAGTTCAGGATAGCCCATGTGCGCGGGTGACGATCGGCCGCGATCCGGACTGTCAACCTTTGCGAAAAGTTGCGCGAAGCAGAATTTGAGCGGAACACCTTTAATAATGTTCGAGGTCCAATCCCGGTGCGAAGGCGCAATCCAGTCGTCCTTCTTGAGGCCGAACGACGTGCCGACGTTTGTGGCTTCCTGGCCGACGCCGGAGTAGAAATTCCCTTTGTATTTCCCCTGGCGAAACAGGATCCGCGCCTTCTCGTCGCACATTCGGCACATTACGAGCATCCGGTAAAGATTCAAGTAGAGCTCGTTCGACGGGCTCGCCGTTTTCTCCACCTCGGGCTCCATTACCGCCCGGTTGGTCTTCGTTGCCATTCTGACTCCAGTGAGAGGCTGAAGCTCTCCAACTTTTCCAGAAAACTATAACACGAATTCCGCGGACGCGGGCGCGGCCGGCGCGCAGGTTCCATTCTCACCACCTTAGGCGAGACCAATCGCTCCAACGGATAGTTTCGCAATCAGCTCTTTATCCGCCGGCAGAAACTGCAACTCAGGCAATGACGCCGGCGTCCGCCACTCAATCCGCTCAAATACCAAATTGCGCACGGCATTCGGATCAATGTCTGCGCGGAAAAATATCAACTCGATTGGTTCAGCCAGTTCATCATAACGATGCTCCGCTCGATATACCTCTGGCCCGATCTCCGCGCTCGTGCCCAACTCTTCCTTGAGTTCGCGAGCGAGGGCTTGCTCGTGAGATTCGCCGGGCTTCACTTTTCCGCCGGGGAATTCCCACATCATTCCGAACGAAGTACCACGCTTACGCTGGCAGACGAGGAGTTTCCCGCCGGAGCGAATCAAGCCCGCTACGACTGTCAGCATTATATTTTCTTCCGCGTGAGATCAGCCTCGGGATGAATCGCGTGAAATAATTCGCTGATACCGTGCATCAACGGAGGGCCGGGCGTGTTCAAGAGCTCGTCGCGGATCACCACTACCCGTCCCGTCTTTACCGCCGGCACGTTTCGCCACGAGGAGTTGGTCAGCGCACTCGATGGCTTCGATCGAGCACCCACAGCCGTCCACGCAAGTACAATCACGTCCGGACGCGCTCTCGCTACCTCTTCATCCGTAACGCGTGTCCCCACTGTTACCACTGGGCGACCTCCGGCCAGTTCCACAAGCTCTGCCACCCACGGCGGGGAACTGATTCGAGGATGCGGCCACGCTTCGCAGTAAACGCGTGGGCGACTTCGAATCCGCCTCGCGCGACTGGAAATAGCTGCGAACGCGGACCGCATCTCGCGGATCAGTTGGTCTCCTGCACCCGCTCGGTTCACAAGACGCGCAAGCGTTCCTATGTCCGTTTCGACGTCAGCCAGCGACCGCGGATTGATCGCGAGGAAGGCAACCGGCTCTTTTAAGATCGCCTCCATTGTCGCGGGCGCGAAGGGAACTGAGCCGATCAGCAGTGTAGGTTTCAGCTGCATCACTTCGCGAACATCCATCTTCCAGCAGTCGCCAACCTGCGGTCGTCGCCCCACCGGCGTCACTTCTTTGCACCATTTGCTCACCCCAACGAGTTCTTTCCCCGCGCCAAGCGCCACAAGTATCGACGTCACATTCGGTGCAAGAGAAACGATGCGCTGTCGCGAACCTGTTTTTCCGCGTTGCATAGGAGTCTGGATTCTACTTTGAGTCGCATTCGTAAAATCAGGGAATTCTTCGCCAGCCGCTCCGTCAAAATGAGATAGGATGCGTCGCGGAGGAATTGGAATGAATCTACAAAAGTGGGTTCTGTGTTTGGCGGCGTGCGTTGTACTTAGTAGTCCGATAGCGGGCCAGAAAACGAAAGCGAAAGATCTCCCGAACACGCCTGAACTCTTGCCGTGGTCGCAGCAGATCACGGTGCGTGAAGGCTGGCTGGTGAAGCGTCATGCGATGCTGCTGGATATGATGAGGCGTAACCACGTGGACATGTGGATCGTGGTCAACGAAGAATTTCATGACGATCCTCTGACCGAATACGTCGCCCCGCCCCGCGTCTACACCGGCGGTCGCGATATTTTCGTGTTTGTCGATGCAGGCGACGCTGGGCTCAAGAAAATCGCCGTCACCGGATACTCCGAGGAAAACGTTCAGCGATTTTTCGAAAGCTCCGATGATCCGTCGAAGCAGCCCGTCGACAAGCAACTGCGCGCGCTTTGGGACACCTACCATCCCGCGCACATCGCAATCGGAATCGACGGGCGTCGCGGCGTCACGCGCAGCCTCACCAAATCCAGCTACGATTTTCTCGCTGACAAGATGGGCCCGGACGCCGCGAAGAATTTCGTCCCGGCGCAGGAGCTGATTGGCGAATACCTAGCCACGCGAATCCCCGAGGAATTCGACACCTATAATCAGGAAGTGATACTGACCGACATCATCACCAAGCGGGCTCTCTCAAACGAAGTCATCACGCCGGGAAAAACGACCGTCGGCGATGTCCGGCGCTGGCTCTACGACGAAATGTGGCGGAATCGCGTAGGCACCTGGTTCCAACCTGACTTGCGCGTTCAACGCAAAGGTATGCCGCCCGAAACTTCGCGCGGCTTCCTCGCGGTCGCGAAAGAAGATGTTGTGATTCAGCCCGGAGACCTCGTCCACCTCGATTTCGGCATTTCCTACATGGGAATGAGCACGGACTGGCAGAAAATGGCCTACGTGCTGCTTCCCGGCGAAAAGTCAGTCCCTGCGGGTTTGCAGAAGGCTATGGGCAACACCAACGCTCTGCAGGACGCCTTGATGTTGCGCGCCGCCAGGCCCGGCCGCACGGGCGGCGAAGTCTACAACCTCACCATGGACGAAATGAAGCAGAAGGGAATCGAAGCCATGATTTACAGCCATCCCATCGGCAATCAGGGCCACGGCCTCGGAGCAAGCATCGATTTCCGCGCGTCGCAAACCGTGAACCCCACGCACGAAGCCGTCGGCCCCTCATCGCAGGAGCGCCTTCGCAACGGCTCGTATCAGTCCATCGAGCTAAACACAAGAACCGCCATCCCCGAATGGGGCGGCCAGAAAATTTACGTCATGGCTGAAGACGACGCCTATCTCACCGACGATGGCTACAAGTTCTTCCAGGCCAGACAGACGGCTTTCTACTTGATTCGGAGTAAATAGCGAGGCTTTAGAAAAATATTTGCCTCTGGCAACACGCGGTGGTTCACAGCACTGCGCCGAGCAAGTCTGCCTTCGCAACTCCGTCGTTCTTATCGAGCGCCACCCTCAAATTCTGGAGCACGACGGAAAGGCACTTCAACTCATAAGGATCGGCCACCCGCTTCTCTCATGGATGGTCGCCACGTCTTAGCGGTTCGGACCGATCTCCTCGCGGTATATTAATCGTCGAGTCGTCGAGTTGTGCAAGATCTCTCGCGAGATACCTACCAACGTCCGTAAACTTGCCCGGATGCAATTCTGGGCTTCGGCGATAAACCATATGGTAGTCACCTCGACGTGTCCCTTCAAGGAACCAATATGATCCGTCCTTAATTCGGGGGTCAGGATCTTCTCCGGTTGGTAAGCGCCAGAAGTCAGCTCGCTTCACACATTCCAGAAACGCATTCACATCTGCGGTGGAAACGGTCGCTTGCTTGTTCAGGAGCAGATTCGTCCCGTTAAAAGGTGCCTCCCTGACAAACAGTTTCGCACCTCCGTCGTTCTCGATTTGCAATCGTAATACCCAAGTCCTCTCCACTGGAAAGCCAAATATCATTAGACGATACGCACGTGCTTGTGAGTTGCCAGCCGACTGACGTAGGGGAGGCTCTCCAATGCTGCGCAAATATCTGCCAAATGACTCGCCAGATTGATCGTCAGGAGACCCGTCGGGTGTCTTGAATGTGCCGGCGGGAAAATAATTGAGCCCGTTATCTTGGAACTCCTTCAGAATTGTGGGTGGTCCGAGAGGACGTCTGCTCTGGCCGGGGCCAGCCCAACACCGAAGGAACACGCACCCAACGGCAAGCAAGCATGTCGCCGATTTGGGGAATCGTGGTTGCATCGGGCCCCCTCCTTACGTCTGGCGGACGCACCGTGCTCTAGCGGAATCCCGATACACCGGCAAGGCTGGTGGCCAACATTCACCCTCCCGCGAGGTTTCCACAACTGATCCGCATCAACGTCGAATAATACCACCGAGGCAGTTACCTTTGCAGTTCCGGGTGCCCCATCCTTCGCGGTGCTTGCAAAGGGTGGGGGTTGTGGTCTGGTTATCTTGGTGGGTTCGGTTTCCTCCTGATGAAGAAGAGGCTGTGGAACACTTGGCGGGCGGAAGATGGTGAAAGTGGCATTTTGGTGCAAAAACCTTGCTGCACTTACAACTGTTATTTATTCGCTTTCTACTCGGCTCGCTCCAAGGAAGAACCGCCGCTTACCGAACCGGCGGCGCGGAGCTCCCAGAAAATAAAAACGCGCCGGAGAGGATCGCTCTCCGGCGCGTTTTCTTCTTCTTGAATTGTTCTTACTGAGCCGCTTCTACCTTCTTCAGAGCCGGCTTCGGCAGTTGCCACATAATTCCGGAATCGTCGGCGTTGTGCGGGTAGAACTGGGCCGACTTCTTGCCGGAAGGAAGCAGCACGATGTCCGCGCGGCGATTGTATGCGTACCAGTCACCCGTCACGTTCTTCGCGCGAGCCGCTGGTGGCTTGTTCGGGTTCGTGTCTTCGAGCGACTTCACGTCCGCCTTCGCAAGCGGGCGTTCTTTTCCGTACGCCGCAGTCTGAACCTTGTCGGCCGAAATTCCCTGGTCAACGAGGTACTGCTTAATGCGCTCTACGCGCCGTTCGCTGAGGTCTTGGTTGTGATCCTTCGAACCGCGAACGTCCGCAAACGCTTCAATCGAGAGCTTCGCGTCCGGATCGTACTCGAGATACTTCTTGAATCCACCGGCGACAGTCGCGAGCTCGAGCTGCTGGCTCTTGACCAAGCCGACCTGTGGGTTCTTCTTATCCGGGTAGTCCGTCGGGTAGAAGATGCTCTGCAACACGACGGCGGGAATCGGCTCAACCGAACCCGTCACGTGAATATTGGCGGTTTGCGTCGAGCTGCCGCCGCAGGTGTTCGTGGCGTTCAGCGTGTAGGTCTTCGATTCGTCAACCGTGCGCGCCGGCTGGCCATCCGGAACTTGCGAACTATCGGCCGGTTCGGCCTTCACTTGCTGCGATCCGTTCACGTCAACCTTGTTCCCGTTGAGAGTGGCGTCCTGCGCGTTCGAGGTCTTCCACGTTACTGTGGACGAATCCTGCGTCAGCACTTTGTCGCCAATCTTCCGGTAATGGACTTCAGCCGGGTCCGCCGAGATGCTCGCGTCAACTTTCGTGTTCACATTGACGGTCGCGGTGCCGGTTACGATGCCGCCCGGACCAGCGGAGCGGAAGTCGTAGGTTGTCGTCGCTTTCGGCGAAACTCCCTGCGTTCCGCTGGGCGCTACTGCACCGATATTGCTGATCGTAGTGTCGATCGTTTCGGTCGTCTGCCAAGTGAGATTCGAGGTGTCGCCGCAGTTGATCTGCGATGCTGATGCTGAGAAGCTGCCCGTTACAGGAGCCACGGCGATCGTTGCGCTGGCGACTCCCGCATGGAAGCGAGCCAGACCCTTGGTAAACTTTGTCCCACGCGGCCACTCGACGGTCTTCTGGGTGTTCTTCGACATATCGACGGAAGTCTTCTTGTTCGCTTGCACGTCGACATCGCCTTCCCAGATCGTCTTGCCTTCCTGCGTGACGGTCAAATGGTGCTTGCCGACCGGAAGGATCAATTCTTGCTTCCAAACGAAGAAATCGTTGTTCATCTCGTCGACATGACCGACGAGATAGGCGGGAGTAGTGCCATTGGAGAGCACAGCGGCGTGAACCGATCCTCCGCCGAGATAGACGCGTCCCCAGGGCCCGTTTACAGTGCCGCCATACGCCTGGAGCACGACATTCAAGTCGGTCGTCTTGCCGGCTGTAATGTCGACGTCCTGGGTAGAAATTTTGTAGCCATAGTTCATGACGGCCACGGTGTGCTTCCCGGAGGAGAGCGGAATAGTGCGCTCCCCGCCTTCGTGGATGGCTTTTCCGTCAACAAAAATATACGCCTGTTTCGGCGTGACCTTGATCTTCAGCTTCCCTACCTGCGCGAAGCTGGCGCTTGCACAAAGCGCAACAGCCGCCACGAGGGTGAACAGGCTTGTAAATCGTCGCATCAGCATTTCTCCTGAAAGTTTCCGTAGGCGAGTTGTTTGATCACGTTCCCCGCGCCCGCTCAGGGAAGTGAAGGCTAGGACGCAGTAAAACTATACCGTAAACCTCTCCGTGTCAATGGTTTTGAAAGAAAAAGCGAAGGAGCGGAGCTGGGGTTTCATAGTGCGATAACATCGAGTTGGTCATGTCGGACGCACACCAGAAATTGTGCGCAGCGTAAGTTTCTTGCAGCTGCACTGCGCAGATATCGCTGCTTGTGATTTATAATTTTGTGCAGTCCTATACGTACTTAGGCCCGAGCCACTCTTGCCGAACAACACGATTCTCGATCATTTTCGAAATCCGCGTAACGCAGGCAACCTGGAAGATGCCACAGCAATCGTAGAGGTGACGAATCCGGTGTGCGGCGACACGATGCGTCTATCGGTGCGCATCGATAAGAGGCGAATCGTTGAGGCTCGATTCAAGGCGCAGGGTTGCGTCGCGTCGATTGCCGCAGGTTCTATGCTGACCGATCTTGTATCGGGGAAGAGCATCGACGAAGCCCGCGAAATCACGGCTGAGCAAATTTCCGATTCGCTCGGAGGGTTGCCGTCAGCAAGCTTTCACGCCGCGCAGTTGGCGATAGACGCCTTGATTGCGGCCCTGCAGCGAGTTGCTTGACCATGTTGTGTGACCAGGTTGCGTGAACGAGTATCGCAAATAGCGCGAAGGACTTTGAAGCGGCGCCGAAAATTCGACAGAACGGAAATGGCTTAGCCGCTACGAAGAACGCAACGAACGGCCAGCTCGCTGTAGAGTTTCGGGATCGTTCAGATTCAGGATTACCCCTTCCTCATCGGTCGCCACTTCCTTGATATCCTGTGCGTGAGCCCAAACAACCGCTCTCGCTCCGATTTCCGGCGCTGCCGCGAGCAACTCGTCATAGAGCGGAGCACGGAAAATTACGGGATGGCCGCGCTTCCGACGATATGTGGGCAGCGCGATTAATTTGCCACTCGCATCGAACTGCTTAATCAATTCCGCAACCAGGCGTACTGTCACCACCGGGTGATCGACCGGGCACACGACGATGCCTTCGGTTACGCCGGCTGGCAGGCTGCGAATCGCGGCATGAATGGAAGAAAGCTGGCCCTTGGGCCAATCGGCGTTGACGACGATCGTGGCGGAGTCAGCTTTTAGCTTTTCGCGAATTTCTTCCGCGCGCGCGCCGAGGACGATTCGAGTGATGCCGATTCGGGGCAGCCGAGTGGCCGCAATCAGGTGATCAACGAACGAGAGCCCGTGAATTGACACGAGCGCCTTGGGATCTCCCATCCTGCGGGATTCGCCGGCTGCGAGTATCGCGGCGGCAAGCATGTCAGCTCAGTCGTGTTGAAGGCTTGCGACGTCAGATAGCTTCACGGACTTGTGCTGAAGATTTGCGGCGTTTCGACGGACCGCAATCAGTTCGGCGGCGATACTGACGGCGATCTCGTCGGGCGAGAGCGCCCCGATATCAAGTCCTACCGGCGCATGCACCCGCTCGAATTTCTCCAGGTTGTGGCCTTCTTTTTCGAGCGCTCGATAAACCGAAATCACTTTGCGCTTGCTTCCGATCATTCCAATGTAGCGGGCTTCTGTGTCGATCGCCCAGGCGAGAACGTTCATATCGTCTTTATGGCCGCGTGTGACGATTAGTAGATAGCTCGAGGAATTAGGCCGAATCTTTTTGAACGCCTGTTCGTACGTTGTATGGATTTCGGAGGCCATGGGGAATCGTTCCGAATTGGCGAACGCTTCGCGGTCGTCGATGATTGCGATCGCGAACCCGGCATGGTGAGCCACGCGCGCTACGGCTGTAGAGACGTGACCGCCGCCGAACAGGTATACCGTTGGCTGCGGCAAGATTGGCTCGACGAAGATTTCCAGCGTGCCGCCGCAAATCAGCCCAGCGTCGTAAGCCGCTTCGTGATTCAGGTTGAACGTCATCTTGCGTGGCTGTTCGTTTTGAATTACGTCTTTCGCCGCGGCCCAAACTTCCGCTTCGACGCAGCCGCCTCCAACAGTACCGGCAATCGTTCCGTCATCCCGGACGAGCATGCGCGAGCTTTCGTAACTGGGAATCGATCCGTTCGTGTGGACGATAGTGGCAAGGGCGCCGCGTCGTCCGGCGCGTCGCATCTGCACGATTTCTTCGAATATGTCCATGTGTGAGTTCGTATTCTGAGCCTACGACCGGGGCTCCGCGAAGTCAATTCGCGGTTAGGCGCACGAACGGGTGTGTTAGATTCTCGACCGCGATCGGCCCTGCCATAATTCATGATTGCCGGTCGAACTCGCTCGAACGGGGACGCAATGAAGGCAGTCGTATTTTCAACGCACGGGGGACCGGAAGTCCTCCGCTACACGGATGTTTCCGATCCTCAGATTCTGGGCGGCGAGGTGCTTGTTCGTGTGCGAGCTTGCGCGCTGAATCATCTCGATCTGTGGGTACGGCGCGGAATGCCGGGAATCGCGATTCCCATGCCGCACATTTTGGGGAGTGACATTTCTGGCGAAGTTGTGCGCGTCGGTGGTGATGTCAAGAACGTGAAGGTTGGCGAGCGCGTGCTGCTCAATCCGGGGATTTCCTGCGGACATTGCGTGCACTGTTTGCGAGGAAACGATAATTTCTGCCGTGAATACACGCTCTTCGGATACAAGGTGGACGGCGGCTATGCTGAGTACGTCGCGGCGCCGGCCGTGAACGTGATTCCGATGCCGGTAAACTTGACGTTCGAAGAGGCGGCAGCGGTGCCGCTTGTGTTTCTGACGGCGTGGCACATGCTGATCACTCGCGCCCGACTTCAGCCGGGTGAAACCGTTCTCGTTCTCGGAGCGGGAAGCGGCGTGGGCAGCGCTGCAATTCAAATTGCGAAGTCGACGGGAGCGCGCGTAATTGCTACGGCAGGATCCGAACTGAAGTTGCAGAAGGCGAAAGAACTGGGCGCCGACGAGGTTTTTCTGCACACGATTCCGAACTTCTCACGAGAGGTCAAGCGACTCACCGAGCGGCGCGGTGTGGACGTGGTCGTCGAGCACGTTGGCGATGCCACGTGGCATGAGAGTCTAGCGAGCCTCGCAGTCGGCGGGAGGTTGGTGACCTGCGGCGCGACAACCGGCTACGAGGGCAAGATTGATCTGCGATATCTATTCAGCAGGCACATCTCGATCTTGGGTTCCTACATGGGCAGCAAAGCCGAACTGTCTTCTGCACTGGAGCTTCTCGCGCGTAGCATGGTAAAACCTGTGATCGATACGATTATGCCGCTGTCCAACGCGGCCGAAGCCCATGCGCGGCTGGAGAAACGCGAGCAGTTCGGAAAGATCGTTCTGAAGGTTGAGTGAGCTTGCCAGCGAAGCACCCTGGAGATCCTCCTTTTCTGATGAAGTCGGTACTAAGGTAGCGGTCGAATTTCCGTACGCGAATTCAAACCAAATTCGTGCACATTGTGGACGAACTTGAGAGCGCGTGAGTTCGGTTTTCGTTCGTATGCGCTCAGTGCAAGAGAGTTAGTTCCGCTTTGAAACAGGAAATAGTTTCTCGGGTATTAGGGAAACCGTTTTCCTCAGGAAGCCCTAAATAGGGGACTTAGGCGTATCGCAAGAACGAGGTCTGCGACCATAAGTAGTTTCTAATCTTCTATATAGTCCAAATCGGAACGGTGGTACTACCCGTGCTTTCTTCACAGTGACCGGAATTAGGAGGTCACCCCTTCATGGTTTTTGCAATAGCAGCGCTAATGCTTCAATTCACCCCCACTCCAAAAATCCTGGCGCCAGCTTTTTCGAGCGTCGCGCCTAGCACGACAACGACTGAGGATGGAACCAAGCTAAAACCAGCAGCATCGCCCTCGACAACGATGGCAACAATCCCCGAATCGCCCGGGACGGGCCACCTCGACGTCGATTCGGTAAGCTTGAATGGCGATTCAAAAGAAAAGGCCACGCCGGGAATGACCGCGGTTTCTCTGGCGAATTTCCACGACGATCAAAATTCGCAAGCTCTCGCGACGATCCGCATCCCAGAGATGGAACCTGTGAAGCCTGTGAGCACGTACGCTGTCGAGAGGCCGCGCTCGAGCCGAACCTGGCTTGCACTGTCAGCAATTCAGCACGGTGCTGCGACGTTCGATGCGTATTCAACGCGACAGGCAATCGGCCATGGCGCGGTGGAAGATGATCCGATGATGAGGCCGTTCGCGCATTCGGGAGCTATTTACGCGGCGATTCAGGTGGGTCCGCTGCTTCTAGATTACGCTTCGCGCCGGATGCAACACAGTGAAAGTCCGATGGTGCGGCGAATGTGGTTCTTTCCGCAGTCGCTAAGCACGGCTGGATTTATTTTCTCCGGGGTACACAATCTGAATGTCGCAAATCGCAACTAGCTGCGGGCGGAATCAGTCCCGAATCAAATAATTTCCTTTCTCACTCCCTGGCGAGAGTTTGAGAAGGTCGAAACACCCGGGTTTTCCTACCGGGTGTTTTTTTTTGCGTAGCCCTCGGAGCAACTAGACGGCGAGTCGAGCGGCTGCGCGCGCTACCGACGCAGATACGCCTGCGAGGCGTTTTTGCGTCCATTCCGCGGCCCTCTGGGCAGCTTCGACCGCTCCGGAAATCTCCGACTCGGGCCCAATCGAATCCGTATTTGCGAAGAAGACGCGCTCAAGCGGCCGGCTTGCAGCTGGGATGACTTTCGTGAAGGTACCGGGCGTAGGCAAGAACATGGGATGTCCTCGCCGATAAAAATGAACTTCGATCGGATTGGCGCCGGCGAATTCGGGAAGCAGCTTTTGAAAATCGCGCAAAACGTTCGAAGCAATTTTCTGGCAGTCGTCGACTTTCAGGAGTTTCTTGCGTTCGATCTCCGCGAGCGGGGTATAAAACGAGAGAATATTGTTCTTCTGTTTGTAACCCGGCTGCTTTTGCACCACCCAATCAGCTACGATGAAATCCGTGAATGAGTTTCCGGGAGCCCACGTGTCGTATGCGCGGTTGTAGACCGGCTTGTCGAAAATCATATTGATCACCGGATAGGGACAGTATCGGAACGAAGCCATTGCATCGCGCTGATCGTCGGAGAGTCCGGAGACGATTCGCGAGGTGATGAATTTTGGAGTCGCCATGATGACAAATTTCGCGGCGACGGAATGCAGGGCTCCGTTCTGAACGTACGTAACTCGAACTTCGTTCTTTTGGGGTTCCACGGCGACGATGGTTGCGTCGCTCATTAGTCGCTCGGCGAATTTTGGCTGCAGCGTTTCGAAAAGTTTGCGAGTGAGCGCGCCGTTGCCGCCGGGAAGCGTGACGCGCGTATCTTCCTTCGCCGCCAAAACATCCTGGAAATCGACCAGAGCAACGTAGGCGGACGTATCCGCGGATTTGGCACCCCAGTTCGAGGGGCCGTAGGCGTCCCACCACGTTTTTATTTCTGGAGCGTAGCCATTCAAATATTTTGTCAGCGGCACACCGTCAAATTGTTCGATGTTTTTCGAGATATCCAGAGCAAGCATGTCGGTGCGGAATTTCTTAAAACTTTCGCGAACGGAAGCGGAGTACGGAAGTTCGTCGAGACCCTCGTGCCAGGTGTTCTTCACCCACTTGCCTTCGACGATCGTGGGATCGGAGGAATTAATCGGCAGCATTGTTAAATCAATTTCGCGAGCGAGTTGCTCGCTGGCCGTTCCTTTTTCGTCGAATGCCGAACCGGTGGCGAATGGCTGCCCTTCATATTCCTCGAGGTAGGCGTTGCCGCCCCAGTGGGGCTCCTTTTCGAGTAGGAGGAAATCGTGCTGGCGCAGGAAATATGCGGCGCTCAAACCGCTTGCGCCGCCTCCGACGATGACCACGTCGTAGCGCTTGCCGATCGGCGGGTGCGCGAAGGACTTCCCGTCGCGCACCTGATGACACACCTCAAACGCGTCGCCGTCAACTTCCGCTTTCAAATCATCGGGGACGGCGAGCAGCGAAAGATCGACGGGACATCCTGCCACCACCGAACCCGCGACCACAAATTTCAGGAAATCTCTTCGAGTGCCGCTCATGAGTGCTCTCCTTCGAGGTTCGAGGCCATTAGAGGTGCAGTTGTGTCTTCGAGGCGCGAGGCTCGTGTTCGGAGGCGGTACCAGATAAGAATCGTCGCGATCGAGAAGGCGAGAATCAGGGTGGAGATCGCGTTGATTTCCGGAGTAATTCCGCGGCGCAGGCGCGACCAGATTTCGAGCGGCAGTGTATTGTCGCGGCCGATCAGAAAAAAGCTGACGGCGATTTCGTCGAGAGAGAGCGTAAAAATCAGCAGTCCCGCAGCAATCAGTGAGACCCGCAAATTCGGAAGTGTGATTCGCCAGAAAGTTTTCCAATGATTCGCGCCAAGATCGAGCGAGGCTTCTTCTTGCGCGCGCTCGAGCTTTTGAAGGCCCGCAAAGATTTCCGTAGTCGCGACGGAAATTAACGCCGTGCCGTGGCCGAGAGTGATTGTCACGAGGCTTAGCTTCATTCCGATTCCGACGAACAACATTAGTAAGGACAGACCGGTAATGATTCCCGGCAGAATCAAGGGGAGCAAGACGACTCGCCGGAAGAGCGCCTTGCCGGGGAATTGTGCGCGGTCGAGCGCGAGTGCGGCGGGCAAGCCTAGTCCGAGCGAAATCGCGACGGCGATCGCTGCAACGATCACGCTATTAAGGACGGCGTCCCAGAGTGAGGCGTCTTGAAAAAGTTGACGATACCAATCGAACGTCCATCCGGTGGGAGGGAAGCCACCGACGCCGGAGCCGTTGAATGAATAGAGGACGAGCACGACGATTGGAAAGTAGAGAAACGCGTAGACGAGAGTGGCGTACGTCCTGAGCAGCGGAGCGCGACGGGAATTGATCGCGCCGCTCATGAAAGCGTCAGCTTCCTTTCGAGCCGTTCTGTGGCGAACAGAATGCTTACGACGATCACGAGCATACACAAAGAGATCGCAGCGCCGAGCGGCCAGTTGTATGCGGCGCCAAACAAGCTGACGACAATGTTGGAAATCATGATTCCGCTTGCGCCGCCCACAAGAAGTGGCGCGAGGAAATCGCCGAGCGTGAGCACGAAAGCGAATGTGGCGCCGGCTAGCACGCCAGGCAGTGAAAGCGGAAGGATCACACGACGGAATGTGGACCACGGGGACGCGCCGAGATCGTGCGATGCCTCCACGAGATTGCGGGGGACGTGTTCGAGCGAGGCGTAGATCGGAAGGAAAGTAAACGGTGTGTAGATGTGAGTGAGCGTCAGCACGACGGCGAATGGGCTGTACAGAAAAAATTCCACCGGGTGACGGGTGATGTGCAGGTATTGCAAGAAGCCGTTCAGAACGCCATCGCTGCCGAGGATTGTCTTCCACGCGTAACCGCGGACGAGATAGCTGGCCCAGAGCGGAATGATTACGAGCTGGTAAAGCAGATCTTTCCGTTTTGCTGCGTGAAATGACAGGTAGTAGGCGAGCGGGTAGCCAAGGAGCAACGCGAGAAACGTGACCGACACCGCGATACGCATTGAACGGAACAGGACTGAAATGTAGATCGGATTGCGGATGAGTTGCGCGTAGTTTTGCAGGTTCCAGTTGTGAACGATTGTTTGCTGAGGCGAGACTGACCAGAAGCTATAGCAGAAGAGGATCGCGTAGGGGATGAGCAGGAACGCAGTCACCCACAGGAGCGGAGGGATCGTGACGGTGGCTTTGTAGCCGCGGGAGTACATTGCTAGTTGCCGCCTGTGTCTTGATCGCGTACTGCGACCGCGTCGTTTGCGCGGAATTCAAATTCGTACTCGCCGCTTAGGGCTCCCGGGCTTGCAACGCGCGCACGAAGAACTTGGGAGTTGCCGCAGTCAATTTCAATAAGATCAGTGGCCCCGCCGAAGGATTGGTTTTGTACGCGTCCGCGAAAGCGAATGGCCGCGGGGTCGGGTGCTGGATTTGAGATCGCTGGCGCGGCAAGACGAATACATTCCGGACGCAAAGAAAAACTTCGATTGCCGAGTGGAGCAGAGGTCTGCCATCGCAGGGAGCCGGATTGCGCGAAGCCGTCTCGTACCTCCGCGCGCAGGAGATTTGTTTGACCAATAAACTGAGCGGCGTACGCCGATGCGGGGTGGCCGTAAATTGCTCGAGGGCTAGCCACCTGCTCGAGCAGCCCCGCGCGAAGGAGGGCGATGCGATCGGAAAGTGCCATCGCTTCCTCCTGGTCGTGAGTGACAAAGATAAAGGTGATGCCCACTTCGCGCTGCAGCGCTTTCAATTCAATTTGCATCTGGCGGCGAAGGTTGGCGTCGAGCGCCGAGAGGGGCTCATCGAGTAACAGAACGCGCGGACGATTTACGAGAGCGCGCGCGAGCGCGATACGCTGCTGCTGTCCACCGCTGAGCCGTGCAGGAGGAGATCCCGCGTATTCGGCCATCTTGACCATGTCGAGAGCTTGCGTGACGCGATCGGGAATTTCGTTCTTCACGACATTCTTCGCGCGCAGCCCGTACGCAACATTGTCGAAAACGCTCAGGTGCGGAAAGAGCGCGTAACTTTGGAATACGGTATTTACCGGGCGGAGGTGAGGCGGGATTCGATCGAGGCGTTCGCTGCCCATCCATATCTCGCCACCGTCCAGTTGCTCGAATCCTGCGATCAGTCGCAGGAGGGTTGTTTTCCCCGAGCCGCTTTCACCGAGAATAGTCAGAAACTCGCCGGATGCGACCTCAAGTGAGATACCTCGCAGGACGGGCCGGGTACCGAATCGCTTTACGACCTCTCGGATTGAAAGCAGTGAATCAGCCGCGTGAGGCGCAGAAACGACGGAGCCGTGCGTAGCCGATGCCGTCACGCTACTTTCCCGTGAGCCGCGCGTCGCCGCACGGAGATAAATTGAGTCACTGCGCAGCCTTCACTTCGTTCCAGATTTCGTTGTACTTATCGCGACGAGGCACCTGCTGCCAGAAATAAATGCGCGTCATGTACTGGTCGACGTTGTCGAGGTGCAGCGACTTTCTCTGGTCTTCGGTCATGAACTGGGCGGCCTGAGGATTCGCCGGGTCATAGCCGGTAACATCGGTTACCGCCTTTTGAGTTTTGGCCTCAACCATGTATTCAAGGAATTCCATCGCCAGGTCCTTATGTTCGCTCGCTGACGTAATCATCAAGTGGTCGATCCATCCTGTTGTGTTTTCATTCGGGATCGTCTCGCCGATTGGGAAATTGGCTTTGCGAAGCTGATTCGTCATGAGGGGCCAACCCATTGCGGCCACCACTTCATGATTTTCAAAAAGATTCGTGAGTTCGCCGCCGGTGGTCCACATCTTTCGGATGTTCGGCTTCAATTCGATTAGTTTCTTTTTCACATTTTGCAGCTCATCGTCCGTCAAATTGTAAAGGTGGCTGGGATCGGGTTTGTCATAGCCGAGTGTTTGTGCGGCCATATAGATGGTGGAAAGTTCGTCCCACACGGAGATTTTGCCCTTTAGCTTCGGACTCCAAAGAACGGTCCAACTATCCGGTGGCGTTGGAAATGAGGTCGTATCGTAGAGCAGCGGATTCGGTCCCCACGTAAACGGCACGCCGTAGACGTTTCCATTCACACGCACAAGCGGCAGGTTGCGCAGACGCTCGGAAAGCGTTGAATATGATGGAATCTTCGATAAATCGAGCGGCGCCGCGAGCCCGGCGGAGGCAATCATCGTCGCGACGTCGCTCGACGGCGAAATCACATCGTAATTGCTAGCGCTGCCACCGCGAAGCTTCGCCACCAGCTCGTCGCTTGATCCCATGTAAGAGGCGCTGATCTTGCAGTTGTGAGATTGCTCGAACGCGCGCACATAGGAAGGATCCGCGTAGCCCTCCCAAACGAGCAGGCTCAGAGTTGGGTTCTGCTTCTTGCACCCGCTGAGAATGAGAGCGAACGCGGCTACGAGCGCAATCACGGCTAAATTTCTACTCATAGATTGGATGCGCTCCATTGGCAATATCAATCCGTTCCGTGCGTTCCTAAAAAGTGGGCGGAGTATTGATCCACAGAACCCACGCTTCCTTCTTGCCAGGATTCGTCCAGCGATGGGGAGTACTGCTCTCGAAGTAGAAGCTATCGCCTTCTTCGAGACGATTTGCGTCTCCGCCATCAAGAGAGATTTCGACACAGCCTTTTAAGATGTAAAGGAACTCTTCGCCGTCATGTTTGTAGGAATCGCCACTGCCTGCGGCCGGCGCAATCCGAAAAATGTGGGGCTCCATTACGGTATTACCCCACGAAAGCAGCTCCATTCGGACGCCATTTCCTGCTTCGAGCACCTTCCGTTCCGAAGGCCGTACGCGACCGGGATTTACTTCCGAGGGATCGAAAAGCGAAAGAATACTGAGTCGATAAAAACGCGCCAAACGCCGTAGGGTAGCTATCGAAGCGCTCATCTGACCGCGCTCGAGCGCAGAGAGAAACCCAACCGAAACGCCTACCGCTTCTGCGACTTTCGCGAGCTGGTATCCGCGCTGCAATCGCAACCTGCGCAATCGTGGGCCGACGGCTCCCGATTTCGGCTCCGGCCGCGCTGCCTTCGATAGCAGCCCCTGCGTCTTGAGCATATGAACGATGGCGGGTGCGTTCATACCTCGCACGCGGCGGAGGAATTGCGCGCGTTTGAGCAGTCGCACGTCGGCCTGGGTGAACAAGCGGTACTGGCTCCGCGAACGTGCCGGTGCAACCAGGCCCATGATTTCCCAGGAACGAAGTATCGAGGGTGACACTCCCACGAGCCGCGCGACGTCGCTGATACGCAGATAAGCGGAGGCTTGCTTGGGTGCTTGAGGATGTTTTCGGGCGCGAGCCAATCGTGTTTCCTCTTGACAACCCTCAGGGCTTACTCTAACGTTCGCGGATTATAGTAAGGTTTTTCCGAAGGCTGCAATCGAAAAATCGGGGGCGTCTGGGGTGGACGCGATTTTTCCAAAGGAGCGCCAATGAAAGCGACCGCGTGGGTACGGCTGTGTCTACTCGTGTGGGTAGGCCTGGCATTCTGCGTTGCGGCGAGAGGACAAACCAACGGCGAAATCCGAGGCAGCGTCACCGATGCCTCCGGCGCGGTGGTTCCCGGCGTTAGCGTAACTGTCACTCAGACTGAAACCCAGTCTATGCGCTCGACTACCAGCGGCAGCGATGGAACTTATGACATTCCGGAGTTACCGGTAGGGACGTATACGGTCACGACGGACGCGAAGGGGTTCAAGAAATTCGTAGCCAACGGCGTTGTGGTCAGCATCGGCCACGTTCAGCTGGTGAACGTGACGCTTCAAGTGGGCGGCCAAAGCGATACTGTGACGGTGGAGGCGAATGCCGCGCAGGTGGAAACGACCAGCACTCAGCTTGGCGCGGTGATGACAGACACTTCGATTCGGGAACTTCCGCTCAATACCCA
>Ga0210383_10001941_pt1 | contig 18802 bp, 18 predicted proteins | sample IncBWC14OmetaG_FD_160072 | JGI IMG/M metagenome (GOLD analysis project Ga0210383, IMG submission 160072) | Forest soil microbial communities from Barre Woods Harvard Forest LTER site, Petersham, Massachusetts, United States - Inc-BW-C-14-O ...
GAATGACGTCATCATTAGCTTGTTTCAGTACGGGTAAGTTCTTAAAGCTGAAGGAGCCAAAGTCGTCGCCAGGAGAGGTAGTAGGATCGTGGTTATTCGTAATTGCAACGGGTAGAGAGGGAGGGGGCATAGAAGTATCTGCAACAGGGCTATCTGAAGCAGACCCACTCGCAATGGCTACGTGATCGTCATCATGGAACAGCTGAGGAATCGCTCCACGAGGGTCGAAGTAGTCGGTCGATTCAGGATCTGTAACTTGCGGAATGAATGCAGCCTCCGTTGTCGTAACCTTGTCCCATTCAATGCCCTCAAAGAATGGATGTGCCTTGATCTCCTCTGAGCCATTGGCTCCCAGACGCTGACTAGGATCAAGCGTCATTAAACGGGCCATGAAGTCCCGTGCTTCGTTAGAGAAGTCGACCCAGTCGTCATGCCATTCAATGTTTCCCGATAGAATGTTTTCAAATACCTTCTCCGGTGTCTCGGCATGGAAAGGGGGCATACCATAAAGGAACTCGTATGTGATAACACCCAATGCCCACTATAGCTTGAAGAGTCAGCCAAAACTAAATCGTAACAATAGATAATAATAGACGGACCCAGTCAACTGCAGCATCGTCACCTCGAAGGCCAAGGATAGTTTCAGGAGCAAGGTAATCAGGCGTGCCAACGAATTTCTGCTCCCCAGGCGGAGTACTGCCACCACCTGGATTTGAATTTGAGTGAGAACGAAGATCGTTCGTCAACTCGGTTGCAAAGGACTGCAGAGGGCTGTCGGAAGTCTTGCCCCCTCGTCGCGGGGGGTATAGTGACTCCGAGCCGCTTGATTCGCTAACGTCATCTGTGGGAGGCAGATGAGGCGAATTTCCCGGGCGAGGAATCGAATGTGTTCGCTGGTTAAAATACGAACCTCCAGCATTAACGTCGGCATAAATTAGGGGAGACGACAAGTAAGCAGAATCCATCGATGGCGGTCGGGATCGGGCGTTGTATCGTGTGTAGGGCTGTGCCATCTGGCTCTCACGCGTTTGACGACCAAGCAGACCAATTCTACTCAGTCCAAAGTCAGTAAGTTTCAAGTGGCCGTGCTGATCTATAAGGAGATTATCAGGTTTCAAGTCTCTAAAAGAGAGAAACCATATTAATGTCGCTGAGCCTATGCGTCACATGAGAATACATACCGATGAACAACACCACGTTGGTGCAGATACTCCAAGCCGAGGACAACTTCTGCAATATAATTTTTCGTCCATTCTTCAGGTAACGAACCCAACGACTTGATGAGCGCTGCACAGTCACCACCATTAAGATACTCCATGACCAGATACAAATTTTCTTTGCTCTGGAATGTGAAATAGAGCTTGGCGACGAAAGGAGACTCAGCCTGTTTCATGAGAATCATGCGCTCAGCTTTGACATTTGTGATCTGATTCTTCGCAATCATATCAGCCTTCTTCAGCACCTTGATGGCGTAGTAATCGCCGGTAACTTTCTTCTTGGCCAGGAAGACGGAACCAAACGCGCCCTTGCTGATCGGCTTAATGATGTCAAAATCCTTAATGGACGTTGGTGTAGTCCGCGACAAAGGTGTAGCGGAGGGCTGTCGGGGAGATAGGGGTCCCGAAGGGCTGAATGCGGGGTTGGCAGTCGAATTCCGCCGAAGACTGCTTTTAATAGATACCTCGCGCGTCAGAGTAGGTGGATCTCGGGCTGTGACTAGCGGCGACATGGGTGGGGTGACTATGAACTTGGGTTCAAGGAAGCTCTGGACAGACTTACGATTCTTGATTGTCGACGGACTCGGATCCTCATCGAGGTTCATGGGTGGAGGGGCATCTTCTGGCGAGGAGGAGGCTACGATTGGGGCAGCAAGCGCGAGAGGAGATGAGACAGACGAAGGAGTCGACGAGCGTGTATGTAGTGACTGGCGACTGTAGGCAGGGACCGTAGAGGAAATGGGGACAGAGGAGTTCGGGCGGCTAACAGGAGGTGTGATATAAGGAATTGGAGATGAAGACGCCATAGGGGTGGGGTCTGATGAAGGAGTCTCGCCATCAAAGGCGTACTCAGAAGTCGTGCTGGATTGGTCGTTGTCCTCATCGTCACCTCCCTCGTTGGCATCGTCGTTGTCGTCGCTCCCGTTGCTGCCATCGGATTCAGACACGGTAGCTAATGCCTGCCCAACCTTTTCTTCCCATTCATGCCAGATCTTTTCCGAATACCGGATAGTGTTCTGCATGCGGACGACGTTATCTATCTTCTGACGCATAACCCGCTCGGCATCCTGCACGAGCTGCCCCAGAGCTGCATCCTCAGTCGCGGGCTTACACCAGTTGCGGATTTGCGACATCTTCCGCTCAGATCCAGGAGAAAGTAGCCGTTGACGCTCAATCGGCTCCTTCGCTTCCTCGTCCTTGAGAGCGGGATTAGAAACCTCCGAGGCCACCTGCAGGATATCCTCGAGTTGGTCCAAAAGTCGTCGCTGCATCTTTTTCACACCCACCCGCTGCATCTTGTTCGCGCGGAACAGTTGCAGTGGCGAAGATATAATAGGGGAAGTCGATGGTGAGAAAATGGGCATCCCGCGGTATTCAGGAACAGCAACGGGAGACGACCGATCGACGGCAGCACACAGTTCACGGATAGTATTGCGCAACTCCGAAATCGATTCATTGCACTCTGCAATTTCGGCCTCTAGGCGATGCACCTCCACACACGTTTCGCTGTGTTTTTCAAAGTACCACTGCGGGATTTGGCATTCACATATCCGACACAGAATGGGGTCAGTACTGATGGGTTGGCTGAATGGAGTGGTGGGTTCGTAATTTCGATCCGCAAAACTTGCATCCGCCGTTGCATAAGGCTCGTCGACAACATCCGTTGCAGGTAAATCGTTCTCGTATCGAGCTGTGGTGAGGGGTTTGATGACCCACATCGTGTGGGACGGTTCTCCGTCTTCACGGTCGATCATTAACATCCCTTTGCCTTCCATGTGCTGATAGAGCGTTCCGGGTGACACATCACGCTCATCATCCGGCTCAACCTGGAGCTTGAACCTAACTTCAACGGTGTGAGAGTCGTCCTCCTGAAGACGCTGCGTGGCTTCCTCGAATACTCCCCGATCACCAGCGTCGAGTAGACGTGAAATTCGAGTCCCAGCTAGCAACTCGGGATCCGAACTGTCCAAATACCAATTCAGTTATAGAGAAAGAGAGAAACAATGAAAAACCCACCCTACAACGATTTTCCAGGCGTAATTAATCCAAATAAAATGATCACCGTCGAGGCTCAACTCGATAACAATGTTTTGATTCTGTGCTGTCTCAGCTTGCAGGCGCAAACGCTCCGTCGCCAACACGCGTGCGGACTCTGTGTTGTCGGGTTTGGAAGTTGCTCGGGAGTGCATCTCTGGTGGCGTCTCCCGAGGCGTACCCGATAGCGATAGATCCTTGGTGTTCTCATCTCTCGATTTTCTGTTGTGGGTTATAGGCCTTGCTAGCCTGAGCTTGTTTACATCGCCTGGATCGAGCTTGAAGCTCTCGATGTCTGTCTCTTGTCGTTTGACCGTCGATGTTGTGGCGGTAACGTGCTCGTCAGCGGGTTTAGTAACAAAGGTCAACGGCTCGTCCTGTTCATCGTCATTGTCGTCGAAATTCCAGAATTGCTTTTCGGCTTCCCACCACTCCACCACACGACTGAGACTGGCGACTGCCAGGAGGACTTGGACATACCAATTCCTCCCATGCCAGTCAGGATGTTCATCCCAAGCCTTACCGATGTTTTGGACCCTCTGGACGAGAGATTCACACACTTTGGGCTGGGCGGTAAGTTGTGTGATAGACATATCGGTGATATCCGTTGCAACACCGATGATATCGTATAGAGCGCTCATAATTGGATCAACAGGGTCATCAACGAGGATTCGAGAAGAGCGACGATTGGAGGTGGTCAAACCAGGGTTGATGTATTCAGAAAAACTTGCATGCATGCTGGAAGGTGGTAGTGGGGACCGAGATCGGGATGTGGAGCGAGAGCTTTGACCAGAATGAGTGGGACGAGTAGGAATATGTATAGTACGCGAGAGCCTCCGAGATGATGCGCCTTGTGTCCCCCACGAAGTGGGAACGGGGTTCTGTTTGCGGGTAATAGGAGCATCCGGTAGCATGATAGTCGATGTGGCTGGGCTGGGAATGATAGAACTGGATGAAACTGAGGTGCTGAGGGGTTTGTCCCACGGCAGGGTATGTTGTCTGCGTAATGAAGCGGGGCTCAACGACAAGGAGGAAGAGGATGCTGCAAGAAGGCCGGGAGATGAAGACCAATGGGTCAGAGTGGGACCAGTATTGTGATTGTCTTCGTCTAGGTACGCACTTTGACGGCTGTGGCTTCTGTATTCGACTTCCGCCTCGTAGCCACCGTCGGAGCTTGACTCGTCAACCTGCAATGCAGAGCGCAACTCTGCAGGCTGAAAGATAAAGGCATCACGGAGATGGTCAAGATCTCCCGCCTGCGAATCACGGTCTCTCTCGCGGTCCCGTTCACGGTCACGAAGCTCGCGCTCCGTCTCATGATCGCCATCCCTAAGTCTCTCCTCGAAGAATGCAGTGATGTTGTTGGTGACACGCTGCAGTTCCTTGTCGCACTCTGCCTTTGCAGCTTTGAGACGGCGGGTTACGTGGCGCCTGACAAAAGGCATAGAAACCGTATTTGAACCAGAGTCATGACTGGTCTTGTTACCGCGATAGGTTTGAGAAGCGATCGGTGATAAGACAGTTTCTGGAGAAAAGACAAGAGGGCTTGGAGGTTGTCGGCGCTGGAGACCAGTGTCCGACATGGAAGTGCCGGGGTTATGAGAACGGTGTAGCAATGATTAGTACCTGCTTGGTCGTAGAGTCCGAGTAGCCACAAACGGCAGATATGCGATGGAGAGACAGAGTGGACAGTATATTGGGATATAAGATAGGGAGGAGAGTAAGAAGACTTTGTTTGAGATCAACACAACATGGATACGAAGAACGGCAAGATAACAGGATGGGAGAGAGCACCGATGATACTGGGGCAAGTGCCAAGGGCGGCCAAAACTGCTTATGAATTAGTTGCGAACCTTCCTAAAGGTTCCTCAGGGTCTCAGATTTCGAGCGACAGTATCGCGTGCAAGCCTACTCGGCGTCTACACCCTTGACGATTTCCCTCACTGCTGTTGGTAGCATTTCTTTGCGCTTCCATGGTCACTTGCGATTGCACCAGCTCTCCAAGACAACTGCTGAAGAAATAGTATTTGGGTCACAAGTTAGTCACAGGCTGTCACGGGGTATTCTGGGTCCCGAAGCCACAGACATCTGGACCTCGGTCATCTCCGCGTGTGAAATTGAACGGAACCCTGACTGCCGAAAAAAGACTGTTTTACATAGGCTCATCCTCCGTCCCATGTACACGTGCTCCTCCTAGGTACGTGCTCCGTTCAGCAACTCCACCCCTTCTGATCTCCCTCTCCAGGTTCGCCATTTAAAATCACACGCACCGTCACGCTCTCGTGCCGGATCATGTTGAGCATTTTTCACAAGACTGCTCGCCAACCTTGCCTATTACCTCGAGCGTTGTCTACAACATACCCCCTCTCTAAGTCAAAGAACCCGGAGAGCTTCGCCGCCCTCGCAGACCTGTTGAATGAAGAAGCGGAAAGACAACCAACACCAAAAAAAAGGGCATCCTTTGCTGCCCCGAATGGTATTCATGCACCTCATCGAACTAAACCTGTTCCTCATCATTTCGATTTGTCCCCCCAGTGTCACATCGTCGCGATACCAATCTCGTCTGGAAACCGTTCATGCCAGGCTACGTATGCATCTTTTCCAGCTGTCTGTACAATGTTACTTAACCGTACTGCAGTTTGTGAGACCACATGAACTCACTTACAAAGCACGCTTCAAAGCTCCCCGAATCCCCTTGAAGAGACCAGCCGTCGGCCCAGGTTCTGCAGAAGCACGATATCAGGACGTCTTCCATCAGTTTGGCATCGATCCACTCGGCCAAGCCTTAAATCCTGCTCTCCTTGCAGGATTCATGTCTGAGATGGGCAAAATCTATGGCCGCAATATGACGGGCCTCACATCCAAAAGCCAAAGAAGGGTGGGCAAAGCGATTCGGAGAGCGAAGATGATGGGTGTCATTCCAATTCTCAGCAAACCCAGTTCTCATTTACGCACATGGTTACCGAAACGAAGATGAAACGCATTTTCTTTTGAGTGTTGATACGTGTTTCTGCGTTGTGGACTGTTTGACATGGGTACCCGACGGTACATTGTCTGCGTGTTTCCTTTTGGGCATCAACTTTTGAAGTCACCCTCGTTCCCGCCCATCCAAACATGTAAACTCAAAATTCATATCAGAACCTTGGTTCTGGACTGCCAGTATTCCTTGTGGCCCAGTTAGATTCGGCTTTTAACGTCCCCGATCACCCGATCACTGGATCTTCCACTTCCTCGCACACCACCGCTCTTGAGCAGGCACGACGTTTGTGAGAAACAACCTCGACAAGACGAGGTGACCAGGGTCTCGCACAAGAAGGAACCTCCTATTTTTGACCAGCATTGATGGAGTTTAAAATGAATATACAATACGTTATTAGCTTGAAGGCCTGAATACGACGTGGATAATCATTCACCCCTTCGGGCCGGGGTTTGAATCTGGAAGTGGTGAGCAAAGTGGGAATATTTCAATATTCAGCATTCGTTCAGGGTTTTGACATCAGCGTGTTTTGTAAATTTAGTGTGCATTAATAATCGATTCAAGCGAAATGGCAGCGAACTTCACGTGTATTACCTGCCATGATCACTTTCCTGTGAGTTTGCTACTCCAAAACCAGATTAGTTGAAGCTAATCCTTGAGGTAGTGACCGCGGCCCTTGTGAACTGGGATCGTGACAATTGACCACGTTCTTGGTCGTGTGATGTCGATATTGATGGAGAACCCCTGTGGCCAATTGTGTTCTTAGATCTTTAGCCAGATACCAAGTCGAGTGTGGGAGGGTTGATTAGAAGGAGACACAAAGGAAAGGCTTCATTATACAACTCCAACAATGATATAGAAGCCGAACTCTATAGCTCCGCAAGTAGCATAGTGCCCAGGTTCTGTACGACTTGATCACCCATTGCTTTCTCCACGGCTTCCTCCAGGTGCCGTTTTGGATCCTGCTTGCCCACATGTCGTGTCTTTAGCTGGTCTGCGGTGAGTGTTGATTCTTCTTGCACCGACTTGTTGTATGCCTCGGAAAGAGTGAGCATGGACTGCAAAAACAATGAGCCTCTTCCGCGGCGTCTGACGGAGTGCCGAATTTGAGGTGACTCACTTTGATTGCCTTTTCATTGTCTTCTTTGTGGACATTGAAATCACGCAGTTTAAGCCCCTCTGTCCAGTTCCGCTTATGCAAGTTCATCAGCATGGACTGCTCAAGTTCCGTCTTGCGGTAATTCACCGCGATGGAGTAATAGTGCCGATTCAAACCGTGAATGAGTGCCTGTATTGAGGGCTTGTTGATATGTCCGATATTGGATGTGGTTTGACGGGGCTCCCGGCCAGAGATGACGGTGTGCGGATTAATGAGACGGAAAGCATCGATGACGACTTTGCCTTTCACGGATTGGATGGGGTCAATAACGACTGCCACTGAACGGGAGTTGAGAGATTCAAAGGACTGTGGGAGGTTGTCAGAATGACAATTAGAAAAGGGTGTCTTGACTGGTATGGACACTGATGTTCACCTGCTGTGTGTTGATATCGACACTGGAAAGCCAACAGCCGAAGCCAGGATGTGAGTGATACCACCCTACAACCATCTCAGGTCTGTTATCAAACGCAATTGTCAGCGGAGACAAGATGAATGGGCATAAGCGGCACTGACCTTCCCGTTTGTTTCAGCATATCCACCATCTTGGTCTGGAAGACGTGATCGACGGATTCAACGGTAACAGTTGTCCCTGATTGCGGCATGGCGAACACGTCGATGACTTGCACGGTATACTCGTCGACGAACTCGCCCAGCATGAGACCCATTACTTCCATTGGTACTCCCGCACGGCCATGTTTAAGCATCTGAAAATGATAAAAATAAATATAGCGTGATGTCGTGCACCAAACGATAGATTACTAACCTTGAGAAGAGCAAGGGATGATATGTGAATAACTTCACCACTAAAGAAAGGCGGATTAAAGCGAGTTCGAAACCAGAACGAATGATGACTTACTTATCTGGGGTAGTTCCATCACCGCGGGGCTGCTGAGCCGCCTGACGCGCCTGCGCCTGAGCCATCATACGTTCAAATTCTGGGTCCATATTGTCAATGAGTTTGAACGAACGCACTTACGCGTCTCCCACTGGTCTTGTTGACATTGTATTTGGTCCTATATGGCTAATACCCCGAAAGCAAATAAAGAATGCGAACATGATCGTGATCGACTCTGAGACATCCACATACGGTCTCTGATTGTAGGGATGCCCACTAGTGAGCTGTCGGATGCCCTTAATCCATGTGTTGTCCAGACAAGATCAAGGACGTCCACCACTGCCTACTCTGGCCACCTCCAGCCTGTCGTCCAGCCACCTCAACAGTATATTCCCCATCGTAGCGAGCTAGAGCTTGCAATATCCGAACCGCCGCCGCCGCCACGGTGAGCCCAGCTCTGACCGTCATCCTGCTGAATTAGTAAACAACAAAACTATGTCAGAACACGAGTGCAGCCTTCCGCAGAGGGTATCCATGCCGTCCAAGAACTTCTCCGTGTTGTGTCTGCAACGAGAGAGGCACAAGAGATCGAACGGAAACGGAGGCTCGCATGGGAGCAGGAACAGGAGGCGAAGTATACTCAACGACAGGCAGAAATGGAGAGGCAGATGTTCGAGATGCGTCAGGAGATTTCTTCTCTCCGATCTGTCGGAAGTGTCAACCCCTCCATGCCATCCGGGCTGTTCATCCCACAGTTTAACGGGTCGCCTGGAATCCCATTACAGGGACATTTACAGCCCGCTTCCCCCATATCTCCTGTCTCCCAGCCGTCGTCCCACTCCCAACATGCATTCGTTCACGGCCCCTCGAATTCTTCATTCTCAAATCAGCAGCCATATTATAGCGAGCCTTCTAATGACATTCAACCGCAGCAGCAGCCAGAAATAACGGTTGTAGAGCCACCTCAGCATTCTGTGACTCCGTCACCATCTCCTCAACCTGCCTTTGTTGAACCTTCTCTGTTACAACCCGAGACATCGGCGCCTCCCGTAAATGCGAGGAAGAGACAGACCTCGGAACTCTCCGATGACGAACGTGGCGAGAGTAGTGATTCAGAAAGCTCTGCGTCGCGCCCAGAGCGACCTTTGAAACGTGCTAGTCACCATGACAAGCGCTGTCTCACCATACACGTAAGAATCCATCTCTGTTGTGTTTTTTTCGTTAAACCTGTTTTGGATATTTAGCATGCGATGCGCGCACACATCTTATGGCTCATGGAGGTTGAGCACGACAAGAAGTTGCCAGACAGTCACAGCGAAAGCGTGCTTCTAGAGCCCCAGGACCCTGTGCGTTTCGTGTGGGACAAAACAATAAAGCAGTCTGTCCACAATGCTCGTATGAAGGCACGAGTGCTCGCCGATCTGAAGTCCAAACGCCGGTTGTACAAACATGTGCCTGATAAAGACTTTGGCAAGAAGACCTTAGATGCTGCCTTTGATCAGTCGTTTACTACATTCAGGCACAAGTTCAAGGCACAGAGGGATGAACTGGCTGCTATGACGTACAAGAAGCGTGAGGATGCCAAGACGCTGAAGGCGAGAAGAATATCTCGGAGGAAAATTGTATGTTTTCGGAATATTTTCTCCTCTTGTTAATATTGACACATTTACGTTAGAAACTGACCAATCGTGCTGACTCGCGGCTGAAGATCGATGAATTCGACCATGTCACCTTTGACGGTGCACTCCAAGTTGAATGTATGTCCTCAGAGGAGTCCGACTTCGAAGATGATACCCCAGGCTCGTCACGCCCATCTGGCATATTACGCACTCGCGGATATTCTTGGCGGAGTTCACGCCTGCAGAGATTCTACAGCACCCTCGATGACGAGGAGAAGGCGGACAGGAGTATGAAGCCGAAGCGAGGGGTGGGGAAGAAAGAGCGCTGCACTGGGCCGCCCAAGGATGGGTTCCACATCCCACCAAAGGGTGTTGCGAGCTGGATGATCAGTCGACGATGGATAAACGCAGCCCAGGCTACACATCCGGATTTAACAGACGTGTTGAAGAAGATTGTTGTTGATCCACCGGGATTCGACTGGAACCAGTTTCATGCTCTTGGCGAGGAGAGTGAAGATTCGGATGATGACCACCATACGACGCAAGACTTGGACTCACAGAACCCACAGCAACATTACCCTAATAGCAATTCATCGTTGAATTACGCCTTAGTTTAATTTCGCTATCACAAGCGCTTTTTTTCAGTTCGCAAGATTCATAGCTATAACTTCAACTGGCTCTCCATTTCTTTCCATATAAGGCAGTCATTTCTTGAACACTGGCACACCACTAGCGGTAGCGCTGAAGGCTGAGGCAGTATTGGATGGCTTCAGAAACGAGTGGTACGCTTAAACCGTCCATGGGATATGAAAATTCCTCAAAGATGACCTCCAGAACAGACACTTGTCAATGAATTAGCACCACGTAGTGACAGGCACTTCTGTACGTTTCTTGAAACACATATTCTTGATCTGTGTCGCTCATTCTTGTTCAAGACCGTGAGCGGGCGAAAGAATTTGTCGAGCTTCACGACCAGGTTCAGGTAGGTGAGGTTCCTAGTTCTTTCGTCGACTCACCTCATGAACAATTCTACAGACGAGCGTGAACCTGCTTGACTCCCTAGAGTCCTTCCTTTCTACATTCCAAAAAGACCTATCTGCCGTGTCTGGACAGATATCGGAACTTCAAGACCGCAGCAAGGATATCGATAATAGGCTTAAAAGCCGAAGGGTTCGTCTGTCTGCTGTCGGCCTTGTCACAACATTGACTCCTTGAAATCCTTTCAGAAAATAGAGAAACCGCTCTCAAACCTTATCTCTGATATCACCATTCCCCCATCTCTTGCAACGCTTATTCTAGATTCAGATGTCGGTGAACCTTGGATAACGCCCGTAGAAGACTTCGAGAGGCGACTTGAGACGTCAAAGGCGCGTTCACGCGTAAAGGCAGCCAGGGATCTTGGAGAAATTGCTGAAGGACTGAGAATAGTGGTCGGTTATATCCTTTTTTATTATTTCTGTCTGTGAGTCGTAATCGCCAGGTTTTTCAGGCAGCAACCAAACTTCGAGGATTTTTCCTCGCGCTTTTCCAGCCCATCCGAAGCAGCGTAACGACCAATATGCAAGTAATTCAGACATCCGTGCTGCTAAAATACAGACCGCTGTTCGCTTTCCTACAACGCCAGGCCCCAGCGGTAGCGCACGAGGTGCAAAGGTCGTATGTTGGCGCTGCGCGTACGTACTACGAAACTGGGTTTCGTAGGTACGCTCGGAGTCTCGGACGGATCAAGGTATTCATACTCTACCCAGACATTTCAAATTTGATTGAATTGTCATAGGCTCGGTCCATAGAGAAACTTGAGCCAATCGTAACAAACGAGAGGGAGAATGATGTGAACATCGATCTTGACCGGTTGGCGCACGCCAAGATACAGGGACCCGGTGTCACATTGGCTTATATGGCCGACAACAAGGCTCATGTAAGCCTCACCTTACTATTTCCACCCCCTCAAAATCTAATCCAAGGATTAGAAAGCACCAGTAGAGGGTCTACTGCGCTCTCTTTTACTCGTTTTGATGGATAATGCTACTGCTGAATACACTTTCATTTCGACTTTCTTTACCTCTGAATCTGCCCTACCTTCCCGAGAAACCGACAATCCTTTATTTTCTCCTACGGCACTTCTATCTCCGGAGAGAGGTGTTTTTACTGAACGACGATCCAACGCTGGGTCCGAATTTGGCGGCCAGCGGGAAAGGGCCAACAGTGTACCCAGCACAAACGGCCTTTCCCTCGCCGTGGCGAATGAGGAGCGGGCTAGTTCCGATACGATCTGGAAGCAGGTTCTGGACCCCGTACTTGAGTATTGCCAGGTGGGCTCTGCGGCATGGGTACTTTTAATTAATCTCAACAATTTGAATGATCAGGTGTTTGTTCGGTCTGCTCTTGATCCTATTCCTCCAGTCATCCCTCTCCTCACTATGATCCGCCTCACCGAGGATGTTGTTGCCGAGGTACAGAAACGTAATTGTCCGCCCCTGGAATCGTTTGTATTTGCCCTTCGATTACAGATGTGGCCCGTCTTTCAAAAGGCCATGGCAGAGCACATCAATTCGCTGAAAAAACTTGCGGAAGGCGCAAGTTCTGGCTATTTTAGCAGGACTTCAAACACCACGGATGGCACAGTTTCAAACGTGAGCGCGGGATCCTCGTTTCCATTTTATGCTTACCTTGGTCATAGATATGCAAACGGTACATTGTGCTGTTCAACTCTTTCCTCACTTTGACGGAACAGGAAGAAGAAACAATGATTTTTTCGAAGTGAGTATGCTTGACATTTATGCCATCACTGATACTCAAGTCATTTTGTAGCTTGCTCCGTTTGCGACAAGAACTGGCTAAATTGATCCCGCGACATACCGGTCAAATCACCGATTCTATAGCGAGAGCAACTGCACAATCTACAATTTATGAAGGCTTGCTTCAAGGTCTGAGTGTAAGTCTTCAATATCCAATGGTTGCTTTGTAGGCCATCTGAAAATTTGGACTTTCTATGTGTTTAGAAGGGAACGCACCTCGCGGCTCACCCAAAATCACAACAAGAAGTTGCATATTGGGCGAACTTGGAAGAGGAAACAAGAAGAAAGATAGTCTCTGTCAATCAAGCGAAATTACGACGACAATGAATATATGGACTATGAATTTAATGTGTTGGGCAGTCCTTGAGTCCGCAAGGATACGTATCCGATTTAAATAGTGCGCGATGTGAATCGAAACCCATTTAAGACCATGAACGAAAGACCTGTGTTACGGCTTGTATGGTGGGGCACTAATGTGGTGTTAACGTGAGTCGTGAAATTCCTGTTGATTGCGTGACTTACCGCTGGTCAGGCTTCTGCAAGGCAGGGAAGGACGCTTTCAGAAGGCTTCCATTTTGTTTGCCGATACCTAACCTATTCAGCACATCTCGAACTTCACCTGATCCTGAGGGTATGGTCCGCTTTTTAGTTCTTGACCTTGACCTTGTCTGTGTAAGTCTGCTGGCCAGTGATTCACCTCCCATGGTCGACGGGGTGTGGTCAAGCGTAGAAATAGAGGGTCGTCTTGCCAAAGCGGGGTTTGACATGCTGCTACGTCCCTCGAGTGCCTCCCTGAGTTCAGTAACACCAACACCCCTTGTTGAGCGGGCCAAACTTTGCAGGGAAATATTCTCAATGTGCATCAAGGCAGGCGATATTTTCAGGAGGGGTGATATACCGTCTCCACGAACACTAGTGTCAAATGCCGCTGGTCGTTCGACAGCTGAATTCCTCATTAATCAATAAATTAACGTAGCATCAGAGGGAAGAAGCGTACAATCCCTAAGCGCCAAATCTGCAGTCCACTTCTTGGAGAATCGACGAAGGAGTCCCTGCCTATCCAAAACAGTGGCTTTCTGTACGTTTGCGTTTGAAACGATTGCCATAAGTGCTGTTTCAGCATTTACCCCTGACCAAGATACATCTGTCGTGGCTGTTTCCACCAAGGGAAAAGATATAGCTTCTCGGGGTGGATGATAAATCCCGATTTCCGACGGGACAATAATAGGTAAATTCTCAGGACCAGGCATCGAAGATATGGCCTTGCAAGAGGAAATGAGGATTTGAAGCCTTCGATCCAATATTTTTTGACATACCTTTTCGGCAATTTCCACTAGTTCAGAAGAATCCCACACTTTCCCGACCACTAACCACACCTTGGCTATCACCTCTTTGACAGTGTGGATACGCTGCAAAGTGACGTAATCATCCACATCATGGGCTCTGGTAGTTCCGTCTAGCGCTAACAACATCGGGATACCCGTCAGTAATCCTCGAACTGGGAGTTGCTCGTGTACAGCAGTGAGCACGTCGAGTATATGTGTATAATCCGACAGGTAGGCCGAGGCAGACGCAGACAAATGTGACGGTGCTCGCTCTAATAAACGCTGGACGACCGAAATTTTTCGCGAACGAGGTGGTTGTGCCAAATTCAAGGAGCGCCGGCCATTGCCTTGGGCTTGTACAAGCGAATCTGGTATCTCCGAAGTCTCGGTATCCGGATTCCTCTCAAACAATGGTGTAGCAGGAAGAACGTTCATTTCTACAGCGTCTTCGTTTGACGAATGTGCCGGGGATGGAGAAGAGCTTGAGCTTAGCCCTAAAGAGCTGGTTGTAGCAAGTATGTAAATGTATGCGTGGATAGCATTGAGGAACTTGGTGCCAAAATCTCCTGCGTGAAGTAGAACGTTCATGTTGGCGGCCTGTTGGGGTGGTCCCTCGGCAAGCCATCGCTTTACGCCATCCGCATCGGCGGAGTCACTCTTTTTTGGGATCTCTTTGGTGAGATAGAACACCAGCGCCTCCGAATAATCTGCCCGTATGGCATAATCCGCCTCACACAAAAGACTCACGGTATCGTGCCAGATATCCGGGGGGACCCTGGTCCTTCGAGAAACTCGCCCCCGAACTCCCGCGTCTTTGTGAGGGGTTTGGGTCAAGGGAGAAGAAGTTATGGCGGTCATAAGTCCTGGTTTTTTGTGCTGTTCATCTTGATTTTTAACGTTCTCGATTTTGTCAGCGGTACGTATGAGTCCAAGCAAGCCCGCCAGAAGACATCGAATAGTTTGGGATTTGCTCTGCGTAAAGCCTGGTTTCCCGTGACCCAGGACACCTTGGACTTCAACCACTGCTATCCGACTGATTAACTCGCCCTGTGACGAATTAAATATTTAAAAAAGCTGTAATGGGTTGAAATGGCTCACCGCAAGATCTTGAATTTGGTCAGAGTAATAAATGTGACGACCCAAGGAGGCAATACATTCCACCAACGCCGGTAAGAGTGCATCCCCTGGGTCGATGGTAGTCCGGCGCATGAGCAGAGTAATGAGGTTTGAAATGATGTCGGACGTAGACAGATTGACAAGGTGGGTGGATGAGTTGAATACTGTCGTTACCATAGCCACCAGAGCGCTGTGCAAGGATGTAATCGTGGGTGCTTCCTGTTTTTCAAGAAGCCGTTCTACCAACCAAGTTGGTACAGCGTATCGGTACTGGTATTGCGACCATTCAGCGGTCTTCTGCGCAAACCAACAGCAGTGATCAAGTTTTATCCAACCCCTCAACTCGTCCAGGTTATCAAAAGAAGACCGCATGATGTATCCCAGTTGAGAACCGTTTGCGTGTTCCAGCAAAGAAAAAAGTCCATGTAAACATGCATTTGAGACATCTTCCATAGAGGGACCTTTGTCTCCATCCACGTGGACATGAATAGAAGCGGCTCGTCTCTCAATGGCAGGCCGTGTTCGAAATTCCGCGAGATACGGCGATATTGGAACTTCTTTGACCGTTGCAGCTCTGCTGATATTCAGTTATGCTCTTTGATAGAGTAGCAATAATCTCACTGTTCATTTAAAACCGACAAGTTGGTTTGTAGCAATGTCACCAAGATGGGACGCATGATTGTAGAAACTTGCGCTTTGAATTGGACAGAATCATTGTATAAAGCTTCGGAGTTTAAAGCCCCTGTAAGAGCAGCAAAGCCTATTAATCGAGTGCTAAGTAATGTTGAGAATGAATTCAATGGAGAATCAAGGACATAAAGTTTACCGGTTTCTAGTCTCGTGATCGTTTGATTCGGCGCAGCTCAACATAGCAAATCGGCGTAGAGTTGCAAGATAGTCCCGGGTCATATTACTGTCTGCACCAATTAAGTGACCGTCCGTATACGTTGTCCATGCAGTGAACTAGGAGGGACAGAGATGAGTTCGACACGTGGGATGGCAATATATGGGCGCGCACCACGCTGGCAGCTCTTGCAACTACCTCCAGGTCTGAAGGAACGGCAGTAAGAATGGCATTAACGGAGGCAACGAGGGTCGGAGAAAGGAGAGCTATGTCGCGCCGACATTCTGTTGCCAGGGAACGAAATATGGAAAGAGTGATCAAGAGTGAACTTCAGAAAGTATATTAGTCGGAAGAATATAAATATCAAGGGCGCCCAGCTTACGCCCTTGTGCGTATATTTCCTGCCTGTGCTTTCCGACACTCTTTTCTCAGCCTCTTTTCGAGCTCATCGCCCAGCTTGTTCAGCTTGCCTGTGTGGTTGTTGCTGGAAAACCAGTTACCGATCAAGATTGCGCTTGTGATAGGAAAGGGACTAACGCATAGTATGTCAGACGACTTAACTCCTGCGAATTAGGTGTATAGTCGGGACCCGCCGTCAACAGAGCTGAAGCTGGTGGGTAACATGAATTGAGGAGTTTCACGTGATAGGGTGTAAATAGAAGATTCATCGGTTGGTAGGATCAGAACAGGCTAAACAGCTAAGGAGCGTGGTGCTGGGGTGAAAGCACAGAATTAGCGGCTATAGACTCAGACGCCAGCGGCCAGACATTCATGAAGACGAAGCTTAACCCGCCCGTGCCATCGTGCGATCACTGATAGCCTGCCCCACCGTGGGAAAATCAATAAACGTATATATAAACCTACCGTCACCTCCGAGTCAACCTCCGAGTCTCTGAACTTTTTTTACATCAAGGTGAGATCCTCGCCCATTTTTGCCCACCTTTCCCTTCTCCTTGTGATGATTTTTTTTGCTGTGCACCAGACGGAGTGCACCTGTGCAACGACGATAAACTGCCTGGCTCCCTTTTTACGCTTGGGCGCCCTGATGCTTCCTTTCAAATTCCTTGTTCGTTGTTGGCTCTTACTGAATCGAACTCTCACCATAGGCTTTAGCTACAATTGTTTCCAGGAGGTTGGGTTTATCCCGCGTACCCCGTCCGCCGACCGCACGTCGTGACAATTTATACGACCTTTAAAGTTAGTACCAATGTCGAATCCGGGGTTGGCAATCACGCCAATAATGATGGATCCCATGATTCCTGTGGCCTGTAGATGTCACTGTAAGAAGGAAGTTTAGTTGCTTACACCCACGTCTTCGATCCATGCATACACAGTCTGAGGGGACGGAACGGTACCCTGCCAATCTTGTTCCGAGATTTTTGCTTGCCTTCAAGTTTGGGTTCCTCAAAAGTTCTTGGAAGGCCGCACCTTGCTTGGCCCACACATTGAATTCCTGATTTTCCAGGGATGAATTCTCCTCCGCTCAGTCCCCCTGTTTCACAATATTAATTACGTTCCACAATGAGTCGACGGAGTAAAACTTGCATCATATGGCAGACCCATAATTTAGTTTGATCATAAATGACCACGATAGTGGTCGAGAATTACGACCTGTTTCGAAAATTTATGAATGCATTCCAGTTTCAAGTCGGTAGGTAGTAATAATAATGATAGGATGTAACTCGACTACCAATTACAAGCATGGTCAGCGTTATCACTTTTGAAACATATCAAACAGGTTCTTGGTGTTCGTATTCTTGATGACTGAATATTCTCTCTCTGGCTGCCTCTTTCCAGCTTTGATACTGTCGGTTACCCATTCTGGTGTGACAACATGTACCAGGTTTCGTGATTTGGTAGTAAGGATCTTGTGCGTCTTTGAACCGCTCAATTGTTGCGACGTAATGATATGAGTGGCGCCAGAGGCACTACCCCTTCATCTGTCCATTAATAAAGCGTGCAAACAAGTGGCGTGAGGGACTTACACGATCTGACCGCCAGCTCGAGACACAATTCTCTTCATCTCAATATCCGTGGTATCACTCAAAAAGCCATTGATATATACGCGAACTCGGCGTAAAACTTTGGGCTCCTCATTCATAGGGTCTTCCACGGTCTGATTGGTGAGTTTCTGCGCACGATTTTCCAAGTATGCACTTCGATGCCCACGATTTTCAGAAACTTGATGACCAGTTGAAGTTGAGGTAACATGTTCTAAAGGACCGCATTGGCATTCAGGAGGAAATTCTGCACGAGATGTACTCGCCTGCACGGTCGCCAATATCAGCATGTGTGATGGGGTTTGATTCGTCAGAAAGCGTGCTGAGGAGGTACTTGGTGATAGCAGATGATGAGATTGTGGAATCTTTTGGTAGTTGACCTAAAAGACTACTTGAATGACACGTCAGGATGTAAGTAGTTAGTGGCATACACGCATTTTCTTACTTGTCCGTCCGCCTCCTCTCCCCCCGCGCAGTAATTTTCCTCTCGGCCACCTTGGAATTGCCGTACGGGTTGTATTTCAGCGTTGCGCGTTGCTTGTCTTTCTCAGCGTTCGCGACACGGAGGGAAGATGGTTTTAAAATGGTGACGAACTGATCCATGTCAACACAGCGTTCGTATATTCATGCAGAAATTCAATAAATGAAGGGAGGCTTCTCGTCGTCTATGTTCGAAGGAATGTACAATGAATGCAGGTTGAAAGGTACGGAATAGGCGCTTACAGCTGAGCTGAGTCATGTTTGGATAAGTTCAAGTTGGATCTTATTTAAATATTAATGGGGTTGGGCAATTTCCTATATGGTGCCCGCGACCTATAGGCCGCTACTTTGTGACAGTGGCCAAATTGGCTGGAGATTTTTTGAAATTTTAACACCCC
>Ga0210383_10001943_pt1 | contig 18782 bp, 10 predicted proteins | sample IncBWC14OmetaG_FD_160072 | JGI IMG/M metagenome (GOLD analysis project Ga0210383, IMG submission 160072) | Forest soil microbial communities from Barre Woods Harvard Forest LTER site, Petersham, Massachusetts, United States - Inc-BW-C-14-O ...
AATAGTGAACGCCGACGACGGTCAGTTGGAATGTAGAATGAATCGCGGCTCCAAGCCGCTGAGACTAATAAATGACCCTCTGCCGATTGCTGGTTCTCGTTGTCACTCTTCAATTGTTAATGCCCGGCCCGCTTTCGTCTCAACCTGGAGTAGTGAAAGTCGATCTCGTCGTTACCGGTGGAACGGTCGTGTCCATGGATGGAGCGCGAACCATCTACGACGATGGAGCCGTTGCCGTAAAGGGCGACGCGATTGTCGCCGTCGGTCCAAGCAGCGAGGTCGAAAGTAAATATGTCGCTGCGCAGACGATCGATGCGAAGGGCAAACTGGTTTTACCCGGATTCATCAATGGACACACCCATGTGCCGATGACCCTGTTCCGCGGCCTGCACGATGATGTCACGCTGAACGATTGGCTCTACAAATACATCTTTCCCGCTGAGAAGCAGAACGTCAACGAAGAATTCGTGCGCTGGGGAACGCGGCTGGCGGCGGCGGAGCAGATTCGCGGCGGCGTCACCACGTTCGCGGACATGTACTACTTTGAGGACGCAGTGGCCCAGGAAACCAAAGCAGCGGGAATGCGCGGCGTGCTCGGCGAAACCTTCATCGATTTTCCCGCGCCCGACAACAAAAGCGAAGCCGAGATGCTGGCTTATACCGAGACCTATCTGAAAAAGTGGCAAGGCGATCCACTCATTCACGCCGCCGTGGCCCCCCATTCCATCTACACCTGCTCACAAAAGACTCTGCAAGATACGGCTGCGCTGGCTAGAAAATATCACGCACCTATTCTGATTCACACGGCGGAAATGAAGAAAGAGTGGGACGACAGCCTGAAAAACAACGGTATGTCACCCGTACAGTATCTGGACAAGATCGGCGTCCTTGGTCCTGACGTCGTATCTGCGCATTGCATTTATGTGGATGAAGCCGACCGAAAAACGCTCGCGCAGCGCCAGGTTGGGTGCGTGCACAATCCGTCGAGCAACATGATGCTGGCCAGCGGCGTTTCCCCCGTGGCCGAAATGCGTGCTGCCGGAGTCGCCGTGGGACTTGGAACCGACGGCCCCGCAGGCAGCAACAACGATCTCGACCTGATGGAGGAAATCGATCTGGCGGCGAAGCTCGCGAAGATCACAAAGATGGATCCTCTCGCACTCAACGCGAAAGCGGTGGTCGAAATGGCGACGATCGAGGGTGCGCGGGCTTTGCATATGGAGAAAGAAATCGGTTCCTTAGAGAGCGGAAAGAAAGCCGACCTGATCATAATCAGTCTCGACGAACCCAATGCCGTCCCGATGTATGACGTTTACGCGCAACTTGCGTACGCACTCAAAGGCAGTGATGTAGAGACCGTCGTCATCGGTGGACGCGTAGTGATGCGCGATCGAAAGCTGCTAACGGTCAATGAAGAACAGGCGATGGCGAAAGCGCGCGAGTACAAGAAAAGCGTAGCGGCATCTTTAGGCTTGCAATAAATGCAGCGGCCGACGATTTCGCGTCGATTAGCAAGAGTTGCACACTGAATCATTCACAAAGCAGCAGGCTTGCGCGCCGACTCGGCACAAAAATCTTGACTTTACGCCGCGCCTCCAGTTAGATGGTCGCGTCGTCATCCCGAACCTCCATATGCAACTGTAATGACAGTGCGAGCTCCGTTCGCTGCTCGATGGCGACGTAGCCGAGGAGAGATCAATGCTGACCAGAAGGACGCTGCTCGTCGTATTCTGTTCTCTTGTATTTCTTATCTGCCCACTTTTGTACGGCCAGACGACCGGCAGCTTTTCCGGCACCGTTACAGATAAAACGGGGTCCGTGATTTCGGGGGCAACCGTGACGGCCACGTCGCAAGGGACATCCTTGTCTCGCGTGGCAAAGACCGACGAGTCCGGACATTACCTTATTCCTTCGCTTCCAGTCGCAGTCTTCACCATTCGCGTAGAAGATCCGGGCTTTGGTGCGATCGAGCAGAAGGATGTTCGTCTGCAAGTGGACGAGCGTCGCGAACTGGATTTCACCCTCACGCCGGCTGCCGTTGCGGCCACGGTAGAAGTAAATGCCACTGCAGTCGCCGTGGAATCGACAAATGCCACACTCGGCCAAGTGATTACTTCCCAGGAAGTGGCTCAGCTTCCGTTAAATGGACGCAACTTCGTGCAACTGGCTACCCTGACTCCGGGTACCACCGCAGAAACCAATCCAAACAGTTTTTTCAATGGGGCCGCGAGCAGTGAAGCCTCGACGCGTGGATCTTTCTCGCTTTCCGTCGGCGGGTCGCGAGCGCAAAGTACAGATTGGATGCTCGACGGAAACGACAATAATCAGCTGGACGAAGGCGGCATTGCTATTTTCCCCAACCTCGACGCGGTCCAGGAGTTCAAGGTTCTAACCTACAACTACTCCGCGGAATGGGGGGAACGTGCGGGTCCGACTGTTCTGGTCACGACCAAGTCAGGGTCGAACCAATTTCACGGCAGCCTGTTCGAATATTTTCGCAACACCGAGCTCGATGCTCGCAACTATTTCGCTCCCACTCGAAACAAGTTTAATTTGAATCAATTCGGCGGCTCACTGGGCGGCCCGATCCGGAAGGACAAAACATTTTTCTTCATCGATTATCAGGCGAAAATGCAGCGTCTGGGCGTGCCTTTTAACGGACTGGTTCCGACCACTGCCATGATGACTCCCGATGCTGCGGGAAATTATAACTTCAACTTGGATCCCTTCGGCAATCCAAGGGGATCGAGCACATTCCCCATTCTCACCAATCCCTATGCAGCGGGAACAGCGGACAACCACTTCCAGTGCATTCCCGGTACAGCGACGCCCGAGCCAGTTGGTGCGAGTGGAATTCAACCCGCGGGCGCAGACTGCAGTGTAATCCCGGCGGCCATGATAAATCCGCTCGCCGCGAAGGTGATTCAACTTTATCCCACGCCTAACGCAGCGAATGCAGCGTTGGGCTACAACTACGTGAACCAGCCGGTAAGAAAGCTGAACGAGGGTACGGGCGACATCCGCCTCGATCACAATTTCTCCAACAAGGATTCGCTTTTTGGTCGGTTCAGCTACGACCAGGCAACGAACTTCGTCCCTGGAGGCTCACCAACGTGGGCTGAAGTGAACGCCTTTGGCAGCAATCAGTACATCGATAACCATGGGCGTAACGCCGCATTATCATGGACGCACCTCTTTTCTGATCGCACCATCAACCAGGCCAGTTTCGGCTTCAACCGGATTTTTAATCACATTCTGTCTTTCGGCACTGGCACCTGCGAAGCTGCGGTCATCGGCATTCCCGGCGCTAATCTGGGCAGCCAATGCGATAGCTTGACTGGTTACCCAGCCAGCCTGAATCAGTCAACCAAGGACTGCATCAGTTGCGGCATGACTTCGTTCCAGATGACCACCTACATGTCGCTCGGAGATCGCGGATACGCGCCTTACCAAGGCGGCACTAACGTCTATTCATTTTCGGATACCCTCGACCTGATTCGGGGCAAGCACGACATCAAGTTCGGAGCAACCTTTCGCGCCGAACAGATGAACATAAGAAACAATGCATTCCAGGATGGCTTTATCTCGCAGAACGGCGGGGCCACCGGCGACAACATGGCAGACCTCCTGCTTGGAAGTCTGGGAACTTTTGCCGCACACGATCAGACGTTCCTCGGCGGTACCGTTGGCCGCCGCTGGAAACTATTCCGGCCATTCGTTCAGGATGATTGGCGCGTGACCCCCAACATGACGTTTAACATCGGTCTTGCCTGGGCTCTGGCGACCCCCGAAACTGAAGTCGAAAATCGCCAGGCGAACTTCGACATTCAAACTCTCCAGTGGTACGTTCCGTCGGGCAGCCCCGGGCTGGCTGGCTGCACTAACTGCGTCGCTTCCGGTAGCCGCATTGGAATCCAGTTTCAGAAAAACGCTCTCGAACCACGCATCGGTTTTGCATGGAAGCCGATGGGAAGCACCAAAACGGCGATCCGCGCCGGATATGCCATCTTCCACGATTCTGCATGGAATCAAGGCGGACAAGGGTTATGGCAGAATCCGCCGTTTTACGCCGAGGTCGATCCATTTCCTACGGGAGTTTGTCCCACCTTCGGCGGCACCGGTTGCGGCCTGTCGAATGGTTTCCTTCTTCCCGCGGGCACCCCTTCTACGACGCCCGTTCCCGGAGGCGCCGTCTACAACGCTCCTGTAAATCCCGGCAACTACACCGGCACCATCCAGTCAATGAACCGGAATTTTAAGCAGGGAGCGGTTCAACAGTACAACCTCAATGTTGAGCGTCAGCTCCCCGGCGATATTGTCTTGACCGCAGGCTACGCGGGTTCTCACAGCACACACATTCTAGTGAGTCAGGTAAACGAAAATATAAGCTCGCCCGCCGCATGCGGGGTGGTGCCCGGCTACACCTTAGGCTGCGGATTTCCGACATTCCCCTATGCATTCCCGTTCCAATCAGTGGACAGCAATAACAGCATCGGCACGGCCCGCTATGATTCTCTCCAGATAAAAGGTGAGACCAAGAGCGCGCACCACGGCCTCTATGCTCTGATCGGCTATACCTGGTCCCGCACTTTCGATTCCGGTATGCCTGACGGTCTGGGCAGCAATCCCGGCGCCCTGTACTGGCCGCTACCAGGCGCTCAGGGGCTGGATTGGAGTTTGTCCCAACTTAACTTGAATGATGTCTTTACCGCGAGCGTCATCTACGATCTGCCTTTCGGCAAGGGCAAGTACTTCGGCAGCAATTGGGGCGGATTCGCTAACGCAGTACTGGGAAACTGGCAGATCAATGTAATTGAAAGAGCCGAATCCGGATTCCCGCTATTTGTCGTCGATAGTGCCGATGAGTCGGGCGTCTTCTTCTTCTACAACGGGCTCGTTCTGCAGCGCCCGAACCAGGTTGGCAATCCCAACAAGGCGGGGCAGGTACCAGGTAATCCGGGTTGTATCGCGCCGGCGAAGATTCACACTCTTACCAATTGGTTCAATCCCTGCGCATTCCAGCAGGCTCCCGCTGGAGAACTCGGAGACGCCAGCCGCGCACCCGCGTATGGTCCTCGTTACGTGAATACAGATTTCTCGCTGATCAAAGATTTCCCATTGCACGTCCGCGAGAGCATGAATCTGCAATTCCGGGCTGAGTTCTTCAACCTCTTTAACCATCCTCATTTCTTTATGCCCGGTATCGCGGGCACCGGGCAACAGGATATTAACTCTCCCAGCAGTTTTGGCGTGGTTAGCCAGACCATCAACCAGACTGTCAACGATGCGCGCTCAATTCAGTTTGCGCTCAAGCTGACGTTCTAACCCGGTCCAGGCTGGCGCCTTGCCTACTGCGGCTGCGCGCTGGGAATTTGGGGCCGCAGTGTGTACACGAACTGCTGGATCTCTCGCCGTTCGCGCTCGTGTTCCTCGGCTGTTTTCTTCGAAAGCTGCTCGTAGATTTGGATCTCGCCTTGGGCTTTCGCGCTTTCGCCGATTCGGCTATATGCCTGCGCCAGACGATAATGCGCCTGTTCAAGCTCGGGATCGGCCGCGATCGCTTGTTGGTAGTTAGCGATCGCATTGGCGAAATCTCTCCGGCCAGTTGCAAGAATTCCCAACTGGAGATACGCTGCACCGAGCTTCGGATTGAGATGGACTGCCTTCTTCAGCAAAGACTCCGCCTGCGCAAAGTGACCGGCATCCTGTGCCGCGTCTCGTCGTGAAAGACTGAGCGCGTAATAGTAATTCGCGAGTGCGTTGTCGGGCTGGAGCGTGGCGAATCGCGCCAGGCTCTCCACCATGCAAGGGGATTGCGCCGTCTCCACGCTTTCTATCTTGCCCATGAACAGGTAAGGCGTAGTGTCGTCAGGATTCAAAGTCGAGGCTTCGCAAAGACGCTGCGCTGCCTGCTCATAAGCGCCACGAGCATATAAGGCTACGCCAAGCCCAACCAGCATCCGAAGAGAACGCGGGAACAGCCGATTGCCCTTGCTGAAAACTTCGACTGCCGGTTCAATCGCGCGATGCAACAAGAGATCGGCTCCCCAATCGAAAAGATTGGGCTCACTCGGATCGAGTTCGGCTGCGCGTTGGTATTCCCGAACCGCTTCGAGAGGGTTGCCAAGTTTCTCCTCGACCTCGCCAAGCAGTTGGTAGACGTTAGCTTGCCTCTGAACGGAATTGTTCGGCGCCGCAAGCAAGGCTCGAGCGTCCCCGCGCGCGCGTTCGTATTGACCAGCCGAGGCGTACGCTAACGCCAGTTCGTAGGAGTTTTCATAACTGCTAGGGTTCAGTTGGGTAGCTCGCTCGAGATAAGGAAGCGCTTCTCCCGGTTTCCCGCTGTCGACCAGTAATGCTCCGAGGCGATGATTCGCATCAAAGTTTCCCGGTTCCAGATCAGCCAGCTTGCGCAGCGAGGCTTGCTCGGCCGCGCTCGATGAAAGTGGCCGTGAGTTGGTGGGAGCGAGCGAAACCGTTTCCTTCGCCAGCACTTCGGTATTCCGTAAGATCGTATCGGAGCCGTGCCCGCCCGGATTCGTGGCGTCGGTGACTCCAGCCACAGTGAATTCGGGTTCATCATAAAACTGCGTTTTTTCGGTTCCTATGGAAGCTTCAAGCGTCAGATCAATCCTCTTCGATTCGTTAGGTTTCAGCGTGCATGGGCCGAAACTCGCTTTCCCGTATCCAGCCATCTCCGCGCTGATCGAATAGACGCCCTCTGCAAGCGACGAAAAGCGATAACCTCCCTGTTCGTCTGTGCGCACGGTTAGAGTGTTGTCACCAGACCTGAGATAAACGGTGGCGGCCTGAACAGGTTTGCCACGGGAATCGCGTACCGATCCCAGCAATGCGGCAGACGCAGCCGCGTCTTGAGATTGTCCGGAAGCTGACGCGAGAAGCGCGATCAAGGCTAAAACGCAGATTGTGATCCGCCTGTCACCATAACCGGGTCGCCGTGTGGTGCAGCGCAAGGGGAACATAGGGCAACTACGAGTCGGAAAGTTAGCCGTGCCAGCCTCGAACCGCCATTCTATTGACGACGATGTCCATCCTGCAATCGCGAAGCACAGAGTGAACCTAGGCTTTCTTTTCCTGACCCGGAGTCGCAATTTTTCTTGTCCGATGCGATCGCGCGCTTTGCTATCCTACGCGGGTGTCGTGCGCCTTTCTGGTCGACACCGATGGTGCGCCTTGGAAGGGATCACTTCTTGCAACGCTGATGTGGCTCCCAGGCATGAACCAATTAAGGTTGAGGTGAGGTGATGAAGCTCTGCCGAATCCGGTCTCTGACAACGACGCTGTTGCTCCTGCTAAGCCTCAACTGCTGGGCGCAGAAGCGAAAGGTCATCATCGACCAAGACGCTGCCGGACCCGCCGGAACCGATCAGCAGGCAATACTGCTGTTCATTCAATCTCCCCAGACCGAAGTTTTAGGCATCACCGTGGTGACGGGTGACCAGTGGCTCAAAGCCGAACTCGCGCATACTTTGCGCATGCTCGAACTGATCGGGAGAACCGACATTCCCGTCGTGCCCGGAGCCGAATATCCGCTGGTGCGGCGTAGAGAAGAAACCGAAATGTGGGAGCAACGCTACGGCTCCGTTGCGTGGGTGGGCGCCTGGACGCCGAAGTACTATCACCCGGCGGACGACTTGGGCGACATGCCGGAAGGCAAGCCTACGACCAAGCCTTCCGACGAAGACGCCGCCCACTTCTTGATTCGCATGGTCCACAAGTATCCCAACGAGATTACGATTTACGCTAGCGGCCCCATGACCAATATCGCGTTGGCCCTCTCGATTGACCGTGAATTTGCCGGACTGGTCAAAGAACTCGTCTTCATGGGCGCCAGCCTGAATCCTCAGACCACCGATCCTGAGTTCGTCAACACTCCGCGTCGTGAATTCAACCTCTGGTTCGATCCCGAAGCCGCTCACATCATGCTGAGCGCTCCGTGGAAAAAAATCGTGTGCACGCCCGTCGACATTTCGGTCAAAACGAGGATGAGTACTGAATTGATCGACCACATCAAAGCCGGCAACTCGCCCGCCGCGCGCTACATTGGCGCCTACACCCACCTGCACGGCGAATACAATTATTTATGGGACGAACTGGCTGCCGCTGCATGGCTTGACCCCAGCCTGATCACGCAGAAAGAAACGCGCTTCATGGATGTCGATCTGGACAAAGGCTACGGCTACGGAGACACGATCACGTGGAGCGATCGTGATAAACCAACACTCGAAGTCCGCCCAGTCGAGATCCAGGTAGACCTTGATCTTCAGAAATTTTACAAACTGTTCGTGGATCTGCTGACGGCTCCAACACCACAGAAATAAAACGCGGCTCAGAACCCCGGCGGACGCTCTCCCACCACGCCAAAGCTCCGCTCCAGCGCAAGCCCTGCGCTTGCAACCGTGCCTTCGTCGAACAGTCGCCCGATCAACGTAACCCCATGAGGCACACTCCTCGGCGGAGAAAAACTCGGCAGCGGCCTATTAGGGTCCGGCGCCCAATCGGTGCGCGCTCTTGAGACTTCGACAAAGCCGGCGCGAAGGGTGAGTGAGGGATGCCCTGTGAAGTTCGTGATGGTCAGCATTTCGTCGCGCAGCGAAGGCACGAGAAGCAAATCGACTTGCGAGAATATGCGTGCCATCTCTTCCGCAACTTTGCGGCGAAGCCTGTCCGCCTGCACGAAATCGACAGCCGAAAGAAAGCGAGCCTCCCGAAAAATGTTGGGCCACGCGTCCGGAGTCTGCATCCGCAACTGATTCATCCCGCCGTTCAGCCCAAGTTCCTCAAACGCCGCCGCGCCTTCAGCAAACAGGATCAGGTTAAGCGAGCCATACGGCCAATCCGGAATGGCCACCTCAACCGGAATCATGCCGACCTTTTTTACCGTATCCAACGCTGCGCGGTCGACACTGGTTGCGGGCCGCTCGTTCATCCAGGCAGGGAAGTATCCTACGCGCAATCCTTCCACACTTGCGCCGGCATCGAAATCAAGCTTACTGGGCACGCTGTCAACATCACCGCGGTCGGGCCCCGAGATTGCGTTCAGCACCAGCATCGTATCCTCAACGCAGCGGGTCATCGGTCCGAGTTTGTCCAGCGACCAACACAACGTCATCGCTCCCGTGCGCGGCACGCGACCGTAGGTTGGCCGCAATCCGGTAATCCCGCAACGCATCGACGGACTCACAATGCTGCCGCCAGTTTCGCTTCCAATCGCGAAGCCGACCAATCCCGCTGCAGTGGCCGCTCCCGGCCCAGCGCTCGAACCTGATGCGCCTTCTTCCAGCAGCCACGGATTCATCGTCTGACCGCCGAACCAGATATCGTTAAGCGCCAGCGCGCCGAGGCTGAGCTTCGCGACAAGCACGGCCCCCGCGTCGTTGAGACGGTTGACCACTGCCGCATTCTCTTTCGGCACGCGATTGCGGAACGGCTCGGCGCCATACGTAGTCGGGATTCCCGCAGTGTCGAGTAAATCCTTGGTTCCCCACGGAATTCCGTGCAGCGGACCGCGGTACTTGCCTGCGGCAATCTCTTCATCCGCTTGCTTGGCTTGGTCGAGAGCCAACTCACGCGTGAGCGTGATCACGCATCGCAGCTGGGAATTGAACTTTTCCAATCGCGAGAGATATAGATTCGTCAGCTTCTGCGAACTAAGTTTTCGCGTCTCAATCCAGCGTGAAAGCTGGGTGACCGGAGCAAATGCGATGTCTTCATCATTGGCCGGCAACGGGCCGGCTTCGTTATTGCTGCGGATAAAGCGATCTCGCGCGGGAAGCGTTGTCTGGCCGGGCAACACCGGGTCCCAACGCGACGCCGGAGCCAGTGTCGCTTCTAAAGCTAATTTGTGCGGACCCGTTCGTCGCTCGTACAACCCCGCCATCGTTTGTCGCCAAGTGGCAGCGGCCATGGCGCGCTCGGCCGCGGTCAATTCCACCTGAACGAGTTTCTCTGCCTCGGCGAAGGTCGAAACTGTAACCTCAGGTCCAACCGGAGGCGCAGTACCAAACGCTGACGGCGATCCAGGCGGCAGGTCTGTGGAAACTTGGGCCTTGCTGAGCGATGCTGCCGCCGCACCCAACAGAGTGAGAGAAGTGGCAGCCAGGAACTGCCTGCGCGATTTGGACATGTAGCCTCCGCACGGCATTGTAACCTGCTGTAGACCGTCGCTTTGTCAAAGGCGAAGAGCGTGAAAGCCATTCAGGGATTTCTGTTTATTGTGAAAGTTGCTTCAACATGGCTGCAGCCTGCGGATGATCTGGGTGCAGCTTGAGAAGCTCCAGCAGCACAGCGCGAGCCTTGTCCGGCGCGTCCTCCAGCGCATAAACTCGCGCGAGATTCAGATAAGACTGGTCAAAACTAGGCGCAACGCGAATGCACTCCTCGAAGCTGGCGACCGCATCGTCCCTTCGTCGAGTGCGAAGGTAAAGCACGCCGAGGTTGTTCAAAGCCTCTGGATATCCAGGCCGTAATTTCAAAGCTCTCTGCAGATAGTCATAAGACTGATCGGAGTCGTCGAGCTGCGCAAAGACCATCCCCAAACTGTAATTCGCTTCGGGATCCTGTGGCCCGACCGCAACTGCCTGTTCCAACACTTTTCGCGCTTCATCCCACTTCTTCTCCTGTCGATAAGCATTCCCCAGATTTTCAAGGGCAATTAAATGGTCGGGACTCAGCCGCAATGCCTCCTGAAAATAAGGAATCGCTTCTGCAGTACGTCCTTCCCGCGCAGCCAGCAGGCCGAGGTTATTCCAGGCATTTGGCAAAGTGTCGGGATAGCTGGCGTGAAGTTTGATCGCGCGTTCAAAGTTCTCTCTCGCTTCCGCGGTTTTCTGCTGTTTGAGATACACGCTTCCAATCCCGTAAACCGCCTCTGCGCTCGACGGATCGTCACGCAAAGCCAGCCGAAATGATGTTTCAGCCTGATCGAAATATCCCCGCTGAAAATAAACCGAGCCGTAAGAAAGATAGTTGCGCCGAAACTCCGAAGTGTCGGTGATTCCGGGGAAAGGCAAAGCCTTCACCAGTCGCTCCGCGGGAATTTGAGGAATGTTCCGAAAGTCCTGTTCGACCCGCTCCGCATTCGCCTGCCCTTGATAAACCTTGACGATGTCACCCTTGGCATCAATCAAGAAGGATGTGGGAAGGCTGAGATCACGGTGCCGGTCAAACAAATAACGATAAAGAATGTTATAAATGCCGCCCACGTCGTCCGATCCATTGACAATGAAAAATGAAAGGCGCAGGTCGCGCGCCATCGTGCGCACGCTTTCGGAGTCGCCAGTGTCGTCGACATTCACCGCGACGACCTGAAGCCCCAACGTGATCCAGCGTTTGTAAACCTGATTGAAGAGGCTCAATTGCTCACGGCAGATCGGAGATTCTCTCGTCCAGAAGTTCAGCAAGACAACTTTGCCGCGAAGCGCAGCAAGTGTACGAATCTGTCCATTCGAGTCAGGAAGAGAGAAGTCAGGGGCAGCCACCGGCGCCAAAAGCCACGTTTCCGTCGCAGGTGGAAGTGACTCGCTTCGCGAAGGCATGGTTTCAGTCGCTCCGCCCAGAGCCCCGAACCTTCCGGATGTTAGCCCCTGAAGTTGCGGCGCGAATCCTTCGATACGCGACGGTTCCGAACCCTCCTCGACCCACACCCGATGGTTGAGTGGCAAGTCGTGAACTTCCTGCACCAATCCACTCGGCCAGCGGATCGCTGCTCGAATCGGCCCTTTGGCTTCTCCCAGTCCGAAAAATATTTCCTTACTGTGTTGAGAAAGAAATCCTGATCCAGCTTGAAGAAACCGCATCTGCCGGCCCAATTCAGTTTCCACCGTGATTGCCGCACCGATAGCGTCAGGATTACTTTTCGTTCCACGAAGACGAAAAGAAATCGCCGGTGGGAGATCCTCCATCACATTTTGCAGAACACGCAACTGCGGACGATTGCGGTTCTTCAGGAACACCTCCAACCGCCCATCGTGATCGAAATCAGCCAGGGCGAACGATCGCCCATCCTCGATAAAATCTAATCCGATGGCGCCGGAGACATCCGAAAAAGTTCCATCCCGGTTGTTGGCGTAGAACACATTCCGCTCGAACCCACTCCAGGTGCCGTCAGCGCGGATCAATTCGTTCAGCGCATTCCATCCCTCTTCATAATCGTGCGCCGGCCTGGCATCGACGGGCGAATTAGCAACCACCTGTCGCCAAAAGAAACTGTTCAAATCATTTCGCGACAGACCCGAGATCATGCCATTGGCAATGTAGAGATCAGGAAATCCGTCGTGATCAAAATCCCAGGCGTCGCTCGACCACGACCAGCGCCCCATTTCAACTCCAGTGAGGGCACTCGTATCCTGAAATACTCCATCCTTGTTGTTGTGGAACAACGAATTTCCCCTCGCATGCTTGCTGTACAAAGCACGCACTTCCTCAGGCGCGTTCTTTTGAAAAACCTCCTGCGTCGAGACGCGCAGGCCCGCCGCGGACCACATGTCGGCCACGTAAAGGTCATCGTCGCCGTCGTTATCGTAATCAAACCAGCAGACGCCCATCCCCGCGCCAACATCCTCAACCCCCGCTTGGGGAGCGACGTCAGTAAAAGTTCCATCGCCGTTGTTGCGATAAAGATTCTTCCTCCCAAAGTCGTTCACCACATAAAGGTCGGGCCAGCCATCGCGGTTATAGTCTGCCCATCCGCAGCAAAAACTGTAGCGCGTATTGTTCCGATCAAGGCCCGACTCCGCGGTGACATCCCGAAAAGTCCCGTCCCGATTGTTGCGCATCATGAAGTTCGGAGGCCCGTTCTCGGCGTCGTAATAAGGAGAAGGGTATTTGTACTGGTCCGTGCCCTGATAATAGATATAAAGGCATAAGTAAATATCCAACCAACCGTCCCGGTCATAGTCGGCGGCGGCCGCTCCCGTGAAGGTACCTTGCGGTGGATTCGCAAACTTGAACGCGTCCGGCTTCATCCGAAACTTACCGTCGCCCTGATTCAAGAACAGTGTCGGCCCGCTGGTGCGCACGACAATCAAATCCTGTTTGCCGTCGTTGTCGAAGTCGGCAAATAGTGCACACGCCGTATTTTCGAGGATCCCCACTCCGGACGATTCCGTGATGTCCTTAAATGTTCCATCACCGCGATTGCGATAAAGCCGGTTAGGAAGGCCTGCGGGTTGGCAAACGTAAAGATCGTCGAATCCGTCGCCGTCGATGTCCCCGACGGATACTCCGTTATTCCCGTAGATATCAATACCGCAAGCGCCGTCGAGTACCGTCCGCCAATAGTCCGCTCCGTGAACTAATTGCGAAGAATACGATGCATTCCCGCCCAGCGCCTGCGCCGCGATGTCCAGGTAGATCGGCTTGGCCGCACGACTCCAGTTCTCATCCAGTGCCTGCCACTTCCGGATGCGATATTCGTCAACTGAAGCAGCGATCCACTCAAGGTCCCAGTGCCCCACCCTTTGCTCGCGATAGAAATCGCGCTCCGAGCCAACCAGTTCATAGCGCACCCGAGTCTGCAATTGCATTCCCGTAGCGCCGTCGGTTCCAGTGCTACCACTGAACGAAGACGCAGGAATCACTTCGATGCTAACCACCTGAAACTCAGCCGTGACAAGCTTTGAAAAAGAATTCATCGCCGATCGCAAATCCCGAAGAAAAGCATCTCTTGCCAAGGCTGCAGGAGCAAACTTGTTCTGCCGGACTTCAACTGCGCCGCCAGAACGAATCATCCTCGACTGGACGGGCTGGAAAGAAGACGCCGAACAATCAACCGCCAGCGCCTTCTCGATAACCCGCACGTCTTGCGGAGATTTCAGCAAATCCAAACTCCACGCCGAAAAAATTGCCGCGATCCGGTCCTGATATTTCTCGGTAACGAAAGCATCCAAGCCCGATTGAGCCTTGAGCAGCGTGGCGTCAAGCGGCATCTCCGCCCGATAGTGCGGATGCAAATGAAACTGACCCTCTGGTGAAAGTGAGGTCCGCGAACCAAAAGGATAGTTCGAAGAAAAAACCAGGCCGCGTAGATTTACCGGAATCAATGCCGCCGAGACTCCCCGGCAGCACTGAAGAAGAAATTCCCGGCGACTCCAATCGCCGGACTGCCGCTCCGCCGAAGGATGCTCGACCGAGACACATTCGACCGCATCCCGCGATTGTCGCGTCCGACTCAGAGCAATGACCCCTCTGAATTAGAGTAAATCAAAACGCCGTCCCCTTCGTGTCCTCTGTGGTGAACGAAGTTAGATGTAGAAACCACGCAGCTCGCAGTCTGCTATATTTACCCTCTCGCGGAGGTTCATCCATGTCCCGGATTGTGCGCTGTGGTCTCATCCAGGCAAGTAACGCGCTGGGCAGCGACCGCTCGCTGCCGCAAATCAAGAAAGCCATGATCGATAAGCACCTCAAGCTCATCGGCCAGGCCGCCCAAAGAAAAGTACAAATACTTTGCCTTCAAGAACTTTTTTACGGTCCCTATTTCTGCGCCGAACAAAATATTCGCTGGTACGAACTCACGGAACGAGTCCCGGAAGGCCCCACGACAAAGCTGATGCAAAAGCTGGCTGAGAAACATCGCATGGCGATCGTAGTCCCAGTTTACGAAGAGCAAATGCCCGGAATGTATTTCAACACCGCTGCCGTGATCGATGCCGACGGTACTTATCTGGGCAAGTATCGCAAGCACCACATCCCGCACGTGCATCCCGGATTCTGGGAAAAGTTCTACTTCACGCCCGGCGACCTCGGCTATCCCGTTTTCAAAACCAAATACGCCGCCGTTGGAGTTTATATCTGCTACGACCGCCATTTTCCCGAAGGCGCGCGCATCCTTGGATTGAACGGAGCGCAGATCGTATTCAATCCCTCCGCAACAGTCGCCGGACTTTCCGAATACCTGTGGGAACTGGAACAGCCAGCCCATGCCGTAGCCAACGGATATTTCGTAGCCGCAATCAACCGCGTAGGCACGGAGAAGCCCTGGAACATCGGCGAGTTTTACGGCAAGAGCTATTTCTGCAATCCGCGCGGCAAGATCGTCGCCCAGGCAAGTCGCGATAAAGATGAACTCCTCGTCGCCGACCTCGACCTCGACATGATCGCCGAAGTAAGAAAAACCTGGCAGTTCTTCCGCGACCGCCGCCCCGAAACCTATGCACCGCTAACCGAACAAAGCGGCAGAGCGGTCGCAGCTGATTGAGTAGAGGTGAATAAAGAGTAGGACCGCGTCTCAGCCCCGCAGGGCGGGAGCTTTCGCGAAACCGGGTTGTCGGTCTATGAAACCAAGCCCAACTCAAATCGAATCCAGCCCGCTATACAACCCCGATCTCGCCCCGGCAACAAGCCAACGACGCACTTGGGGAACCTACAGTTACGCCGCTCTCTGGGTATCGATGTCGGTCAATATCCTAACCTACATGCTGGCTGCCAGTCTGATCCAGGGAGGAATGAACTGGAAACAGGCAGTCGCGACCGTATTCCTCGGCAACATTATCGTTCTCATTCCCATGCTGTTGAACTCGCACCCCGGAGCACGTTACGGAATCCCTTTTCCCGTACTGGCCCGCGCCTCATTCGGAGTTCTGGGGGCGAATGTTGCCGCAGTCTTGCGCGCTCTCGTAGCATGCGGCTGGTTCGGCATTCAAACCTGGATCGGGGGCGAAGCCGTGAGCACGCTAATCGCTACTCTCGTTCCTGCGTGGCGAAATTTCCCACACAGCACCGCGATTTGCTTCATCGCATTCTGGCTCATCAACCTGGCCGTGATCCTCAAAGGCGTGGAATACATTCGCGTCCTGCAAGGCATCAGCGCGCCGGTTCTCCTTGCGGTCGGCATCTTACTTTTGGGATGGGCCTACCACAGCGCCGGCGGATTCGGCCCCATGCTTGCGGCCCCGTCGCAGTTCGCCAGCTTCGCTGATTTTCTCAAGTTTCTGATTCCCGCGTTGAACGCGACTGTAGGTTTCTGGGCAACGGTCTCGTTAAATATTCCCGACTTCACCCGCTTCGCCCGCAGCCAGCGCGAGCAGATGCTCGGCCAGGCTCTCGCTCTGCCAACCACCATGACGCTCTATTCGTTGATCGGAATCCTCGTGACTTCCGCAACGGTGGTAATTTACGGAACTGCGATCTGGGACCCAGTTCAACTGTTAAGCCGATTCCATTCGCCCATAGCCGTAGTGATCTCTCTTCTGGCAATTTTGCTCGCTACGCTAAATGAGAACATCGGCGCAAACGTAGTCTCTCCGGCGAACGACTTCTCGAACCTATGGCCGCGCAAGATTAGTTTTCGCACCGGCGGCGTCATCACCTGCTTCATGGGAATCGCGATGATGCCCTGGAAGCTACTGGGAAACTACAAAACCATGATCTTCGGATGGCTCGGTGGCTACGCCGCATTCCTCGGCCCAGTAGCCGGAATCATGATCTGCGACTACTTCGTAATCCGCCGCCGCGCCTTGCTGGTCGACGACCTCTACCTGCGCGGCGGTTCCTACGAATATTCGCGAGGGTTCAACTGGATCGCAATCGCCGCTCTAGCCATGGGAGCGGGCACAGCCCTGGTGGGATTGGTGCTTCCTTCACTGCGAACACTATATGACTATTCCTGGTTCGTAGGCTTCTCGGTTTCGTTCGTCGCGTACTACGCCATGATGAAACTCACAAAAACCACGTAGCACCCCGGCGTTCTCATTCCTGAAACGTCACGCACACGCCGTTAGGATCAATCGCGCCGAACTCTTTTGTGCCCCATGGCTTGGTTTGCAAAGGACCATTCGGATGCACTTTCCCGCCGCGCTGCTGAAATTCGGCGTACAGCGCCTCAATACCTTTCACAGCCAGCCGCACCATCGTCTGATCGCCGACCTTCCGCGCCAGCGGCTTGTCGTTCATCGCTGCGATGTGCAGGTAGGCGTCCCCACGATTGATGCCGGCATAGTTCGGAGGAGTACTATCCCGAAAAGTTTCCGTGAAGCCGCAAACTTCTGTCCACCACTTGAGCGACGCAGCAGTGTCAGCAGCTGGTAGAACAGGAATAGCGCCTTTAATAATCGCTTCCATCTGCGGAATTATAATCGCTGATCAATACCGGGAAGAATCCGTAGAAACATAGCTAGCTATGTTTCTACAGCCTTCCATCCGGAAACTCCGCTTCGTATCAGGGTATGCCTTCAGGCATACCGAACAATTTCTGAAAAAAGCCCGGCTTTAGCCGCTGGGTCCGAACGCCTCACCGAAAAGCCGGCAACACCTCATTCTTATACGTCTCCAGCGTGCCCTCTTCATCCCCACACATCAAATAAATATTGAACTGCGTAACCCCAACGCCGGCCAGCTCACGAAGTTTCTCCCGATGCGCCTCCGCCGAACCAACCACACAAAAACGATCCACAACTTCATCCGAGACGAATTTCGAATTGCTGCTCTCCACTTCGCAATGCTGCTGATAATCGTACCCTCCGCGATTTCGCACAAACGATGTCAACTCAGCCGGCAGATCCTCCGGCTTGTATCGCGAAATCAAATCCACCACATGATTCGAAACCAAAGCCGGAAACCAACGCACCCGCTCCCGCGCCACCTTCAAATCATCGGACACCCAAACCGGGGCAGCCGCCATTACTTCAATCGTGCCAAAATCCCGTCCAGCAGCCTCCGCGCCCTTCTTGACGAAACCCAGACACCACGCGATCAAATGAGGATCGGCAAATTGCAAAATCACTCCGTCCGCAACTCTGCCCGCCAAATCCAAGACCTTCGGCCCATATCCCGCAATCCAAACCGGAGGCGAACCTTTCGCCCACGAAATATGTGTCGGCTGGCCATCGTAATCGATCTCATGCCCCGCGGTAAGTCCGCGAAATGCTTTGACCGCCCGTTCCAGATCACCCGCACCCACGGGCTTTTTGCCCAGCACCCGCCGAGAACTATCTCCGCGGCCAATGCCAAGCTGCATTCGTCCACCAGAAATCAGATTCAAGGTAGCAAACAGGCTCGCCGTAACCGTAATATCGCGCGTTGCCGGATTGGTCACGCAAGGCCCAAGCCGCATGTTCTTCGTATTGCTAGCCATCAGCGTAAGCAGCGGATAAGGCTCCAGCCATAGAATATGAGAATCGAAAATCCAGCCATACTGAAAGCCCGCCGCTTCGGCCTGTCGCGTCAAGGAAACGATGCGCTCCACCGCCATATCCGGTTTGATAGTGATCCCAAATTGCATAAAATCTCCTTCGGATCGCAGCACCACGGTTTCCTTCGTGAACCTTAGCGTCCCCCGGTGGTTATACCGAAATCACCGTCCACACAATCGCCCCCCAAGGTGTCGCAGTTTAGCATAAAATGCGGCTCTACCAGTCCGAGACCAATCCGCGGCGGGAACAGGTCTCATAATCGATTTTCGTGGGAAGGGCACGACTTCAGTCGTGTCGTTCGGAGTCCACAATCACCGGGCTTTAGCCCCTGAGGTTCGTCGCCGGACGGTGATTCATTTCTGTTATTGCTCTTAAACCGAAGGGAACTCCGCGATGAGCTTCGACACTCTAATCACAAATGGGCGCGTCGTCACCGCCTCTGATACCTATGCGAGCGACGTCGCCATCAGCAATGGCAAGATCAACGCCATCGGACAAGACCTTCCCCGCGACAATGCCACAAAAATCATCGACGCTGCAGGAAAGCTTGTTTTACCCGGCGGGATCGATGTGCACACCCACCTCGATATGCCCTTCGGAGGTACCAAGAGCGTGGACGATTTCGAAACC
>Ga0210383_10001944_pt1 | contig 18782 bp, 15 predicted proteins | sample IncBWC14OmetaG_FD_160072 | JGI IMG/M metagenome (GOLD analysis project Ga0210383, IMG submission 160072) | Forest soil microbial communities from Barre Woods Harvard Forest LTER site, Petersham, Massachusetts, United States - Inc-BW-C-14-O ...
CGTCCTGAGTATAAGTGGCGCCAAATTTGTCGCGAATATAGGCGGCGCGCGGGTGCACTTGTAAAGAGAGATTGCCGCCGCCCATCGTGTCGAGCAGATCGAAGCGGATCGGGAATTCTGCGCCGAAGCGCGAGACGATATCTTCTCCCAGCAAGTGTTCGGGCTCGATGAGGACTGCATCAATAGCCGGGGCTTCGAACATTTGGTCGCCGAAGCCCAAGAGCAGGCTGTTTTCCTCTGGTACGCAGTCGAAACACCATGCGTAATTGGTGGGACTTTCCGGTAAGCCGAAGGTTTGGCGCATCCATTGCCCGCCCCACGGTCCAGGATCGAAGAACGGCCTCACACGAAATGGTCGTCGGGCAATAGTGTTGAGTGCCGCGCGATAGTCATCGCCTGACACCATGCGGGGATGCATGGCTTCGTTTCCATCGATCATCCAGTCAATCCGCGGCATCAGCTGAGTCTTCAATCGGTCAGCAGATCGCCAGTCGACGAAGAAGGCGCGTTTGTAAAGCGCGGCCGGCTTGTCGCGTCGAGCCCGCGTGCCCAGATTGAAGGCCTTTCCTTGACGGAAGCGCAATTGCAGTGGCCAGCGAGCCATGTTGATATAAATGACTTGGTCAGCGTCCGGGCAAACAATCGACGCACCCGCCCCAACGACCAGAGATAGGCCTGGCGACGCGACCTGCGCTCGCGCGATGCCAAACCGATGCGGATCAAGAAAGTCGGCAATTTCCAACCGGTTCAGTTTGCCGAAAACCGGATCGTCCCCGAGATACGGGCTGAGCATGGCGTCGATCGCCTCCGGTGAGCGGAAGAATGTCTCGACATCGATGACCCTGTCGGGCTTAAGACCAGCGGTCAGTGCTTCGATGACCTCCGCTTTATCAGCGCCGGGATAGAGTTCCACGACAATTCGGCCGTCGGCCCGCCCTCGCAAGGCGGCGCAGATTACCTCCCAACCTCGCAAGGCTTCGCCCGCGACGGGCGTGATCGGATTGAGGTCGTAGCTCGGACGGTTCACTAACATTCCTGCAGCAAGTGCCATGCGCCGATGAGCGCCGCGTCGGCGCCAAGTTTCGCCGCGCGGAGTTCGGGTTTGCCCCACCAGGTGAAGGCGTGACGCCCGATATAAGAGCTGACGGCGGGAATGATCTGGTCGGCGGAAGCCATGACCCCGCCGCCGAGAACTACGACACTGGGATCATAAGCATGAATCAAACCCACGATACCCGCGCTCCACACGGTCAGGCAATGATCGCGGACCTTGGTCATGAAGGAGTCGCCGGCGGCGCTGGACCGGAACACTGTTGCGAAATTAAGTTGCGACGTCAGCGGGACGCTGCTTTCGGCATCGGCATGGAGTTCTCGTGCGATGGCATCCAGCGCCCACGTCGAAGCCTCCGCCTCGACACAGCCGATTGCACCGCAGATACACAGACGCCCGTCAAAACGGGCGGGAATATGGCCCCCGAGGCATCCCGCCTGAAAATGGGCACCGCGCAACAGGGCGCCATGGATCATGACGGCACTCCCGACGCCTGTACCGAGCATCACCATCACCGCGTCCGTGCAATTCTGTGCTGCCCCGGCCGCGCACTCGCCCAGCAGTGCCATGCGGGCGTCGTTCTCCATGATCAGGCGCAGACCGAACCGTTCCCGCGCCCATCCGGCGAAATCGATGTCCGGCGCGTCCTCGAACTTGCCGCGTGGCGTAGATAGCACCTTGCCGTCGCGCGTCACTATGCCGGGAAACGAGATGGTGATGGCGCAACAGTCTCCGTTCCATGCAAAACCCGCGACATGATGTTCGAGTACCTGCAACAGCGGCGCCAGCCGTGACTTCGGAGAAATAGGATGGTCAAACACGCTCAAGATGCCTTCGTGGCCAACCAGTCCGCACCGCAGATGCGAGCCGCCAACATCAATGGCTATTGCCCGAGACGTGATGCAGGGCAGTTCCGTGTTGTCTAACCCGCCCGAGGCTGTCACGACCGGCGATTCGATGGTTCGATGGCACCATGCCCGGCTTCGCGCCCGTTCGCGGTCACCGGCCAGAACAGCCCCGGCTTGCGGAAGGTACGAGCCCGGCGTCCGATCTCCGCCAGATCGGGCGCGATGATGCCGGTTAATCCGTAATTGAAGACCATGCGGCCGGGCTGGACGCGTGGAAAATTGGTGTCCCAGTAATTTGATACCGGCCACGCCAACAACGTTGGGTTTTTCCCACGCTCCACGTGATCCATCGGCGCCCGGAAATTGAAGCCGCCGATCTGAACCATTGGCGCTTCATCCACAAACAGAGCAACGCCACCCCGACTATCCCACATCGCTGCATAGTTTTCGGCAGTCACCCAGTTGCGGCAGGAACCCGGGAGTTGGTCCTCGTCCAGCTTTATCGAGGTGCCAGCAGAATCGAAGGCGGCTTCCCATCCCGCATCGAGCGCGACTGAAAAACCGAAATAGACGCTTTGCGGCGCGGGATCGGGCACTAGCTCAACCTCGGCACGCAGACGGATCAGAGGGTCGTCTGCATCGACACGCAAGGTCTCCTTTAAGTACAGTACGCCCCGCGCCTGCAATTCTCGGACGACACTGAAACTGCCGTCATCGAACTCAACAGCGCAACTCAGCACCTGCGTCACGCGCTCGTGAACCGGCTGCCAAGGCACCCAGCATGGCCGGTCGTACTTTTCGCGTGCCAAGTCGCGCTGGTAGAAGGCCGAGCGTTCACCATCGACCGAGGCGTCGGGCCGCTCGCGGACAAAAGCGAAAAAGCCAAGGCCTTCGGAAGCCAACAACTCGCGTTTTTGCATCTTATCAAAGAGCGAAATTACCCTCCCAGTTGTCGGCTGGTATGTCAGCTTGTAATAGCGGTTGTCCACCGTGGCCTCATTCGATACCACTTCGGAGAACGTGACGAAATTCTGCGTGCGAATATGCGACACGCTGTCTGACGAGACATGCACAATCCGGTCGGAATTGGCGTTTCCAGTTTGAAGGCTCTTGGCCGACCGCACGATCCACGACGAAGGCGCGAGGCTGGCGATGGCCTTCTGCGAAGTCATGACCGGATCGTAGGCAACCCAGGGCCGGTTGTCGTAAGAGATGCGGCTGGCCCGATAGGTCCTTTCATCGGCACGGAACGGAATGGCGAAGGCTCCGTCGCGCGCGGGTAACGCTACAACAACCGCCGCGTCCGATGCATTGACTATCAGTACGCGGTCACCACCGCGATCCTCGGTCGGATTGCCTGCGAGATTATCCAGGGCGCTCATCAAGGCGAAGCTGGCCAGTTCATAGCCCTCGTGCGCCAGCGCTTGCTTCAACAACTCCGTCGTCTGAGCTTGCGGATGCGAGTGGCGCGAATCGTAGTAGCCAAAGGTGTGCTCGTCATAGAGATCGATGGCATCGGCGGCCCGCGCCAGAGCGCGCTGTTCGTTTTCGGTCTTCGCCACGAGCGCGGCCGCCTGCATTAGTGGTTTTGCGCGGCGGCTCAGTCCGGTGGCAATTGGCGCGCTCGCGCAGCCGAAGTTCCAGAAATCGGTCCAGTCCCCGCGCAATACCGGCAAGTCGCAATCGTCGATCCGTGCTGCCCGTTCGCGGACGTCACCCAGTGTCGCGTAACTGATCGATGGACGGCCCTGCTCGCGGCTCCATCGCTCGATCAGGCCGGGCATGAACGGATTGGGCGGCGCGTTGTCCCACATGATCGGCGAACAGGTCGAGCTTAAGACAATGAAATCGTGCGGATAGGCCTGACTTTGTAGAAAGGCTTCGTATTCAGTCCAGCCCTCCTTCATGCGCTCGACGGAGTCGTCCCAAGCGTATAAAAGCTGATCGAACATCGTGTAATGATTGCCGTTCAGCACGCGCAGATGGCGCCCTGACGGCGCTTCCCAGAGGAAGAGACCAGGCCGCGGCTTGACGGCCCTTCCTAAGTGAATATTCGTTGCCATGACGAAGAAATCGACACCGTGGTCGAGCAGTTCGTCGGCCAGCCGCCACGGAACACCCGTCACATCGAATTGGCATGCCACCTGTATCGGCAGACCGCTGAGGGCCTCCAGCTTGCGCTTGCCGTCGAGCAGGCGCCTCATACTCGCCGCGTCGGCAAGCGCGGTCGTATGCCAGCGCAACGCGGTCAGCCCGATACGACCGGTCCGACACAGCGCAAAGAATCTATCGATCAGATCCTGCGGCGACCGGTCGATCCAACGCAACACGGGTTCGGTTGCCTCGCAGGTCCATTTTGGGGCGGCGCCCGCCTCGAAGTCGCTAACCGTGTCCTCGAGCCAGGTGACGACCTGCGTCAGGTACTCTTGCTGCAACTCCCAAAGGATGGGTTGCGAGTGCGTGTAGCCGGCATCCAGATGGCTGTGATGGATAAGGAGAATTTCATCGATCATGGCCAATCTCCTTCATAAGGTCTTACCCAATGAGCTCTGACTTCGACGTTATGCCGATTGCACAATTGTCCGCGCCGTTGCTGCTCCGCGCTCGAACTCCGCGAAAACAATCACCACGGCAAAACATCCGAGCACCACGAGGTAGGCAGGATGCACGCCGAAATGATCCGCAAGAAACCCCAGCGCGGGCGGAATGACAGCACCGCCCACAATTGTCATCACCATCACCGCCGCTCCGATCTGACTCTGCTCGCGCGCCGCGGCGATACCTAGAGCGAAGATGGTCGGGTACATGATGGACATGAAGAAGCTGATGGCCATTAGGCATGCGATCGAAAAATATCCTGCCGTTGCCACGGCTCCGCAGGTTGCGCAACACGCCAATACACCGTAGGCGATTAGGGCGTTCGGCGCCTTGACCGACCGCAACAGCAGGGAGCCGGTAAATCGGCCCATCATGAAAAGAAAAAGACTGCCCGACAACAAGTACGCTGCCGTACGTTCTTCGATTTCAGGCCGCGTGTCTTTGACGAAGTCGATAAAGAAGCTCCACACCGCGACCTGCGCGCCGACATAGGCGAACTGCGCTGCAACCGCGGCCGTGAACGCCCGCTGATGAAACAAGGCGCCATATGACACCGGTTGCGCCGCGTTGGAACGATTTTCCTCGGGAAATCGCGCGATTGCGATAAGTGTCGCTATCGCGAAGGCGACGATGCCAATGAGTAGGTACGGTGCCTGTACTTGGTGCAACTCGGCGGCGCGGAATCCGGCCAGGCTGGCGGCGGACAACTGCGCCATTTGAGCGCTCGAGCGCTCGTGACCTGAAAATATAAACATGCCGCCGATGATGGGCGCAATTACCGCGCCCAGCCCGTTGAAGGCCTGCGCAAGGTTGATACGGAATGCCGACCGCTCCGGCGCCCCGCCCAGAACGATGAAGGCGCCCGCGGCGATCTCCAGGCAGACGATCCCACCGGCAATGACAAAGAGCGCCGTTAGAAATGTCGCAAATGTTCCAATCTCCGCAGCCGGATAGAACGCGATTGCACCAACTCCGTAGAAGGCGAGGCCCATCACCATCGATCTTTTGAGGCCAATCCGTTTCATCGCATACCCTGCGGGCAGCGCGAAGATGAAGTACGCGATATAGAAGGCGACTTGAATGAAGCTCGCTTGCATGCGGGAGAGCTGCAACGCCTTCTCGAACTGCTTGATCAGAATGTCATTAAGGTTGTGCGCAATTGCCCACAAGAAAAATAGGCTGGTAACCAGCGCAAATGCCGCTGCGAAAGTTCGTCTAGCGGAAAGCACATCCGTCGGCTGTGTCATGAATACGTGATCGTCTAGTTCGACCAACCGCCGTCGATCACATGACACTGGCCAGTCGTAAATTCACTTTCGTCCGACGCGAGATACAAGGCTAGCGCAGCGATCTCGGCGGGTTTGCCTAAGCGCCCCATCGGTTGGCGAGCGATGAACGCTCGCAGACTCGCCTCGTAGTCGCCGCCGGCCTCGAGGCGCTGGTGCAGCGATGGGGTGTCCACAGTACCCGGGCAAATTGCATTGCAACGGACGCCGCTGGTGACGAAATCCGCGGCAATCGACTTGGTGAGTCCGATCACAGCAGCTTTTGTTGTGCTATAGGCACACCGATTGGGCACTCCCTTGATGGCACTGGCGACCGATGCCATGTTGATGATGGATCCGCGGCGGCGCGCGAGCATCCGGGGCAGCACGGCGCGGATCAGCTGAAACATTGAGGTGACATTCAGATCAAAGGACCGCGCCCACTGCTCATCGGTGCAGTCGAGCACCGACCCGTTGGCAACAAAGCCGGCGCAATTGAAGAGAATATCGATGTCTCCGGCGCCAGCGACGACGCTGGCAACCTCCCCGGGGACCAGCACGTTCAGCTTGGCGGTGCGGCACGGCAATTGCGCCAGCGCTGCGGTGTTGGCATCGGTTGCTAGAACTTCGGCGCCGTGAGCGGCGAACAATTCCGCCGTTGCTCGGCCGATGCCCTGCGCGGCCGCGGTCACCAAGGCGGTCTTGCCTGCGAGTCTTGGGCTCAGCATATCAAGCCGCGCGTTCAATGCGGTTGTGCTGCGCGCGGCAGACAACTAGGTCCGGCCTGGTCGAACGTTTTGTAAGTCAGAATGAATTCCCGATGTCCCAGTTCCTCGGACTTGGTCTCGGTTCCTTCCGCCGTGGTTTTGATCAGCGCGACGATTTCGTCGGCGACTTGGTCGAGATCCGCAAGTCCTTCGAGTACGCGCCCGGCATTGATGTCCATATCTTCGGACATGCGCCGAAAAGTGTCCGGATTACCCGTCACCTTGATCACGGGAGCGATTGCTGAACCGACCACAGAGCCGCGACCAGTCGTGAACAACGTCAAATGCGCCCCGCACGCCATGAGTTCGACGATTTCGGCATTATCGGAAATGTTGGGGAAACCGAATTTCGGCGCGCCATCCGGCACGATGTCGAGAAGATACAGACCCGGAGATTGAGGAAGTTCCGCCGGTTTGATGACGCCTGCAATCGGCATATGTCCGGATTTCACATAGGCGCCGGCGGATTTTTCTTCTTGAGAACTCAAGCCTCCTTCCGCATTGCCCGGAGCGAAGCTGCCAAATCCCATTGCGAGATAATAGGATTCCGCCTTCGCAATCGAGGCGCGTATCGCCGTAGCAATCTCGGGCGACATTGCCCGGTCGCCCATGGGGCCCTCGCATCCAATCATTTCGCCTGTTTCCTCGAAAATACACGTAGCGCCCGCAGTGACGAGCCGATCAAATGCACGTCCTACCGCAGGATTTGCCGTAATGCCGCTGGTGCCGTCCGATCCACCGCAAATGGTACCGACCACGAGATCCGAGAAATCAAACGGCGTCCGTACCACTGCCTCATCCATTTGCGTCTTGATGCGCCGCGCCGCCGCCACTCCGTGCTCGATCGCACTGCGGGTACCGCCCGATTGCTGGATCACGACCGTCTCGACCGCGCGGCCGCTTGCCGCGACGTGTTTCGCGAGATCTTCACGATTGAACCCTTCGCATCCCAAGGACAGCAGCAAAACACCGCCCACGTTGGGATGCGTCGCCAGCGCCTTCATCATCCGCAGCGCATAGTCGTTCGGATAACAGCCAGGAAAGCCGACCAAGTGGACCTGAGAATCGCCAGACAATTCGACGATTCGGCGCGCCACATGGTGAGCACACTCAACGAGGTAGGTCACGATGAGCACATTGCGGATACCTTTCCGCCCATCATTACGCAAGAAGCCGCTTGCAATCATTGGTCGTCTCCGGTGACGGCGCGTGTATGGGCGCTCATATAGTCACTTTTCATGTTGTGCAAATGAACCCAATCTCCGGGCTCAGCCGTTTCGGTCATTGAGCCGATCGGGGCTCCATACTTAATGACCTTGGAAAACCGAGGCAGCGCAAATCGCGCGAGTTTATGGCCAATTTCAACGTTGTTGCGTGCGATTATATCTTCCGATCCTTCGATCGCTATGCGCTCGCCGACGGCAACCGTACGGCGACAGACCACCACGTTGTCATCGGCATGCAAAAGAATCACTGCAGACATCATCCGAGGCTACCCACCCGGTACGTGCGCATCGCATTGCCGCCCATGACATCTTCTAGAGCATCGCGACCTAGCTGCGCCAAACAGCGTTGCGAGACATGGAACCACTCCTCATAGGTTGCCGCAGCGGTAAGAACCGGCCAGTCGCTGCCCCAGATCAGCCGACCATGCTCGAACAATTCGAGCAACGTCTCCACGTGTGGCGCGATCATGGCGGTGTCCGTCCCCGGAATGAGTTCGGTCAGCAGCCCCGAAATTTTGCACGATACGTTTGACAAGCGAGAGGCACGCCTCATGGCCGATTGCCAGGATGAATCCACTGCCTTGCCGATGGAGGGTTTGGCGGCGTGGTCGATCACGATCGCGAGATTTGGATAAGCAGCAGCCAACTCCGAGATAACGTCCAAATGAACCGGCCGTATCAACGCGTCGAAGACCAACCGGTGGTGCTGCATCGCTTCTAGGGCCTGAGATCTTCGCGGATCCAATATCCACAGCGGGTCCGAAATGTCCTGAAGCATTGGTCGTATGCCCACAAATTTCGGATGCTCAGCGCGCCGTGCGATTTGATTAGTGACGTCATGCGCGTCGAAATCCACCCAACCAACCACACCCACCACCCAGGGTACCCTCTCGGCTATGGCCAGAAGGTAGTCGGTCTCAGCAGCGGTCGCTGCCGCCTGAATCAGCACGGCGCCCGCGACGTTCGCCGCATCCAGCAGCGGCTTCACATCCGCATGTCCGAAACGCCGATATAAAGGCGTCATCTCGGGGGTCAGCCAGCCGTAGTCGCCCCGGACCGGATCCCAGAGATGCAAATGCGCGTCAATTCGCGGCATGCTGAAGTCTCTGGGATGGCGTGGGAGCGTCGCTTCTGATCAGTCCGTTTTTCTTAAGCTCCGCCCAAAACTCCTCTGGGATGACGCAGCGATACAGCTCCAATGTTTGTGCTACCCGCGAGGCGTGACCAACGCCCGGAATAACGCTAGCGACTTGGGGATGCGCCAATGGAAATTGCAGGGCCGCAGCAGCTAGCGCCACGTCGTAGCGGTCGCAGATCGATTCAATCCGGCGCACCCGCTCGATAATTACGTCGCTTGGTCGCTCATAATTGAAATGCATCGGCCGCCCGCTGCGGGTCCCGGTGGCCAAAATTCCCGAGTTATAAGGCCCGCCTATGACAATGGAGGTACCCCGAATCGCACATTGCGGAAACAATTCATCCAGCGGATCCTGTTCGAGCAGTGTGTAGCGGCCTGCAAGCAGCACCGCGTCAATGTCGAACTCGCGCAATACGTCGAGACACACCGCTATTTCGTTGACGCCAATACCCACCGCGCTGATCGCGCCATCCGCGCGCAGTTTCGACAATGCCCGCAGCCCTCCCCCTTCGGTTAACTCGCGAAAACGCTCGGTATGCGAACTGCCGTGGGTGGCTTTGCCTATGTCATGTACGTACAGCATGTCGACGCGTGCCAACCCCAGTCGCTGCAAGCTGGCCTGCCACGACTGCAAGATGCCGTCGAAGGTATAGTCATATTCGGGGGAGAACGGCATGGAGGAGCGAAAACCCCAACGCTCTCGATCGTCAATTATTTCGGCGGCCGGTCGCAACAATCGCCCGACCTTCGTTGAGACAACCATATTGCGACTACCGCGCAGGGCATCGCCGACTCGCCGCTCGCTCAATCCGAGACCGTAAAAGGGGGCCGTATCGACATAGGTGATGCCTGCCGCACGCGCTGATGCAAGCGTTGCTCTCGCGTCCGCGTCCGAGACCACATTGTAGAGATTTCCCAGGGAGGCCGCTCCCAAGCCCAACTCCGAGACATGGAGTTGCGTTCTACCTATTTGGCGCCGCCGTAGCGTTTGACCCACGATTCCCTCTCGGTTCCCTTTGTTGGCACAGACGTCGATGATTGGCCCGCGAGGAGGCGGCCTCAAGGGTAACTTCGCGTCAATTTAGAGCAGTACATAATATCATGTATGAAAAAATTTTCATGAGTGCAAACGAGTATTACTTAACGTTGGCCGCTCGGATCGAGTCGATCAGTCTCCGTAAAGAAGTTCGCCCGAAATTTCCTTTGCCGACGCCTTGATGCACGTTGCCGCATCATCCTCGCTCATGACCTGGGGAGTGGAGTGAACGAACGGAACGGTGAGCGCGGCAACGGCCACCTCCCCTCGCATGATTGGTGCCGAAATGTCGACTATTCCCGCCACAAATTCGCTCGGCGCCCGCTCAAAGGCGCGTAGCCGAACCTCTTCGGCCCGACGCCTGAATTGCAAAATGTCCTCTTTCTTCATCGGCGGCTGGAATAGCCGCTCCCATTGCTGGCGCACGGCGTCGCTCTGGAACGCGTACAGAATCACTCCTGAAACCGTCAACTGCAACGCCCTGGAATACCCGACTCGAACCGTGAAGCCAATTTGCTCGCTGCTTTCCATGCGGGCCACAACTATAATTTGACCATTGAACGGCAAAGCAAGGTGGCACGACTGGCCAATATTGCGCGACAACTGGCGCATCACGGGCAGCGATATTTCGATGAGGGTCTTGACGTGAGGTTGATCAAGACCGAGCGCGAACAACTTACCGGTCAAGCGGTAGCCATCGCTGTCCTTGGACTGCTCGATGAACCCTCGATACTCCAAAACTTGTATCATCCGGAACAATTCACCGGTCGATCGGCCGAGCCGTTGGACGATTGCAGAGGCGGGAATGGGTTTTGCTTCGCTCGCCAGTAGTTCTAAAATGTCCAGGCCTTTTTCCAAAGCGGGCGCGCGATAACGCCTCGCGGATTCCTGGTCCGCATCCGCGCGGCGCCCTTTTGCAGCCGCCTCATCCTTTTTTTTGTGCTTCAAGCTGAATCCTCGAATTTCTTGGATTGATCCCGACCGATGCGAGACAAAACAAAATCAAACAAGGGAGTCGGATCCGCCAGACTATGCGGATGATGGCCGACGCCTGGCTTCGCGATGACGGTAATTTCGCCCCCGAGCGCTCGGTACCGGCTTTGCAACAAGAGGATGTTCTCTTCCGGCGGTAAATCTACATCGGCTGCGCCGTAGACCGCAATGATAGGGATGCCCGCGGCGGCGATAGGCATCAATGTATCCAGTGGATTCGACCCGTATGCCAGCGCCTGTTCTTCGGTAAAACCATACGCATGCTTCAGCTTCCGCCAGTCCTCCGGCGAACCCTGAGCTCGACCCTTTCCGCCCGGCCAGCTTTTGAAATCGCATACCGGGGCGTCGAGATATAGACAGGCTACAGACCGCGGGTTGAGCGCCGCCCAATTCAAGGCAAACAGGGCGCCTCGGCTGAATCCCTCCAGTACACACCGCTTTGAGAGTCCAAAGGTGCCGGTCATCTGAGCGTAAAAGCTGTCCATGTGGCGCATCGCAATCGGTGCCCCATACATGTCCTGCACATCGATGTACGCGAGGTGAAATCCAGCCATGAGCAAGGTCAGATCGAGCGCGTGAAACTCGCCAAAAAACTCGGTACGCCAGATCCATGGGTTGGAACCCACAGTCGCCTCCGGTCGCACGAGTATGCAATCGCGCCCGGCTGAAACAAACTTTTCGCACCGATAGCCTTCCCAAGTTGGGGATGCCGTCACCGGCCTCACCCACGTGTCCAGATTTGCCGCGCCAATCTGGCGACCGTCGCCGTGACTCGATTCGGCACAAGCTGCAACAAATGATGAGTGCGCATTCAAAAAGGCTCGATGGTCGATAATGTTGCCCGCGACCCCTAGTCCAGGCACATGGTTGGCAATTTTTTGTACCAACTATGATAGAGGATGATGGCACACGACAGTACGATGCCGATGGCCGCGCCAAAGTAATCGAAATAGTGGCCGATTAGGAAGAATACCGACATGAACGAGGACACCAATGCAAAGATTCCAGCAATGACATTGATCAGCACAAGAGGCAGCGGAGCGAATTGCGGAGCAATGGCGCACTGCGCCCGAACGGGTTGCCAGAGACCGAACGGCCGCACACGAACATAAAAGGTCTTAAGCACCTCGTTTGGCGTCGCCGCCGTGAGCAACGATCCCAGCAAACATCCCGCCAGGCTCGCTCCCCATATGATGGGCGCATAAATGTATTCAGGTAGACCAAGTACGCCGAACCAATGCAATGTCTGGCCGATACCGAATACAGTCGCGGCACCAAGACCGCCAAGGATTCCGGCGGCATATCCCCATCCATTGAATCGCCACCAATGCCATCGCAGGACGTTTGGAATCAATGTCGCGCCAATGACGCCGGCAAGCATCCACACCCAAATGCTTTTGATGGAATCGGCCCGCGTTCCAATGGCGATGCCTACAGCGACGACCAACAAAGTGGCCACATAGCTGACCCGGATCAATGCTTTGACGGATAGATCCGGTTTGGCGGGCTGAACCAAGTCGCGCACAACAATGGATGCTGCGGCATTGACGGTCGAGCTGAACGAGGCCATGAATGCGGCCAACAGCGCTGCAATCAAAAACCCGCGGAGGCCCGCAGGAATCATATGTACGATCACTACTGGCAGGATCTTCTCTGGATCGGCGCTCCCTACCAATCCTGATGCGGCCAGAAATACAAAACCCGCGATCATCGCCCAGCGGGGAATACTGAAGAATCCCCATGCGCATCCGGCCTTCGCCGCGTCTACGCTCGAGCGCGTTGCCAGGAATCGCTGTTCGCCGTAGTGCCCCCCAGCGCCGCTCATGTTGAGCAGCAATCCCGATACCGCAAGATAGATACACAAATAGCCAAAACTGTTCCAACTTTCGTAGCCGGCAGGAAAGACCATGGTGGATTTCGGCGACGCGTTAAGTGAGAAATTCGTGTGCAGGGCATTGACGGCACCGGCGTCCAGCTTGAGGAACACAAGCACGCCGATGGCGATGCCCGCGCTGCTCGAGAACACCAGCTGAATCACATCGGCCAGTACCACACCGGCAAACCCGCCCATGGTCACATACAGGGTTGTCAGCGCCATCACGAGCACGGCAAACATCTTCGCGGTCGCCGGCTCGACGCCGGGAATCAACACCGGCATGAATTTACTCAAGCCCGCGTAGGCATATCCGATACTGAAGACCAGAAACGTCACCATTAGAATGGCGCCTGCCATTCTGGCCATGCGGCCGCCTTGATCTTCGCCGAAGCGGATTTTCATCAATTCAACCGCTGTGACCACCCCGGTTCGCCGTATCCACATCGCCATATACGACATCAGGAACGCAGCGTTGAAAAACGACCAGCTCCACAACATCCAGAATCCGCGAAAACCAGCCACATAGAAAAGCGACACCAGAAACATAGTGCCAGCGACGTCGAAATTGGAGGAGGCGCCGGAAGCGGCAAGCATCCACCACGCTTGACGATTTGCGCCTAGAAAATACGAGCGGACGCTGCCTGATGCGGCGCGCGAGTGGTACACACCGATGCCGATCATGCCCAAGAAGTACAGGGCGATTATCGCAAGATCTATTGCATTCACTTAGTGGTTCCTACGATCCCGCCAAGTATGAGGCACGCGCGGCAAGCTATTTGATGCGTGAATGGACGCCACATCTGATTGCTGGCGGGCACTGGCGAGTGAGGAGCGTCCGACGTCGAGCACTCCTCTCTGGCCACAACTTGCGATTCTTAGAACTTCACATCCAACGTGACTATGCCCGCTCGCGGCAAGTTGGCGCGAGCAAAACCATAGGGATTGCTGCCTGCAATTACGGAGTTGCCGCGCGGATTGCCTTCGGTAATAGAAAATTTATCGGTCAGATTGGTGCCCTGCAACGAGACTGTCATCTTCGGCGTGATTTTGTAGCTTACGCCTGCGCCGAAATCGGTGTACGCATCAAGTTGCAGCGTGTTGGCAAGATCGCCCCAACGCTTACCAATGTAATTGACAGTCACATACGCCGACGCGCGACCGTCGGGAGTCGACACGGCGGGAGTTAAATGAATTTGGACTTTCGGCAAACGATCGATCTGATTGCCGTCAAGAGCGGACTCGCCGCCCACTGACGTCAGGTGGGAATTCTGCCATACGCCGGTAAGATCGGCTGTAAAGATACTGATGGGGTGCCATTTTGCGTCGAACTCCGCGCCCGTCGCCACATCGTTCAGAAAAATCAACGCACCCGTATTGTCGATCACTTCCGAGACGTTTTTGTTGGTCGAGCGGAATCCCACCACCTCAGCATAAAACCCCGGGGTCGCGTAACGGATGCCCACTTCGCCAAAGTCTAACCGCGTCATTGTGGCGGGCAAGCCGGAGGAGCCTGGGCTAAATACGGCGAAGTTTGCGATGCCCGAGTCAAGCGCGTCTGAGTAGCGCCCATAGACCGCGAAGTCATCGTTCAGACGATAATTCGCGCCCACCGTCCACGCAGTACCGCTAAAATCGCTTCTGCCGTTAGTGTAAGTGCCCGTCCCGTAGCTTGCGGCAAATTGGTCTGCCAGCACGTTGGGGCTGAGCACCCCACTCAAAGGCACATTGCTGGCAGTGTTCTCCGATGTCGACTTGTAATGAACCTGTTCGAAACGCACACCGGCGTCGATTCGCAGAGGATCGATCGGCTGAAACTGATCGTTAAAAATGATGGAGTCGTCTTTGATGCTCACAGTTCCGTTGGCGTAGCCCGTGTCATACTGCACGACGCCGTTGTCGGTTAGGTGACCGACGACTTGACCTGCCGCATTGATCGCCGCCACATCAAGCAAATTCGCCTGATTGGTCACATCCATGAGAAAATCCACGCCATTCTGCGCAACATCCATATTGGTGTTCCAAGTCAGTAACGCCAGCGTGGCATCGTTCTTATCCGTGTGATAGGTCAATTGCGCTTGGTTGATGACTTGATTGGTGCTCTGGGAGTACTGATTGGCTCCCATTTGCACGACCAGGCCGTTGCTGTTCATAGTTGCCGGGTTGGTAACGACCGCGCCAGTAGCAACCCGAACCAACTCCGCTCCCACAGCACCTTGCGGCGCAAAAGTTGAAATCAAGTTGGTCACGAGAGGGTTCGTCGCGAGGAACGATGTCGCGCTTTCTATCTGACTATTGCCCCCCAAGTTGCGCAAGTCGTTGTCTATCGTGTCGATGCTGGCGATTCGCAATGTATCGGTGAACCTTAAGCCGTTCTGCCAGTCGTGTGTGACTATGACGGTTTCAGTATTCGAGCGCTCCCATATCCCGTCCTGCAGGCTGATGATCTGGTTATCACCGTTGGGCGACTTGACGTTGATGATCTGGGTCTGTGGCCCCTGCAAATAGTCGGTTTGAGCGTCGAAGCCTGGAATTGTCGTGATGCGTTGCGTATTTCCGTCTTGATAGATCGCCACGGGCTGGGGCAGGTAAAACTGTGTGTGATCGTCGATGTGTTTATAGGTGAACGTCACCGAGGTATGGTCGTCGAAATTGTGCGTCAAGGTGGTGCGAAATTGTCCGCCATTGTTGACGTCGAAGCCCACATTCTTAACGCCGTCGCCCTTTCGATAGTACCCGCCGATCGTCCCCCAGGTATTTCCGGAGTTGCCAATCGGTCCGCCATAATAAACATCCGTTCGAGCCTCGCCGTAACTCGTATAGGAGACAGCGACTTCGCCTTCTGGAGTATCGGTTGCCTTACGAGACAGAAAGTTGACGATGGCTGCCGCGCCATTGGAGGTGAGTACACCGGAAGGACCGCCACGCGTGATTTCCAATTGGCCGTAGGTTAAATCCTTGCGAAGCTCCATCTCCTCGAGAAATCCATTATAAAGAATTGGTAACCCGTCTTCCTGGACGCTGAGGTACTCCAAGAATCCGCCCCGCACGCCTCGAGCAGAGATATTGAGGTTGAATTCTCCACCGCTGCCCTCGCCGTAGAAGCCTGGAACTGAGGAGAGCAACGCGGCTAAACCGAGCGCAGGCGAGTTCTTCAGAGCGTCTTGGTCCACGACCGTCACTGCATAGGAGGTATCCATGATTGGCTGCGGAGTGTAGGTGCCGGTCACGACTATCTCAGTTAGATCCGACGAGAGTCCGACGGGAGTCGCCTCTGATACAACGGATTTTGCAGGCGCATTCCCTGACGCCGTTTGGGCCAGTACGTACTGCCCGGTCAATGCGCTTGCGCCAAGCAGCGCTACGGTTAGTAGGTTTCCGCGCAGCCACTGACGTGTGCCCGATATTTTCATTGTAGGTCTCCCCTGGTTGACTTTTTTTCTGGCCGCCACCCTTGGAGGGCCATCCTAGTTGACTCCCATACTTTTATCAATAAAAATAATTTTACATATGATACGGATGAAAAATGATGACTCTGGGCAGGCCGAGACAAGGGTCCAAATGATTCAAATTGGGGTGGATTTCGGGGGGGACGAAGATCGAAGTGGCCGCGCTCGATAGCACCGAGATGGAGGCTCCGCCGCGCTGGTGCGGACGGCGCGGCTGCTTGGGTTCCTGGATTTCAGGCAGCGGAATGGAGCGCGATTATCATCAAATTTACGGCGCTGTTCGAAGCGGCCAGGATATCATCAGCCTAATGCGTGCCGGAGACACTAACGCCAACGCGACCCGTGAGCGGTACATGGATCGATTGGGCCGCGGATTCGCAACCGTCTGCAACATCATCGATCCGGACACCATCGTTCTCGGCGTTGGTTTATCAAATGTCTCTGAAATCTACACCGTGCTGCCAGCGATCATAGGCTCCTATGTCTTCTCAGACAGCTGGAACGCAAAAAGCGCGCCCGCCCGCTGGGGTGATTCGCCCGGAGGGAGGGGCGCCGCGCGACTCTGGGCTGCTCGGATTTGAGCTCCGCGCTGCAGACACTGCGAGGACGCCTTGTCGATTGGCTGGTGAATTCCGCATATCCCTTGTGGGCGCGGTGCGGCATCGATCCGTCGACCGGCGGCTTCATCGAGACCCTTGATTGCAACGGCGGTGCCATCGCGAACCCAAGGCGGGCTAGAACTCAACCCCGCCAGCTGTATGCATTTGCACGGGCACAGACCTTCGGTTGGGAAGGGGACGCAACCCGCATCGTCGGCCACGGTTTGGATTATTTCACCAAGCACTACCGACGCACCGACGGGCTATTCCGCACCCTGGTAGATGTGGATGGAACAGCGCTCGACAACCGCGCGCTACTTTATGACCAGGCATTCGCGTTGCTGGGGCTGTCGGCAGCGGCGGTTGCGCTCGACTCAATCGACCGCTTGGAGCGACAAGCGCTTCAGTTGCGCGAACTCATCGACAGCCGTTTGGGTGCAGGCGATGGAGCATTTATGTCGGACGAGCAATCCAAATCCTTGCGCGAATCGAATCCCCACATGCACTTGCTTGAAGCCTGCCTGGCATGGGCCGAGATCGGCAGCGACCCCGGATGGACCAATTGGGTGCGACGCTTGGTGGATCTCGTGCTATCTCGCTTTATCCGAAAAGACAGCGGCGCGCTCGGTGAATGTTATCTCGCGACTTGGGAACCGGCGCCCGGCGTGGCCGGCCGGACCATTGAGCCTGGGCATCAGTTCGAATGGGCATGGCTTCTTATGCGGTGCGAGCCGCTACATCCTGCGCCGCTGCGCTCCGCGGCCCTTAGGCTCATTGCAATCGGCGATGAATTTGGCGTGCGCAGCGGGGTGGCGATAAATTCGCTCTATGATGATTTTAAGGTCATGGACGGCAACGCGCGTTTCTGGCCGCAAACCGAGCGCCTCAAAGCGACCCTGCTTGCCGCCACCCTGACTGGCGAGTCGCGGTATTGTTCGATGGCCCACGCGGCTGCGAGCAGTTTTCTTCCCTATCTCAACACGCCCTTAACAGGACTCTGGTTCGACCAGCAACTGCCGAGCGGCGTCCTCCTCGATTCACCCTCACCAGCGAGCACTTTCTATCATCTCGTCGGAGCAATCGCAGCGCTCGATTCGGCACTAGGAGGAAGTTCGTAGAGCTCCTGGTCCTCGCCGCGGTGCCCCGCGCACGCGCGCGGGCATCGACTTACCGACTTAAGGATCCGCTGCGGAGGGCACAGTAGCCAACCGGCGTCAGGGTCGAAGCGACCGTCTCCTTGCAGTGACCAGAGTCCGGCTGGCGCAATCGCGATTCCCCACGGCACCTTGAGCGAGCCAGCATGCGGTAAGCTTCCCGACACCCTCACTCAAACTGAGAATCACGCGTTGGCGCTGGCTACGGCTTTATGAATCCGAGTTGTTTTGCGACCACGGAGTCGAGCATCCTCGCAGGCAGGAGTCTGGGTAGAGTCCAGTTCTTGAAGCGTTGCTTAATGACTGCGTAGCGTGCCTTCGGTTTTGCCGTGCTGAGCGCCAGATGGACGGCTTCCCCCAGACGCTCAGGAGAGAAACCCTTGCGTCCTTCGGCGACGATGAACTTCTGAAAATTCCGCACCGCGTTCCAATACTCGGTCGCCTTAAATTCAGTCAAATCTTCTTTTTCGCCCTTGTCGTACATCGTCGTGTTCACAAAGCCCGGTTCGATCATTACGAGGTCGATGCCATATAACATTAGTTCCAACCGCAGCACGTCCGACATTCCTTCAAGACCAGATTTGGAGGCCCCATACGCACCGAGAAGCGGAATAGGAACTTTCGCACCGCTAGAGGTGATGTTCACGATGCGCCCGGGGGGACCCTGCCGCTTCTTGTCTGTTCCCAGAAGAGGCGCGAAGGCTTGGGTTACGACAAGCGGGGAGATCATGTTGACTTCCAACTGCCGCCTGTACTCGCTGGGCCGGAGGTATAGCAGTGGCCCA
>Ga0210383_10001945_pt1 | contig 18782 bp, 19 predicted proteins | sample IncBWC14OmetaG_FD_160072 | JGI IMG/M metagenome (GOLD analysis project Ga0210383, IMG submission 160072) | Forest soil microbial communities from Barre Woods Harvard Forest LTER site, Petersham, Massachusetts, United States - Inc-BW-C-14-O ...
ACAAAAATGAACGCGGCTTCTGAGGGCGGCGGATACTTGGGCACGCTGCTGATGGGTTTGACGTTCACGCTCACGTCGTTTGCCTGCGTGGGACCTTTCGTAGGTCCACTTTTGGCGGCTTCGGTGCAGAGCAGCCAGCCCATAGCCGGGATGGCCGCCTTTGCTACAGGCCTTGCTTCGCCGTTCTTCGTTCTGGCTCTGTTTCCCTCTTTCTTGCAAAAAATGCCCAAGAGCGGCGGCTGGCTAATGCGGGTGAAAGTGGTGGCCGGATTCGTAGTGCTCGCCATCGCGATGAAGTACCTAAGCTCTACCGATCAAATCCTGCAGACTGATTGGATCTCGCGCGAAATGTTCCTCGCGGCATGGATCGTCCTCTTCTCGCTGCCCGGTCTCTATCTGCTCGGCTTCCTGCGGCTCGAAGGAATTAAACCGGAAGATCACTTGGGCGTGGGACGCGTACTCGTGGCCGCGCTGTTCCTGGCATTTTCGATCAGCCTGTTGCCCGGACTGTTCGGCGCATCGCTCGGCAATGTGGAGGCGTTCATCCCGGTGCAAGCGAAGCAAACCGCTCTGCTCGGCGGGGGCGGCGGCGAATCCGCGGCGCCCGTGTGGATGAAAAATCAGTATAAGGAAGCGCTCGCCAAAGCCCGCGCGGAAAATAAGCTGGTGTTCATCAATTTCACAGGCTATGCCTGCACCAACTGCCATTGGATGAAGGCCAATATGTTCCCGCGGCCCGAGATTGCGGGACTGTTGAAGGATTTTGTACTGCTGGACCTTTATACCGACGGCACCGACGCTGAATCGGAGCAAAATCAACAGCTCGAAGAAACGCGCTTCCACACGGTAGCCGAACCGTTTTATGCCATTGTCGACCCGGACGAACGCACCATCGCAACCTTCCCCGGCCTGACGCGAAACGCCTCTGAGTTCGTCACGTTCTTAAAGACCCGCGCGAGCGGTGTCGCGTCAAGCGAGCCAGATGCAATTCGGAAGCCAGGCTTTCCTGTTCCCGGTCGCTCGCCGCTTGCCAGTCACCCCAGCTTTTTCGCTTCAATCGCTCCAGCAATTCGGCCTCTCGGCGTTTTTCGATCAGCCGCTGGCGCTGTTGTTCCACTTGCGCCCCCACGTCCAGCTCGCGATTTTCGATATTGCGAATCTTGATCTGCGCGTGCATGCGATACGCGTCCAGCAACGCTAATTCAATCGCTTGAACGAAGGGCTGTTCGAGCAATTCTTTCTGGCTGCGCGTACGCTCCAATTGGATGGTCTCTCTTTCCAGCCGCAACGCCGCCAAGTTTCCGAGCAGTTGCTCCAGCTTCATCTCTTCCAGAGCGGCTTGCCCTTCGCGCCAGCGGCGCACGCGCTCCAGCGGAAAGTGAAACCGCTTCATGTGTTGGTTGTTCCCGCCAGCCGGGCCAGCTCGCTTAAACCGGCCATGGTCTTTTCAAAGGGCGCTTGTTCGTCGCTGTCCTGCTTAAGGAAATCGAGCAGCAGGGGCCGTACCCGGATGGCCGCGTCCAGTTTCGGGTTCGCGCCGCTGGCATAAGCGCCCAGGTTGATCAGGTCTTCGGAACGCTCGTGCGTGGCCAGCGCCTCGCGAACTTTAATCGCGGCCTCCTTTTGCTCCAGCGTGCACAATCGCGGCGCAAGCCGGCTGACGGACTGCAAAATATCGATGGCCGGATAATGCCCGGCGGCGCCCAATTCGCGCGACAGAACAATATGACCGTCCAAAATGGCGCGCACAGCGTCGCAGATCGGTTCGTTGAAATCGTCGCCTTCCACTAGCACCGTGAAGAAGCCGGTGATGGAGCCCTTGCGAAACCTGCCCGCCCGCTCGAAGATCTTCGGCAGCAAATGGAACACCGACGGCGTGTAGCCTTTCTGGCTGGGAGGCTCGCCGGCCGCGAGTCCGATTTCCCTCTGCGCCATGGCCAGCCGCGTTACCGAATCCATCACTAGTAGGACGTCTTTGCCCTGATCGCGAAAGTATTCCGCTACCGCGAGCGCTACAAACGCGGCCCGAATGCGGAGCGGGGCCGGACGATCGGAAGTGGCCACCACCAGCACCGATTTCTTGAGGCCTTCCGGGCCCAGATCGTGCTCGATGAAATCCCGCACCTCGCGATTGCGCTCGCCAATAAGAGCGATCACGCTGACCTCGGCCGAACTGGTGCGCGCCATCGATCCCAGCAGCGTGCTTTTGCCGACGCCCGACCCGCCGAAGATTCCGATTCTTTGTCCCTTGCCGCAGGTAAGCAGGCTGTCGATGGCGCGAATACCGGTTTGAAGCGCTTCGCCGATCGGCTCCCGCTCCAGCGGACCGGGCGGCGTGGCGTAGAGATCGTAAAGCGTTCCGCCCGTTATCGGTCCCAGGTTATCGAGCGGCTTTCCGAATCCGTCGATAACGCGGCCCAGCAGTTGCGGACCGGCCTCCATTCTCGCGTCGTCCTTGCGCGCGACAATCGGATCGCCCAAGTGCAAACCATCGGTTTCTTCGAGCGGCATCGACAACACGCGTCCATCGCGGAAGCCGATCACCTGGGTGCGAATCACGCGGCCGTCGCGCGCGCCGATTTCGCAAAAGTCGCCCAGCGCCGCTTCCGGACCTTTCGATTCCACCAGCAAGCCCACCAACTCGGTGACGCTGCCCGTCCAGCGGCAGGTCTCGATGCGCGCCAGTTTATCGTAATAAGGTTTCAGGTTCATGCTGAGCTAGGGAACCAGATCCGCCAGGCCGCGATCGATCTCAGCCAGCTGCGTGTCCACCGATGCGTCGAGAAGCCCGCGGCTGGATTCGAGAATCACGCTGCCTGGCACCAGGTTTGGATCGGCCAGCACCTCGACGCGATGGGGCAAACCCATTTGCTCGAAGAACTGCCTTATCATTGGCGCGTCCTGGCGCGAAACGCGCACTTGATGCAATTCGCGCGCCTCCAACTTGTCGAGGGCCGCTTTTACCAGCCCGAGCAGCGCCTCCGGCGCCACCGTCAGTTCCCGATGCAAGATACGGCGCGCTATCGCCAGCGCCAGCGCCACCACGTCCCGCTCGGCTTCCCGGCGATAACGCGGACGCGCCCCGGTGAGTTCCTCGATGCTGCGCGCCAGCTTCACCTGCATGGCTTCCACTTCGGGCGTCCGGCTTTGGCGGCCGGCCGCTTGCCCCTCCTCAAAACTTTTTTGGTGAGCGTCCAAAAGACGCTGTTCGATGTCAACGTCTTTGCGGGAATCGGAACCGGACGGGATTCCGGGTTCAGAAATGTATCCGGCCGCCGGCTGGCCATCGCCGGTAATCGCTTCGGTGGAAGAGACCCGCCGCCAAGCTACCGGCTCGGTGGCGATCGAATCGCCGCGCATGAGCCTAGACGACATACTGTTCTCCCACCGTGCCCTTGAGACTGATGGTGCCATCGGCTTCCAGCTGGCGGATGACGGCGATGATCTGCTGCTGCGCCGCTTCCACTTCCTTGATCTTGATGGGCCCGAGCGATTCCAGATCTTCCTTCAACATCTCGGCGCCGCGTTGCGACATCTGCTGCAGGATGTTGTTCTTGAGTTGTTCGCTGGTGCCCTTCAGGGCTAGCGTGAGGATCTTGCGGTCCACTTTGCCCAGCACTTCCTTGATAGCTTCCTGGCTCAACAGCAGCAGGTCTTCGAAAACAAACATCAAATGCCGGATGGTTTCCACCAGCTTGGGATCGTTCTCTTCGATGGCTTCCAGGATCTCTTTGCTGCTGCCCGAATCCAGCCGGTTGAACATCTCCGACACAGCCCGGACGCCCCCGTAGGATTCGCGGCTCAATTCACCCAGCGATTTCAAGCGCTGTCCGATGATGGCCGCGATCTTGGAAACGATGAGAGGCGAGATCTGGTCTAAGTGAGCCATGCGCAGCGCCACATCGGCCCGCAACTCCTGTGGCAGGGAGACCAGCAACCCGGCAGCCTGCGAGGCGTTTAGATGCGAGAGAATCAACGCGATGGTCTGGGGGTGCTCGTTATGGATGAACTTGGCAAGCTGCTGCGGATCGGCCTTTTGCAGCGTGTCGAAATTAGCCAATTCCGACCCCAGCGTCTTTACCAGCCGGTCCACCAGCTTACGGGCGTGCTCAGGCCCAAACGCGCTATTGAGCATCTTCTTCGCGTAGTCGATGCCACCCTTGAGGACATAGTCGTGGGCCATCGACATCTGGTAAAACTCTTCGAGAACATTTTCGGCCTGGTCGTTGCTGATCGCAGTGATGCGCGCCACCTCATGACCGATGGCTTGCACTTCTTCCTCGTCCATCTGGCGCAGGATGTCGGCCGTAACCTGATCTCCAAGAATGATCATCAGGATCGCGGCTTTGCGAATGCCCGGAATGTTGGCGCTGACCGGAGCACTCTCGAGATTTTGAATCATTGCGTCATCGCTTCCAAGGCGCCCTTACGTGTGTTTCGGTTCGTCGACGGATTCGTTCATCCAGGCTCGCAAGACGTGCGCCATGGCGGCGGAATCCTTCTTAGCCTGCTCGCTAATGTGCTTGGTCAGCACCGCGGTTTTCTTGGTAACCGGCGGCAGGGTCAATGAATTTAACGCGTCGTTCTCCTGTCGTTGGCGTTGCGCCGCCTGGTCGGCGATAAGTTTCTCCATTTGCCCCTGGAGTTCGTCCGGCGTGGCTCCAGGCGGCAGCTCGCCGGGCAGCGTGGCCGGGCCGGGACTCTTTCGCACCAGGCGCAGTGCCAGGAAGAGCAGCGCGAGCAGCAGCGCCGCACCCACTCCCACGCCAATCGCGAAGATCCGGTTCTTGAGAAACTGCTCCTGCCAGGTGAGTGGCGGCGCGGGCGCAGGTTTGGGCGGCGGCAGCTGTTCGGGGTTCAAAGTGGATTCAAAAGGCAGCGTCTCCACCACCAGTTGGTCGCCCCGCTCGGTGCTGAGGCCGATGACACCAGCCACCAGGTCGTGAATCGCTTTCAGTTTCTCCCCGGAAGGCGCTTCGACGATCCGTTTGGCCTTCGCTCCCGTGCCTTCGTAGCGGACATTGGAATCCACCAAGAGCGAAACCGACATCCGTTTGATGGTTCCCTGCGGCTCGCGCACGTGGCGCACGGTATGGCTGGATTGGTAGCTGATGTTCTCGGTTCGCCGCGAGACTGTGCCGCGAGTGGCGGGCGGGGGCCGGGGGGCTGGAGGCGGCAAAGTGGAAGGAGTGCCTGGAACGCCAGCCGGGATGGTTCCGCCGCCGCTCATGTCTTCGGTTTTTTGCGAATTCACCATCACCGATTTGCTCGGATCGTAGGTATCCTCGCTCTGCTCGGCGCTGCTGAAATCGCATTCCACCGACGCCGTGGCGCGAAACTTATCGGGGCCCAGCAAGGGCTCTAGCGTGGCGTTGATTTTCACCAGCAGCTCGTGCTCCAGCTTTTGGCGGTATTCCAGCGAGGCTTCGGACGGTTCCGGATCGTCGGGCGAAGATGACTTACGCGCCTTATTGAGCAGATTCCCGCGCATATCCACCACCGTGACCGCCTCGGGCAGCAGCCCATCCACGGCGCTGGCCGCGAGTTGGCAAATAGCAGCCACATTCTGCGGCGATAATTGCGAGCCTTCGCGCAGCTTTACCAGCACGCTCGCCTTGGCGGGCTGGCGCGAGTCGAGAAACAGCGAGTCCTTGGGAAAAGTAATGTGAACGCGCGCCTGCTCCACTTCGGCCAGCGACATCACGGAGCGCTCCAACTCGCCTTCCAGAGCGCGGTGATAATTCACCTGCTCGGTGAAGTCGCTCATCCCGAAGGTGGTCTTGTCGAACAGCTCATAGCCGATCCGGCCACTTTTGGGAAGCCCGGCCGCCGCCAGTTGCAGCCGCAGCTCCGCCACTCGTCCGGAAGGCACCAGGACTTGGGAGCCGTTTTCCGACAGCCGGAATTCCGATCCGCCTTCCCGTACCTTGGCGAGCACGGCAGCGGCATCTTCGGGCGCCAGCGAACTGTAGAGCGGGCGGAAGTCCCGCTCGCGGTTCCAGCGCGAAAAGAGCGCCAGGCCGCCGATTACCGCCGCAGCCGCCAGCACCAGGGAAAGAATCTGCTTCCAGGCAAGGCTGTCGAGCAATCGTTTGATCTGATCCATCATTTATAACTGCATTGCGAACCGGTATCCTGGACCGCTGTCTACATCTGCATGCGCATCACTTCCTGGTAGGCCGAGACCACTTTGTTTCTGACCTGCAGGAAGAGATCGAACGACATGGAGGCCTGCTCGGTAGCCAATGCCACCTTATGTACCTCTTCGTCCTCGCCGTTCAAAAATTTACCGATGGTGGATTGCGCGGTCTGCTGGAACTGGTCCACGCGGCCGATGGCGTCGGCGAGGACAGAGCTAAATCCGGCGCCGGACTGCGGTACGACTGCCGCCGGCGGGACAACAGGAAGAGGAATGAGGGCCGGAATGGAAGTGATAGGGAGGGACATTTGGAGTTATACGATCACCTCAACAGATCGATGGAATGCTGGACCATATCTTTGATAGCCGACATGGCAGCCACATTGCCCTGGTAACCGCGCTGAGCGCTCAGCAAGTCGACCATGTCCTCGGCGGGGTTCACATTCGGATAGGCGACATAGCCGTCTTTATCGGCGTCGGGATTGGAGGGCTGATAACGCTTCTCGCCCTCGCTTGGATCCTGGATGACTTCCGACACTTCGACGCCGGTCACTCCCTCCGTCAGCTCGGTCTGGAATACCGCCGAAAACGCCGACGTTTGGGGAGCGCTTTGGAATACCACATCCTGCCGGCGGTAGGGGCCTCCTTCGGGCGTGCGGGTGGTCTCTGAATTGGCCAGGTTTTGCACCAGAAGTTCGGCGCGAGTGCGCTGGGCGGCCATTCCCGAGGCGCTGACTGAAAGCGCGGCAAGCAAACTCATCCCGATTGGCCCTCCTTGATGGCCGATTCCACTATCTTCAGCTGCGCCTTCATCAGCGTGGAAGCTACGTTGAACCGCAGGGCGTTCTCCGATAGCAGCCGCGACTCACGGTCCAGGCTGACATTGTTACCGTCACTCTTCACCACCAAGCCAGGGGCATCCACAACGTTGGGAAACTGTCCGGTGGAAAGACTGAGGAACTCGAATTGAAAATCGATGTCCTTGGCCTTATATCCCGGCGTATCGATATTCGCCATATTGGAAGCAACCAACTTCTGCCGAGTACTGAGCAAATCCATGTAGCGCTCCAGTTGGTTGCTGACAGGGTCTAGCACGCGCGGGAGAGTGCAAGCACGGGACCATGCGAGATCATTAGTGTTATCAACCAGTTGCAACCCAAGATCTAGCGGAAACACCGAAGTAAGAGACAAAAAGTTGCCAAGAGCCAAGGAATTGGCGCTCGATCGAGAGAGTACATTTCCCAAACTTCCTGTTTCAAATTAGTACTAGCATGAGTAATGGTTCAGGGGGCCGGTTATGCTTCCTAAGGCCAATCGGATGTTATATCTAAGTGGCTTCACCAGGCTACTTTAAGCGTTACCTGAGATTGAATACGTACCAGTACCCCTGTAGAATCTAGATGCGGATGGTCGATACACTATATATGAGCGATACCTTTACGACCGTGGAAGACAATGGAGTTCGTCACACCCCAGCGGAGCCGAGAAAAGGCATGATTCGAGTACTCATTGCCGATGACCATCCCATTGTCCGCGACGGTCTGAAGAAACTCCTGAGCCTGGAAGAAGACTTCACGGTGGTAGGGGAAGCTTCGGACGGCTGCGAAGTGCTGGACCGGGTGCAGGAACTGGATCCCGATGTGCTGTTGCTGGATCTGCGCATGCCGAATCTGGACGGGCTTTCGGCGCTACAAGCCCTGCAGCAAACCAACAAGCGGACGCGCGTGATTGTGCTGACCGCTTCGGAAGACAAAAACGAATTCGTGCAGGCCATGAAACTGGGATGCTCCGGGATCGTACTGAAGCAAACCGCCCCCGAGTTAATCGTCAAGAGCATCCGCAAAGTTCACGGCGGCGAGATCTGGCTGGACTCGCATACCACCGCGGCAGTGATGCGGCAATTCGCCGCGCCAGGAGAAGTTGGCAGCGGCGGGGGCACCGGCAAGACGCGGGAGCGATCGCCTCTCAGCCAGCGCGAGCGTGAAATCGTCCAATTGGTTGCCCAGGGCTACAAGAACAAGGAAATGGCCGAGAAGATGTTTATCAGCGAGCAGACAGTCAAAAACCACCTACACAACATCTTCGACAAGCTGGGCGTCTCCGATCGCCTGGAACTGGCCCTCTACGCCATCCATAAGGGTCTGCACCTGGCCGCGGAACGCTAGGTCGCCCTCGTTCTCTTCCTGCGCGGGCTGGCGAATTTGTCAGTCCGCTGAATCCCCTAGCCTTCCCTACCGCCTCCGCCTCAGCGTCTTTCTCAGTCCCTTTTGGTACTTTCCACCCATTGAGGCCTATACCCGTATGGGATTAAAGTCCTTGGTACGGAGCAAACCAGAGAATGCGCACTACGCTTGTACTTTCGTTGCTTTGCCTGGCTGGAGCGGCTACGCTCGCGGCGCAGGTGCCAGTGATGCACAAAGTGCTGCCCGACAGCGGCAAGATCGGGTCGGTGCTGAAGATCCAGGGTGACTTTCTCGGCAAGACCAGAGTGGACGAGGTCTATCTGACGGACCACACCTTCGACATGAAGGTCAAGGTTCTGGCACAGACCGAGGATTCAATCGAATTCCGGGTCCCGCCCTTCGTCAAACCGGGACGCTTACAGCTGCTGGTCAGGACCACGGGCAGAGAGCCCCTGTTGCTGGAACAGCCGGTCTACATCACGATCGAAGAGCCAAAAGAAGAACCCAAAGAGACCCTGGCTGCTAATTCGCCGGCGCCCGCGGCGCCCACGCCCAACGGAACGAAATAGCTAGCGCTCGTCCACGTGTAGATTATCGCCGCTATGACTCGATATTTGTCTTGTCATAATCGGTTATATGCGGACGATAAAGCGATGGGTACGGCAAAAACTCGAAAACGCCGGATACATCGTCTTCAATGCGAGTCAGACTGGGGTCTACGCTCAGGACGGACTCTATTCCTTCAACAATTCCCATTTTGTCGACGACCCTAGATTCCAATCGGCCTATCGTCGCGGCGTTCTAGCGGGGCACGGGGTCGATTCACGGATTCAGTGGCGTGTACACGTCGCTCTGTGGGCCGCCGCATGTTGCAAGCGCGTACCCGGCGATTTTGTGGAGTGTGGCGTGAATGCCGGCGTCATTAGCTCGGCCATCATGGAAAAGCTCGAATGGCAGAAGATCGAAAAGGCCTTCGTTCTGGTGGATACGTTCGGGGGGCCGATCCTGTCGCAGTTTTCGGATGAAGAGGTGCGACGGGGGCGCAAGGACGTCGCACTGGACGCTGTCCGCAGAGGAGCGTACGTAACTGACCTGGAGCGCGTGAAAGCAAATTACGCGGAGTGGCCGAATGTCGCAGTGGTACAGGGCGCAGTCCCGGATGTGCTGGAACGGTTGAATCTGGATCGAGTCGCTTTTCTCCATTTGGATATGAACTGTGCCCATCCAGAACGGGCAGCGTTCGAGTATTTCTGGACAAGACTGTCGATCGGCGGAATGGTCTTGCTGGATGACTACGCATCCTACGGGTACGAGGCATCGGCGAGGGCGATCGACGAAGGGGCTCTGCTTCGCGGAACTGAGGTGTTATCGCTGCCTACCGGGCAAGGTCTTATTTTGAAAACATCGGAAACATAATCGCTATTGCTGCTGCTGTTGTTGTTGCAGATGGAGAGCGGCCGACTCCGCTTCAATGGCTTCTTCGCGCAGGGCTTGCGACCAGTCTTCGGCGCCGAGGTCGGGATCAACCGGCGGCGCGTCGGACGGCGCCACATGGACGGCTACCAGCAACTGGCTCTCGGCCGATCCTTTGAACACGCCTTTAGTGGGGGGGACATCGGCATAGTCCCGGCCGACGGAGGTACGAACGTGCCGGTCGCCGACGATTACATTATTGGTAGGATCGAATCCCACCCAGCCTAGAGTCGGAAGCAGCGTCTCCACCCAGGCGTGCGTGGCGCCTTCTTTAGAGCGCTCACCTTCCTTGTGAAACAAATAGCCACTCACGTAACGGCAAGGGATTCCGATGCGGCGCGTCAGGCCGATCATGATATGGGCGAAGTCCTGGCAGACGCCGCGCCGGCTTTCGAGCGCGTGATCGATGGGCGAATCGACCTGGGTACTTTTGGGAACATAGGCGATCTTCGAATACAGCAGCGCATTGAGATTCAACACCAGTTCCAGAGGATCGCGTTGCCGCGCTTTCTCGCGCGAATCGACCTCCAGTTCGCGCGCGAATTTCTCGAGCAGCTCGGTGGATTGGCCGAAATGGCTGGGCATTAACATCTCAATATAGTCGCCGGCGGCGATCATGTCATCCATTTCGTCCCAGGCGCTCTCGCCGAGCGATGCCGGCAACGACGGAGCGGGCTGCACGTCGACTAATGCGTCGGCAACGATGGAAAGCTGCTTATGCCGGCCGGGGACATCGAAATGATGCACCATGTTACCCAGGTAGTCCCGATAGAATTGCACGCGGGCCTTGGGCTGCACCATCAGCTGGAACGAGAGGCAACGCTGGGGACCATCGGAGCGCGGCTGCATGCGCGCCTCCATCAGGCTCTCGCTCACGTGCTCGCTATAGCGGAATTTCGTCAGATGGCGAATGGAATAGTACATAAAAGAAGTCAGAATTCAGTATTCAGAAGCCAAAATTGAGGAGTCGGAATTAACGGAAGTTTCACGCTTCGATCGCCGCCTCGACCGGATAGGTGATATAGACTTCGTAGATTGCGGTATGGATGCGCGCGCATTGCTTTTGGATGTCGGCAAAAAACTCGGCCAGAGTGGCGACGATTTCGTCAAGTGGCGTGAACATGAGTCCGGCGCTTAAACGGCCGGCGATTTTCGCCACGCGCGGGGATCGTTTGCTGGCTGCAGCCTGGTTGATAGCTTCGAGCGAGCGCTGCAAATGGTCGGCGGCGAAGCGGACGGAATGGGGAAATTCGCTATTTAGGAGCAGAAATTCGGCCACGCGCTCGGGACGCAGGTCGGCGGTGTAGACCTTGCAGTAGGCTTCAAAGGCAGTGCAACTTCTGAGCAGCCCGATCCATTCCATGTGCTCGGCCGAATCCAACGGTTGCCACGAACGAAATTCATGGAAATAGGTGTCGAGCAGTCGGGAGATCACCGCTGCGCGCTCGATAAAGCGCCCCACCTGGATGAATTGCCAGCCTTCGCCGTGATTCATGGTGGAGTCGGTGACGCCTTGCACCAGATGCGAACTTTCGAGAATGACAGCCAGGAAATCCAGCGGCTGCGAGGTCCACAGGCCGGCCGATTCCATGCGCTTCACCTCATGAAAAAGGCGATTGAACTGTTCCCACATTTCCGAGCTGATTTGTTCGCGGACCTGCCGGGCATTTTCCCGCGCCATAGCGATGCCATTGGTGATATTGCGCAGCGCGTAGGTTTGGGCCCGGGTGAACGGATCGCTATTTTCGGTTACCGAGCCGGGATGCCCGAGGCTACTCAACACACGCAGCCAGCGGCGATCTGAAGAGCGCGGATCCTGCTCCAGCATCAGGTTCAGCTGCACGCCCAGCACGCGAGCGGTATGCTCGGCACGTTCCAGATAGCGGCTCATCCAATAGAGACTTTCAGCGACTCGAGATAGCATAAGAAAGAAGTCAGAATTCAGAAGTCAGAATTCAGAATACGGTGGGCATTGGGAAAATTCAGAAGCGCTGAGTCCACATTCTGGATCTGACTTCTGTATTCTGTATTCTTTTCACTGCAACACCCAGGTGTCTTTGCTTCCCCCTCCTTGCGATGAATTTACTACTAGCGATCCGCTGCGCAGCGCTACTCGCGTCAATCCTCCGGGCACGATTGTTACCTTGTCGCCGCACAAAATGTAGGGGCGCAGGTCGACGTGGCGCGGCTCGACGCGGCCATCGAAGAAACAGGGCGCACGCGAAAGCATCAGCGTCGGCTGTGCGATGTAGTTGCGGGGATCGGCTTCGATCCGCTCGCGAAATTCGGCGCGTTGTTCAGCGGTGGAATGCGGCCCGATCAGCATACCGTAGCCGCCCGATTCGCCGACCGCTTTGACGACGTATTTTTCCAGATGCGCTAGCACGTGCTGGCGCTCGGCGGGTTCGGTCAGCAAATATGTCTCGACGTTGTCGAGAATGGGGTCTTCACTCAAGAAGTATTTGATCAGTTTGGGAACATAGGCATACAGCGCCTTGTCGTCGGCCACGCCGGTGCCGAGTGCATTTGAAAGCGTGACATTACCAGCGCGATAGGCGTTGAATAATCCGGCAACGCCCAAGGTGGAATCGGACCGGAATGCCAGGGGATCGATAAAGTCGTCATCCACGCGGCGGTAGATCACATCCACGCGGCGCAACCCGCCAGTGGTGCGCATATAAACGACATTATCGTGGACCACCAGGTCGCGCCCTTCCACCAGCTCGATGCCCATCTGGCGAGCCAGATAAGTGTGCTCGAAATACGCCGAGTTGTAGACGCCCGGGGTCAGCAGCACGATGTTCGGTTCACCGCGGCCTTCGGGCGCAAGCGCGCGCAGAGTGGTGAGTAACGCTTCCGGATAATGATCGATGGGACGGATGTCAGTGTGACGAAACAATTCCGGGAAGATCCGTTTCATGACCTGCCGCGATGTGAGCATGTAAGAAACGCCGCTCGGTACGCGCAGGTTGTCTTCCAGGACCACGAACTGGCCGTTGGGAAGACGGATGAGGTCGGTCCCCATGACCGCGACATAAATATTTCTGGATGCGATGACGCCGCGCATCTGACGACGAAAATGTTTGCAGCTATAAACCATTTCGCGCGGGACAATGCCGTCCGCCAGACAACGGCCTTCGTGATATATGTCGCGTAGAAACAAATTCAGCGCGGTGATGCGCTGCGTGAGGCCCCGCTCGATGGTGTTCCACTCGGCGCTTGTAATAATGCGCGGCAAAAGATCGTGCGGGAAGATGCGCTCGGTACCCTCGTCGCGCCCATAGACGGTAAAGGTGATGCCCTGGTGCAGAAACGACACGTCGGCGGCCTGTTTCTTGCGACGCATTTCTTCGGCTGGCAGCCCCAGCAGGAGCTCGTAGAGAGCGCGGTAATGTTTGCGCGGATGGCGTTCGGCGTCGAACATTTCGTCGAAAGCGCTGTCCAGGTGATAACTTGCAAACGGACCGGTGGCAGCGGTGCGCGGCTCGTCGAATCCAGGAGTAGCCATGATTTATCTAGCTGGCTGTCCAGCTTGGTTGCCCAGCTTCGACAGGGAAGGGTGTAATTCAGATTATCACAATTGCGTAAACTTGAAGCTTGTTTTCCCTCCTTCTTCACCCCTCGACTGGACGCGAAGATATTCTCATTGCGGAACTTCTGGAATGCGGCACGGCGGGCGTTACAGAGGACGATGCCGGCGTCCGAGCCTTCTTCGAACGCGATGACGATGCCGTTGCATTCTTGCAACGTTTCGCCGAATTTTCCCCTGAGTTTCGTGAAGAACCCGCCACCGATTGGGTGCGCGTTACACATGAAGCATGGCCTCCGCTGTGTGTCGGCGAGCAGTTCTTTCTGGTGGCTCCGTGGGACCAGGCAACGCCGACTCCAACGGGCCGCCTGCGCCTGGAAATCTATCCCGGTATGGCTTGCGGAACTGGCCGGCATCCCGCAACGCAGCTATGCTTGCAGGCCATTGAACGGTACGTACAGCCGGGGGCACGAGTGCTGGATGTGGGTTCGGGATCGGGCATATTGTCGGATGCCGCGAAGCTGATGGGAGCGCAGTGCGTGATCGGGTGCGATGTCGATCCCGATGCCGTTGGAATTGCGCGCGAGCGTGTAAACGTCCCGATGTTCGTCGGTTCCGCGGATGCGGTTCAATCGCGATGGGCCGACGTGATTGTGGCGAATATCGACGCCGACACGCTGAAGCGCATCGCGCCAGAACTCGCGCGCGTGCGACGGGCCGCGTCTACGATGATTCTCTCCGGCTTCCCCGAGTGGGATCTTCCCGCAGGTTTCTCTCCAAAGGCGATTCTGCAACTGGACGAATGGCGCTGCTTCGTCTGTTGACAAAGTGATAGTCTCGAATTTTGCAAAGGAGAGGCGTCGATGAGCGTACAAGAAGTGGAATCTTTGGTAGAGATGTTGCGAAGCGGAGGCCCGGATCTGGCGGCGCCGCCGCCGCAAGCGCGCGAGAATTTCGAGGCGATGCTGAGTGCAATTCCCGTTGCCGAAGACGTGACATTCCAGACGGCCACGCTGGGCGGAATTCCGGCCCGATGGTCCTCCACTCCGGGAGCGTCACAGGAGCGCGTGCTGCTTTATCTTCACGGCGGCGGCTACCTGTTGGGCAGCTCTCAGGGCTACCGGCCGTTGTTTAGCGAAATGGCTCGCGCGGCGGGTGCGCGTGGAGTGGCGATCGATTATCGTCTAGCGCCGGAGAATCCGTTTCCAGCGGCGGTGGACGATGCGGTGGCGGCCTACCGGGCGGTGCTGGGACAAGGAATCGCGCCTGGGTCCATTGCGATGGCTGGCGATTCGGCGGGCGGAGGGTTGACTGTCGCAACACTAGTGGCCGCACGCGATGCCGGCTTGCCAATGCCCGCGGCGGCGGTTGCGATTTCTCCCTGGGCGGATATGGAGTGCACTGGCGCGTCGCAAGTAAGTAAAGCTGCCGAAGATCCGTCGTTGAATCGCGAAGGATTAATTGGCATGGCTTCGGCCTATTTAAATGGCAAGGCGGCTCGCACTCCGCTGGCGTCTCCGATTTACGCCAATCTAGCCGGGCTTCCGCCGCTGCTGATCCAAGTGGGGTCCATAGAGGTTCTGTTGGACGATGCCACGCGCCTGGCGGCCCATGCGGGCGAAGCAAACGTCGAAGTGCAGTTGGAAATTTGGCCGCGCATGCCGCATGTGTGGCATGGCTTTGCGTTCCGGTTGAGCGAGGGGCGCGACGCGATCGCCGCAGCGGGTGCATTTGTGGCCGCGCGATTTGAGAGATCGCAGAAACGTCGGGAAACGGTGGCGTGAGCCCGGACTACAACGTCGCGATTCTAGGCGCGGGCCTAGGTGGATTGGGCTTGGCGCACCTTCTGCTTCAACAGGGCGAGCAGTCATTCGTCATTCTGGAAAAGTCGGACCGGGTGGGCGGCACGTGGCGCGACAACAGCTATCCCGGCTGCAGTTGCGATGTGGCTGCGCGTTTTTATTGGTACTCGTTTGACAAGCAGCCGGATTGGACGCGCGCGTTCGCTTTTCAGCCGGAAATTCTGGGGCACATCGAAGAGATGGTGGAGCGGCGCGGGATGGCCCCGCATATTCGTTTCGGCGCGCAGGTGGTGGAAGCTGCTTGGGATGAAGCGGGTCAGGTTTGGCACGTTCGAATGGCGTCGGGAGAACAGATCGCCGCCTGGCATTTCGTGTGCGCCTGCGGCCAACTCAGCCAGCCTACTTTTCGAGGGATTGAAGGCCGGGAACATTTTGGCGGCATTTCGTTTCATTCCGCGCGCTGGCGGCATGACGTGGATCTCACCGGCCAGCGCGTGGCGGTGGTCGGCAGCGGAGCCAGCGCGGCGCAACTGACGCCCGAGGTGGCGAAGATCGCAAAACATCTGACGGTGTTTCAACGCACCCCGCCGTATGTGATTCCTCGCGAGGATCACCCGTTTACCGAAGAAGAGCGCCGGCTTTATCAGACCGACTCAGCCTATCTGCAAGCGAGCCGCGACGCTATTTATCACGACCTGGAGAATCGCTTCGAGACATTGAAGCCCGGATCGGAAGTTGCGCGGGGGGCCGAAAAGCTGTGCTCCGATTTTCTGGAAGCGCAGGTGCACGATCCGGAGCTGCGGGACAAGCTACGGCCGCGATATACGATCGGCTGCAAACGGCCCATCATCAGCGACGATTATCTGGCGACGTTCAACCGCCCGAACGTGAGTCTGGTCACCGAGCGTCTGGAGCGGATCGAAAAGGACGGCGTGAGGACCGCCGACGGCGCGCTCTATGAAGTGGACGCCATTGTTTATGCCACTGGATTTGAATCGCTGAAGTTTTTGGATGGCTTGCGCATCACCGGGCGTGGCGGTCGATCGCTGCATCAGGATGCCTGGCGCGAGGCTCCCGAGGCTTACCTGGGAATGGTGGTGGCGGGATTTCCGAATTTCTTCATCCTCTATGGACCGAATACGAACCTGAATCACAATTCGATCATCGCAATGTTTGAGGCGCAGTATGGATATATTTTGCAGGCACTGCGGCTGGCTGAAGAGAACGGCGCGGCTATCGACCTGCGTCCAGAAGTGATGGCGGCCTTCAATGAGCAGCTCCAGCGGGGACTGCAGGAGAGCGCCTTTGTGACCGGATGCAACAGTTGGTATCGCACCAAGGAAGGGCGAGTGGTCACCAACTGGTGGGGCAACGTGGAAGCGTATAAAGCTAGAACTGCTCGGTTGAATCCGATGGAATACGAAGTGCTGACAGCAGATCAGCTGGCTCGTTTTTCGTGCAGCAGCATATCGACGGCGTGCTCCATGGATCCCGCCAAGGTGATCTCGCCGGAATTGACGAAGAAAATCTGATCCACGTTGTCGATAGTGTTCAAGCGATGCGCGATGATAACTCTCGTCGTGGAAGGCGGCAGCTTGAGCAGGATTTCCTGGAGCAGCTCTTCGGTAACCGTATCGATGTTGGCTGTGGCTTCGTCCAGGATCAGTAATTCCGGCCTTCGGAGCGCCGCCCTCATAAACGCGATGAGCTGCTTCTGTCCCAGGCTGATGCTGTTTCCGCTGGTGGTGACGACAGTGTCGAGACCTTCGGAGAAGCGGGAAATCAGGGTGGACAGATTCGCTTCTTCAAGAACAGAGGCAAGCTGTTGGCTGGAGTAATCCTTGAATGGCGGGTTGCCATAAACAATGTTGTCGCGCACAGTGCCGCTGAACAGAAACGGATCTTGCAGAATGAAACCGATCTTCTGCGCGCGTTCTTCCGGAGTGTAGGACCGGATGTCGCGGCCGTGCAGCAGCACCGAGCCTTGGGTAGGATCGTAGAGACGCGCCATTAAACTGGCCGTGGTGGTCTTGCCGCCGCCGGTAGGGCCCACCAGCGCGTAGGCCTTCCCCTTCTCCATCTCGAAGCTGACGTCGCGCAGCACTTCTTTTCCGTCGGGATATTGGAACCACACCTGTCGAAATGAGAGCACTGAATCGGAAACGGCTGCGCGCGCTTCGACCACCGGCAGGTTCGATTCCAGCGCCAGCACTTCCGAGATACGATCCACCCCCGCCATCGCAAGCTGGAACGACGACCATACCGTGGCCAACTGGCGCATGGGACCATACAGATTGTTCACGTAGAACAGAAATCCGATGAGCAGGCCGAGAGTGACTTGGCCCGCTTCGATCAGATAGATTCCATAGGCCACCACGGCGAGCTGCGCCATGTGGGAAGCCAAGCCGTACAAAGGCATGAAGATATTGTTGGCGTAGCCCGCCGATACCGAAGCGGCGAAGTTTTTCTCATTGGCCGAATTGAACTTCCATTTAAAGTAATCGACGCGATTAAAAGCAACGATTACCTTGAAGTTGTTCAAGCTTTCCTGGACTTCGGAGCTCATTCCGCCGAGGGACTGCAAGCTGCGCAGATTCTTGCGCTTGATCCAGGCGGAGGTTCCGCGCGTAAAGACCAGCACCCCCAAGGCGGGCAGCAAGGCGGCGAAGCCGAGTTTGATATTCAGACTGACCAGGAAGATGGCTGCGCCCGTGATCAGGAACGTGCTGCCGACAAACTGCATCAGGGCCTGCGAGACAAACTGATTCAGCTTGTCGGTATCGTTATTCAAGCGCGAAATCAAATCGCCAGCCTTGTTCTCGTTGAAGAAAGCGACGGGCAGATCCTGCAGTTTCAGGAAGAGCGCATTGCGCAAATGAAACAGGACTCTTCTGCCCACGCCACCCATGGTATTGACCTGTATATAGCTGGCAACCGCGCCTGTGAAGTAAATCGCGAAGACGATCAGCGACGAGATCACCAGGCCGTGCATGTTCTTCAGCCGGATGTCGGTGTCGATGATCCGGACAATCAACACGGGCGCTATGAGCGTGGCCAGTGAACTAAGCACAATCGCGGAGAGCGCCGCGATGCAGTGCCGCTTCTCGGTGGCGAAGAACGGAAGAAATTTCTTGCTCGATTCCCGCAGCGAACGCTTGGGGCGGGGACCGGAGGCCGTTTCAAGCTTGTACTTCATAGTGGCTGGTGCTGCGCTGGGAATCGTAGAGCTGGACATATTCGGGCGATGTCTCCATGAGTTGCGGGTGGGTTCCGCTGGCCAGAACCTCACCCTCCATCAGAAGGATGATTTGGTCGTAGTCGACCACGGAAGCGATCTTCTGGGTGACCGATATCAGCGTAATTCCTGGATAATTCTGGTGCACATTGTTTAGAATGGCCCGCTCTGTGGTGGAATCGACTCGCGCGGTGAAATCGTCCAGCAGCAGGACGCGCGGATTGAGCGCCAGTGCTCGCGCCAGCATGACGCGCTGCTTTTGTCCGCCGGAAAGGCTGGTTCCCCGCTCCGAGACAACGGTCTCGAGTCCTTCCGGTAGCGCCGCGATAAAGTCGTTGAGCTCCGCGGTTTCAATGGCCTTCTCGATATCCGGCTTTTCGGCGCTGGTGCTAAAGGCGATGTTTTCAAAAACCGTCAGGTT
>Ga0210383_10001946_pt1 | contig 18778 bp, 17 predicted proteins | sample IncBWC14OmetaG_FD_160072 | JGI IMG/M metagenome (GOLD analysis project Ga0210383, IMG submission 160072) | Forest soil microbial communities from Barre Woods Harvard Forest LTER site, Petersham, Massachusetts, United States - Inc-BW-C-14-O ...
TCAAGGTCATCGATGTCCAGCCCAGCACGGTGGACTACACGTCAGCGATCGCCGCGGCGAGCCAGACGAACCCTGACGTCATCATCGCGGTCGTCAACCCTCAGTCCTGCGTCTCGGTCTTCCAGGCGCACCAGACCCTGTCCGTACACGCGAAGATCCTGATCCCTGGCGCCTGCCTCAGCGAACAGATTCTCGCGGCGGCCGGCTCCGCCGCCAACGGGGCGTACGGCGACTTGGGTTTCGACCCGTACGACGGCTCAAACGCAGACTCAAAGACATTCCTGCACATCGTGAAGACGTACGCCCCGTCGGGCATGCCGCTCGACGACTTCGCCGGAGCTGGCGTCAACACGGTCATGAATGTCGCGGCGATGATCACGGCAATTGGCGCGGACAACCTGACCACGACGAAGATTCTGGCGTACTTCCGTGACGGGAAGACCCACCCGAACTTCCTCGCGAAGCCGTACCTCTGCAATGGCAAGATCCCTACTGTGCCGTCGCTGTGTAACGCGGCCGACATGTTCTACCAGGTCGTCAACGGCAAGGCGCAGGTGACGAGCACCACGTGGTACGACGGAAGCCCGTACCTCGGTGGCTGAGCATCTACACACTCGCATGGCGTCACCCCGCCCGCTCAGGATCTTAAGGAATATGTAGTAAGAAATGAACGCCTATCTGCTGTTCTGCATTCTTGGTCTTGGCGCGGGCGCGGTATACGCGATGCTGGGGCTCGGCCTACTACTGGAGCATCGATGTAGCGGAGTCGTCAACTTTGCGCACGGCGCCACCGCGATGTTTACCGCCTACGTGTATGTCGTCCTCCGGTCCTCGGGGACACTGGTGTTCCCTGTCGTGCTTATCCCGCACAGCGTGAAACTCAGCTCCGCTCCATTCGGGTTCGCGGCGGCGTTCAGCATCTCCTTGCTGTACGCCGCCGTGCTCGGGGCGTTGATCTATGGCCTCGTCTTCCGACCACTTCGTGGTGCGTCCCCGGTCGCAAAAGTCGTCTCGTCGGTCGGCTTGCTTCTGATACTGCAGACCATCGCGGTCATCAACTTTGGTCCCGACACCAGGTCGAGCCCCGCCATCGTTCCGAACGACCCGCTGACGATTGGCGGGGTCACGTTCCCCCGCGACCGCCTCATCCTCGCCGCGATAGCCATCGCGGCCGCAGTCGCGCTCGGCGCGACTTACAAATTCACCTCGTTCGGCGTGAAGACCCGGGCAGTGGCAGAGAACGAGCAGAGTGCTGCACTGTTTGGCATCGCGCCCGATCGAATAGCGTTCACGAATTGGATCATCGCAACGATGCTCGCCGGCCTCGCCGGAATTCTCATCTCACCGCTGGCCAATCTCGATCCGACCTCGTACACGCTGTTCGTCATTCCCGCGCTCACTGCGGCGGTACTTGCCAAGTTCACGTCGTTCCCGCAAGCCGCCCTGTACGGCTTGCTGCTCGGCGTCATGCAGTCGGTTTTGCTCGAGCTGCAGACCGACTACAACTGGTTCCCGAAGCAGGGAGTCAGCGACGCTGCTCCGTTCGCGCTTCTCGTGGTCGTCCTTGTGATTCGAGGGAAGCGATTGCCCAGCCGCGGAGCCTGGATCGAGCGCGCCCTCCCGCCTCCCTCCAGCGGAGTCATTCGGTGGGCCGTTGCCGGGTCGGCGATCGCCGCCACCTGCGTCGCGATGGCTGTGCTGACGGGCCAGTACCGCGCAGGCCTGATCAGCAGTCTCGTGATCGGTTGCCTATGCCTGTCAATCGTCGTCGTCACCGGCTTTGCTGGGCAGACGTCGCTCGCTCAGGTAGCTTTCGCGGGCATCGGCGGCTTCACTGTTGCCCACATCCACCATGTCCCGTTCCCGATTCCGCTATTGCTCGGCGGCCTCATCGCGGTGCCGTTCGGGCTCCTCGTTGGAATTCTCGCGCTGCGTGTTCGGGGAATCAGCCTGGCTGTCGTGACACTGAGCGCCGCCGCAACAATAGGCGGGCTCGTGTTCGAAAACCCGACACTGTCGGGCGGATTCAACGGACTCAGCACGTCCGGACCCGCGATCGGGGGGCTCGACCTCAGCATTGATGGTCCGCCCGGAAGCAAGTACCCGTCGGTGTGGTTCGGCCTCGTGTGTGTACTTGTCGCGAGCCTGCTCGGCTTCGGCGTCGCGGCAATCAGGCGGAGTCGCGTCGGGCGCGAGATGATCGCCGTCCGCGGAAGCGAGCGCGCGGCCGCAGCTAGTGGTGTCGCCGTGGATCGCACAAAGCTCGCCGCTTTCGTGCTCTCTTCTTTCATCGCCGGCATCGGAGGGGCGCTGCTCGCCTACGAGCAGATCCAGATCAGCGCCGACTCATACAGCATTTTTGCCACTCTCGGTTACCTGGCGATCGTGTACATCGCGGGGGTCTCCCGAATCTCCGGCGCATACCTAGCGGGGCTCCTATTTGCATCATCAGGGCTCGCGATTGTCCTCGTGGACAAGTTCGTGACCTTCGGGGTGTACCAGCCAATCGTCGCGGGCGTCGGCGTAATTGTCACTGCCGCCCTGAATCCGGCTGGGATTGCAGGGCATTCGATTCCGACGCGGAAGAAGCCGTCACTGCGAGACCCAGGACCGAGGGGAATTCCCTCCCCAGTCACGGCGGCGAGGGGCACCTCATGAAGAACGTCCTTGAAGCACACAACGTGACGATGCGATTCGGCGGCGTCACTGCGCTGACCGACTGCACCGTATCCGTGCGCGAAGGCCTCACTGGGCTGATTGGCCCAAACGGCGCCGGGAAATCCTCGCTGGTTGACGTCCTTACCGGGTACCACCGGCCGACGGAAGGACGCGTAACCCTCAACGGAGCTGACATTGGCGGCCTCTCGCCCCACGAGCGGGCACGGCAAGGTGTAGTTCGTACCTTTCAGGAAGCGCACGTCTTCGACGGCCTCAGTGTTTCGGAGAACGTGATGGTCGCCGTCGAACAATCGGCGCGAGTACCGCGTCGAGCTCGCCAGGGAGCCGTCGCCGAAGCCCTAAGTGAAGTCGGTCTGCTCGGCAAGGCATCGGCGATGGTTGACAGCCTCACGCATGGGCAGCGGAAGCTTCTGGCCCTTGCTCGAGCTCTGGTCTGCCGACCCGCTGTGCTCCTTCTCGATGAGCCGGGTGCCGGCCTCGACTCGGACGAGACCGCTGTGCTGGGCCAGAGGCTCCAAACACTGTCCGAATCCGGTGTCGCGATCCTGCTCATCGACCATGACCTCGATTTGATCCGCGCAACATGCACCGACGTTACCGTGCTCGACTTCGGAGCGGTGATCTACCACGGCGACACGACCCTGGCGTTGTCGGACCCCCGAGTCAGCGAGGCGTACCTGGGACGCGAAGCGAACAACACCGCGGAGGGAGACCATCCGTGACGGATCTGCTGGCGTGCCATGACTTGCATGTCACCTACGGTGGCGTCACTGCCGTGCGCGACGCTTCCCTGCGGGTTGAGCATGGACAGGTCGTCACGCTCCTCGGCAGGAACGGTGCCGGAAAGAGTTCGACGCTCAGAGCGCTGGCTGGGGTGACGCCGTACGCGAGCGGACAGGTATTCGCATTCGGAGCGGCGCTGCCCGCCCGGGAACCTGCACATCGTCTCGCCCGACGGGGGGTGCGACTCATACCTGAAGAGCGTGGGCTCTTCGCATCCCTCACGACGGCGGAAAACCTGCGGATCTGTCGTGGCCGTCCGGGCGCCGTTGCGGAGGTTCTGGATCTGCTTCCTGAGCTCCGCCCGCTGCTGAAGCGACAAGTCGGGCTCATGTCCGGTGGGGAGCAGCAGATGCTCGCGGTCGGCGCGGCGCTCGCGTCGCGGCCGAGAGTGCTCCTCATTGACGAGCTAAGCCTCGGCCTGGCACCGCTCATCATCAACAAGCTACTGCCGGTGCTGCGTCGAGCAGCAACCGATAGCGGAGTAGGCGTGCTGCTGGTGGAGCAGCACGTCGAACTAGCGCTTGGGATCAGCGACCACACGTACGTCATGAATAAGGGCGAGATCGTCGACGAAGGCTCCAGCGAACAGTTCCTGCAGCAGCCGGAGCGTTTGCGTGCCAGCTACCTACCTACTTCTTCGAACCTAAATTGTTCTGTAGATCACAACAGTCGTATCGATTACCAGGAGAAGTAATGGCGGTGTCCAGAGGCGCTCGAGCCGATTCCTCTGGAATCGGTCAGGCGTCACTGTCGTGGGGCGCTGCTGCGGCCTGCTGCCGCGCGGCGCGCGCCGCGACTGTCACGGCTGCGGCAGCGGCAATGGCGCTGGCTGCCGAGACGGTCGCGGCCGGCGAAATCGCCAGGGTCACGGCGCCGAGGATGGATCCGAGGGTGGCGCCGAGGTAGATCGCTGAGCTGTTCAGCCCGAGCAGCACGGTGGCCTGCCGCGGAGCGGCCGACAGCAGCCGATGCTGCTGGGCGGGAATGAAGGCCCAGCCGGCCATTCCCCAGGCGGCGATAAAGACCAAGCTGACGGGTCCGGCGCGGTAGCCGGTGGCGGCGGCAAGGCCGACGAGGCTGACGGTGAGGGCGAGCAGCGCCGCCGCTGCTACGGGCAGGGAGCCGCGCCGGTCGGTACAGCGACCGCCGAGGGCACTGCCGAGCGCAGATGCCGCGCCGAATCCTGCCAGTACGACGCTGATGGAGGTACCGCTGAGACCGGCCGCCGCGTGCACGACGGGTGCGATGTAGGTCAGCACGGCGAACCCCGCCGTAGTCGCGGCAGTCGTCTGGGCCAGAACCGGCCAGACGCTCCGGCTACCTGCTAGGCGGACCCGGGCCGCGAGCGGGCTCGCCGACGCGGATGGACCTACCGGGTGCAGGGCCGCCCGGGTCCCGATTGCGGCGGCGCCGCCCAGGACCGCCACCGCCACGAAACTGGCGCGCCAGCCCAGTAGGCTGCCCGCCAGCGACCCCAGCGGCACGCCGACTACCTGCGCGGTAGTGAGACCGATCGCGATGGCGGCGAGCGCCCGGCCGCGCTGGCCAGCCGGGGCGAGTTCAGCGGCCAGGGCCGACGCGGTCGGGGTGAACAGCGCAGCCGCGAGTGCGGCGACCACCCTGGCCACCATCAGCAGAGCGAACGACGGAGCCATGGCGGCCAGAGCGTTCGCGACGGTGAACCCGGCCAGTGCCGCGACGAGCAGACCCCTGCGCGGGAGGCGGCTGAACGTAACGGACAGAACAGGCGCCGCGACCGCGTAGGTCAGGGCGAACCCGGTCATCAGCGCGCCTGCCCAGTTGACGGAAACACCGACGCCGTGCGCGACGGCGGGAAGGATGCCCGCGATCACGAAGGCGTCGGTGCCTACGGCGAAAGCACCGGCCGCCAGGACCAGCAGCGCACGCCGTGCACGGACGGGCGTGTCCTGCATCACCGGAGCGCCTTCTCCGGTATCCGGCCGCACCATTGGCCGTGACTGCATCTTCTGCATGACTGCTATCTTAGCATTTACTGCTACGACTGCAATACTACGTGTGTGGTAATATCGATGCATGATCGAGACGATGACGCGCCAGGAGCGGAGAAAGCAACGAACCCGCGCCCTGATCCGGGAGACGGCATGGGAGCTGTTCGCAACCCATGGCTACGATGCGACGACTATCAAGGCCATCGCCGACGCCGCCGACGTCGCACCGCGCACCGTGACGACGCACTTCCCCGCCAAGGACGACCTGCTGTTCGCCGACGACGACTACTTCGGCGCCGACCGGCTGGAACGCCGGCTCTCCGCCCGCCCGGCCGGGCAGCCGGCGCTGGAGACGCTGCGCCAGTGGATGATCGAGACCATCGACGAGATCAGCTCCAGCAGAGCCGACCTCGCTAGCGTCTACTGGCGCGCCCGGGCGCTGCGAGCCAGGCTGATCGCGGAGAACGACCGGCTCCGCGGCCTGGCGCGCGCCTCCTATGCGACCGCAGAACGCATCCTGGCCGCGGCCATCGCCGACGACCTCCACGTCCAGCCCGATGCCCTCGCGCCGCGCCTGACCGCCATCACCGCAGTGACCGGACTGCGAGAACTGTATGACAGCCGCGAAGCCCGCTCGCTCGGGCCGGAGCCGACCGGAGCCGACCTTATTCAGCTGGTGAATCAGGTCGTCGACTATGCCGTCGCCGGACTGGCAACTGTAACCGCAGCGCTGCCGCCCACGGCGGCCTTCACCTCGGAGGGCCGCGCATTGCGCATCGACGGTTGACGTCAGCGCTTCATCTCACCGCCTCGCAGCGGCCGCGCGGTCGGTAGCATGCCCGGGCCCGTGTTGCCCAGGACGTCGTCCAGTCCTGTGGGTGAAAGGGCCGGAGAGCGCTTCCAGCTCGCACCCGGATCCGATTCGGCGCGAGCTGACTAGGGCGACGTTCAGCAAGGTTAGTAAGAAAGGGCAACCGAATCGGTGGCGCGTCCATCCATCATCTGATCCGCGCGCCGTCGCCAGGTCTTGGTCGCTACCTGCTTATGGGACCAGTCTCGTCGTATAAGCGGACCTGGATACAGAGGTGCGGCTGGCTGGCGTCGCCAGGCACATCCGCGCAGTTCAGAGGCGTCCTCAGCGTCGAAGGGACTCGGCCCTGGTCAGGCCAGGTGCCGGGCTGCAAGCCCTCAAAGAGTCATTGCTGGGCCGCCTTGTCCCGTGTAGCGTTCATGCCAGAGTCAATAACGAAATGCAACTCGGAGGTGTGGCAGCGTGGCTACTCGAGATACCCCTGCCGGGGTCCCCCTTACGTCTGTCCAGCCGGATGACTATCCGCGGTTGAGCCGTGAGGGGCTGGGGGCGCTGAAGTTCAACTGGCGCAAGGCCAACGTCAAGGACGACTGGACCAAGGGCGGGTCGCTGTCGCACGCCTGGGACCGGGTCACCGGCTGGCCGTACTGGAAGAAGCCCTCCTACGACCTGGATTACGGCATGCGGGTCCTGGCCAAGATCGCCCAGGAGGTTCCCGCCTGGCGTGAGGTAGTCGGAGAGTCGGCCGTCCTGCTGACCTCGCGGATGCCCCAGTACGCGGCGTGGTTCGACTGGGTAGAAGAGGTCGGCCATGACCCGAACCAGCGGCACTACTCCTACCTGCAGTACCGCAGCCTGATCCCGCCGGGGTTCGCCGGCGTGTACAACTCGCCGGGCTACATCGGCAACGGGCTGAACACTCACCTCGACGAGATCGAGGCGTCCCTCATGCTGGCCACCCGGCGCACGCCGCGCGCGGAGCACCCCTACTACCCACAGCATTCGCCGGCGGTCGGGCGCCGGTTCGACCCCGACCCGATCTACGCCAACGGGTCCTCCAACATGATGTACAAGGGGTACTTCGCCCACCAGCTGATGCTGGGCTACGTGATGACCGGGAACGACAGGTTCCTCGAGCCCCAGCACCTGGTCTACGACGATGAGATCCAGTACGACTACAGCGTGACCGAAATCGTGCGGATCATGTGCGAGCAGCACCTGGGCGACGTCGATGAGAACGGCTCGCCGCTGCTGCCGGGCATCGACTGCGAGGTCGGGAAGATGTTTCCGGTGTGCGTGACCGTCGGCGGCCTGGCCGCGCACCTGCACGACGAGGTCTTCGGTACCAGGTACCGGCAGGGCTATGACCGGTGGCTGGGGTGGGCCAAGGACAACATCGCCGGCGGGAACACCGAGCCCGACGGAGGCTTCGCCTGGTGCGCCCCGTACTACGACCGGGACATTCCATATTGCATGAGCGAGCCGCACCAGCAGCTGGGGCCGTTCTTCATCGGCCCGGCGATGCAGCTACTACCCGTCGAGCCGGCCTTCGCGACCCGGATCTACGAGGGGATGATTAAGAACTTCGGGCGCATGGACGACGACGGCCTGCACATCATCTGGCCGCCCGCAGTGGTCGGCACGGACGACCGCATCGACCCCGCCTCTACCTCGGGCGCGCTGACCTATGCGCGCGAGATCGGGGACGTCGAGCGCGCCGAGGCGCTCGAGCAGTGGATGAATACGCGAGGTGGCGCGACGTATGACAACGGTGAGTTCTACTTCACCTACGGCCTGCAGGAGGAATGGCCGCGCGGGATCCCGAACGCCTGGGCGACGCTCGGCTACATCGGGGGCGCGGGCAGCCTGCGCCGGATGTACAACGAGCTGAATCTGGAGAAGTTCGGCCAGCCCACGCTGGAGGGTGTCGACTACCCGGGTGTCAACGTCAGCCAGGCCAGCTACGACGCCGCCAAGGACGCGCTGGTCGTCAGCATCTCGCCGGGCACCGCCCGGGTCGGGTCGGTCACGACGTTCCGGGTCACTCATTATCCTTACGGCCACCGCGGCCACCAGGTCCTCGTGGACGGCAAGGAGCACGACGACTGGAGCGACGCCGGGCCCGGGGAAATCGTGGTCCGGACCACCGTCGCCGATCACACCCTCGTCATTCGCTGACATCTGCCGCCGCGGCGGTAGCGCACCGCCGACAGGCGTCAAGGAGACCATTTCATGGCACTGGAACGCCGGGCCTACCCGTTCACCGCGATCATCGGCCAGGAAGCGATGAAGCTCGCGCTGATCCTCAACGCGATCAATCCCGGGATCGGCGGAGTCCTGATCCGCGGCGAGCGCGGCACCGCCAAGTCGACCGCGGTCCGTGCTCTCGCCGCGCTGCTGGCCGAACAGGTCGTCGTGGAGGGCTGCGAGTACGGATGTGACCCGGACCAGCCCGACGGGTCCTGCGATCAATGCCGGGCCCGGCTTGAGGCAGCGGGCGGCCCGTTGCCTCAAGCCACCCGCCGGATGCGGGTGGTCGAGCTGCCGGTGAACGCGTCCGAGGACCGGGTAGTGGGGACCATCGATCTGGAGGCCGCGCTCGCCACCGGGGCCAAGCGGTTCGAAGGGGGGGTGCTTGGCCATGCTCATCGCAACGTGCTCTATGTCGACGAGGTCAACTTGCTCGACGACCACATCGTCGATGTTCTGCTTGATGCGGCGGCGATGGGCGTCAACGTCGTCGAGCGGGAGGGTTTCTCGATAGCCCATCCGGCGCGGTTCATCCTGGTCGGGACGATGAACCCGGACGAGGGCGACCTGCGCCCGCAGCTGCTCGACCGGTTCGGGCTGTGCGTGGACGTCGCCGGGGTGAGCGACGTCGACCAGAGGGTGGACATCGCTGACCTGCGCACCCGCTGGGACCGGGATCCGGCCACTGTAAGCCTCGAGTTCGAGCCGCGGGAGGAGGCGCTGCGGACCCGGATCCGGGACGCGATGAAGCGCTGCCCGGAAATCGAGGTGTCCCGGGCGATCCGCCGGGTGATCGCCAACCTGAGCATCCTGCTCGAGGTCGACGGGCACCGGGCGGACCTGGTGCTGGCCAGGGCGGCCCAGGCGCTGGCCGCCTACCAGGCCGCTGACGAGGTCGACGCACAGCATGTGGGGGCGGTGGCCGCAATGGTGTACGAGCATCGCCGCCCGGAGCATCTGGCCGGCCAGAGCATGAGTGAACTGATGAACCGAGTGGTAGGGGCCGAGGCTCGTCGCACTCACGGAGCGCCGGTGCAGCAGCTGCCCGCCCTGCGCCCGATCAACATCTAGGCCGGCGTGGCGTGACACATAGCCGGAGGACGTTTCCGTTCAGCGCGATTGTCGGACAGGACGAGCTCAAGCTCGCTCTGTGCGTCAACGCGGTGGACCCGCTGCTGGGCGGTGCGCTGATCCGCGGTGAGCGCGGCAGCGGGAAGACGACTGTCGTCCGCGCGCTCGGCGGCATCCTGCCGGTGCAGCGAGTAGTAGCCGGCTGCCCGTACCGCTGTGATCCCGACGACCGCGGAGCGATGTGCGCGGCCTGTGTGGTGCTGGACCCGGACGTGATCCCGGTCGCCACCGAACGGATGCGGGTGGTCGAGCTGCCGGTCAGCGCGTCGCTGGAACGCGTCGTGGGCGGTATCGACATCGAGGCCGCGCTACGCCACGGGGTCACCCGGTTCAGCCCCGGCATCCTGGCCGCCGCGAACCGCAACGTGCTCTACCTCGACGAAGTCAACCTGATCAGCGGCAGCGTGGTGGACGCGCTGCTTGACGTCGCGGCGTCAGGAATCAATACCGTGGAGCGCGAGGGCGTCTCGGTTACCCACCCGGCGCGGTTCGTGCTGGTCGGTACGATGAACCCGCAGGAGGGCGAGCTGCGCCCGCAGTTGCTCGACCGCTTCGGCCTGTGTGTCGACGTGACCGGGTTCGCAGACGTGGAGCGGCGCGCCGAGGTCGCCGATCGTGAGGCGGCGTTCCAGCGCCGGGACCCTGCCTTCGTCGCCAAGTACGAGCAGGAGGACCGCGGTCTGGCGGCCTGGGTCGAGGCGGCCCGCGCCGGGCTGGGCGGCGTCGGCACCGCACCGGCCCTGGCCCGGATGATCTGCCAGACCTGCGCTGACGCCGGCGTGGCCGGACATCGCGCTGACGTGGCGATGCACCACGCGGCGACAGCGCTGGCCGCGCTGCGTTCACGACGTCGCGTGACACCCGCGGACGTGAACGATGCCGCCGCGCTCGCCCTGGCCCACCGAGCCAGGTGGCCGATCGAACGCCCGGTCCCGCTCCCGCCGCAAGACGGCCAGGACGATCCGGCGGACCCGCCGGGAACCCGCCCCGATTCAGGGAACATCGAGATGCACCAGCCGCGCGCGCCTCACCTGGGCCCGCCCGATGCTGCCGCGGAGCGGTCCGGGGATGACACCGCGCCGCCGTCCGAGGGCGGGGATGCCGAGGACAGCGGAGGCCAGGGGGATGCCGACCCCGACGAGGGCGGCTACCTCGTCACCGCGCCGCGCCAGGGAAAGGTGGACGTGCCGCTGGTCGAGCTGCGGCGTACCCGACGCGCGCGGGCGGCCAGCGGGAAACGCATGCTGAGCGAGGCGACCGATCACCGGGGCCGCTATGTCAGGTCGCGAACACAGGATCCCGTCACCGACGTCGCGCTCGACGCGACGCTGCGGGCCGCCGCGCCGCACCAGATCGGGCGCGGCCGACAGCCGGGTGAGCCGCTGCGCCTGCACCGCGAGGATCTGCGGCAGAAGGTGCGCGAGCATAAGGTCGGCAGCCTGGTCGTCTTCCTGGTTGACGGGTCCGCCTCGATGGGCGCCCAGGAGCGCATGGCCATGGCCAAGGCCGTAATCCTGTTGCTGCTGCACGACGCCTACGTGCGCCGGGACCGGGTGGCTGCCATCGTGTTCCGCGGCCGGTCGGCCCAGACCGTACTTGAGCCCACCTCGAGCGTGTCGTTCGCGCAGCGGCAGCTCGCCGAGCTCGCGGTGGGCGGGAGTACGCCGATGGCCCACGGCCTGTGGTCGGCCTACCAGCTCATCCGGCGTGAGCAGCATCTCGATCCGACGCTGCGCCCGCTGCTCGTCATGGTCTCCGACGGCTATCCGAATGTGGCCATGGGCAGCGGCGACCCCTACCGGGAGTGCGCGGACATCGCGGCACGAATCGGCCGTGACGGCATCGACGCCCTGGTCGTGGACTCCGCCCGTCCGGCCCTGACCGATGTCGCGGTTCCGATGTATGAGGATCTCCGCCCCGCGGCGTGCGGGGCGCTGGCCGACCGGATGAAGGCTGTCTACTTCCCCATGGCACAGATGTCGGCCGGCCAGCTGGGCCGCCTGGTCATCCGGCTGCGGGCCCGCCGATGAGCGGCCGCTGAGGACCAGCCGCCCCGGCCCACGCAAGCGCGGTCTCAGATCGTGATGATGTGATCTGGGGGATTCCCTGACAATGCCGTATAGAGGTCGGGGAAGCACCCCACCGCGACCCCTGCCACCGTGTCCCTCGGCTTGACGCCGCCTGGGCTGCCCGGTGTGCCCTCCGCGAGCCCGCGCTCCAGCGCACATTGGTCGCACATCATCAGCAGGATGTTCTGCTCCTGTGCGACCTTGGACAGCCTTTCACCCAGCGGGTCACCCTCACGCAGCACGAAGTTGTTGTCGTCGAAGAAGAACATGCCGACGACCTCCGCTCCGTGGCCGTTCGGGTAACCGGTGGTGCCCTCCAGCTGCGGCAGGATCATCTTGCCGAGCTTGTAGCTTGCCGTGTGCCCGGAGGTCGAGAAGACATAGGCAACCTTCATCGCGGTTCCTCCCGAGAAGTCACGCTTCGCGGCGCCGACCCGGCAGCGATCGCCGGGCGGATGCAAAGCAAGTTGTGATTTGAAACGAAGTATGACGGACTATGATGCCGCGCGTCAACCACCCTCCATACCAGCGCAGCTGGAAATCTATGATTCCGAACCAAAGCTTTTTGGAGCTGACCTATCAGTTGTTAACCATTACTAACTCGTGTAGCGTTCACCTCGAGTCCGCCGCCAAGGTGGGAGGCCGACATGCCGGCGAGAATCCGTGATCTCAGCGTCCTGCTCCTGTCGACCTACGATCTGGGGCACCAGCCCCTCGGCCTTGCGTCCCCGGCGGCGTGGCTGCGGGAGATAGGAGCACGAGTCACCTGCCGTGACCTGGCGATCGATGAACTCGACGAGTCAGAGGTCACCGCGGCCGACCTCGTTGCGTTCCACCTGCCGATGCACGCCGCGAGCCGCCTGGCGGTACCGGTGGCCCAGCGGGTGCGCAGCCTCAATGCTCGTGCGCACCTGTGCTTCTACGGGCTCTACGCTCCGGTGAACGAAGGCTTCTTGCGCAAGCTGGGCGCCCAGACCATCCTGGGGGGCGAGTACGAGGACGGGCTGGCTGACCTGTACCGGCGGCTGCGGGCTGCGCCGGACGGGCCTGCGGGCGCCCAGTCCGAGCCAGTGATCTCGCTGGCACGTCAGGCATTCCGGACGCCGGACCGCAGCGGGCTGCCTGACCTGGACCGCTACGCGTACCTGTCGGTCGGCGGCGACCGGCGAACCGTCGGCTACACCGAGGCCACGCGGGGGTGTAAGCACACCTGCCGACACTGTCCCATCGTGCCGGTCTACGGGGGGAAATTCCGCTTGATCGCCCGCGACATCGTCATGTCGGACGTCCGGCAGCAGGTCGAGGCGGGCGCCGTGCACATCACCTTCGGCGACCCGGATTTCTTCAACGCGCCCGGACATGCGCTGCGGCTGGTGACAGCCTTGCACGAGGAGTGGCCCTGGCTCAGCTACGACGTCACCATCAAGATCGAGCATCTGGTCAGGGAAGCTCGCCATCTCCCAACGCTGCGAGAGACCGGGTGCATGTTCGTGACGAGCGCGGTGGAGGCGGTTGACGACACGATTCTCCAGCGGCTGGAAAAGCGCCACACACGTGCCGACCTGGAGTCAGTGGTGTGTAGCTTCCGGGCTGCGGGGCTGATCCTTTCTCCGACCTTCGTGGCCTTCACGCCCTGGACGACGACGGACGGGTATGTCGAATTGCTCGACACGATCTACCACCTGGGCTTTGTGGAGGCCGTCGCTCCCGTGCAGTACGCGATCCGCTTGCTCATTCCAGCCGGCTCGCGGCTGCTTGAGCTCGATGAGATCCGCGACCTGGTTGGGGAATTCGATCCCGCGGCCCTCGTCTTCCCGTGGTGCCACCCGGATCCGGCGGTCGATGAGCTGCAACGTGAAGTCATGGCGGTCGTCGCGGCCGCTGCCCCCGGCGATGACCGGGCCGGAATCTTCGCGCGCATTCGCGGGCTGGCTTGCGCACGTGCGAGCCGCGCGGTACCCGGGATCGAGCTGGGCGCGGCCGACGGCGGCCGGGACGTTCCCCGGCTGAGCGAGCCGTGGTACTGCTGCGCGGAGCCCACCGAGGGTCAGCTCAGTTCTTGCCTCGGTTCCGCGGCGGCCGGTTCCGCAGCGCCGCATCCGTCAGTTTCACCAGCACCGCTTGCTGCTGAGTACCTGATAGAGAGTCGTCAAATCCGATAGCGGAGCAAGTCAGGAGCGTTGCCGATGCTCGATGTTCGCAAGCTCGCCGCGCTGCGCGAGATCGCGGCCCACGGCTCCTTCTCAGCGGCCGCGCGGAGACTCAACTACAGCCAGTCTGCCATCTCTCAGCAAGTCGCTCAGCTCGAGCGCGAGGTTGGTACCTTGCTCATCGAGCGCCGGGGACGCAGGATACGGCTGACCCCGGCGGGCCAGGCGCTCGCCGATCGCGCCGGCCCCATCCTGCGTGATCTCAGGGAAGCCGAGGCTGAGCTCGAGGCCATCACCGGACTGCGGCGCGGCACGCTGCGCCTAACCGCATTCGCCTCAGCTGCCGCGACGGTCGTGCCGCCTGCGGTGGCCCGATTCCGGGCGGGCCATCCCGGCGTGGCGATCGCGATGACCATCGCGGATTCCGGCGCTGCCCTGTCGCAGGTCGCCAACGGCGAAGCCGACATCGCGATCATCAATAAGTCGGACACGTTCGCGGCAGACCGCGCGGTCGCGATCTCGGGTCTGCTTGATGACCCGATGCGAGTCGCTCTCCCGCTCGGTCACCGGCTGGCCGAGCGGCAGAGCCTGCGGCTCGCCGACCTGTCAGCAGAGCCGTGGCTGCTCGCCACCAGCTCGAGCTGCGCGGACTGGGAGGTCTTCGCAACCGCTTGCCGCCGAGCCGGCTTCGAGCCAACAATCGCATTCCGCCATGATGACTACCTGGCGCTGCAGGGCCTCGTGGCTGCAGGGCTGGGCGTGGCCCTGCTTCCTGATCTTGCCACCGCCTCGGTCAGGGACGATATCGTCCTGCGCCCGCTGGAGCCCAGGGGACCGGTGCGTCATGTCACCGCGGTGATGATGGCCGGCAACTGCCAGTCCCCGACGGTCGGGGCGATGCTCGAAGCGCTCCGCGACAGCGCGGCAGCGTACTGCCCTGCGATCTGCGCCGCGGGATGACTTCCGGGCAGCCTGGCGAAATGTACTTGATGTCATCGGGCGCAGATCGCGCGGGTGGTCCGTCCCGCCCGGCGCTACACCTCAGGCCTGGCCGCTCACGTCGCCCGTTGCCTCGCCAGTGAGCGACCCGCCTCGACAATGTTGGCGCCGGGCCAGTCGCGAATGACCACATTGATGTGCCCGACCGCCGATCCGATCGCGTCGTGGGTGACCTCGACGATCTTCTGGGTCAGAACGATCGTCTCCTCCTCCGTAAGGCCTGTCTCCAGATCCACGTGAATGAACGGCATTGCGTCTCCTCCAGGTCCGGGTCAGCCGCGTGCCTCGCGCTGGCGCAATTGTTCTTCTCCGGCCATATCACGGCCATCCGGGCCGGGGTCGTACTCAGGCACGTGCTCGCCAGCATCGACGAAGTTGAACCCCGGCATCTCGCGCATAACCAGGAAAATCGAGTCGACCGGCTGACCGACCGCCTCGGCAACCACCCTGGTAAGCCCGCTGGCGAGCTGCCGGAGCTGAGCTTCAGTCCGGCCTCGCCTGATGTCACATTGGATGATCGGCATGGTTTGCTCCTCCCCGCCCCCGACGAGTTTGGGGAACCGGCTCGTCGGTGCGTATGGCGCTGACGTAACCAGTAAATATCATTTCGCAACTGATGGGAAGACTCCGGCCCCGGATATCGTGGTTGCGGCCTTAGCGCTACCAGGCGTCGACTGCGAAGTAGGCCCGCAGGTCATGGCGGTGGACCTCTTCTTTGCAGCTGTCGCAGACCGTGACCGGCTCGAGCATGTGGCCGCAGTTCTTGTGCATAAGCTGCAGGGGCGGGTCGTCAACCTTGTAGCGGTTCCCCCAGCGCAGCATGGCCAGCAGCACGGGGTAGAGATCCTCGCCCTTCTGGGTCAGGACGTACTCATGGCGCGTGGGCCGTTCCTGATAAGGCCGTCGCTCCAGGACCTCCTCGTGAACAAGCAACTGCAGCCGGTCAGTCAGGACGTTGCGGCCGATCTGAAGCTTGGCTTGGATGTCCTCGAACCGCCGCACACCGCGAAAGCACTCGCGCAGGATCATCATGGTCCACCGCTCGCCGATCACCGCCCAGGTCCTGGCGATGGCGCATTCCTTCTCCGCCAGCTCCTCATGTCTCACCCGGCCAGTATACCGAGTCAGTCCCAGATCATGACGTATCAACATCTGCCCGCTCAGCCGGAGCTCCTCGGCCAGCGCGACCTGTGACATTCGCTTCCTGCCGGTGCTTTTGCCGAATTCGAGTGCCTGTTGACGGGCTGACGATAGTAAGTCAATAATCGTTACTGACTCTACCGACTCTCTCGGAGGTATGACATGAGCGCAGTGGATCCCAAGGTTCGCGACATAGTCGAAGCTCACGGCCAGGCGGTGGCCGACGGCGACATGCAGCGTGCGCTTGAGGACTTCACGGAGGCGGGTACCCAGCACCCCAACACCGGTCCGACCGTCGCCCAGCTGCCCCAGCCCGTCAAGACCGCGACCGTGAAGCGACTTGATCAGCAGAGTGACGGCAGCTACGTCGCGCACGTCCAATACGGGGGGGACGAAAAGTCCACCACGGTGCGCTCGGTGTGGGAACAGGTCGGGGATCGGCCGTATATCACGTCCGTGTCCGTTGTCGACGAATAGACCGAGCCGAGAATCAGGCGCGGGCTTGGCCAAGATGAGGAGAGGCCAGATGACTGCTACAAGTGAGGTAAGCAAGACCACCAGAGACTTCGTCGGCACCACACGCCGCCTGCTCATCGATGGGCAGTGGGTCGAGGCCGCCTCCGGCAAGACCTTCGTGACGACCGACCCGGCCACCGAACAGGAGATCACCTACGTCGCGCATGGTGAGGCCGAAGACATCGACCGCGCCGTCGCCGCCGCGCGGCGGGCGTTCGAGGAAGGGCCGTGGCGGACGATCACCCCGTCGGGCCGGGGCAAGATCATCTGGCGGCTGGCCGACCTGCTGGAGAAGCACGCCGACGAATTCGCCGAACTCGAGGCACTGGATAACGGCAAGCCGCTGAGCGTTGCTCGGACCGCCGATGTTCCCCTGGCCGTTGACCACTTCCGCTACATGGCCGGGTGGGCGACGAAGATCGAGGGCAACACGATTCCGATCTCCGTCCCCAGCACATTCGCCTGTACGCTGCTGGAGCCGGTGGGCGTGGTCGGGCAGATCATCCCGTGGAACTTCCCGCTGCTGATGGCGGCGTGGAAGCTAGGCCCGGCGCTCGCCACCGGGTGCACCGTCGTACTCAAGCCAGCCGAGCAGACGCCGCTGTCGGCGCTACGCCTGGGAGAACTCTTCCAGGACGCGGGCCTGCCTGACGGGGTTCTCAACATCGTCACCGGCTTCGGCGACGCCGGCGCTCGCCTGGCCGCGCACCCCGGCGTGGACAAGGTCGCGTTCACCGGCTCCACCGAGGTCGGCAAGCTGGTCGTCCAGGCGGCCGCGGGCAATCTCAAGAAGGTCTCGCTCGAGCTGGGTGGTAAGGCGCCGCTCATCATCTACCGCGACGCCGACATCGAGAACGCCATCGCAAATGCCGCCACCGCGGCGTTCTTCAACCACGGGCAGTGCTGCACGGCAGGGTCACGGCTCTACGTGGAACATGACATCTACGACGACGTCGTGACGGGCATCGCGGAACAGGCCGGGAAGATCAAGGTCGCGCCGGCCTTCGATCCAGGCTCGCAGATGGGTCCGCTGATCTCGGGTGAACAGTTCGAGCGCGTCAACAGCTACCTGGCCGCTGGATTCGCCGGCGGAGCGACTGCCCTCGCCGGCGGGGGACGGCGCGGCGACAAGGGCTACTTCATCGAGCCGACGGTGCTCACGAACGTCAACCAGGACATGACGATCGTCCGCGAGGAAATATTCGGCCCCGTCCTTCCGGCGATGCCATTCGATGACCCACGGGAGATCGCAGCCGCAGCCAACGACACGAACTACGGCCTTGCTGCGGGTGTCTGGACGAAGGACATCTCGAAAGCCCTCAAAACCGCCGAGTTCGTCCGCGCAGGCACGGTCTGGGTTAACACCTACCACGTTTACGACGCAGCGTTGCCGTTCGGCGGCTACAAGGAATCTGGCTGGGGGCGCGAGATGGGTCACCAGGTGCTCAGCAACTACCTGGAAAGCAAGTCTGTCGTCGTCGGCCTGTGAAGGGTAGCGGCCCGTGTCAATGATCCCGTCGGGTCAGCGGGCGGCGATGTACATGTCACATGACCGCACTCCTCCCGCGAACGAGCGGAGCTGCACTTCGCCTGCGGCGCCGCCACATCAACGAGGTCAAGCCCATATGGGTACGGCTGCGGCGTGAACGCGGGTCAGGACCTCACCGGTGCGGGGCTCGCCGACGTCACGTTCCCGGACCGGATCGCTTCGGGGCCGTCGGCGGTGTGGTTCGGGACTGCGCGGGTCAGTCGTGCTCCTCCTCGAGGACGCCGGCGAAGAAGTCGATGAGTCCGAACGGTGCGCGGTCGCCGAGGCAGAGCTCAAGGATCTGGTACGCGTCCGCGTATTCTGACTCGCTGCGCGGAAACAGTGCTTGTTCGTAGGCGGTGAGTGCCGCTTCGATGTCGTCGGTATGCGCGGCGATCGCCTTCCCGAGCTGGGCGCCGTCGAACATCGCCAGGTTCGCGCCCTCGCCGGCCGGCGGCATCAGGTGCGCGGCGTCCCCGAGGAGCGTCACCCCGGGCACGTGGTCCCATCGGTGTCCGTCCGGGAGCGTGTAGATCGCGCGCGGGATCGGCGCGGTTTCGCCGTCGGTAATCAGCGCGGTGAGTTCCGGCGCCCACCCGTCAAACTCGGCCGCGACCCGGGCAGTCGCGGCGGCGGCGTCGGTGAAGTCGATGCCGGCGATCCACTCGGCGGTGCGGTTCAGCTCGACGTACGTGTGAAGGATGTCCCCTGCCTCGCGGTGCGCGACGATCCCCTTTCCCGGGGTGAGCGCG
>Ga0210383_10001947_pt1 | contig 18777 bp, 15 predicted proteins | sample IncBWC14OmetaG_FD_160072 | JGI IMG/M metagenome (GOLD analysis project Ga0210383, IMG submission 160072) | Forest soil microbial communities from Barre Woods Harvard Forest LTER site, Petersham, Massachusetts, United States - Inc-BW-C-14-O ...
GCGCGTAGCTCAAACGGATAGAGCATCGGATTTCTAATCCGAGGGTTGCAGGTTCAATTCCTGCCGCGCCTACCAATGTTCTCTTCAGTAAAACCCCGTCGAAATCGCCTTAATTCCATCGATCTGGCCGCGCGAATGGGACAGTTTGTCCCTTTCCGGGGGCTACCGATCCATCCATCTTATTCGTCAATCACATCCGCATAGTGGTCACGTTCTGAGAGGACAATCTGTCCCCGTGCCTGGTGCGTGAATATCGATTAACGTGCTGATTATAAATCACTTAGACCATATCAACTTTGGTCCTCGACCTGCACCTTACACCAGCGAAGAAGATCTCAACTTACAGGAGCTTTCAGGTGCGAATGACGAACCAAATGGGATGGCTGGCTTTTTTCACAGTTCTAGCTTATGAAACAGTTCAAGTCATTCCGCCAGCGGCGCTTAATCACGCTGTCTCGTTCATGGCATCGGCAGTTTGGGGCAGTTAATCGCATGACAGGTTTTGAGAGTAATTGGAGCGATCCATCAATGAAGCCACGAAGACTATCAGCCGAGAAATGGAAGGGAATCGGAAAGGCGCTTTTGCGCCTGGCAATTCCGGCACTCTTCGCAACCGCGAGCTTTGCGTCGTCACGAACGCTCGATCAACAGTCGGGCGCGACACCTTACGCCGGGAAGTTCGCTCGGGACATCGACCGTCACAATCCTAACGCGATGGTCGACGTCATCGTGCAATTCAAGGTCACTCCCACTGCCCAACACTATCAGCGGATGTCGGCTCGCGGCGCCACGCTGAAGAGCAAGCTGCATAGCATTAAAGCCGCTTCCTTCAGAATTCCAGTTTCGGCCCTTGCCCAATTGCAGAGCGATCCCGATGTTCTTTATGTCTCGCCGGATCGCCAGGTTCGTCTCAGCGATTACGAGAGCTTTGCGTCGGCTGTGGAAGCGGATGTGGCGGCACAGCAATATGGATTCGACGGCACGGGAGTCGGAGTTGCAGTGATAGACAGCGGCGTCGCTGATCACGCTGACTTTCATACCGCAAGCGGAACCCGCGTAATTCACAGCGAGAGTTTTGTTCCGGGAGTTAGCTCTGCGGTAGATGCTTACGGCCATGGCACTCACGTCAGCGGCATCATCGGTGGAAACGGTTCAGCCTCCGGCAGCGGAAGCGGTTACTCGAAACAGATCGTGGGCATGGCTCCCAACGTCAATATCATCAATCTTCGCGTACTGGATCAGAACGGCGCGGGCACCGACAGCCTGGTGATCGCCGCTATTCAGCGAGCCATCGCGCTTAAGTCCCAATACAACATTCGGGTCATCAACCTTTCACTGGGACGCCCAGTTTTTGAAAGCTACACTTTGGATCCGCTCTGCCAGGCGGTGGAACAGGCATGGGCCGCCGGGATCGTGGTCGTCGTGGCCGCGGGAAATGATGGCAGAGATGATTCAATGGGTACGCGCGGTTTTGCCACCATCGGCGCTCCGGGCAACGATCCAGCAGTTATCACAGTTGGCGCTACCCGGACCATGGGAACCGCGCCCCGTGGCGATGATGCCATCGCGAGCTACAGCTCCAAGGGTCCGACGTTGCTTGATCACATCGTCAAGCCGGATATCGTCGCTCCGGGAAATCGCATTGGCTCGCTCATCGTCAAGAACAGCACACTCGATGTGGCCAACCCGAGTCTTGAGATCCCGCCGACCGGCACATGCACTGGAACCTGCACGACCAAGTATTTCCGACTCAGCGGTACCAGCATGGCGACACCCGTCGTGAGCGGCGCAGTCGCCCTGATGCTGCAAAGCGATCCGACCTTGACGCCGGACACGGTCAAGGCGCGCATCATGAAAACGGCGTGGAAGGGATTCGGCGTCTATTGCAACTCCTACGACGTCTACAACAATCTCTACACCAACCAATATGACATTTTCACCTATGGTGCCGGCTATCTCGATGTCGATGCAGCACTCGCCAGCAGCGACGTCGCGACCGGCGTGGCCTTGTCTCCGACCGCAACCTACAATTCTGCGAACAACACGGTAAGCATCGTCAACACCAGTTCCGTGACTTGGGGAACGTCGGTGGTTTGGGGGAGCTCGATCGTGTGGGGCACCTCGATCATCTGGGGCAACTCAGTGTTAAGCGCGAACTCGGTGGTGTGGGGAAACTCCGTGGTGTGGGGCAACACCGTGGACACGGGCTTCAGCGTGGTCTGGGGTAACAGCATCGTCTGGGGCAGTTCGACCGCAACTTCGGCCTTCAGCGATGGCCAGGACGGAGAGAACTAGCCATGACACAACTCTCGACAAAGAGCAAAATACTTGTCGGGTTCGTGGTTGTCTGCGGCGTGGGGATTCTCCTCCAGGTGCCGCTGACGTGGGGTCACCCGGCCTACGGACGATTTACCGCGACTTTCCTGGTCGCCCTTTTCGCAGCGAGGCTTAGAGTTTCGTTGCCCAGGCTCACGGGATCAATGTCGGTGAACTTGCCGTTCATCCTTCTCGCTCTCAGCGAACTCAGTTTGGGCGAGGCGCTTCTGATTACCGGCACTTCGACACTGGTTCAATGCCTGTGGGATGCGAGCAGTGAGCAAAGGCTGATCAAGGTCATGTTCAACGTGGGCGTCACGGTGATGGCAGCCGAGGCGGCATGGCTCACCCTTCAGACCGCACCAAATTCAGGAATTGGCCTCGCTCTAGGTGCGGCGGCCTACCTGCTGGTCAACACTATTCCAGTAGCGGCCGTTATTGCTTTCACGGAAGGCGGCCACCTGTTGAAGATTTGGAAACGGATCCTGCAGCTGACGTTTCCGTATTTTGTTCTGGCCGCGGGCGTTGCTGGGCTGGCAAAATTGACCACGCACGCCTTCTCTTGGTACGTTCCGCTGCTCATCTTGCCGTTGATGTTTCTGGTGCAGCGTTCTTTTACACTGTACTTCCAAAGCCTGCGCGAAGACGCAAGCCGGCCAAGCGCTTACGCCATGGCTGCCAGCGCCGGCCGCCACTGACGTACATGGTCCTGTAGAAACGTAGCTAGCTACGTTTCTACGGAGGAACGTCTTCACCTCAGAATCACTTCGACGGCATCACTGGCAGCACCAATGCCGAAGGATGCTGCGCATCATGCAGGATCGTATTGGTCGCTGAAACGAATGTCCGCGCGAATTTGATTTCCTCGCCAGTATTGAAATTCCGGTCGAAGCGTGGGAAATTGCTGCTGGAGATTTCCAGCCGCAGCGAATGACCTTTTAGAAACACATTGCTCGTCGCCCAGAGATCGACCGAGATCTCGTAAACCTGTCCTGGATTCATCAATCCAACATGCTCTTGCGAAGCGCGATAGCGCATGCGGAGGATGCCTTCGGTGAGATTCTGCGCAAATCCGTCGGGCCCGACATCGACCAGCTTGGCAGTGAAGTCGGTATCAACGGCCGATGACTTCACGAAGAGATTGGCCGTAACCCAGCCGGTGACTTCGAGATCGCGTTCCAGCGGGCCAATGGAGTAAACCAGCACATCATCGCGGTTTTCCACCGGGCGTTGGTCGCGTGGGCCGGGTTCTTTGTGTTCCGCGTCACAGCAAAGTGGACCGCCGACTGTGGGCGCAGGATTCGCGGGATCGTAAACATAGGCGTCCGCGGGTTCGGACTTCGGCGCAGAGGTTGAAAGAGCTCCATCCCCACGTAACGAATTCGCTTTACCACCGGAATGCAGGAAATATTTCGTGAGCTGAGCCTGGGGCGGAGGCCAGTCATATTCCTGCCGATATTCGTTGGCGCCCATCACGAACAGCTTGACGGGCTTTTCCGTGGCGAACTCATTGCGAATCCCTTTGAACAGGAAATCGTACCAATCGAGGATGACGTCCGTGTACTCGTTTTCGATCGCGTGGGGACCGAAGTCAACATCGCCAATGCGGCGGCCAAAGCCGGCGTGTCCGCCGATTTCGATGAGCAAGTGTTGCTGCGTGCGCGCAGCCTCGGTGGAACCGTGGGCTTTTGCGCCGATGTAATTGCGTAGAGTGCCGGCATTAAAAATGTCATACCAGCCGCCGACCTGAAGCATGGGGACAGCGATATCCGAAAAATGCTCTTCGATAGACCACTGCTTCCAGTAGTCGTCGTAATCGGGGTGGGCCAGCCAGTCGAGAAAGTAAGGCGCAACAACGGGTGTAAGCTGAGCATCAGCGGGCAACTGGCCGAAATTGAAAAGAGGATAATTAGCCAGTGGAAGAGTGGGCACGCCGACTCGCGCATCCGTGTTCTCATGGATCAAGCGTTCCAGCGTGTTCTGTGCCAACTGCGACGTCCAGTTCTCATCGAACCATTGCTCGAATGCGCCGCTCTGATACGTCCAACCGTCGTGATAGTTGCTGGCTGTCATGTTGGGCGCGATCGCCGTTAAGTGCGGCGGCCGGGCGATCGCGGCTAGCATCTGCGTTGCGCCTACATAAGAAGCGCCCATCATCCCGACCTTGCCGTCGGAGTACGGAAGCGCTGCCGCCCATTCCACGGTGTCGAAACCGTCGGCTTGCTCGTGTCGGAAGGGATACCATTCGCCTCCCGACGTGTAACGGCCGCGGACATCCTGAATGATGACCACGTAGCCGCGCGGAACCATTTTGAAAACCGGGCCCACCGCCCACGTCACGCTCTTGTCGTACGGCGTGCGCATCAGAATTACAGGAAACTTTCCAGGGGAATTGGGGTGGTAGATATCGGCGTAAAGTGTAACTCCGTCACGGGTTTTCATGGGCACATCGTGCTGGACGAGGAATGCGGACTGTGCCATTGGAGCGGCTTGGGCGTGAAGCGCGGGCGCAGTGAGCCACAGCGAAGCGAACGCCAATCCCAAAGCCAATACTGGATGCCTAGCCGTGCGAACATATTTCATGCTTCGATCCTCCGGTGGACTGCTGATTCTTCAAAGTGTTCGATGAATTGAAATCATGGTGCTAGTTGTTTTGCGCATTTTTTCCAGTGCGGCTCTCGCAGGATTCGGTGAACAGGGTATCATCGCGTATGAAGAATTTCTTACTGTAATTGATCTCTTAAAGAAAGAGAGAACTCCGGATGAAAAAACGACTTACGGCACAAGAAAAGCGCACCCAGGAGCGACGCCGGGAGCACAACCGAAAGCACACCTTACTGCGCAGGGAGTGTTACAAGTGGCTTAGGAAAAACCTGCCCGAGGTTTATACCAAGCTGAGAAAAAAAGCCGGCCTTTCGCAAACCGGGCGGCCAAAAGGCTAGCACCTGATTGCCCACGACCTACCGGAAGTGCACACGCGCCTTCCGGGGAGATACCACCGGCCACGACCAGAGGCGAACTGGCTCTGGTTCCGTTTCTGTAGGCAGATCGAAGTTTGTCGAAACAGCTGGTAGGTTTCGCCCGACAGCCCCGTACAGATTTATCGCGACGCGGATGAGTTCTGGCTGACCGCCTGATGCTCTTTGATCCAATCATTGGCTTGCTGTTGAGCGGCCGCGACCTGGGCGTGCGTCATCCGCGAAGCAAGCACGGAGACGCGGTACTTGCTGGCTTCATCTCCACCTGCTTGCGCCAACACTGACCAGAAATACGCTTTGACCGGATCCTGAGGAACGCCGCGTCCTGCCCAGTAATATGCCCCCAGAGTCGCTTGCGAAACCACGTGCCCTTGTTCGGCCGCCAGTGAGAACCAGCGCACCGCTTCGGCATAATCCTGCGGAACATCCTCCCCGGTAGCATAGCGTGCGCCCAGAGAGAACTGGGCTGCGGGATCGCCCTGCTCGGCCAGTTTGCGTATTCCCTCGAGACCGCCCGTCGCTGCTGCGGGGGGTGGTGGCGGATTCGACGCTGCCTTTGCCGCCGGCGGTGACGCTGAAGCTGAAGTCCTTCCAATAAATCTGGTTAAGTCGCGTGGAGAAACCATCCACGATGCTGCAAATATGACCGTCGCGGCCGCCGCAGCCAGAAGAAACTTCCGCGAGCGTGAGAAACGGGGAAGCGGCAAGTCCGCCGCTGTCTCGATGGGAAATTCATCGTCGAGGTTGGTTGCAATCGAGGGCAAAGTCGTTTTGCCTGAATCGCGTTCCGCAGAAGCGTGCTCCACGAGAATGTGTTCCCCAGATTCATGCCGAGGCGTAGCTGCCTCCGCACCCGCCCGATGGACTGCAGTGCAAACAATTCCAGCCAACCGCTTTAGGGCAAGCGGATCGTTTGTGCTGAAGGCATAGGGTTCAGGGGAAAACACCTCCAGCAGACCGATTACCGCATCGTCCCAGCGAATCGGAACCGCGATCATGGAACGAATGCCCAGTTGCCGGCAACTTTCGCGATCAACAATGGGATCGGTCTCGGAGTCCTCGCAGCGCAGCAGCTGTCCGGTGCGCACGCACTCACCAGAAAAACCCGCGCCGCTGCCGAACCGCGTCCCCAACCCAGGAGCATCTTCGCCGGCGCTCGCGCGGCAAATCATGCTTGATCCTTCTGTCAAAGCGATTGCCGCTCCGGTGGCGCGGGTGAAGGTCTGCGCTCTCAGCGCGAGCAACTGCAGAGCAGCATCAAGATCAGAACCCAGTCCATCGACTTCCCGCTTCACCGCCGCCAGCGCGGTCAGGATCGACGTGTAATCGGCGGGAGCCGTCGGTTCCAATTCCTGGCGCATCCAGTTTGCCAAAGCGCTATTCTCGGTCGGCTTTTCGAGAACGGTTTGAGGAGCGACTTGAGGTAGCAGGCTAGCCGGTAATTGATTGGCCGATGGGTTTGCTGGCAAAACATCGGCGCGATGATTAACACACGCGACCATCACATTAACAAAGAGCCATTCCTTGAGCTGGCGCAGAGCTTCATCCTGCATCTGAGGAAAACGAATCCCCACGCGCCCCGACCGGTCCGACCACACGACTTCCCCCGTGGTGTGAATGCAGGCTCGAGTCGCCGTGAGATCGAGACACAGATTCACTCGGCGCTGAACTTGGAGCGGGAATGAAGTCTGAATGGCCATGCCGCTTTCGCTGATGTCGACGATCTCGCTGAGATCGAGCACCTGGCCACTTGCGCTGCCATTCAGGCTGGCGTACGCGGGAGTGTGCACCTTCTGCCGCACCCGCAACCTCCGAGTACGCAAAGAAGGCGGCAACTCCCGGCCAGCGTCCACCCGGTTTGATCCAAGGGTCTCCATACTGAATCAGGGATACATATTACCCCAGCTCGGGGAGGTTTTATAGGATCAATGAACAGGAGCGGGCACCGCACATCTATGATTTCGCCAAGCTGTCCATCAAAGGAGAGCCCCCGTGTCTCTGTGATAAGCGAACCGCTCTTCAAGCCGACTGGCGTTGACTAGTTGGCTGGATGCTGGACAGCCGGGAGATCGCGGCGACCATCAGACTTGAGAGCAATTGCATGGTGGCCACATCGCGCTCGTCGAAGGCGTGCGGAGCGCGCGATAAAACCTCGAATACGCCGAGCGTCTTGCGGAAATGTCGCAGCGGGGCGGCCAGGATTGAACGGGCGCCGAGCCGACGGCAACTGGCCAGATCGACGAACGGGTTCCGCTCGGCATCGTGGCACAGGACGATCTCGCCGGTGCGGACACAATCGGCGGAAATTCCGGAGTCGGTTTGCAGTCGCACTCCGAGGTCGGGTGCGGTGCGCCCGGTGCGGGCGCGGCAGATGATTTCGTCTCCGTGACGCAGGGCGATAGCGGCGCCGGTGGCACCGGTCAAAGCCTGGGCGCGTTCCGCGATCACGCTGATGGCCGGCTCCAGATCGATTTCGCCGGGACGAATATCGAGCTCGTTGCGGGAAACATGCACCATGCTTTGCTGCGCGTGTGAACCCATCGCCCGCGCGTGGTTCCGCGAGGGAGCGAGCGCCGCAAACGAAGCCGGGACGCGATTTTCTGTAGCGGGTGAGGGAACGGTGCGCAACAGCTCGCGCACCAGACGATCCAGTTCCGCATCCGCGATCAGATGAGCGGTTTGCTCTCCGCGTAACGATCCACCCAGCACTCTCGACAGGCTCAGTACGGCACGCGATCCGCAAGCCATGCAGTAGGGAGTGTTGTTCTTGCTGATCAACTCACATTCAACGCAAAACACAGCGGTCGGCAGGGTGAGAAAGTGGATGTCCTGGCCGGTGAGCTTCTCTTTCATCTTTTGCGGTTCCTCTGCGGCTTTTCTTGGGAGTGAATGAAGAAAAGTACATGGGATGTCCAAAATCCAGAAGTGACCGGGCTGGTTCACGCCTGTGGATAAGCTCACAGTCTTCTCCTGCGTGCACCTTTGGGTCCTGTGTGGTTGACATACGTCAAATGCCTCAACCACTAAGGGCACGAGGTATACAAAGGAAAGCGGCCTTCACATTGGCGAACCGATCAGATGGTTTTAGCTAGCCTGCGCGGCGATCAATTCGGAACCTTGTTCGGCTGCAGGTATTACTTCCACGGTGGGAATCGAGGCGCGATCTAATGCATCCGCCAGCGCTACCGGAAATACCGAAGTGAGCAGGTTGATGTCAAACTGCAATTCGCGATCTGTGTACAGGCGGTAAATGGTCATCGAGCCACAGCGGTTGTTGCTGGTGGTCACGAGTTCGAGAGTCAGGCACCACGAGCTGGTCAATTCCTCGGCAAAATGGCTGCCCGGTCTGGTCCAGCGCAGACAAGGAGATTCGCCCCAGCGCGAGACGACATGCAATCCGTTCACGTTAGGAAGCTCTGCGGATCGGTCGTGCAATCGCAAGTCGAAAGCATCGAAGTCATTGCCCGAAAGCGCGGCCACCAGGATACGGCAAAGCTGCGCATAGTCGCGGGTGACCTTCAACTCCTCGGTGGCTCTGCGAATGGCGAGGTTGTTGATCAGAATCTGGCGTTCGATCGTGCGGTGGGCTACGCGGCGCAATTCGCCAAATTCCATGTAGCCGAGATGCTGTACCCCAATCCAAACTCCCGTACCAAGCACCGCGAGAACCAGACCAAGCATGTCGCCGCTGGGCCACAACAGAAACAGGCTCAGCAAAGCGAACAACGCTGACACCGCATAAAGTGTGATCACAACCTGCCGGTGCGAAAGTCCACGCTGCAAAAGCTTGTGATGAATATGTTCACGATCCGCAGTAAACACCGGACGCCCTCCCAAAAATCGCCGAACAATAGAGAGCGCAGTTTCCAGAATAGGGAGCCCAAACGAAACCACAGGGATCGCGACTGCGATGAAAGTCGGGGCCTTCTGCGCGCCTTGCAATGCGAGGGCGCTTAGCATGAATCCGATGAAGAGGCTGCCGCAATCCCCCAGAAAGATGGTCGCTGGGCTGAAGTTAAAGCGCAGGAACCCAAGGATCGAGCCGGCTAATGCCAAGGCCATGAGCGAAACCAGAGACGATCCCGAAACAAGAGCGACCGCGAATACGACCATCGTCGAAAAAAGGGCAGAGCCAGCAGCGAGTCCGTCTAGTCCGTCGATGAGATTGAAAGCGTTGGTAATGGCCAGGACCCACAGAATCGTAAGCGGAAGACCTAAAAACCAGGGCAGCCGGTGCGTGCCGAAGAGTACCGGCACATCGAGGATGCGCAGACCGCCCGCGAACAGCATTGCACCCGCCACCGATTGAACTGCAACTTTGGTATAAGGGCTAACGGAATAAATGTCGTCATAAACGCCGAGCGCGAAGATCAGGCAACCGGGCAACAAAATCGTGAGCAAGGTTCGGAAGGACACCCCAAAGCTGGTTGCAAGGTGATGCCAGCCGGCGGGCAATGCAACCGCGAAGGTCAGGAGAAACGATAGGAAAATCGCGACGCCGCCGAATCGCGGAAGGGGACGGTTGTGTAAATGCCGCTCCAGAGCTGGCGCGGCCACCCATCCGTGCGCGTTTGCCAGATCGCGCACGTACTTGGTCAGAACGAAGGACAGTAGCAGCGACCCTACAAAAATCCCGAGGTAGAAGGGTATCAACTAACTCCTCTGTCGAGGGAGCGGCGGCAAGCCGTGTGCAGTCGCACGTCGCTTCCTTCGAAAAACCCTCATTAAGTTGAGGCGGTTATCGCAGCCCTGGAGCGTTGCGCCACCAAATCAGAGTTCTTTCCGAAAGCTGTGAAGCGTTCCTCCCACTAACTCAATCGAATCCTACAACCATCGGCAGCGCGGCACTATTCTCTGTTTTGGTACGCCGAGTTGAATGAGTTCCTTCGACGGTTTCGTGATGTTTGCGATCTAAGCACTGGGGCCGGAACACTGGTCTGTCGCGGCTCTGGGCTGTGCTAGACTTCCTACAAAAATGGCAATGGATTTTTCGACGTCGTCCATGCGATGGAGTCCGATCAAGTTCTTCTGGTTCTCTATCCTTCAATTGGCAGTCGTATGTGTGACGCAAGTCGCGGCGCAGTCGCAAAACACCAAAACGGCGGCGACGATTGAAAGCCCCGCTGCCGAGCCAGCCCAGACGATGCAGTCCGGAGAGATTTCAGCATCGCGTCCAACGTCCGCGCTGAGAGTCGAAGCGGGCGACCTGGTCGAAGTCGCGGTTTACAACGTTCCGGAACTCACGACCAAGGCTCGCGTCAGCAGCAAGGGCGAAATTTATCTGCCCCTGATCGACTATGTGCATGTTGCCGGCTTAACCGCGGAAGAGGCAGAAGGCGTGATCCAGAAGCGGCTGTCCGACGGCGGGTTCGTGAAAAATCCCCACGTCACATTGTTTGTAGATCAGTATGCTTCGCAGGGCGCAAGCATATTGGGGGAAGTGGCTAGGCCGGGAGTTTATCCGGTGCAGGGAGATCAGCGGCTCTTCGATCTCATCTCGGCAGCAGGCGGCTTCACGGAAAAAGCGGGACGCAGCATCGCGATCACGCATCGTGACCTGCCCGACAAGCCAATCACGGTTCCGCTGTCCCGCAATGCGAACGACAATCCGGAGAGCAATGTTCCCGTTCTGCCTGGCGATACGATCATCGTGCGTAAGGCTGACCTCGTTTACGTAGTCGGCGATGTGGGGCGCCCGAGTGGATTTCTCATGGATAGCGCGCATCTGACGGTGTTGCAGGCGATCGCGATGGCGGGGGGAACGACGCGCACGGCTAATCTCGACGGCGCGAGGATCATTCACCGAGGAACCGATGGGCTCAGCGAAATCCCGGTGGAGTTGAAAAAGATTCTCAGGGCGAAGGCTCCCGATGTCACGATGCAGGCGGACGATATTCTCTTTGTACCGACTAGCGCGGCCAAAGTTTTTGCGGGACGCGCAGCGGAGGTAGCGATGCAGGCCGCGGCCGCTGCCAGCATTGTGGCTATTCCTTAGCGCTTACTTTCAGGCAACGGCCGTTACACAGCGCTGATTTTCTCCCAACAAATCCTGCAATACGTCGAGATATAGTTTGGCCGTGTTTTGCCGAGAGAAATGTTGGAGAACGTGCTGGCGGCCGTTGCGGCCCAGGGAATCACGCAGCGCAGAATCGGAAGCGAGGCGCATGACTGCGTCCGCCAGCGCAACGGGATCCTCCGGAGTGACGAAAATTCCCGCGTTGGCTTGTTCCACGATTTTACGCGCGTGACCGTCGACTCCAAGAATCACAGGGCGGGCGCAGGACATGAACTCCAGCATTTTGGTGGGAAGGACCGTCTTGAAAAGCTCGGACTTCTTGAGCAACACCAAGCACGCGTCCGAAGCGGTGATGTAAGCCGGGACTTTTTCGCGGGGCTGCTGGTCGACGAAATGAACATTGCGAAGCCCGCGGGAGCAAGCCAAAGAGACGACGCGAGCCTTCTCAGCGCCTTCGCCAACGAGCAGGAACAGAACCTGGGGTGCTCTCTCACGCAACAGAGCTGCGGCTTCCAGCAGAGTTTCCAAACCATGCGCATTGCCTATGGTGCCGATATAGGAGGCAATGAACTTGTCCTCCGCACCCAGCGACCGTCTGATAATGGAGTTGGGCACGAGCCTGCTGAACAGGCTGGTTTCCACTCCGTTCTCGACTACGAAAATCTTTTCCGCAGGAACCTGCCAGCGTTCGATCAGATAATCCTTGAAGGCCGGAGAGACGACCACGAGGCGATCACAACTGCGATAAAGGAATCCTGCGATCTTCGACAACATGCGATGGAGAAGTGAGTCTTCATCGCCGATGCCGACAGCGGTTAGAGATTCGGGCCAGAGATCGCGCACTTCGAAGACGAAAGGCACACCATTGCAGCGGGCCAGCCACCAGCCTGCAAGACCGACCAGCAATTGCGGAGAAGTAGCGATCACGACTTCGGGTTGATGCAGGAGAATGCCCGTTATGGCCGAAGAAACACAAAACGAACTGTAATTCAAGATTCGCTCGTACGTCTTGCGATTGGGAACGGGAAGCAGCCACGTGCGAACGACATTGACGTCGTGGTAGTTTTCGCGCGCGACTAGGCGGCGAAACTTGCGGCGATATTCGGGCGGCACGACTCCCGTGGGATGGTTGGGAAATCCGGTTAGGACCGTGACTTCGTGGCCATCCTCTGCCCACAGTCGCGACAACTCGGCGGCGCGGCCAGCGGGCGCTCCCATTTCCGGCGGAAAGTATTGTGACACGTAGAGAATCTTCATTGGTTTCTAGTAATAGCAAAGCTTGAATGCGCTTTTGTAGCAAAGGGCACGGGTACGTTTTGTGCGGCTGCGCGCGTATGCTTCCCATTTGTCGGCAAAGCGAGCAAACATTTCATCTCCGGTAAGGCGATACATCACACGCAGCTGGACGACGTGCAATCGGTGATAGAAGGGGCTTGCAATCATGGGGAGCAGAGTGCCGCGTTGCTCGTAGAGTGACCAGAAACCCAGATCGTACTGGTCAAGGTTTGCTCGAATCGTGAACGCAGCTTGCTCGAACAATTTACCCGCGATGTCGCTTTTTGTCGCTAGAAAATAATCCAAGACGCCCCACGTCGCCCAGATGAATCCGTTAAGAATGTGGGTTGGCGGCGAAACAATATATTCCTCAAACCAAAGTTGGCCGCGCTCATCCCTAAATGTGACGCCGCCTTCCCGGGTTGATCTCTGGAAGCTGGTAAAGGCGCGCCCTGCAGCTTCGAGATAAGCGGCATCTCCCGTTTCCCTATGGGCCCGAACCAGCAGAGAAATACCTTGGCCTTGCGCAAGGGCGGAGTACCAGGGTGCCTTCAACGGCGACCGATACTCCCAGTCGAAGTGATGATTCCATGACCATGATCCAAGCGGGTGTGGCTCGAGGTTAGCGCACAGCCAGTCGCCGGCGGCGAGGAATTTATTCTTGCGCTCTTCATCACGAGTTCGGCAATACAGGTTGTAATTCCCCAGCCCCCATTGTGCAATCGCGATTGGGTTGTATTGCAGGCCGATCTTGCCGTGGTAGTCGAGCATGGGAATGCCGGAGGGATCGTAGTGGCCCGGGTAATCCGATTTCTCCGCGAACAACATGTAGTACTCGCCGAGTTGACGCACACTCGCGGCAGGATTCTCCTGCGGCGTTTCGTGCCAAAAGGTTAGGTGGCTCTCTCCGGGAACAAGATAGGCGCTGAAGATGCGCCGATAATATTGCAGGCGACTCACAACTGGACATTAGCATGAGAAATGCGCAGCGCTGGTGACGTGCAGGATTCCCCCGCAGCCGAGATGGGCGCGGATGACCGGAGTTCCTAGGCCGGAACTCCTTCGATGACCGAGTCTAGAGCCGCGGTAGGAATGACGCGGTTCAATTGCCATCCGGCCGCCGCAAACAGCTCACGAAATTCTTTTTCGGTGCGCTCACGCCCGCCGGGAAAAATCAGCATTTGCAGATCGAGGAACTTCCCCGGCGAAAAATCATTCCCGGGGTGAATCATGTTGTCCACCACGAGGAGCTTCCCACCTGCGGCCACATTTTTTCGGCAAGCTCTTAATATCTTGAGGCACAAATCATCGCGCCAGTCGTGAATGATGTGCTTCATGATGTAGGCATCGGCCCCTGCGGGCATCGAAGAAAACATATCGCCCGAGGTAAATGTGCAGCGGTCGGCCATAGGCTTGAGCGGGCCATTCTTGGCTCCCTCGACTACATGCGGTGCGTCGTACAGGGTGCCTCGCATCTGCGGATTCCGGGCCAGGATGGTCGCTAACAAGAATCCGTGGCCGCCGCCAACATCCACGATGGAACGAATTCCGTCGAACACGTAGGCGTCGGCAACGGCGGGGCCATCAATCGTCGAGAGCCCGGTCATGGTGTCATCGAAGATTTGCGCTTCCTCGGGATGCTGCTTAAAGAATTCGAAAATAGGCACGCCATAGATCTGATCGACCGCTTGCTTGCCGGTTCGCACACAGTATTCGAGATGCGACCAGCCGCGCCCGTGCCATTCCCTTCCTCCCATGATGGCGAGACCCCGCAGGGTCGGATTCGCATTCTTTCGCAGAACAGCCGACATCGGCGTCTCCGAAAATTTTCCGTCCGGCCCCTCAGACAGCACTCCGACGCTAGCAGTAGCACGCATGAGGCGATAGAGCGCCTGCGGCTGGGCGCCGATCTGGATTGCCAGTTCTTCTGCTGATTTTGGAGCGGATTCGACAAGATCCGGGATTCCGAGTTGGGCCAGGCAGGACACGGCTCCGGCTACATGCGCGCCATTCAAAAGTAGAAGCATGCCAACGTGGGCAGGTGGATTCTGAGACTGCATCATTTGGGCTCGCTCAGCTTTCGATTCTGGGTCCCAAGCAGGCAGCAGTATACACTCCGGCTCTCTTGACTCGGCATGTGTGGTTGGACGTGGTGGCCAGGTTATATCCGCCAGAGGCTGGTTTCGAGATCGCATCTTTCAACTGCAATGGTGGTCACGGCGAGCAGATTGGTTGTGTTTTTACCATCCGGCAGGAATGCGTTGCCGTATTGAAACAAGCCCATCGGCCAGCGGTCTTTCTCGTAACTCAGAAAACGCCGCCATTGAACGCCGTCGGGGCTGCCGTACAGACTAACGTTGCGGTCAAAGTTGATTGCGCTCGGTTCCACCATCGTGGAGAAGAAAACTGCATTTCCCACTCGACAACCATAAATAGAGGAACCACTCAGCTCGGCCATCGAGGCTAGATTTCCGCCGCGATCAAGGCGATATACATGATTGGTTTCGAGGGGCGTGTCCGACGAAAAGTAGAGCGCGTCACGAGTGGGCACGAGCGCGGCGACACGAGCTTGCTGGTTGCCCGCCAGGATCACGTCGACGGTTTTGAAATCGCACGAGGCACGGAGAATGCGGCACTCTGGACCGCTGTCGCCGGTCAGCACCCAGAAACAACTCTCCCATTCGTCATAAACGATGTTGTGCACATGGCGGACGGCTCCCTTGGGAAATGTGTGGGCCACCTCCCAGTTAGATCCGCGATCCGTTGACGCGTAAATATGGACTTCGTCACGCGCTGGATTGTCGAAGTATTCTCCCCAGAAGATGTGGTCGCTTGGAGTAACGGCCAGGTGCAGTGGCCGGGTTCCACGGAAAATTTTATGAGACACGTGAAATTCTGTTTCTCCGGGCGCCAGAGTCACGATGGAACCGGGTACCGCACCAACCAAGTGTCCGGAAGACAAGGTCGCAAGCGCGTGGAAACCGTCGCGGAAGAGACGCGATGCCAGGCGTGACGAGGCGGTGATGGTCCGCCACACGGCAGGTCGGTACTCACCTACTCTCTCCCATTTGATCGTTGTTGCCGCCTGTGTTCGGGCCGCGAGTACCGTGTACGCCCGTGAGGCGTAGAGCACGTCTGCCCGCCAGGCTAGAGCACGCAGGCTGGGAAACGAGGCGATGCGAAGCGGATTCAGTGCCGCAGTTTGTTCTTCCGTGTTCGCAAATGCAGGATGAGCTGCCATTGGCTTTGGTGAAATACCAGTCCTCGGTTCTCAGTTATTGGATCTCAGTTTTCGTGCTTATGTAGGGGCCGATCGCGAGGACATCCATGCGCGTGCGCTTGAAGCAGTCGATGGCTTCCTCGGGCTTGCACACAATGGGCTCGTTTTCGTTGAAACTTGTATTTAAGACCACAGGGATTCCGGTTTTGCGCTCGAAGGTGCGAATCAAATCATGGTAGAGCGGATTCTCGTCGCGGCCGACGGTCTGCAGGCGCCCGGTGTCATCGACGTGATTGACGGCGGAAAGCTGGGAGCGCTTTTCTGGACGAATTTTGTAGACGTGCAGCATGAACGGCGATGGGTGATCGTGCTCGAAGTATTCACGCTGGCGTTCTTCAATAATTGAGGGAGCAAACGGACGAAACCACTCCCGCTGCTTGATGCGCGCGTTCAGAATATCTTTCATTCCTGGCATGCCCGGATGGGCGAGGATAGAACGGTTGCCGAGCGCTCGCGGACCCCATTCCATGCGTCCCTGGAACCAGCCGACAACATTGCCGGCCGCAATTTGTTGGGCCACGATATCGAGCAGGGGTTTGCGATCGAGCTTGCGATATGGCAAGCCGGCTTTCTTCAGATCAGATTCAATGCGTGCGTGAGAAAACTCGGGACCGAGATATGAGTTCTTCATCACGAAATGGCGGGGCTGATTCAGAACGGCGTGGTAGGTGTGCAGGGCAGCTCCGATCGCCAAGCCTTCGTCGCCAGCGGCAGGCTGGATCCAGGTGTGGCGAAATGGAGTGCGTGCAAAAAGTTTTCCATTGGCGACGCTGTTGAGCGCGCAGCCACCTGCCATGGCCAGATTTTCGCAGGACACGCGTTTGCCGAGTTGGTTGAGCAGATGGAAGAACACCTCTTCGAAACGGTGCTGCATACCATAGGCGAGGTCCATCTCCCGCTGCGTCACTTCCGTACGAGGCTCACGCGGATCACCGAAGGTCTTTACCATCCGCGGGGAAAAGTGCCGAGCCAGACGGACGGTGCCGTCCGGCATAACCTGCATTCCCTGATTGCTGCCAAGTGGTTTGAAGAAACTCGAATTGAGCTTAAAGCTGCCGTTTTGCAAGCCAATCACTTCGCCAAGCCGCTCGGAGAGCGTGTCTTTGCCGTAGGGAGCGAGACCCATCACTTTGCCTTCGTCGCCGTATTGCGGGTAACCGATGAACTCGCAAATCATGGTGTAGAAGCTGCCCAGTGAGTCGGGCAAGAAAACGCGATCCAGCACCTCGATACGATTGCCTTCGCAGCGGGCCATCATCGTCGAAACAAAATCTCCGGAGCCGTCGTAGCTGAAGCCTGCAGCTTTCTCCCATGGCGAGCAGTAATACGAACTGGCGATGTGCGCGATGTGATGTTCGAGGTGATGCTGCTGGAAGTGAAGCGCGTTGGAATCGACGTCGAGCGCGTGGGCGAGCAGCGAACGCACATCACGCAATGGTTGCTTACGCTGCCGTAATTGAATAAGGTTCAGAATTTTAGCGGGATTCGACAGGGCATATTGAACTTTCTGTGCCAGGTTGGCATCGCTGTCTTGGCCGATCGCTACGTGATCGATGTCGGTGATCTTGGCCCCAGCGAAGTCGAGACACGCCTTGATCGCGAGCGCGGGAAAGCCAGCGTAGTGCTTTATCCGGTTCAGGCGTTCTTCTGCGATCGCGAAGACGACTTCGCCGTCCTGCACGAGGGCAGCCGAGGCATCGCCGTGAAACATGTTCAATCCAAGGATCAGCATCGGCGGAAATAACCTTCGCGATTTAACTGTGTACAGGGCCTCATCAGGGTTTTCGAGCAACGAACATTAGCAAAGGCGCCCACGGCTGGCTGCGTTGTGCCAATCCGGGGAGCGGGCCGCCGAAAGGCACGAGCTTATGGCTCGATAAACCGGCCCCCAACAGCAACCGTTCGAACTCACGCCGCGAGTACTGATGGCGCGAGTAATCCAGGAACTTGCACCAACTTTGTCCCGCGAGACCACCTAATCGATGACAAGCAAGCTGCATTCGACGTACCACGGAATTCCGGTTGGGCACGGAAACCAGCAACAGTCCTCCGGCTTTAAGAACTCTGGCAAACTCGACCAGGCAAGCGTTCGGGTCGGGCACGTACTCTAAAACGCTGGAGCAAAGGACTCCGTCAAGCGAACAATCATCGAGGGCAAGACGAGCGATCGTCTGCACTCGAACAAAACTGAGGCGATCGGAATAATCTTGCGCCGGAGTTGCCCGAGCCGCGGTAACCATTTCGGAAGCGGCATCAACGCCGAGCACGCTGCAGCCGCGGCTCGCCAACCAGCGTGCGAGTGCGCCTGTACCGCAGCCAGCGTCAAGCCATAGCGTGCCACCGAGATCCCACCCGTGCAAACACTTTGCCAAAACCTCCCGGCGCGCGTGAAACGAACGCTGTTGATAACGACGATCCCAGTCGTGTGCCAGCGAGGCGTGGTACGCAACGGCATCCGAGGCGAACCCGGCTCGGGTCGCGCTCATTGCACCCTCATCATCCGCAGCTCGTAAATCTTCGCCTTGATATGGAAGAACTGGATGCCCTGGAATCCGCAGTAAATCAGCCCCGGTACGCCATCGAGAAATCCTAAGCGGAAGAAATACTTGTATAGAAAAAACAGCAGAGGAGAACCCGGCAGACTCAAGAGATTTTTCTTCAGCCAGCGGCGGCGTTGTGCCTGCATCCCGAACAGGGCGGGGGGTAAATCGTGGTAACTACTTTCGCCCGCCTGCCATACCTGTGCTTCCCAGTTCGAATATTCGTCGTGTTTGAGGATGTAGCGAGAGAGTGAATTCACGTTGTGATGGACGAGGGGATTTTTCAGCGCAGCCGTTTTTCCTTCGACCACTACACGTTCATGCGCTTCCATGTCACCCATGGAAGCATCCTGATCTTTGAATCGGCATTCG
>Ga0210383_10001948_pt1 | contig 18773 bp, 13 predicted proteins | sample IncBWC14OmetaG_FD_160072 | JGI IMG/M metagenome (GOLD analysis project Ga0210383, IMG submission 160072) | Forest soil microbial communities from Barre Woods Harvard Forest LTER site, Petersham, Massachusetts, United States - Inc-BW-C-14-O ...
GACGTGCTCACCGACATCGACTACGGAGCGCTGATCGAGCGTCACTGCGCGAGCGACGCAGCCGCCACGATCGCAACGAAGACCCGTCAGATCCAGGTATCGCTTGGCGTGCTGCGCTTCGGCGACGACGGCGATGAGACGCGTTTGACCGGCTATGACGAGAAGCCGAAGATCGACTACACAGCGAGCATGGGCGTCTACTGCTTCGCGCCACGCGCGCTGTCGTTCATCAAGCCCGGAGAGCGCCTGGACTTTCCAGATCTGATCCTGCGGCTGATCGCCGCCGGTGAGGTCGTGCGCGCCTGGCCGAGCAATGATTACTGGCTGGATATCGGGCGCCACGAAGACTACGAGCAGGCCCAAGAGGAGTTCGAGTCGGTTCGCGATCGACTGATCCCCCCCGATTGAGCGCACGACGGGGCTAAGGTTTCCGCATGAGACGCGCGCTCATAACCGGCATCACCGGCCAGGATGGCTCGTTCCTGGCCGAACTGCTGCTCGAGCAAGGCTATGAGGTCACCGGCCTCGTGCGCGGAACATCGGACCGCTCGCTCGGCCGCTCGGAGCTGCTGCGCGAGAGCTTGAGTTTGCGCTGGTGCGATCTGCTCGACGTTGAGGGGCTGCGCGAAGCACTGTCTGAGATGCGGCCGCATGAGCTCTACCACCTGGCCTCCCCGTCGTTCGTACCGACCTCGTGGGAGCAGCCCGCGCAGACGATGCAGGCGATCATCGGCTCCAGTGCCGCGTTGCTCGAGGCGGTGCTCGCGATCGACCCCTCGATACGAGTGTTCCTGGCCTCATCCACTGCGATCTTCGGAGACGCGCCCGAAAGCCCGCAGCGCGAGGACACGCAGTGCCATCCCACCAGCCCCTACGCGATCGCCAAGCTGGCCAGCCACCAACTGCTGGGCGTCTTGCGTGCACGCCATGGCCTTTATGCGTGCTCGGGCATCTTCAACAACCACGAGTCCGAGCGTAGGCCAGAGCACTTCGTGACACGCAAGATCACCCGTGGCGCCGCCGCGATCAAACTGGGGCTCGAGCAGGAGCTGTATCTGGGCGACCTCGATGCCGTGCGCGACTGGTCGTTCGCCGGAGACATGATGCGCGCCGCGTGGCTGACCCTCCAACAGGAACAGCCCAGCGATTACGTGCTAGCGAGCGGAATCGGACATACCGTGCGCGAATTCGCACAGGTGGCGTTCGCGTGCGTGGGCCTCGAGGCAGAGCGCTACCTGCGGGTGGACCCAACGCTTGTGCGGGCGCCAGAGACAACGCTGAACATCGGCGATCCGAGCCACGCGCGCGAGACGCTCGGCTGGCAGCCGCAGCTGAGCTTCCAGCAGCTGATCGAGCGTATGGTGAACGCAGATCTGCGCGCGCTAGAGGCGGCGCAGGTATCCGCCTAGCTGCTTCTCGGGAGGGAGCTCATCAGCGGCGCAGTCGCTGGCCGATGAGCCACCCATCGTCGCGCACGCGGCGAGCGATCCCGGTTCCGGCGACGTTGAAGCGCCGTGCGGCGCGCGCGGGGTCCGCTAGATCCCGACGTAGTCTCGCCGGGCGGTTCGCCAGCATCGCGTTTGCCGCTCGGCGCAGGCTCAAGCCCTTCTCCGAGGGCAGATGCCATAGCCCGTAGCGCAGCGGTTGCTCGACCTCTGGGGCCCCGTGTCGCGGGCCTGTGAGGATCCTGCGGGCCACGTCAGAGAGGTCTGCGAACTGCGCCAGACCCAGCGCTCCCACGAGCGTGAGCGTCTGCTCCTCGGTCGCCAGCATCACGCCCTCCGCGGCAAGCCGTTGATCGATCTGCACACACGCATCGACCAGCGCTTGCAGTGCCTGTGGCGTGCCGGTCAAGAGCTCCCCTCCAACCCAGTTGGGTAGGCGCTCCGAGCCGCCCATATCGAGCGCGAGAGTACCGATCGCCGTGCGCGTGCCGTGCGCTCCGAAGCCGACCGCATCCCAGTCCGGCGGATAGGGGATGCACACGTACCCAATCTGTGGCGCCGCGGGCGCTGCCGCGAACACGCGCTCGGCGTCAGGCCAAACGCAGTCGAGGTCGGTCAGCCACAGCTGCCGATCGGCCGGCTGTCCCTCGCCGGCGGCGAGGATTGCGTCGAGCACGTAGCGCGAGGAGATGTAGTCCTTGTAGTGCTCACCAGTGTTCACCGGGCGGTGGCGGTATTCGGTGGGCATGATCTGCACACCGAGCGATTCGAGCCGCGCGATCAGCTTGGCACCTGCACCGCCCAGCGACGCCGGATCGCCGAGGTTAGTGACGAGCGCCAGATCGCAGTCGACCTCGCGCAACCGCAGCGTGGCTGCCTGTGCGAGGGCGCACTCGAGATAGCGGTTGGCGACCTGTACGGCGGAGCTAGAGCGGCTCGTGGGGTAGAAAAACGCCTCTCCCTCACCATGTACGTACAGATACTGAACTACCAGCGGTGAGGATCGTTGAACATCCGCCATGCGCTCAGTGTGTGAGTGCCTGATTGACGGCCTCGACGACGATCGCCACGGCCGCCTCGTCCATCGTCGAGCTCAGCGGCAGGGCGCAGTGACGCGCGGCGGCCTGCTCGGCCCCGGGCAGCCCGCCGGCGGGCGCAAGATGCTGGCACTCGGTGAACGTGTGTAGTGCCGGATACCAGGTGGTCTGCACGCCGTTGTCTTTCAAGTCGGCGCGAAAGCGGTCGCGGGCCTCCCGGTCGGCCAGCAACACGGGGAACGCAAAGTGGCTGGAACGCTCCACCGCGGACTCATCCCATGGGAGCTCCAGCCCTGGGATGTCCGCGAGCTGCTCGCGGTAGGAGCGCACGATCGCGCGCCGCTTGGCGATGTCGCTGTCCAGGCGTCCCAGGCGACTCAGCCCGAGCGCCGCGCGCGGCTCGTCGATGCGGTAGTTGAAGCCCAGTCCCACCACGTCGTAGGTGTCGGTGCGGCCGCTGTGGCGATCCCACGTACCGCTCGTCATCGCGTGTGAGCGCAGCAGTCGCACTTTCGCCGCCAGCTCATCATCCGCGGTCGTGACCATGCCACCCTCGCCCACACATAGCTGCTTCTTGGAGAAAAAGCTGAACGCGCCAAGCTCCCCGACTGTGCCAACTTGGCGGCCGCTGTCATCGACGTGCGCGCAGATTGCCTGCGCGCAGTCCTCGATCAAGGTCAGGCCGCGCTCGTCGCACAGCTCGCGCAGCGCGAGCACATCCGCGGGGTAGCCGCAGAAGTGCACTGCGATCACCGCCCGCGTGCGCGGCGTGATGCGTCGGGCGACGTCCTCGATGTCGATGTTGAAGTCGTGCGGTCCGCGCACGTCGCACAGCACCGGCGTGGCGCCGACATAGCGTGCGGCGCTAGCGCTGGCGATGAACGTGAACGCCGGCACGATCACCTCATCTCCATGACCAAGGCCCGCCGCCCGGCACGCCAGGTGCAAAGCCGCGGTGCCGCTGGAGATGGCGATCGCGTGGGGTGTGCCCACGTGGCTCGCCAGCGCGCCCTCAAAAGCCTGTGTGCGCGGGCCGAGCGTCAGCCAGCCCGAGCGCAGGCAGTCGGCCACCGCCTGCACGTCCTCATCTGGCATAGCGATGTCAGTTAGCGGCACTCGCCACTCGCTCATGATCTAGCGGCCCCCCTCATCGCAGTATGAATTGCTCAGGGAATGTTGCGGTAGCGGGCGTCGTACGGGTCACCAAATGCGCCCTGATCGAGCGCGGCGATGATCTCAGCGATCCCATCGGGCACGGTCATCAGCGTCTGGAAGCCGAGCTCGGCGCGGATCTTGTCGAAGCTGACCTTGTAGTCGCGAGGGTCCTCGTCGCGCTTGACATAGGAGACCTTGCCGCGGTCGGTCTGCTTACCGATCTCCTCCACGAGATCGAGCTTGCGGTAGTTCTCGCCCGAACGGCCAGCGTTGAAGACGTTGTGGTCGACCTTCTCCTCGGGGGCTTCGAGTACCGTGCGAACCGCCCGTCCGGCATCGCGCACGTGGATGTACGGACGCCAGAACTGCTCACCAAAGACTTCCAGCTCACGGTCGTTCCACAGATCGCGCGTGAACTCGTTCACCGTCAGATCGAAGCGCATGCGCCGGCCCACACCGTAAACAGTGGCAAAGCGCAGGCAGGTCGGCTTCACGCTGCTCTCCTGGCCGCCGAGGATCAGCTTCTCCATGCTGACCTTCTGTTCCGCGTACAGCGACACCGGGCTTAGCTCGCCGTCCTCGGTGATCGGCACAGTCGGGTCGGCCATGCGGCCGTAGTTGGAGCAGGTGGACGCGAACACGAGCCGTTGCACGCCAGCCTCGCCGGCGTCGGCCACGAGGCTCTTGGTCGCCTGCACATTGACTTCGTCGGAGAGCTCAGGGTCACGCCCGCAAGCGGGGTCGCCGACGATCGCAGCGAGGTGCACAACCGCGTCAGCACCTGCCAGAGCGCGCTTGCGCGCCTCAGCGTCGCGAATATCCGCGCGGATAACCTTCACGCCGGCCTGCTCCTGCTCGGACGCGATGTCCTCCTGGCCATGGAGCAGTGAGTCGAGCACGCGAACTTCCTGCCCCGCCTCGCGTAGCTCCTTTACGAGCAGCGCGCCGATGTAGCCGCTGCCGCCGGTCACTAGTGTCGTGTTGGCCACCTGATGGTCCTCTCTGTAGTTCCTGGCCCTAAGCCCCGAGTGGGCGAGGATCCGTTTTTCGTCCACGCTGATCGCGGAGTCTCGCAATGGCGCTCACGCCATCGTACAAGCGCATCGGCAGTCATCCTGGTCGGCTTGAGTGCCGATTGGGGCAGGGATTGTGTCACTGTGGATCGAACGTGGCCTACATCTGAATGCCGACTCTAGCTCGCGAAACCACGCGCCACCGCGCCGCCCGCGACATCGCTATGCAGGTGATCGTGCGCATCGGCAATCTCGCCATGGGGGCGATCGTCACGGCGCTGGTCGTGCGCACGCTGGGTGAGACCCGCTACGGCGAATGGTCGATCACTTTCACCACGTTGGTGCTTGTCGGCTACTTCGCCAACTTCGGTATGCAGGGCGTCGCCCTGCGCGAAGCCGCGCGTGACCCCGAGCACGAGCACGAGTGGCTTGGGGCGGTGATGATGCTGCGGCTGATCATGCTCGCGCCGCTGATCGTCGTCTCGCTTGGCGTGATCGTGCTGCTGCACCGCAGCCACGAGATGCTGATCTCCGGCTTGATCCTGGTGATGACGATGCCCTTCGACGGCGTCGGCGCCCTCGGGCTGATCTTCCAGCTGCGCGTCGATAACCGCGTGCCGATGCTGGTGCTGACGCTGCGCAGCGCGCTGTGGGGGATCGCTGCGCTGATCATCTACCTCGAACACGGCAGCATGATCATGCTTGCGATCGCGATGGCCAGCACGAACGCGCTTGGCTCGATCGTGCAGGCGGTGGCGGTACTGAAACTCGGCGTGCGTCTGCCGCGACCGTCGCGCAAGCGCCTCGGCCAAGTCGTGCGCGTTGGGCTGCCGATCGGCGTTGCCGGGGTGCTCGTCATCGCCTACGCCAAGATCGACCAGATCATCGTGTATGTGATCGCCGGCAGCAAGTCCGCGGGCCTGTACAACGCCGTGTACAACCTCATTGACCAGGCGCATTTCGTGCCGATCTCTGTGCTGACGACGCTCTCGCCGGTGATCGCCGCTTCGTGGCCGGCCGACCCGGCAAGGCTGCTGCGCACCTCGCGGCTGACGGCGGAGCTGCTGGCGATCACTTCGCTGGGAGGATTGGCGTTCACGGTCGTCGCCTCCTCGCCGCTCGTGCGCCTGATCTTCGGGGCACAGTTTGTGCCCTCGGCGCCGGCGCTACCGGTGCTTGCCGCGGCCTTCGTGTTCGTCGCCTTCGGCTACCTCAACGGCAACCTGCTGGTTGTCCTTGGGATGCAGCGGCGGTTCCTGCGGATCAGCCTCGTTGCGCTGGCCGTCAACCTGGCCGGAAACTTGATCCTGGTCCCGCTCGTGGGCTTCATGGGTGCTGCGTGGATGACGCTCGTGACTGAGGTCGTTGTATGCGCGGCAAGCCTGCGGCTGATTCTGCAGACGCTCGAGCGTCCGCTCCCCAAGCCCGGGCGCATCGGTAGGACGGTGGCCGCTGCGGGCGTTCTCACGGGTGTGCTCGAGCTGCTACGCCTGGCACACACACCCCTTGGGTGGCTGGTGGCGGCGACGTGCGTGTGTTATCCGCTGCTCCTGTTCGTCCTGCGGGCGTTTGGGCCCGCCGACGTTCAGGTGCTACTGCGGCGCGGTCTTCCCGCCTAAGAACCTGTATAAGCGCGGTCGTCCTCGAGCGCCTCACGGAAATGCTCGATCATTGCCGGCAGTTGCAGGCGGGCGTCATAGCGCTGCTCGCAGCGCGCCCGCGCGCGGGAAGCCAGCGATTCACATTTGCTGCTGTCGTCGAGCAGGCTCTGCAGGCCATCGCGTAGGGCACGTGGGTTGTCGGCGGGGACGAGCACGCCAGCGCTGCCATCCTCCAACAGGTCGCCGATCCCGCCCACGCGCGTCGACAGCACGGGCGTGCCGCAGGCCATCGCCTCCAGCACCGCCCACGGCACCGCGTCGGCCTTGCTCGGTAGGCAAAAGAGGTCGGCCTGCTGCTGCAAATCCAGCAGCTGCGGGTCAGATGGGCCGAGCCGGTGAATGCGCACGCCGGGACGCTCGGGCACGTCCTCGGGGGTGACCAGGTCGACCTCCACGCTCTCACCGAGCCGATCGCCGAGCGCATCGAGCAGATCCTGTCCACCCTTGGCGACGAATCGCCCGCCGACGAACAGCACCCGCGGGCACGCACGCGGGCGGCGCGGGGCAGGGCGGTAGCGATCGAGGTCGAGGCCGGGATGGTGCTCGACGACGCGCGCGCCCGGTGCCGAGCTTTCGACCGAGCGACGCACCCACGCTGTCCATGCGAGCACCACCGCGGCGTGCTCGCACGCGCGGCGCTCGAGTGCGACGCTTGGAGCGATCGTGATCTCACGATGGTTGCGCTGCATGTCGAGCTGTGCAGGCATCGACCACCAGTCGCGAACCGTCGTATCCACGGACAGCGCCATCGGCACGGTGCGCATGACTCCGGCCATCGTCAGGGCGATCGAGTGGCTGTGGACGTGCACTACATCGGCTGGCCACGTGCGGAGCTCCTTGTGCACGGCGCGGCGAGCGCGCAGCGCCTGCACCAGATGCCAGCGCAGCGTGCGGAAATCGAGGCCGGTGCTCGCCAGCGCGCCGATTGGCCGCGTAGCGGCTGAGTGGGCCACCCGTCCCAGTGGGCCGACGCCGGCGAAGCGGGCCTGTACCTCCGGGGTGTAGGGCAACCCGATATGCAGCGCCTGCTCGAGCTGCGCTTGACCCATGATGTAGCTGCCGAGGTTGCCCTCGTTGAGGAATAGGACCCGCACTCAGCTTGCGCCGGGGGCGGACGGTCCGGTGTCCGAGCCAGGCGATGACGGCGGCTGCTCGTCGCGCCCGCCGCGCACCCATTCGTGCTCTGTGGCCCCGTTCTCCCACGCGCCGGCACGATTGGGGTCCTCCATTGTTTCCGGCACTTCGAAGATCGAACGCTCGTGAACGGCCGCGAGAGCCTTATGAAGCTCATCCGCATCGGCGTAGTCACGCGCGTCGAGTGGCGTGAATACATCGGACCAAACGTAGTCGCCCGCGCGTCGAGCGCGTAGCGGCAGGACCAACGCTTGCGCATTGAACGCGAGCTTGGCGCTACCGCTTGAGAGCATCACCGGCTTGCCCAGGAAGTCTGTGCGCGTCCCGCCTGGCATGTCGAAGTAGATCACCACCTTCTCGCCTTTTTCGAGCAGCGCATTGAGTACCGGGAATGCGCCCACCGAGGACACCAGCCGCTCGTTACGCTTGGCGATCCCGCTCCACCAGCGCGCCAGGCGCCGGCCCCAGTAGTCGGGGGTTGGGGCCTTGAAGAACCATGGCGCCGCGACGGCAAATGGACTGTGGCCCAGCGACGTCACCGCCGACATCTGCAGGAAATAAGGGCCCAGATGGCAGACGCTGATGAGCACCGGGCGGTCCGCCGGTAGGCCCGATTTGAGGTTGGCAGCTGAGGCAGCGCTGACCTTCGCTGTCGGCCACGGCTGCCAGTACAGCGCCCGCTGCACCTCATCCTCGATCAGGCGACGACGTGCGCGCGCTTCGATCTCACCGGCGCGGTCGGTCCCGCCCAGGATCGCGCTCATGCTGGCCAGCGCCTGCTGGCGCTGTAGCGGGTTCTCCCACTCCGCGCGTCCCTTGGCGATCGCTCTACGGATGACCAGCCCATTGGGCACCACGTGGCGCAGGCGCGTCGAGGTCCCCAGCCGCACGCGTAGATCAGCTGGTGGCATCCGTGGTGCTTTCAACGGCTGCCTGGCCGCCTCAATCGCTGCTGAGAGGTCTTGGTTCTCCGCCGTGCTCATATCTTTCATGTCGGCTTGGATCATGTCCGGCTTTATGTAAGCACGCGCCCACAAGTCCCCTGCACGCGCCCTCAAGTATTAGTGCTATCAGCCACGAGCCGAAGATGGCCTTCCACCGGCTAGCGTCTAGGCGATGCGCATCCTCGTGATCTCAACCCTTTACCCCCCGGTGGCCGTCGGCGGATACGAGGTCGAGTGCTCTGGTGTGGTCGAGCGTCTGCGCGAGCGCCACGAGGTGCTCGTGCTGACAAGCGATGTCGATAGCGCACGAATCGGTGCAAATGGCAGCGCCAACGTCAGACGCGAGCTCTGCGGCTTGACACCAGATGCGCGCGGGGCTCTGCGGGCGCCCCGTGCGTCACTACGGGCAGTTGACTCCGCACGGCGGGCACTGCAATGGGATCCTGAGCTGATCTACTGCTGGAACGGCTCGTCGATTCCGCAGGCGGCGCTGAGGGTACTCGCCGACAGTGACGTTCCGCTGGCCTTCCGCATCTGCGAGCACTGGTTCAGCCGCCTGTTTGTCAAGGATCAGTTCATGCGCGAGCTGCTCCCCGCGCAGCGCAGCCCCGTGAGGAGCGCATGGGCGCTGGGCTGCCAGGCGGTGAATCGGTTGCCTTCACTGCGGCTCGACCCAACCGCGCCGGTACGCGCAGCGATCTCTTGGAACTCCGAGGCGATCAAGCGGCTGGTGCAAATGCAGCCGTTCGTCGAGCCGGTGTTGGAGCGAGTCGGGCACTCAGTGCCTCGCCACGGGGATCTCTATGCCGAGGTTGTGCGCCAGCCAGCGCCTGAGCCCGAGATCGTGTTCATCGGGCGCGTCACCCCCTACAAGGGCATCTCGGTGGCGATTGAGGCGCTCGCCCAACTGCGCAGCGAGCACGCGATCAGCGCCAGGCTGATCGTGATTGGACCGGAGGACGCAGACCATGGCCGCGAAATGCGCGCCCTCGCCCAGCAGTTGGGTGTGGCCGAGGCAATCAGCTGGCGCGGGTCCTGCCTCCCGGAGCAGGTGGCGGCGGTGCTCGCTCGCGCGCACGCACTAATCGTGCCGTCGGTGTGGGAAGAGCCATTCCCGCTGGTGACGATCGAGGGGGCGCTCGCGCACGTGCCGCTCGTCGCCTCCGATGTCGGTGGCATCGGCGAGGGCATGCACGACGAGGAGCATGCGCTGCTGTTCGCGCGCGGCGATGCGCGCATGGCGGCCGGCGCGCTCGCGCGCACATTGACGCAGACGGCCGACACCGCCGCGCGCGTCGCGCGTGCCCACACGCGTGCGCAAGAGTTCAGGCTCGACTCCTATCTGGACGAGCAGGAGCAGTTCGTCGAGGACGCCCGTGCGGCGCTGATCACAGGAAGTCCGCCAGCCCCTCGCAGTCCATACCGGGTATCGCAAGCGCCCTAACCAGCCGCTCGGCCACCTTGCGCCAGGTGAAAAGCTGCGCGTGTCGGTATGCCAGCTCGCCCAGCTGCTGCGCGGTGTGGGGCTCTGCAAGCCGGAGCATCGCCGCGTACAGCTGCTCGTCATCGAGCGGGTCCACCGTCAGCCCACCGGGGCCGATCAAAGTCGCACTGCCGCCATTGGTTGTGCCGATCGACGGTACGCCGGCGCTTGCAGCCTCGATGTACACGATCCCTGCAGGCTCGTGTAGCGAGGGCATCACAAACGTCGTGGCGGAGCGATAGAGGGAGGCGATGCGCTCGCAGTCTTCGACGTCGACGCGGGAGAGCGATCCGTGTCCGAGGACTCCGGGCATATCCACGCGCGGGTGTCCTCCCACCAAATCGAGCTGGGCGTCTGGGTAGCGCTCGCGGACGCGGCGGAAGGCGCGAAGTACTGCGGGCCCATTCTTGCGCTCCCAATCAACACCGACGAAGAGGTATCGCGGTGGGCTCCACTCGCGCGGCGCAAGCTCCGTGGCAGGATGGTTTTGGCCGTTGCCGACGACGAACACGCGCTCGGCTGGGATGCCATAACCGGCGGTGATGCTCGCCGCTACCCAGTGGGTTGTGCAGCAGCAGGCGACGGCGGTCTCATAGGTGCGACGCTGGCGCTCGATGTAGCGGTGGAAGTCCGCGTTGGTCAGCGCCTGCAGGTGCGGCCAGGGATAGCTTTCGCGGGCCTGCAACACGGTTGAGTCCTCGTAGGTCACCACCCGCTGGCCCGCCGGCAGCACCATGTTGCAACTGCGCTGCACGATCCCCTCAAGGCGCCCCGCAGCCGTCAGGCGCCGCCGCATGAGACGGCTACGCGCCGCGATCGTCGGACGCCCCAGCTGCGCGGCGCTGTGTACGCGCTTGGCCGCTCGTCGGGGATCGCGCAGATCGCCTGGCCGGAGCCGCCCGGCGACGCTACCTAGATGGGCCAGCCTGGCTACCCTGGGTGGCAGCTCGCCACTGATGGGAACTACCTCCGCCGCCAATTCGGTCAGCGCGGTGAACGTCGAGTTGCTCACGCCGGAGTCGATCTGGACGTCGCTCGGATCGGTCGGCGCGGCAAAGCCGAGGCGCAGAGGTAGGTGTGGTGTCGGTAGGTGCGGTGTCATCGGCAGTCAGCTGTGGTTCAAGGGCGAGTCAGGCAGGCACACCAGCCTCGAGTATTAATGATTGTGGCCGCGCTTCAAGGCTTGTGGCGTCGCGGTCGATATCGACACAGGTATGAGAACAGCCGTAGCTTGCCGCCTGGAGCGACGTATCATTGACATGGTGCCCTGTACGACCGCAGCAGCCGCTTAGCCGTGGCCGATCCCGAACCACTCACCAAAGCTCCGTCTGCTCCCACGGTCTCGCCGTTTGAGCTGCTGTCGGTTCTCTGGCGGCGCCGGCTGATCGTGGTCACCGTCGTGATCATTAGCGTCGCGGTCGCGGTGGCCCTGTCGCTGCGCTCGCCCAAGCAGTACTCGGCTTCGTCTGAGCTTCTGTTCCGTGAAACCGGCTTTGCGCAGGCTCTATTCGGCAGCAGCTTGTTCACTTCGGGAGGCGCCGAAGAACCGCAGCGAACCACGCAGACGAGCATCGACGTGGTGACCTCCCCCGCCGTGGGCCTCGAGGCCGAGAGCCTGTTGAAGATCAGAGAACCGGTTGGCTCGCTGATCGGATCGATCTCCGTCAGCCCCAACGCCGACGCGAACATCGCCACGATCACGGCCACTCGCGCGAACCCGCGCGAAGCGGCAGCGGTAGCGAACGCGTTCGCTGAAGGTTACATAACGTACCGCCGCCAGACCGACCGCAATACGGTCGCGGAGGCCGAAGAACTGGTCAACGAGGCGATCAAAACCGCCTCCTCCGCCGAGTCGGTCAAGCTCAACGAAAGCTTGCGCCAACTCGGCGTGCTGCGCTCTCTGCAGACCGGCAACGCCGAGGTGATCGCGCACGCGGAACCGGATCCTTCTCCGGTCTCGCCCAAGCCCAAACGTGACGGCATCCTCGGGTTCGTGGTCGGTCTGTTCCTCGGTGCCGGGCTGGCGCTATTGGTGGACTTCCTCGACCGGCGTCTGAAGACCGTGGATGACTTCGAACGGGCGTTGCCCGACTACCCGGTGATCGCGAGCGTTCCCCACACCCCTGCGCACGTCGGCCTCGCCCAGCAGCTGGCCGGTCCGATCGGCGAGTCCTACAGAATGCTGCGTGAGGGCTTGCGCTTCCTGGACCCTACGGGGCGGGCACGCTGCTTCGTGATCACAAGCGCGGAGGAGAGCGAGGGCAAGAGCACCGTGGCTGTCAACCTCGCGCTGGCGCTCACAGCGAGCGGCCGGCGGGTAATCCTGGTGGAGGCCGACATGCGTCGTCCCGCCGCGGCCACACAGCTGGGGATCCCTCGCCATCTCCCCGGCCTGTCCGACACGCTCGTGTCCAACGGCGAGCTCGACGAGTTCCTGGTGAGCATCGAGGACGAGCCGAACCTCGCGGTACTACCCAGCGGCACGATTCCCCCCAACGCCGCCGATCTGCTCAGCGTCGGCCGGATGGGCGAGCTCTTGTCCTTCATGCGTGCGTCCGCGGACGTCGTGATCGTCGACTCGCCGCCGCTCTTGCCGGTCGCCGACACACGGGTGCTCCTGCGCCTGACAGAGGTTGACGGCGTGATCATGGTTGCTCGCGGCGCCTACAGCCGACGCGATCGCGTCCGCGCCGCCAGCCGTGTGCTGGCCGTCAGCGGGCGGCGTGTGTTCGGCCTGGTGCTGACCGAAGTCAAATCCTCAACCGAGGCCGGCTACTACTACTACGAGGACGAGCCCAACCAGCCCAACGGACGTTCGGGCTCGGGCCAACGCGGCGTCTCCTCGCCTGTCTGATCGCCGTCGCTCTCGGCGGCGAGCTCACGCTCGCTCACCTCTGAGCCGATGCGCGCTACGCGGGTGGAGAGCACGCCGCCCATCGCTCCCAGCAACAGATCGAGCTGCGCCCAGTAGAAGCTGTCGTAGAAGGCCGCGACGACCGCCATCCCGACGATGCCGAGTGCCAGGCTCAGGTCATAGGTGGGGGTAACGCGGAAGCGCACGCAGCGGCTGAGCGCACGCAGCGCGACCCCGATCGGAATGACGGCCGCGATTAGGCCCACCAGGCCCATGTCGGCAGCGATCGACAGATAGCCGTTGTCGACCGCGCCAATGTCGGTTTTCGTGGCCGATTCTTTCCCGGAGAAGCCCGGTTCCTCAGCTCCGAAGATTGGGCGCAGGCCGAGCTCGTGGATGCCGTAGCTGTAGCTGAACTCGCGGTGTGTCACAGACTGGCTAGACACCTGCTTGGCGGCGAGCTTTTCCTCGACCAGGCGGTGCAGGGAGCTGGTGCTGAGGATCAGCACCGTCAGGATCACGATGCCGGCGCCGATCGCCCGCAGCGCCCGGTAGTTGCCCGCCCGTGCCTGGATCACGGCCACGACGATCAACATCACGACGACCGCCACCCATGAGCTGCGCGACTGGGAGAAGATCAACATCACCGCGCTCGCACCGGCGAGGCCAGCGGCCAACAGCAGCGAGCGCCGGGACGCAAACAGCAGCGCGCTCGGCAGCAGCGCTGCGACGAGCGCCCCGTAGGTGATCGGGTAGCCGACGAAGTAGCCGATCCGGCCAGAGGGGTTTTTTACGTAGGCGTCGGCAGCCATCAGGATGAGCAGCGACAGCCCCGCGAACGACGCGGCGGGCCAGCCCTCGCCGTCGCCGAAGCGCCTGGCGCAAAGGAACGTCACGCCGATGAACACGTAGCCGACGATGCCGGACTGGATCACGGCGTTCAGTCCATGGAGGTTCTCGTAGATCAGGATTGCCAGGCCCAGGAACAGGAAACCCATCAACAGTGCGGCGCGACTGGGGCGCGTTCTGCGCCCGCCCATCGCCAGCGACCACAGCCAAGGCGCAAGCGCGGCCGCCGCGACCGCCGAGCAGAGAACCTTCTGCTTGACGATCGGTGCTTCCGCGGCTTCGGTGAGGAACGGATACCAGGGCAGCACCGCGACGATCACGATCGCCCACGGAAACGCTTTGTCGCCGAGCATCGCCAGGCCGAGGATCGCCACCACGACGACACACAAAAGGATCGCTGCGCTCGGTTCGCGATGGACCAAAAGGCCGCCCAGCAGGCCCAGCACGATCGCTCCCGCCACGCCCAGCTGCCAACGTCCCAGCGCACCGAATCGCTGCTCGCCTCGAACTGCACCTCTTGCCTGTGGGGTCACTGGTGTGCCCCGCGCTCGCTGTCAGTCACAGCCACATGATGGTGCATCGTGCTGACACGCCGGCTGCGACCGCGGCTCCGACCGCTGGCCCGAACCGCGGGCCGGGTCACGCTTGCGCGCGCAGGTCACGAGGGGCGTGGCCGGCGCGGTCGGGAGTCTGCCCCAACCGCGCCGGATACAGCCCCCAGGCCTTCGGGCTGACCTAGCGTTCCGCGATCAGGGTCGGAACGCTGCCAGCGCCGTATAGGAGAGCTTGTGCGCCCCCGAGGCCGTCTCGATGCCGTAGTAGTCGTTCGATCCGTAGTCGCGATAGTTGAAGATCGTCACGTCCTGGATGTAGCCCGTGCCTTTGGCCCAGTTGACGAAGTTCGTGACGTTCTGGGCTTGTTCAGCTTCCGTCCACTGCAACGAGTCTCCTGTGGATGGTTGGCCGACAGCCGTGGGCCAACCCACCTCTGTGATGTAGATGGGGATGTTCGGGTGCTGAGCGTGGGCGGCTTCGATCTGTCCGCGATCGCCGAGCGCCGAGTGGGCGCGATTGCTCGTGCCACCGTAGGAGTGCAGCGTGATCCCGTTGATGTAGCTGCCCACGTTCGGTTCCGCGGCCCACATCTGCTGGCCCCACGTGGTCGGACCCTCGCCGCCGTCATAAGAGGCCAGCACCGGCGGGTAGTTGTTGCCAAAGTTCGCCACCAGCGCTTCGTGCAGAACCTTGAGCAGATGGTCATAGGCGGCTGCGTTGGCTGCGCTGCCCGCGTTCGGACCCATCGCTCCCCACTGGTTGCCAGGCTCGTTGAGGACCTCGAGCGCCGCCATCTTCGGGTTGGCTTTCACCGCAGCGACCGCTTTGGCTGCATATTCGGTGGCATTCAGGCCGCTGACGCCGGCTGAGCTTTCGTCGAGCAGCAGGTCGATCACATGCAGGCCCGCGGCGGTGTAGCCGGCGACGCTCGACTGCGAGTTGACGCGTACGTAGGAAGCGGCTCCGGCCACGTCGGCGGCGAAGTTCGACGGCCAGCCGCCGACGTCCACGCCCACCCACATCGGTGAGGTCAAGATCGAACCGGACGGCGTTTCTTCGGCTTTTGGTTCTTCGCTCGGCGGGGGTGGCGGTGGTGGGGGCGTGCTCGGGGTGGGGTAGGAGATCGCCACTTCTGGCGACCAGGCGCTGCCGTCCACAGCCGTGCGCACGCTGTAGCCGACGGTCACACCGGCAACAACGGGCGGAGTAAACGATGTCCCGCTGACCTCTGTGAACTGTTCTGCTTTGCCCGGCACTTTGATCGCGAGCACGTACGCGCTCACGTCGCCGACAGGGCTCCAAGACAGCTTCAAGCCAAACGCGACGAGCTTCGGCGCGGCCTGCGTGTCGACCGTTTCCGTCGGAGTCGATTCGCCCTTGGGGGTTTCAGTTTCGGCTTCGTTTTCGCCTGGGGTCGTGCCCGCTGGTTCGGGGTAGGAGATCGACTGTTCGCCCGCCCACAGGCTGCCGTTGACGGCTGTGCGCACGCTGTATTTGACGGTGACACCCGGCACCGGCGGCGGCGTGATGGATGTGCCGCTGACGGTCGAGTATTGGTCCGGCTGTCCTGGCACCTTGCGCACGAACACGTAGTTATTGACGGCGGCCACCTGCGTCCAGCTGAGCTTCTCGCCGGATACTCCCAGCTTGGGGGCCTGGAACAGGGCATTCCACCAGCTGTAGTGGTTGTAGTCGGCGCGATACGCAGGGCTGGCGTCGCCGCCGGCGACGCTCGCCAGCCTGCTCTGTGCGCGCTTGAGTTGGCTACCGGCGTTCTGCAGGGCGCTACGTGCGGCGCTGCAGGCGCTTGGCTTGCTGGGGTGCACGGCAAGGCACTTCTTCAAACGCTTGGCCTTGGTGACGAGGTTGCGGTCGGCGTTACGAGAGACCGCTGCGGCAACAGCCAGCGGTCGAGGGACCGAGCGGCTCGCGGCAATGGCAAGCAGACGATGGTTGCGGGTAGAGGATGTGCGCTTCGTCTGCGCGGCGGCGCCGCTGGCGGCGGCGAACGTAAGCAGGGCAACGAATGCTGCGAGCGAGACTGCCATCAGCGTCCTGAGGGCACGGGTGGGGCGGGGGTGAGTCCTGTGCATGCGTTCTCCTTCGATGACCGGGCTGTCTACTTGAGACCCCTGGCTTTGCGAACCCGCCTCGCGACGGGAGTGCCTTTTTCGGGATGTGGCAGAGGCGTGCGTCGTTCCCCCGTGGGTCGGATGCGTTCACGCCTCTACTTGAACCTTGCAAGTCATCTTTCGGTGCAATCCGCGCAAGCTATAGCGGCCACTGTGGCCGTGGACGCATGTCCGCTGGACGATTACTGTGCTTGATTGGGGCGTTACTGGGCTCGATCAGGGCGCCACGAGCGTGCTGAGCGCCTCGATCGAGTAGCGCTCGCGGACGAGCTCGCGCCCCGCGCGGGCGAGATCGGGGGCGCCATCGCGCAGCACGCGCACGAGCGCCGCAGCGAAAGCGTGGGCGTCGCCTGCGATCAGGCAATGCTCGCCGTCGCGCAACTGCAGCCCGGCAGCCGCTCGCGGTGTGGCAACGACCGGCAGCCCGTACGCGAGCGCCTCGATCAGCTTCAGCGGTGTGCCACCGCCCTCCAGCAGCGGCACCACCGCGCACAAAGCGTTCGCGTAGGCGTCTCGCAGGTCGGGGAGGAAACCGAGCGCCTGGACCCTCGGGTCGTCGCTGGGCGGCTGCTGCAGTCCTCCGCCGACAAGTGCAAGCTGCGCTCGAGGCAGCTGCTGCCATACGATCGGCATGACTTGATCGAGCAGAAACCGTAGGCCGCCGCGGTTGGGCAGGTAGGTGAAGCTCGCGACGAACACGGCTCTGGGGTCGCCCGTATATGGGGGGACAGGTGTGATCGCCTCCACATCCACCACGTTGGGCACGTAGCGAAGCGTCGCCTCAGGGCAGAGCTCGCGCGCTCCCTCTAGGTCGGGCTCACTAACCATCCAGGACTCGGCTGCCCGTCCAAGCAGCCCCCGCTCGAAGCTCCGCAAAGCCTCCGCCTGTCTGCCGGAGGCGCCGCTCACATCGGCGCGAAAGCCGGACTCGAGGTTGTGAGCGTTGTAGATGACAGGACGTCTGCGCGCCAACGGCGTGAGCGCGGCGGCGGTGATCGGACCGTCGGCGATCACGCGCCCGCGGTTGGGAACCTCTGCTAGCCGGCGCGCCTCGCGTGCCAGCTCGGGTGAGATTCCGCGCGCGAACCCCGCGGGCACGCCGCTCGCACGTGCGCTTGCGTACGTGAGCAGGCGTCGCAGCCGCCGCGAGGGAACGACCTCGTGCAGCGCAATGCCGGGGATCGCACGGAAGGCCGCATCTGGCTGGGTCTCGCCAAACCGCACGTACAGCAGATCGAGCCCGCGATGCGTGGCGAGCGCCCGCGCAACACCGTACGTGCGCACGGCCTGGCCGCTACCGAGCACGGGGGTGTGCGTGGTTACAAATAGGTCTCTCATCGCCTCACAAAGCGTCGATCGCCGCTGCGATCTCCTCTAGACGTCGATCCCACGAGTGCGCAGCGGCCATACGTGAGCGCTCGGCGCGCCGCTCGGGGCTGTCCTCGCCCAGCGCCTGTTCGATCAGCCGCACGATTCCCTCGGCGTCGGGCGCTATGAGCACCTCAGCGACGTTGGCGAGCGCCGGTAGCGGCGTGGCGATGACCGGCAGCCCGGCCGCCAGGTACTCATACACCTTCATCGGGAAGATGCTGTTGGTGAGCTCGTTGCGTGAGTACGGGATCAGGCCGGCGTCCGCTGCGCACAGCACGCTCGGCAGCTGCTCGTAGGAGCGCAGACCCAACAGATGGATGTTCGGCTCCGCCGCGAGCTCGGCAACGTTCGTGTGCGGATCGCCCGGTCCCACCGGGCCAACCAGCGCAAACGACCACGCTGGCCGCAGGCGTGCCAGCTGGACGAGTAGCTGCAGGTCGAGCTTGGTCGCGACGATTGCGCCCGTGAACACGATCCTGGGCGACGGCAATGCCACCATGGCTGGGTCTGGCGTGACGGGAACCGGTAGGGCGGGTGGGCTCGGAGTCAGCGCCTTGGCGAACAGCTCCGTGTCGGCGACGTTCGGTGCATCGATCACGTTGTCCGAGAGCGTGCGCAGACGGCTCGCCAGCGCAGGCGCGCTCGCCAGGACGAGATCTGCGCGTGCCGCAAAACGATCCTCCGCCGCGCGGAAGCTCGCCGTGTCGATCAGCTCGTGCGCGGAGATGTCATCGACGCAGTGATAGATGACCAGCGAGGGGTCCAGCGCCTCGATCAGCACCTCCGCTTGGGGGACATAGGCCCACAGGATCGGTTTGCTCATCCCCAGCCGTCCGGCGGCGCGGCGCACCAGCGCCGGTAGCAGGCGAGCGTTGAGCGTGCGCACGAAGCGGTTGCTGTGCAGCGGTATGACCAGTGGCGAAAGCACATGCAGGCCGTCGACTGTGCGCGGCGGCGCAACGCCGCGTCTGAGCCTGCGCGCGATGCGTGCGAGGTCACGTCCGGCCAGTTGCGGGCGGCGCAAGCCAAGCGACTCCACGAACAGCACACGGTTATCACGTGCCAGACGCGACATCAGATGGTGCTGGTTGGTCCACAGCTCCGTGTCCCAGTCGGCGAAGCCCACGCACACGATGTCGC
>Ga0210383_10001949_pt1 | contig 18773 bp, 22 predicted proteins | sample IncBWC14OmetaG_FD_160072 | JGI IMG/M metagenome (GOLD analysis project Ga0210383, IMG submission 160072) | Forest soil microbial communities from Barre Woods Harvard Forest LTER site, Petersham, Massachusetts, United States - Inc-BW-C-14-O ...
CCTACGACCCGGACAACCGCTTCCGGGTGAACCAGAACATCCGTCCCGCGATTACTGTAAAGGAGGCATGATAGCCAAAGGGTCGCGACTAACGATCGCCTGGGTGCTGATGTTCAAGCGCTTGCGCCGCCGCCAGCGAGAGCCCAAGCCGGTGGCGGACCATTGGCAGGCTCTGGGAGTGATGGGCGAGATGTGTCCGCGCGGTTGGCAGGCTCAGATCACGGTATATGGACAGGGCGCACCCACGCCCGAGGACGCCCCTCCTACGCGAGCACCGCTGGTCGAGGTCGAATGGATGCAGTTCGACGGCGAACCCCGCCGCCCGACGATCCCGCGACGAGCGTGGGCGCGAACTATCAACGGCGCGCTGCAGATGGTGGTGGAGGATCGGCGGACCGACCTGACGCTCGATGAGATCAAGCCGGGCACGTTCAAACGCTGAGACCCTCCCCTACACCGACACCTCTGACACCGACACCTCCGACGCCAGCTTCTCCACGGCCTCCAACCCTGGCGCTGGGAGCACGCAAGTGCGATCATCAGAACCAACCACTGAGAAGGGAGTTACCAACCGTGGAGTCCTCCCAGCCTTCCATCCGAATACTCGTGGTGGCCCACAAGACTGCCGCCACGCAACCACTGCTCGACGCCGTGCGAGAGCGAGCTGGGCGCGGGCCGTGCACGTTCACACTGCTCGTCCCAAACGCAGCCCACGGCCTGCACAAGATCGTCGACCCCGAGGACCAGGGTGTCGGCGAGGCCAAGGCCGTGATCGATCAGGCCCTGCCCCTGCTGAGCGAGGCCGCCGGAACCCCCGTCGAGGGAATCGTGGGCGCCCCTGATCCGGGCGTAGCGGTGCAGGATGCGATCAACCTGTACGGCTTCGACGAGGTGATCATCTCGACGCTGCCCACACGATTGTCGCGATGGTTGAAGCTCGACCTTCCCAGCAAGGTGTCGGGCACGGGTCTGCCCGTGACTACCGTGACCCCCTCGGAGGTTCCTGCGACATAAAGCTTCCGTTTGCACTAAAACCGCGGATGCTGTTCCAATCTCGGGGCGTTCGATCGCTTCCGCCTCGCGCTGAGACCCCTTCCCCTACACCGGCACCTCTGATGCCAGCTCATCCACGGCCGGCACCTCGGCGGCCTGGAGATCCCTCAGTTGATCGACCCCCGCGAGCGCAGGGAACAGCCGACTCCAGCCGAGCGCGATCAAGATCGTCACGGCACCGCCGGCAACAACCGCCGGCACCGCACCGAGCAGGAACGCGGCGAGTCCCGACTCGAATGCACCCAGCTGGTTGGAGGCGCTGATGAACACCATCTCCACGGCCGTCACACGCCCACGCAGCCGGTCGGGCGTGGCCAGCGCGACGGTGGTCGAGCGAATGTACATGCTGTACATGTCCACGAAGCCGCTCACAGCCAGCGCCACCAGCGACAGCACGAACGAGTGCGAGAGCCCGAACACGACCATGCTCGCCCCGAACGCGCCGACCACGCTCAATAGCGTGCGCCCAGCACGCCCGCCCAGCGGCCGGCGCGTGAGCACGGCTGCCGCGAGCAGCGCCCCCACAGCGGGCGCGCTGCGCAAGACCCCCAGTCCCGTCGGACCGACGTGCAGGATCGAGCGGGCGAACAACGGCAGCAGCGCCACCGCACCGCCAAACAGCACCGCCAACAGATCCAGCAGGATCGCCCCCAGCAGGATCTGGGTGTCGCGCACGAAGCGGATTCCCGCGAGCACGCTGGCAAGACCTGGTGCCGAGCCGGTGCTCGGCACCGCATCGGCCGCGGGCGTGTGGCGCATCGCCGCAACGCTTCCCGCCGCCGCCAGGCACATGGCGGCCGCGACCCCATACACGAGTCCCGCCGAGAACGGATAGATCAGGCCTCCGAGCGCGGGACCGATCACCTGGGCGCCCTGCACCGCGATCGAGCGCAGCGCCATCGCGCTCTCGAGCAGCTCGCTTGGCACGAGCGTCGGCGGTAGCGCCCGCGCCGCCGGGGTGCCGATCGCGCTCGCCGTTCCGGCCCCCAGGGCAAGTCCCAGGAATGGCCACACACCGGTGACGCCCGATGAGCTCACCAGCACAAGCCCCGCAGCGACCGCCGTGCTCAACAGCAGCGAGCAGATCAGCACCAGCCTGCGCGGAAGGTGATCGGCTAGCTGTCCCGCCGGCAACGCCAGCGCGAACATCGGGATGAACTCAGCCAGGCCGATCAAACCGAGGTCGAGCGCGCTGCGCTGGTTGGTGTACACCTCCCAGCCGATCGCCACCTCGAGCATTTGCACGCTCACACCCATGCCGAGCAGCGCCAACCACAGCAGGCGAAAGTCGCGCTCCCCGAGCGCTGGCCCGAATCGTCTCATCGACCGTGGTCTAGCATCTGAGTCCACCCCGACCAACCAAGGAGGACCGTCCGATGGCGAACACGCTCTACACAGCCAAGGCACACGTCACTGGCGGTCGCGCGGAAGGGCATGGCCGCACTGAGGACGGCGCGCTGGAGGTCGACCTGCGGCTTCCGACGGAGATGGGCGGCACCGGTGGCGGCACCAACCCCGAGGAGCTGTTTGCGGTCGGCTACGCCGCCTGCTTCGAGGGCGCCCTCGGCGTGGTGGCCCGCCGCGCCAAGGCCGAGACGGGCGATGCCGCGATCGACTCCGAGGTCTCCCTCTCCCCCGACGGCAAAGGCGGTTTCGTGCTGTCCGTGGTGCTGAGTGTTACCTTGCCGAGCATCGAGGACCCGGCCGCCGCCGTTGAGCTCGTGCGTGCGGCGCATCAGGTGTGCCCGTACTCGAACGCCACGCGCGGGAACATCGACGTGGTGCTCACCGCCAACGGCGCCTCGGTCGACTAGCACCCGTCGCGAGCCGCGTTCAGCGGCCGAACGTGCGCACGATCTCACGGGCGCGCGTGCTCAGTCCGTCCAGCAGCAAACGTACCTGCTCGAGGTCCGCCCGCAGCTCAGCGTCGCCTACCTCTACTGGCAGCATCGAGTCCTGCAGTGTCGCCAGCAGGCGGTCGGCATCGCCGACCGCCTGTACCGCGCCATCGAGAAAGCCCTTTACGCCATGCGAAGGGGCGCCGATCGCCGCCTGCTCGAACGCGCGCCCCGGTAGCTCGTGGCGCTCTGCAAAGCTCGCGTGCGCGCGCTTGGCACGCCCATATGCCATCTGCACGGGGCGGAACAGCTGCTCCTCGACCGCATCCGCGCTGTGTTCGTCGAGCTGCTCGTAGGCCTCGCTCAGCGCCGCCAGCGCCGCGCCCAGCGCGGCGGCTGCCTCGGCGACTGTATCGATGAGCTGCTGTCTTCCGTCTGCGGTGGTGTAGGGCACCAGCCAAGAGTAGACGTACTCTCGTGTCTACACCGATCATCCCTTCTGGCCCAGGCCAACACTGAATTTCTGGGCCTGTTGCAAGCTCAGCTGATCGCGTACACGAGCGTGACGTCAGTGCTGAGCGTGCAGGTCGTTGCGGTGGCTGCTTTGGCCGAGGGCTTGCGCTTGTGCTTCTTCTTGGGACGCTTGGGCTTGTGCAGCACCGCAGGGGCGCTCGACCGCGAGACCTCGGGGGCTATGACCCTCGATACCGACTCCGACGAGCCGAAGTCCGGCTGTTCACCGTCATATTCGACGTATCCTGATTCTTCGCCGCCGGTGCACTGAATCGAGCCGCTGCCTTCCGTCGCGCTCTGCACGTTCCCCAGCGTCGCCGCCGTCTTCGAGGCGAGGAATTCGGCCTTGTTCTGCCCGTCGGCCACCGCCGCGGCCATGCCTTCGCGGTACACCGATCGCGCCACGGCCATGTTTGCGCCCTGCGCGATCGGCACATTCGCCACGCCGTCCACACTCACGGTGCGCACAGGCGCCGTCGGGGTGGTCGGCGCTTCAGCAGACGCCACGCCGATCATGTTCGCAAGCGCCAAGCCCGCTGCCACCGCCAAGATTGCTGCAATCGCGCTCCTCATCGCTACCACCGATGCTAGCGCTACCGGCCGGCCAGGCTCCGCGCACGTTCGAGCACCGCGTCGATCATCGGCTCGGTCAGCTTGCCCGTGAACGTGTTCTGCTGGCTCGGGTGGTAGCAGCCGATCAGCGAATACGGCTCATCGGCGAGCTCTGCCCCGTGCCCGAAGCGGGGGCGTGGACGGCGCACGGGCGCCCCCGGCCCGGCGAGAGCGCCTAGCAGACGCAGCGCACCGTCCCACGCGAACGCGCCGAGGCAAACGACCACGCGCACCTCGCTGAGCAGGCCCAGCTCCTGCACACTCCACGGCAGGCACTGATCGCGCTCGGCTGGGGTCGGACGGTTGGCGGGCGGCGCACAGCGAACTGCCGCGGTGATCCACGCGTCACGCAACGCCAGGCCATCGTCGCGAGATCTCGAGGTCGGCTGGTTGGCAAAGCCCGTGCGCCACAGAGCGGCAAACAGGAAGTCCCCCGAGCGGTCGCCGGTGAACATGCGCCCCGTGCGGTTCGCCCCGTGGGCAGCGGGCGCGAGCCCCAGCAGCAACACCGTCGCAGTGGGGTCGCCGAAGCCCGGCAGCGGGCGCCCCCAGTAGCTCTGATCGGCGAAAGCCGCGCGGCGCTCGCGCGCCACCTGCTCGCGCCAGGCGACCAGTCGCGGGCAGCGACGGCAGCACGTTACCTGTGCCTCCAGCTCTTTCAGCCGCTTGGCTCTATGCGATTGCACAGTGCAGTAGTACCATCGGCCACGAGATGCCGTTGTGGCTCTGGATTCTCCTGTTCGCTGGGCTGGTCAAACTCCCGCTGGCCGCCCTGATGCTGTGGATCCCGTATCGCTACGACGAGTCCGCGCGCACGCCTGATATCTCGGACTCATCCGAAGAGGACGGCGGGTCCAAGGCGCTACCCGGTGGACCACTCGACCCTCACCCGCGGATGCCGCTCCCGCGCGGCCCGCGCCGCGGCCCACACGGTTCGCCCTCTCCCCTGCCACCGCCACGCGTGCGTACCAACGTGCACAGCCGACGCCCGGCGCGCATCACCCATTGAGCGTAAGTCAGCGGTTGCGCTTGCGCTGCTTGCGCGCAGCCTTCGCTTTGGCGCGGCGCTTCTGCAGCCGCGCAGCAGTGTCGCTCGCGGAGCTTCCCTGGATCATTTCCTGCTCAGTCGCCGGTGCGACGCGTCGCGCGTCGCGCACGATCACGAACGCGATCCCCGACAGCAGCACCACGGCCGCCGCAAATCCGAGCAGGATCACCGTGTGGTTGTTGGTCGTTTCGGAGCTGCTCGTGCCCGTCGTCGACGTGGTTGAGGTTTTTGTTTCTTCCGCTTCGCCTTCGGTCAGCTGACTCAACGCGCCGCCGTTGTTCAGGCCGGCCGCAAAGGCCGCCGGCACGGCGGCGCCGGCGATGCCCACAGCCAGCAGGGCTGCCAGGCACAGCGCACAGGCGCGCATTCCTAGATTCAGGGACACGCGATGAGGGTCGCTTGACACGTTGCGAGCATACCGGCTGCTGGGTCTCCAGCTGATCACAGATTCAGCGGGACGCACGCACAGGCGCTAGTGCGCGTCCACAACATAGAATGCCCGCTCATGGCTCCCAAACAACGTCAGGTTCGCATGGAACAGCGCGGCGGCATTGACGCCATCCAGGCACTCTCGGAGCGCACCGACGAGGAGCTGGAAGCCGAGACCAAATACAAGGCCGCGGCCCTCGCGATCCTCGGTGCCAGGGCATCTGAGCGCTTTGACGCTGATGCGGCACGCGGTTTCTTCCAGCGCGCGATCGCCGCCGCGCGTCCGCAGGAGCGCATGCAGATCAGGCGGATGGCGGACGCCTCGCTGGCACTCGCTGAACGCCGTGCCGGGGACCTCAAGCAGGCTGTGGAGCGACTCGGGCAGACGCCGCCCAGTGGCCGTCAGCTGTTTGCCCTGCAGGCGATGGGACTGCTGATCCCGCCGGCTTCCGCGGGCGTAATCGCACGTGTCCGCGGCGTTCTGTTGATCATCTTGCTGATCATCGTGCTGCTGGCGATCGGTCTCGGGATCGTCGAGCTTGTGTCGCTGCCGTTCGGTGGGCTGGGGCTCGCACCCGGCATCCTGCTCGGCCTGTTCGTCGTGATCGCGGCGCTGGCGATTATCGCCATGATCGGTCGACGCCGGCGCGATCGCGCCAAAGCTTCGCCAGCCAGCTGAGCGTCGTGTCCAACCGGCCGCCGGTCGATGCCCGCCTGCCGCACTAGGCTTGCCGCGTGTCCGCACCAGTGTGCCTGATCGTGAATCCCGCCGCCGGCGGCGGCAAGGCTGGTCGTGTGGCGCCCGCTGTCGAGGAGGCGCTGCGTGAGCACGGGCTGAGCGTACGCCGGGTCGACACTCGCGATCTCGAGCATGCGCGTGAGCTGGCGGCCGAGTCCGCGGGCAACGGCGAGACGACTGTGGCGCTCAGCGGCGACGGCATGCTGGGTGTGCTGGCCGATGTCCTGCGCGAGATCCCGGGCGCGGTCCTCGGGGTGCTCCCTGGAGGTCGGGGCAACGATCTCGCGCGTGTGCTGGGCATTCCTGACGATCCGGTCGCGGCGTGCGCGACGATCGCCAACGGAGTGGTGCGACCAATCGACCTCGGGCTCGTCAGCAATGCACGATCGGATGCTCCCGCCAAGGCGTTTGTGGGGATCGCCTCCGTCGGCTTCGACAGCGATGCAAACCGGATCGCCAATGAAGCTCCAGCGTGGCTGGGAGGGCTCGTGTACGCATACGGAGCGCTGCGCGCCCTAGCGGCATGGCGCCCAGCGCGCTTTGAGATCGAGCTCGACCCACCGGGCGAGCGCAAAGCGTTCACCGCTTTCACGATCGGGGCGTGTAACTCCAAGGCATATGGCGGCGGAATGCGTGCAGCCCCGGGAGCGCTGCTCGATGACGGTTTGCTCGAGGTGATCGTTCTCGAAAGTGTCAGCAAGTTCGCGTTCGTCACGCGCATCCTGCCGAAGGTGTTCAGCGGCAAGCACATACTCGAGCCTGGTGTGCGTGCCTTCCGGGCAAAAGAAGTGAGCATCGACTGCGAGCGTCCGTTCACGATGTATGCCGACGGCGACCCGATCGGCCAGCTGCCGCTGCGCGTGCGCGCCCTGCGCGGCGCGGTCATGATGCTGACGCCGGCAGAAGCACCCGCCGACACGCCGTTCGCCGGCGCCGTGCCGATCACGGTCACTCACAATCCTGCACCCTACGCCGGTGCGCCGGCTGCATCTGCCGGCGAGCACCCCACTGCCAGCTAGTGACGAGTGCACTGCCGGCCAAGCTCGCGCTCGCGCGCACAGTGGGCGTGCTCTCAAGGCTGCGCGGCGGCGGCGCGACAAGCGCCCCCGGAAAGGTGCTGATGCGCCTGGCCCCCGACGCGATCGCCACGCTGGGCGCCCGTCTACCGCGAGGGAGCGTGCTGATCTCTGCGACCAACGGCAAGACGACGACCACCGCGATGGCCGCGGCGATCCTCGAGCGCGCTGGGGTCCCGCTCGTGCACAACCAGGCAGGCGCCAACATGGCTGGTGGAATCGCTACGACGCTGTTGTCGGCCACCCGCGCGAATGGAACCCTCGCCGGCGAGCTGGGCCTTTTCGAGGTCGACGAGCTATGGCTGGCGTCGGTCGCAGCGCAGCTGCAGCCCCGAGCGATCCTGCTCGCTAATCTGTTTCGTGATCAACTCGACCGCTACGGTGAGCTCGAGACGATCGCTGAGCGCTGGGAGGAGGCGCTGTGCCATCAGGATGCACAGCTGGTGCTCAACTGCGATGACCCCTCGATCGCGGACCTAGGCCGCGATCGAGCGGGCGTCCTTTACTTTGGCGTGCAGGACGACTCGCTGGCGCTCGCGGGGATGGCGCACGCGGCGGACGCCAAGCACTGCCGCCGCTGCGGCGCCCCGTATGTGTTCGATGCGATCTACCTCGGTCATCTCGGCCATTACCACTGCCCCAGCTGCGGACACTCCCGACCGACTCCCACGATCACCGCGACTGACGTGCAACTGGAAGGAGTGCGCGCGGCTCGCTTCACGCTGCACACGCCTGCCGGCGATGCACCGGTCGTGCTTGCGCTGCCCGGCCTGTACAACGTCTACAACGCGCTCGCTGCCGCGGCTCTGGCGTGCGCTTTGGAGATCCCGCTGGAGACGATCGTCGCGGGGCTCACAGCCACGAGGGCTGCGTTTGGGCGCGCTGAGACAGTCGAGCTCGAGCTACCTGCACCCGTGGGCCGAGCGAACGCGGATGGCGAGCGCAGGGAGCTGCGCATCCTGCTCGTCAAGAATCCGGCGGGGGCGAATGAGGTACTGCGCACGCTCGCTCTGGAGCCTGGCGAGCACGATCTGCTGGGTGTGCTCAACGATCACATCGCTGACGGCCACGACGTCTCGTGGATCTGGGATGCAGACTTCGAGCTGCTGGCAGGACGCATTCGGCTGGCGACGTGCAGCGGTACTCGCGCGACGGATCTCGCGGCACGCCTGAAGTACGCGGGGCTGGATCCCGAGCGCATCCGCGTGCAGGAGGATCTCCCCGCTGCACTCACGGAGGCTTCCCTGGATCGCACCGGCGCGGGCGTGCCGCTGTATGCACTGCCCACCTACACAGCGATGCTCTCCCTGCGCGAGCTGCTGGTGGCCCGCGGGGAGGCGAGCAGCACGTGGTCCTAGATGACTCGCCGGCCGCCAGCCGCGAGCCCTCCCCCATGCACCGGCGCGCGAGCGTAACCATCTGGCACGACCTGGAGTGCGGCTCCTACACGGCCGACCTGCCGCTGTGGCGAGAGCTTGCCCGGGCGGCCGGCATCGGTGAGCACGCGCAGCCGCTGTTGGACATCGGTGCGGGAACCGGCAGGATCGCACTCGACCTCGCGAGCCGCGGCTACAGGGTCACGGCGTTCGACCTTGACGCTGAGCTGTTGACGACGCTGCGCGAGCGCGCCGAGGCAGCTGGAGTGGAATTGGAAACCGTCTGCGGGGATGCCCGCGAGCTCGATCTCTTACATCGCGACTTCGCGGTGTGCCTCGTGCCGATGCAGACCATCCAGCTACTTGGCGGCTCCGCCGAGCGCCTTGCGTTCCTAGCTAGAGCGCGCGAGCACCTACGTGACGGCGGCCTGCTCGCATGCGCAATCGTCTCGCAGCTTGATGCGTTCGACTGCGCCGCTGGAGACGTTGGGCCCTCGCCGGAGACGGCGCGCTTCGACGATGTCCACTACGTCAGCCGCGCCACCCGCGTGTATGTAGGTGCCCGCAGCGTGCAGATCGAGCGCGAGCGCACGATCCTCTCGGCCGAGCAGGCTGGCGCGGGCATGCAGGCGCCAGTGGAGCACAACGTGGTCGAACTCGACCGCGTGAGCGCAACACAGCTGCGACACGAGGGGCATGAGGTCGGACTTTCGAACGCCGGCACCCGCACGATCCCCGCTACGAGGGATCACGTCGGCAGCGAGGTCGTGTTGCTTCGTGCCTGAGCACGCGCCCGACTCATCGAGCTCACGGACGCTGCGTGTATGCGCGCTGTATCCCGACCTGATGAACATCTACGCCGACCGCGGCAACCTGATCGTGCTCGAGCGCCGCTGCGCGTGGCGGGGAATCGGCTTTCAGCTGTCATCGAGCGGTCTCGGTGAGCCACTCGACGCGGACGCCCATGACCTGTTCTATATCGGCGGCGGCCAGGACCGCGACCAGCGCCTGTGCGCGGAGGATCTGATCGAGACCAAGCGCGAAGGCCTGCGCGCGGCGGCTGCACGCGACGCGATGGTGCTAGGCGTGTGCGGCGGCTACCAGCTGCTGGGGCACTCCTACACACTCGATCACGAAGAGATTCAAGGTGTGGGGCTGCTCGACGTGCGCACCGTCCGCGAGCCGGGACCACGCCTGATCGGCAACGTGGCGATCGAGGTCTCACTCGCGGAACATGCCCCAGAAGTACTTGCGGGCTTTGAGAACCACGGCGGGCGCACATATCTTGGGACGAGTCAGCAGGCGCTCGGGCGAGTCCTCAGCGGACACGGCAACGACGGACGCAGCGGCCTCGAGGGAGCGATCGAGGGCAACACGATCGGCACCTATCTGCACGGGCCGCTGCTGCCCAAGAACGTGTGGTTCGCCGATTGGCTGATCACCCGGGCTCTAAGGCTGAACGCCGACGCCCTGGCCCCGCTGAAGGATGCAATCGAGCGCCAGACGCACGCGAGCGCTCGCCGCGCCGCCGGCGTGTGAGAAGCCGCCGCACGCCGCACGCCCCGATCTTCGCAAATTCGACCTTCGCGCCTCATCACTGCGCTCCAGGACTCATACGATCGCGGCGATGGAGCTCTCCGAGTATCAACGCCGCTCGCGCCGCACCGCTGAGTATCCGCGTGAGGCATGGCTGGCCTATCCCGCCTTGGGTCTCGCCGGCGAGGCCGGGGAGGTCGCCGAGCACGCCAAGAAGGCGATCCGCGACGACGGCGGCGAGGTCAGCGACGAGCGCCGTAAGGCAATGTCCAAGGAGTTGGGCGATGTCCTTTGGTACGTGGCCCAGCTAGCCAGCGAGCTGGGGCTCGATCTCGATGAGATCGCCGAGGGCAATCTCGAGAAGCTTCTCTCCCGCCAGCGCCGTGGCATGCTCTCCGGCAGCGGCGACGAGCGCTGAGCGAACGATCTGACACAGCCCCGGGGCCGCACCAAAGGGCTGCCAGGATGAAGGGATGCAGACTGAACAGCACGATTCGCTGCATGTGAGAGCCGATGAGCTGGACGTCCCTGAGGAGCTCAGCCGCCGCAAGCTGCGATCGCGCCTGCTGATCGCGCTGGGGCTGCTGGTGGCGGTCGTTGCGGTAATCGGCCTCGTTCCCGGCCTGAGCGGGCTGCGCTCGAGACTCGCGCACGCGAGTCCGGCGTGGCTTGCCCTGGGAGCACTGCTGAAGATCCTGTCCGGTGTCGGCTACGTTGCTGTGTTTAGGATGGTCTTCTGCCGACGCATGAGTTGGCGTGTGAGCACCCAGATCGGCATGTCAGAGCTCGGCGCGAATGCACTGCTGCCGACGGGCGGCGCGGGCGGGCTTGCGCTCGGCGCGTGGGCGCTCAAACGCGGGGGTATGAAGGGAGAGGAGATCGCGAGGCGCACGGTGGCGTTCTTCTTGCTCACGAGCGTGCCGAACGTTCTCGGTGTGATCGTGATTGGGCTCGGCCTGGCGGTGGGCGTGATCGGGGGCGAGAGCAACCTACTGCTGACTGCGCTGCCGGCCACGGTTGCCCTGGCTGCCGTGGCTGCGACGATCGCGGGTGGCCGGCTCGCCCGTCGCTACGAACGCCGCGGGCTGGCGACCGGGAGGCACTTGCGCTCCAAGCGAGCGCTCGCGACCGTGAAGACGCTTGCGGCGCTCGCGGACGGAGTGGACGAGTCGCTGGTACTGCTGCGCGAGGGCGACGCGATCCTGATCGCCGGCCTGCTGGCGTATCTGGTGTTCGACGTGATGATCCTGTGGGCTGGTTTTCGCGCGCTGGGCGCGTCACCGCCCGTGGCGATCCTCGCCATGGCCTATCTGATCGGCGAGTTGGGTGGCCTGATACCGGTACCGGGAGGGATCGGCGGCATCGACGCGGGGCTGCTGGGAACGCTGGTGGTCTACCACGTGTCGATCACGGCAGCCGCGGGCGCGGTGCTTGCCTATCGTGCAATCGCGCTCGGTGTTCCGGCGATCGTCGGCGCGGTCGCGTTTGCGGCGCTGCGGCGAACGCTGCGCACAGAGGCCGAGCAGATCTCCATCTGTGCGCCACAGAGTGAGATGGAGATAATCGGCCTCGGCCGTGTGCGGATCAACTCCGAGCAGCAAGCGCCGAGGGCAAACTAGGTTGCCACGGCGAAGCGGGCGAAGCGCTCGGCCAACCTTGCCGGCACCAGCGCGTGCACGCGCACGCCCTCGGCGGTGTCCTCGCGCTCGACCTCGCCGGCCAGCTCGTGCAGCTCTGCGAGACTGCCGCCGTCGGCATACGGCACGAGCAGATCCACCGGGCGCAGCATGTGCGCGAGCTCGTGCTCCATGCGTTCACCCAGCTCCTGAAGACCCTCGCCGCTGACACCGCTCACGAGCACTGCGTCTGGGTAGCGGAAGCGCAGCTCGTGGCGTTCGTCGGCGTCGAGTAGATCGACCTTGTTGAGGACCAGCAGGCGGGGACTCTCCCCCGCGCCAATCTCCTCGAGCGTGCCCTCCACCGAGCGCTGCATGATCTCGCGTTGGGGCTCGGGCGCGGAAGCGTCGAGCACGTGCGCCAAGAGCTCCGCTCGACTGGTCTCCTCGAGGGTCGCCGCGAACGCGTCCACCAGCTGGTGGGGTAGCTTTGAGATGAAGCCGACGGTGTCGGTCAACAGGTAGGAGCGGCCTGCCAGCTTCAGCGTCCGTGTGGTCGGGTCGAGCGTGTGGAAAAGACGATCGCGCACGCTCACTTCTGCGCCTGTCATGGCGTTCAGCAGCGTGGACTTGCCGGCGTTTGTGTAGCCGACCAGCGCGATCGTCGGTAGCGCCGCGCGCTCGCGCTCTGCTCGCTGCACTGCGCGTGTGCCCTTGACATGCTCCAGGCGACTACGCAGCACGGAGATGCGGTTGCGCGCCAGCCGTCGATCGGTCTCGATTTGGGTCTCGCCAGGTCCCCTCGTGCCGATGCCGCCGCCGAGGCGCTCCAGGTGGCTCCACAGGCCGCGCATGCGCGCGAGGTTGTACTCCAGCTGTGCGAGCTCCACCTGGAGCTTGCCGTCTGCGCTGTTCGCGTGGGAGGCAAAGATGTCGAGGATCACGGTTGTGCGGTCCACTACCGCCAGCCCCAATGCCTCCTCGAGGTTGCGCTCCTGGCGGGCGCTCAGCTCATCGTCACAGGCAATCACGTTCGCATCGCTTGCCAGGGCGGCTGCCTTAGCCTCGGCAACCTTGCCCGGACCGAGGTAGGTGTTCGGGTGCGGTTGCTCGCGGCGCTGCACCATCTCACCGACGACCGCCACACCTGCGGTGCGCAGCAGCTCCTCGAGCTCTGACAGGTCATCCCCGTCGGGCAGCGCAGCGATGCAGAACGCGCGCTGCGCGGCGCGTGGCGGGAACTGCGCGCCGTTGGCGGCCCACTCGGCCTTAGGGGTTACGGCGCTACGACCGTTACGGCTTCTATCCATCCAGCTTCAAGTCTAGGACGGCCGCTGGGCCGCAAAGTGTCATGAGCAGTGAAATCACCGTCAGTGGAGGCCCGCACATGCATGTCTAGGCAAAAGTCAACCCCCGAGCGTGCCCAGGCGCTTGACTGCCTCCAGCAGACGGTCGTCTGGGGTTGTCAGCGAGATGCGAAACCAGCCCTCGCCCGCGGGTCCATACACCGACCCCGGCACCAGCACCACATCGGTGCGCTCGAGCACGTGTTCGCAGTAAGCCTCGGAGCTGGCAAAACCATCTGGCACCGGCGCCCACACGTAGATGGTGCTGTGCGGCGGGCGTACCTGTACGCTGATCTCCCGCAACGCATCGCAGACAAGGTCACGACGGCGGCGGTATAGCTCGTTCATCGACGCCACCTCGACGTCCGCGTCCGGAGAAAGCGCTGCGACGCCCGCCAGCTGCACGGCCTCGAATAGCCCCGAGTCGATGTTTGTCTTCAGCTGCCAATAGGTCTGTAGCGCGTCAGCGTTTCCAACCACCACGGCACAGCGCCAGCCGGTCATGTTGTAGCCCTTGGACAGCGAGAACACCTCGATACCCACGTCCTTGGCCCCCGGCGTTTGCAGGAACGACGGCGCGTGATAGCCGTCGAAGACGATCTCCGAGTAGGCGTTGTCGTGCACCACGAGGATGTCGTAGGCGCGGGCGAACTCCACTACGCGAGCGAAGAAGCCGTCGGGGACGACCGCGCCGGTGGGGTTGTTGGGGTAGTTCAGGAACATCAGCTTCGCCCGCCGTGCCACGTCCTCGTCGATTGCGCCCAGGTCTGGCACGAAGCCGCGCTCGGGATCGAGCGCCATTAGCACGGGCTCCCCACCCGCCAGCCACGGTCCGCCCGTGTACACCGGGTAGCCCGGGTCCGCTGCCAGCGCGTAGTCGCCCGGATCGAGGAATGCGAGGTTGAGGTTGAAGATCGCCTCCTTGGCGCCGATCGCCGGGATGATCTCGCTCTCGGGATCGAGTTTCACGTCGAAGCGGCGCTCGTAGAAGTCGCGTACTGCGCCCCTGAAGTCGGCACGGCCGCGGTTGCTCGGGTAGCGGTGGGTCTCGGGCTCGCTGACGGCCTCCTGCATTGCCTGCACGATCAGCGGTGGCGTGGGACGGTCGGGGTCGCCGATGCCGAGGCTGATCACATCGACGCCGGCCGCCTTCTTGTCTGCGATCTTGCGCTCGAGTTGAGCGAACGCGTATGGCGGGATGCGCTCGAGGCGCTTACTCGGTTTCATAAAGCTCCTTTTCGAACTCCTCGCTCAGGCGACCCTCGAACACGGGTCGCGCCCAGCCTGTCAGGTTGATCTGCAGATCCTCGCCGACCTCGACCTCCAGCTCGCCGCCGTCGAGCAACACGGTGACTCGGCTGGGCCTGAGGGGCGGCTCGTATTCCCGCGTGTAGGCGACCGCTGCGCCTGTGGCGCCGGTGCCGGAGGACAGCGTCTCGCCCACGCCGCGCTCGAAGATGCGCGCCCGGATGCGGGTGGGCGGGCTGGGTGGGCTGGGTGGGCCCACATCACCGGGCTCGAGCTCGGTGTACCAGGAGACGTTCGTGCGGTTGGGAAATTGGGCGTCCGCTTCGATCGCTGGTCCGATCGCGGGGAGATCGAGCGCCTCCAACGCATCCAGCGAGTCGACGTGGATCGCGCACTGTGGGTTGCCGATCGAAACGTGACGGAAAGGCCAGATGCTTTCCGCTGACATCACCCCTCCCAGCCCGTCGTCTGGGCCGCTGGGGTAGTCCGGCGAGGCGAGGCTTGCCCGTCCCATGTCGACGGTGCACGTGTCGGGGCCGGTGATCTGCGGGCGGATCTCGCCGGCTGCGGTGTGGATCGAGAACGCGTCCTGCTCCGTCCAGCCGCGATGACGCAGGTAGAGGATCGCCTCACGGGCGCCGTTGCCGGAGAGCTCCGCCTCCGAGCCGTCGGGGTTGAAGATGCGCAGGTCCGCTACGTGCGCTGGATCCTGTGGGGATGAGAGCAGCAACACGCCGTCCGCATACACGCCGAAGTGGCCCTCGCACAGCTTGCGCACACGCGCGGGGGTCAGCTCGAACGGCAGTCGTCTGTGCTCGATGATCAGGTAGTCGTTGCCGAGCGCCTGCCACTTCTCGAATGCGATTGTCTGCATCAGGCGCCGGAGTCTAGGATCTCGCGCGCGATGGCAGCGGGGTCGCGTCCGGTCACGTCGATGTTGCGTACACCTGCGAGCTTGCGCATCCATGTGAGCTGGCGCTTTGCGTAGTTGCGCGTGTGGCGCTTCATCAACTCGACGTCGCCCACCAGCAGCTCATCGAAGCCGAGTGCCTTGCGAGCCGTCTCCGAGGCTCCGGCGGCGTTGGCCCGATGGACCTCCTCGCCCGCGCCAGCTGCCACCATCGCCTCCACACGCGCGTCGATCGCCGCATACAGCGCCTCGCGCTCCATCGTTAGCCCGGCCAGCAGGGTCGGGTGGCGTAGTTCCTCGTTCCACAGCTGTGACGGCCCGTCGGGCGGCTCGAGCTCACCCAGGTCCGATAGCTCGAGCGCCCGCACCAGCCGCTGGCGGTCGTTGGGATCGATCTTCTCTGCCGCCCAAGGTGCGCGCTGGGCGAGGGTCGCGTGCAGCGCCGGCGCGCCGCGGCGTTCGAGCTCTGCAGTCCAGCGCTCGCGCACGCCCTCGGGTGGCGGCGGGCTTAGGTTCAGCTCAGTGAGCGCCGCTCGCAGGTAAAGACCCGTGCCCCCCACCACGATCGGGCGTCTGCCGGCTGCCAGCAGATCGTCGATCTCAGCGTGCGCGAGCTGCGCGTACTGCCCCGCACTGAAAGTGGCGTCCATAGGCAGAAACGACACCAGGCGATGCTCGAGGTGCGTCCGCTCCGCCACGCTCGCCACGCCCGTTAGGACCTCCATGCCCGTGTACACCTGTAGCGCGTCCGCTGACACTGCCACTGGATCCTCGCCCTGAGCGCGCAATAGCTCCGCCAGTGCAACCGCCACTGCGGTCTTGCCCACGCCTGTGGGACCGAACAGGGCGATGATCTGCATCCCCTCAAAATAGGCTCTCCTGTTGCGCGACGAGCGGCGGTGGCTCTTGCGGAGCGACATCGGCACACGCCCGCCCCCTGAGCCGAAACGCGCTCGGCACTCCGCCACGGCGCACCATCCGCGCCAGGCGCTCGCGTTCGGCCTGTGGCGCATACGCGCGCCGGCGGTAGAGCTCCTCGTAACGTGGAACGAGATCAGGACGCTGTGAGCGCAGCCAGTCCATGAACACCGTGCGCACCTCTCCGCGCAGGTGCAGCGCAACACCGCCGATGCTCGTCGCACCAGCCTGCGTGGCAAGCTCGAGCAGCCGCTCCACCTGGTGTGGCGCGTCGTTGATCCCCGGCATCAGCGGCGCGATCAGGACACCGGTGGGAATACCCGCCCGGTTGAGCTCAGCCACTGCCTCCAGCCGCGCCCGCGGGCTCGGGGTGTGCGGCTCGGTTTCCCGCCACGCCTCCTCATCTAGCGCCGGGATGGATAGGCAGGCGCTGAAGCTTGCGCGCCCAGCGATTTGCAACATCAGCGGCAGGTCGCGCAACAGCAGCGGCGACTTCGTCAACACCGAGCACGGGTTGCCCGCATCGCGAAGCGCTCGCCAAATGCCCTCCATCAGGCGGTAGCGGCCCTCGACCCACTGATATGGGTCGGTGTTCGTTCCCAGTGCCACGTGCTCGCGTTTCCACGAGGGACGGGCCAACTCGACCCGCAGCACCTCTGGCGCGTTGACCTTGACCACGATCTCGCGCTCGAAGTCGCCGCCTGGGTTGAAGTCGAGGTACTTGTGGGTGGGCCGAGCGAAACAGTATGCGCACGCATGACTGCAGCCCCTATATGGATTGACCGTCCAGCGGAACGGCATCCGCGACTGCGCCGGCACGCGATTGAGCACCGACTTGGCGTGCACCTCATAGAAACGCATATCGAGCGCCTCGGGAGCGTCGAAGCGACGTACGGCTGCCGGATCGCGATACCCCGGCAGCCGCCGCTGCTCGTCGCCCTCGAGCGTGAGATTGCTCCAACGCACGAACATATGTTCGCATAGCCAGCGGCGGACCGCCCCACTCCCTTACAGAACCGAATGAAGCTCCAAATCGGGCTCGAGCTACGCACCGCGTCCACCGGCAGCTACCTATCAGTAGATGCCTATCGAGAGGCCCCACGAAGGGCTGAAATGTCTGTTGTGGGGCCTCTCGTACACACATTTGCTCGCTTGTCAAGGTGTCCACATGAAGGCCGCGCGGTAATCGTGCGGTGAACCACTGTCGAGCGGTTACCAGTGGATTACGACCGCACCCCCCATTCCGAGCGCAATAAGAGCACCTCCTCGTGGCTTTGCCGGGAGGACTTCGACCGCGAGCGCCTGCTCGACATGGACGAGCGGGTCCGCTCGGTCAGGCGCAAGACGCTTGTGATCCTCGCTGTTTCGATCGCCGTGGGCGCGCCGTGGCTCGGCTGGTGGCCGCTGTTCTTCCTCCTGCCTGCAGCCGCTTTCTTCGCGCTTGCCGATGTGCTTATCACCCGTGTGAGCCGGCCCGAGTACCTGATGTTCGGGGCCTGGATAGGCAGCGAGATCACGATCGCTGGTGCGGTCTCGCTCGAGGGCCGTCCGGGTATCGCCGGCCTGTCGTGGCTAGCCATACCGGTAATCACGCTCAGCTCCCGCTTCCCGATGCGCGGGGTCGTCGCCGGACTAGTGATCGCAACCGCGTGCACGCTCGCAGTCGCGTTCGGGGTCGACGGCCACGCAATCCTGAACAGCCCGCAGTTGGTGATCGTACCGGTTGCATTGATTGTCTCGGTAGCGGTGCTCTCGACAGCGCTGATGCAGTCGGACATCCAGCATCGTAACGACGCCGTCATCGATCAGCTCACCGGCATGCTCAACCGCAAGGCGCTAGCCGTGCGTGTCCAGGAGCTAGCGCAGCAATCGGCGGTGACAGGCGAGCCCGTGGGCCTGATCGTGATCGATCTAGACCGCTTCAAGCAGATCAACGATGGCTACGGGCACACCACCGGGGACGTGGTGCTCAAGGAGGTCGCGTATCTGCTGCGCAAGCAGTTGCGTGCGTTTGACCTGGCCTACCGTCTGGGCGGCGAGGAGTTCCTGATCCTCGTGCCCGGCTCCGATCTGAAGCGCACCGCGGAGCTGGCCGAACGACTACGTGAGGGAGTTGCCGCCGATCCTGTCACGGAGGGCATCACCGTGACCATGAGCGTTGGCGTGGCTGCCTCCGAGCGCGACGAGCGCTTCAACTACACGACTGTATTCGCTGCCGCCGACGCGGCGCTGTACCGCGCCAAGCGCACTGGGCGAAACCGCGTGTGTGTGGCTGAGCGTGAGCAGCCCGTGTCGCTCAGCGCGCCCGGAATCGACCAGTTGCGCGGCGGCACCTCGCCGGCGCTCGCATAACTGGGGCCTTTGCTAGACGAGCGGCTGTGCGGGCTTATAGCTCGATCACGCTGCGAATGCCGTCCTGGGCCTCCATTAGCTCAAAGCCACGGTTGACATCCTGCAGAGAGATGCGATGGGAGATGAACGGGTCGACGTCGATGTCTCCCGCCAGGTAGCGATC
>Ga0210383_10001950_pt1 | contig 18759 bp, 16 predicted proteins | sample IncBWC14OmetaG_FD_160072 | JGI IMG/M metagenome (GOLD analysis project Ga0210383, IMG submission 160072) | Forest soil microbial communities from Barre Woods Harvard Forest LTER site, Petersham, Massachusetts, United States - Inc-BW-C-14-O ...
GCAGCCCGCAAAGGTTCGGAAATATACGACTCATTTAATGAGGTTTAGAACTCCCCAACCCAATTCTCTCCCAGACTCGCCGAACCGTCAGGCATCCAGATTGTCTTTTTCAGCGAAAGAAAACGGATTGAAGTCCTCATGACGGTCAAAGGCGTCCGCATGATCAGCCCGTTTCAGCCAGTTAATGACCAGATAAGTGAGCGGCGTCGCAATGACCTCGTAGCCCACCTTCAGCGCATAGCCCGTAAGAATAATATTCACCAGCACGCGGGCAGGATAGATTCCTCCAAACGTCAAAGTAATTACCAGAACCGTATCCACGCCCTGCCCGACGATGGTGGAACCCACCGTGCGCGTCCACAACATCCGCCCGTTAGTGAGAAGCTTCATCCTTGCCAGCGTGTACGAGTTGGCAAACTCGCCTGCCCAAAATGCAATCAGACTCGCGGCCAGAATGCGCGGGATAAAACCGAACACCGTGGCAAATGCCTGCTGGTTGCGCCAACCTGGAGCCGAGGGCAACGCGATGACCACCGCTCCAATGACATACAGAAGCGCCGTCCCGAAGAATCCCAGCCAGATCGCCCGACGCGAAGCGGCATAACCATAAACCTCAGTGAAAACATCCCCAAAGATGTAGGTGATGGGAAACAACAGCACTGCTCCGCTGACCGCGAAGGGTCCCAGGGACCACCCGCCTATCGAGAAAGGGCCGAGAAGACATATCTTCTGGGCGATCAGGTTAGATACAAGCAGAATAACCACGAACGCCGTCGTCAGGGCATCGAGATACCGGAAGCTGCGAGTCGTCGAGCGCACTGCGTCGGGTTGAAGCGTTTCGAGTGGCACTCATCTAAAGTACAGGATGCCCAGCACACCCCCAACTCAGGCCAGTTCTTTGACACCGAAGGAACCTGTTGTTAGCGTTAGTGATGGCGAGTGAGCGCTCTCCCAAAAGCCATCCTCCCAGCAGTATCATGTCCCCGTCGTCTAGCCCGGCCCAGGACACCGCCCTTTCACGGCGATAACATGGGTTCGAATCCCATCGGGGACACCAAATCATATCAGTCGCTTAGAGTTACGCAGCCTCTTCCAAATTTTCGGTTGGTAACGCTGTGGTAACGATAGGCCGCGAACTTTCCCCACTTTCCGCTGTTTCGCGCTTCTCTGGTGACTCTGCGTAGGCGCAGTCCAAGAGCTTCACGGCATCTGACAGGAATGCAGGACTGAGGTGCTGATACCTTGCCGCCATTCGTAAATCCTTGTGTCCCAGGATGAGTGCAACGGTGTGAATGTCTGCACCCTTCATCCGCATCCAACTGGCAGCGGTGTGCCTCAAGTCATGAAAGCGGAAGTCTGAGACGTTCACTGAGCGGCAAGCCCGCAAGAATGCCAGGGACACGTTCTCCGGCGACATTGGCTCCCCGTCGAAAACGAAGTCTGTTGGCTTCGCTTTCCCCTGTGGCACAACTGCGAGAGCCTGTTGCGCCAGCGTGTTCAGGTACACGATCCGTCCGTCGCCGTTTTTAGTCTGGGGGAGCATAATCCGGCCGCCGTTGAAGTCAATATCTAACCAGCGAAGGCCCAAAATCTCACCGCGCCGCATTCCAGTAGCAACGGCAAGGCCCGCAATTGGGCGCAGCCATTCCGGGCAGGCTTCTAAGACGGCGCGCAGTTCCTTGGGTTGTAGATAGCGCACACGACCAGCCGGAACCCGTGGAGGCTTGACGCCGTGCGCGGGGTTCGCCGGAATCAATTCCCATTCGACGGCGAGTGCGAGCAGGTGCTTCAGGACGTTCAGCTCTTTCACGACGGAACCCGGTGAGACTTCGCCGCTGCGATGCGTGATGTATTTCTGCACATCCACACGGCGGACGTCAGAGAGCTTGACCGTTCCGAAGAACGGCTTAAGATGCGTTTCCAGGATGCCGTCTTCGCGCGTGTAGGCTCGCTGGGTGAGTCTGGCCTTCTGGTGCTTCAGGAATCGCTTGGAGACGGCTGCAAACGTCTCCGCAGAGGGCGGGGCATATCCGAGCGTCACAGTCTTTTCAACACGGGCTTTCTCTGCGGAGAGCAGCGAGCGGGCCTGCTGGAGAGTGTGAGCCACCAACTTCCGCTGTCGGCGTTTGCCGCTTGCGTCCATCCAAGACGCCCAGAAGCCCGGTCTGTCCTTGCGGGTGTAAATTCCATCCCGATCTCTAGTTTTTCCGCGTGGCATCATTCCTCCTCACTCCGTCACGTTCTCGAACCTTTCGCATGGCTTCTCCCTATTTCACTTTTCCCGATTTGTGCAGGTGATATAGCTTCCGGGCGTACTCGTTGCGTTTCGTACGCACTTCTTCATTGGTCCTAAATTCCGCCAATTTACACTTCTGGCTGCAAAATCGCTGATGAGCAAACTTCTTGAAATAGAACTTTGCGCACCGGCACACGGCAATCTTTGAAATTAAGCCCGACTTGATGAGTTCGAACACATTGAAAAGCGCGCCAATTTCGCCCATTTGGGCGCCGGGAAGGTCATATTTGTGTCCGGGTCCGGGTCCGGGAGTTGCACGACTGTGACGCGAGATTTTCGAACCCGGGGCGCATTTCCAATAGACTTCAAACGCAACATGTCCCTTTTTAGCCGATGCAAAAACCGCCATGCTCGGAACGACCTTGTAGTAAGCCAGAAGCCTGTTTAGACCCTTGTTTGCGCCCATCACGGTTTTGCGCTCCGGCGTCATCTCTTCATAACCAACTCCATCTTTTCCCCGAGTGATCTTGGATTCAGTCGCCGCCTCTAGGTTTACCGCCTGAAAAAATGCGGCAACAAAGTCAATGATGCGATCGCGTCCAACCGAGTCTTCCGTTACATTCAGCCAATTCACCAAGGATTCGGCGTCGGTTTGGCCATGGTACTGGCGAACATTTTTTCTGATACGGCTATTGGTCTTAGGCATATATAGAAAAGTAATACCCGAATTCGGGCAAGTCAATGCATTATTTGCATAAGCGGTTCGATACTGAGAGGAGTTTGCGATGGAGAGCAGGACGCAACGCAAGATTGAAGCGGAATTACTGGGTATGGCGGACGCAGAAACGATGACCGGGCGAAGCCGCTGGAGTTGGCGTAGGGACTGTTATTCCGGGGCGGTTGCGTCGGTAAAAATTGGGCGCAGGCTATTCATCCCTGTCTCAGAGGTCCACCGCGTAATTGTTGAAAATACCCGCCCGCGAGTTGGTGGTGAGACCCGAAGCAATTCGTAAGACAGCTGAGCAGTAGGAGCCGAGCACTAATTATGGGGAAACGCCACCCCAACTACCGCCACGTCAAGGTTCACCGTAGCTACACGGTCGAAGAGACCGCTAGTCTGTTCGGCATTCACAAGAATACCGTTCGCGAATGGATTAAGGCTGGATTGCCGGTCATAGACGACAAGCGGCCCAAGTTGATTCTTGGTCACGACCTTGCGGCCTTTCTTCAAGCGCGACGGATCAAGAAGAAGCAGACCTGCGAGCCAGGACAGATGTACTGCGTCCGCTGCCGGGCCCCTAAAATGGCTGCCGGTGACATGGCCGAATACCTGCCTCACACGGAAAAGTTAGGGATGCTCAAAGCCCTCTGCCCGGACTGCCTTTCCATGATGAATCGCCGCGTCAGCATGGCCAATCTAGAGCAAATTCGCGGGAAACTTGCCATCACGTTTCCGCAAGGACTGGACCAAGTAAGCAATAGTCTCCAGCCCTCCGTAAACAGTGACTTGGAAAGGGAAATGAATCCATGAGCAAGAACAACCCCAATAATGAACGAATCAAGCACCAGTATTTTGGTTATTTGAGAGAAGCCAAACGTCACAGCGAGTCCACCGTGGACGCGACTGCGAAGGCCCTCAATCGGTTCGAGGTCTATACCGGGTATCGTGACTTCAAGGCATTTCACACTAAACAGGCGATTGCCTTCAAGAAGCACTTGGCTGAGCAAAAAAACGTTCAGTCCGGTGAGGCACTGAGCAAAGCGACCCTTTATTTCACACTGACGCAACTCAAGCGCTTCTTCCAGTGGCTGGCGCAGGAACCTGGTTACCGGTCACGTATTCACTATTCCGATGCCGAGTACTTCAATCTGTCGGAGAAGGACACCCGGGTTGCTACGGCTGAGCGTGAACCGCGAGTACCGACTCTGGAGCAGATCAAGTACGTCCTCAAGACCATGCCGACAGAAACCGAGATCGCACTCCGCAACCGCGCCATAATCGCCTTCATCCTTCTAACGGGAGCGAGGGACAGCGCCGTTGCCTCGATGAAACTGAAGCATGTTGACCTGGTCGAGAACTGTGTCCGCCAAGATGCACGGGAGGTGAGGACAAAATTCAGCAAAACCTTCAGCTCGTACTTCTTTCCCGTGGGTGACGAGGCCCGCGGCATTGTGGCGGCATGGGTGTCCTATCTTCGTGAGGGGAAGTTGTGGGGTAATGACGACCCGCTCTTCCCTGCGACACGCATTTCCCTGGGGGCGACTCGCCAGTTTGAAGTCTCAGGTTTAGATCGGGCGCACTGGAACAGTGCCTCGCCTATTCGCTCGATATTTCGCGACGCCTTTGAAGGGGCAGGCTTCCGATATTTCAACCCGCACAGCTTCCGAAACACGCTCGTTCGGCTTGGCCAAGATCTATGTAAATCACCTGAGGAATTTAAGGCATGGAGCCAGAACCTCGGACATGAAAAGGTTCTGACAACCTTCACCAGCTATGGCGCGGTGGCGTGTGAACGCCAAAGCGATATCTTGCGAGGTTTGGCAGCACCGCAACCGCAACTGGAGTCAGGCGCCGATGAGATCGCGGAGGCAATCCTTCAGAAGATTCGCGATTCTGGTTTGCACGTTGGGGTCAAGTGATGTGTTCGGCAGGGCCACAATTCAGTTTTCGTCGGATAATTGGTCCGCGTAGGATGCGTTCCTTCGATCTTGGGATTGAGTTGCAAAATCATTTTGCAATAAGGGACGGGAATTGCTATTTCCTGGCGTAGCCGGTGCAAGAACTCGAGGATCACTTTCCTGACCGAGCGGCGGTCCCACATACAAATGCAAAATCAACCCCGTTCAGGATGTGAGCATTCGTTTAGTCGATTCTTACGGCGTGAAGCACAACACAGGAGCGCATGTGGCCCCGACCGCGCCCACTTCGTCCTCCGACCCTACTCGAGGTAACGACCCCACCAACAGTTGTAACAAACCTAAATTCCACCTTTGACCTCTAACTACTTCCTAGGAGATTTGATAGTTGCGTGTACCACGATTGCGGGCGTAGTGTCAGCGACACGCATAACTCCTGCGCTGCGACCGTAAGAGGAAGTGCGCTTCTTGGGGGGGATTATGGCGAAAAGCAAAGAGAAGCATAACGGCAAGAAGGACAAGCCTAAAGAGGCCACTAACGGCGTCCGTTCGGGTACGGCCGCCGCAGCCACCACGACCAGTTACACCGATGGAACTCCGCTTGATGGGGTGCAATATCTGGAAGCCAAGCTCATCTTGAAACCCGACCGCTTCGATTCGGTGCAGAGCTTCCGCGATTTCGGCAAGATCGTCCAGCGTACAGCGAAGAAGCTTGGTGTTGGTTTCATAGAGGACCGTGAGGCTGGGCTAAGACCAGAAATTCGGGAGATCATTTTCGGCGATACGCCCGACTTCCGGCTCTACAACAACGCGTTCATTCTGCGCAGGCGCGTCTCCTACGTCGATGGCTTCCCCGTGGGCGATCCGGAAATCGTCTTCAAGTTCCGTCACCCTGATGAGCAGGCGGCAACTGCGCTGGATGTCCGGCCCAAGATCGCCGGCAAGTACCGCATCAAGTTCAAAGCGGAGGCATTGCCACTGAAGGACCAGCTCGGCGGATATCGAATCCTCTACTCGCACAACTGCCAGTTCGGATTGAGTCAGATGCACGAGGCAGATCGGACCTCGATGGCTACTCTCGTGAGAGTATTCCCGGCGCTTGCCGCCATCCAGAAGTCCGAGCGCGAGAAAATATGCCTCGTGAACGAAGGCATAGTTGAGGAGGTGCTGCTTCCTCTTGGTCAACTGGACTTCGGCAAAGGCGTCGTTGCCAAGTGCGATATCGGGTTGTGGCGCACCCGCGGCGAGCATAAGTCTCTGGTAGGAGAGTTCGCTTTCCAGGTCAAGTTCGATCGCAAAGAGTCGGTAGCGGAAAAACAGAAGAAGCTCTGCGCGCAGTTCTATATAACCCTTCAGCAGGAGGTGAAGGATTGGCTTGCGCTCGGGGTAACCAAGACGGGCATGGTGTACCGCCTCAAGGGCAACGAGCCCCAAAGCCATGAGTGACGCCGCTGCAAACCCCGCCCTGGAAGCCGCAGCCAGCGCTGCTCCGGTCGGTGCACAAGCCTCGATTGGTCAGATATTCCTCGAATTTCTACTCATCGGAGCCACCAGTTTCGGTGGTGTGGTGCCTTACCTTCGCGGCAGCCTTGTGACCAAGCGGAATTGGCTCGATGACAAGGAGTTCGTCGAGATGCTTTCCATCAGCCAGAGCCTTCCCGGCCTGAATGCCACCAACATGGCCGTTCTGGTAGGGGAAAAGCTGCACGGCGCGCTCGGCTCAATCGCTGCGATCGTCGGCATCTGCCTGCCGGGCGCGGTACTCATCTACATCGTCGGCATCTTCTACCGCATCCACGGAGACCACATCTGGATCACTGCCGCGCTGAAAGGGGTCGCGGCTGCAGCGGTTGGCTTGATCCTGTCTACCGTTGTGGGGCTCAGCAAGAAGTCGCTTGCAGGCAAGGCTGACTTCGTTTTCATCGCGCTCACCGTGATTGCCGTCAACCGCTTGCATCAGTCTGTGCCACGAACGCTGATAGCCGTCGGTCTCCTGGCGATCCTCTTCCATAGGCCTCGCAACAAGCAGAAAGAGAGTGCCGCTCAATGAACCAGATCCCGGCTCTTGTTCGTGTTTTTGCGTATCTGTCGCTCCTCACCGTTGGCGGCGGCATGGCCGCATTTCCCGAGATGAAGATCCTGACCGTTGAGGTCCACAAGTGGCTCACCTTCCCACAGTTGATCCACCTCTACAGCGTGGGGCAGATGGCTCCCGGCCCCAACATGATGATGATCGTGGCCATCGGACAGTGGGCGGGTGGGATCCTCGGCGCTCTCGCTGTATTAGTTGCCTTTTTCGGGCCTACTGCATTGCTCGCGTTCCTTGTCGCCCGGCTATGGAAGAAGCTCGAGAGATGGCCTTGGCGGACTTCCATTCAGCAGGGGCTTGCGCCCGTCTCGATCGGCCTCCTGCTGGCCGGCTGCTTCACCATGGCGAAAGGCGCAATCTTCGGCGTCGAAACTGCCTCCATTGCCGTTGGCGTCCTGCTGATCTTGCTGCAATACAAGATCAACCCCGCGCTGCTGGTTCTGGGAGGGGCTGTAGTCGGAGTGATCTCGTTCATGCCTAAATAACGGTTTAGCCCGGAAATGAGGATGTGAAGGATCAACTGAGTCCGTACTTCGCCTTCACCGGTGGTACGTCCGCTCTGTGATTTCGGCCTTGCGGATCAACTCCGCCACTGGTACTCCGACCTCGGCCTGCTTCAATACCCTACGATCTGCTCCGCAGAGAACTTCTTCTTCATCGGCGAAATCTCTCCGCTTTCTCAGGCTGGCTTTCGCCAAAATACTAGCCGTCGATATGGATCAGTTTTCGCCCACTTTCATTGAGTTCCTGAGCGCGAGGGAGAAACAGTGACACCCAGACTGAACGGAGTATCTGTAAGCTCGCGATACTCGGACCTCGTTCACAGTCGTGAGTCCAAGTAAATGAGAACAAACTACACGTTTTACTAGTAGCGGATTCTCCAATCCATTCCTATTCTTTGAATGACTTGATCTCTGAAGGTGTCGGAGGTCTAAAGGCTGTCTCCCCAAATCGATTTAGCTTCCCATACTGCAAGGTTCAGTCTTGACATCGGTGGTTGCTCTGGCGGGGCTTGAACGATGCCTGCAAGCTGCCAAGACCGATTGATCTTTAGGTAAGAGCAGTTATGCGCGTGATACCTAATTTCTGCGGGGGTACGTCACGAGTCAGTGGTGCCAGACGGCGCATTGACTCGGTGTTGTCGTACCGCTATGTCGAGCGGAGCGCGGTGATCCTTAGTGTCTTCCTTCTAGCACTGTTCGTCACGGGTTGCGAAAAGAAGGAAGTGCCTCCTGCGGCAGGCCCTCCCGATGTCCAGGTAACAGACGTCATCCAGCGAGATGTGCCGGTCTACCAGGAGTGGGTTGCGCAGCTGAACGGTGAAAATAATGCGGAAATCACGCCCAAGGTGCAGGGATATCTGCTGAAGCAGGATTACGCAAATGGGTATTACGTCAAGAAAGGCCAGCTTCTGTACGAGCTTGACCCTCGACCGTTCCAGGCGGCGGCGGAGAAAGCGAAGGCGGATGTGGCGATAGCGGACGCTAATTTCGCCAAAGCGCAAAACGATGTCATACGCGATACTCCGCTGGCTGCGCAGAATGCGATTCCGAAGAGGCAACTCGACACCGACATAGCGAACGAAGCGTCGTGGAAGGCGCAAGTGCAAGCTCAGCAGGCCGCGCTGCAGGATGCGGAGCTGAACCTCGACTGGACCAAGGTGCGCTCGCCCATCGAAGGCATTGCGGGTCAGTCTATTTCGCAAGTGGGCGACCTGGTAGGCACCACGACCAAGATGACAACGGTCTCTCAGGTCGATCCCATCTGGGCGTACTTCAACATCAGTGAGAGCGCTTTTCTCGGCATCGCATCTCGGGTCTCCAGAAACATTCGCGCAGGCCCCAGACAAGGTGACGAAACACCAGTGGAGTTTATCCAGGCAAACGACGAACCCTATCCGGCGAAGGGCCATGTCGTCATGGTGAACCGCCAGGTTACCGCCGGAACCGGAACGATCCAGTTGGCCGCAGCATTTCCCAATAAGGATGGCACGCTCCGCCCCGGTGGCTTTGGAAGAGTCCGAATCCGAACTGGGATGGCCAACAATGCGTTGCTCATTCCACAACCGGCGGTGATTCAAGTGCAGTCGCAGTATCAGGTCGTCGTGATTGGGGCCGACAGCAAGGCAGAATTTCGGTCGGTAAAGGTCGGAGATAGAGTGGGCCCTGACTGGATTATCACGGGAGGTTTGAAGACTGGTGACCGAGTTGTGGTGGAGGGCTTCATGAAGGTGCGGCAAGGCATTCCTGTGAGTGCTAAACCGTATGTTGCGGCGGCGGGGAGCCACTGACGATGTCGAAATTCTTTATTAATCGGCCCATCGTCGCAATTGTCATCTCCGTGTTGATGGTTCTGGCAGGGGTGGTTTCGATGCTGAGTCTGCCCACAGCCCAGTTTCCGAATATCGCGGATCCCCAAATCCAGGTACAGGCTACTTACACCGGCGCGGATGCGAGCACTGTCGCGGAATCGGTCGCTACTCCCATCGAGCAGCAGATGTCGGGTGTCTACGGCATGAACTACATGTACTCGACAAGCCCCAGCACTGGTCAAATGAACCTCACCATAGATTTCAATATCACGACCAATGCAAATACCGACCAGATTCTGTCGCAAATGCGAGTCAATCAGGCCAACTCGCAGTTGCCCGCGTCGGTAATCAACGCCGGCGTGACCGTGCAGCAATCGACGGCGGCACCCCTGATGTTGATCGACCTCTCCTCGCCGAGTGGAGCCTATGACAATATTTTTCTGGCGAACTACGCAATCATCAATCTGAATGATGCGTTTACACGTCTGCCGGGCGTGGCGTCGGTCTCGGTATTTGGCGCAGGTCAGTATGCGATGCGTTGCTGGGTCAATCCAGACAAACTCGCTAATCTGAACGTCACTGTTCCTGAAATTATCAAGGCGATCCAGACACAGAACAACGTCAACCCAGCTGGCCAGATCGGGGGCGAACCAGTTCCCCCCGGACAACAGTTCACGTATACCGTGCGCGCTCCAGGACGTCTTCCCACCGCCGAAGAGTTCGGTGAAATCATCGTCCGTGCCACTCCCGATGGAGGCGTTCTGCGGCTCAAAGATGTTGCACGTATCGAATTGGGTGCACAGAACTACACCATGAGTGGCCGTCTTAACGGTAAGCCGGCCGCACTTGTCGCCATCTACCAGGCGCCGGGCGGCAACGCAGTAGCAACTGCGAAGGCAGTCCGCCAATTGATGGCCGAAGCCAAGACGCGGTTTCCGCAAGGCCTGGAATACGTCGTCGCTCTCGACACCACGGAGGCTGTAACCGCAGGCATCAGGGAGATCGTTCGTACACTGTTTGAGGCGCTGGGGCTGGTCATCATCGTTGTGTTCCTTTTCCTTCAGGGTTGGAGAGCTACGCTGATTCCCCTGCTGGCGGTTCCGGTTGCGCTGGTTGGAACCTTCATTGTCTTCCCCATCTTGGGATTTTCGATCAACACCCTGTCGTTGTTTGGTCTCGTGCTGGCGATCGGACTGGTTGTGGACGACGCCATCGTTGTGGTTGAAGCTTGCGAACACCACATCGAGGAGGGGATGACACCGCATGATGCGGCGCTCAGGGCCATGGAAGAGGTATCCGGCCCGGTTGTTGCCGTCGCCCTGATCCTTGCTGCCGTTTTCGTTCCTACGGCGTTCATCCCCGGAATTACGGGAAGACTCTACCAGCAGTTCGCGGTTACGATCGCGGTGTCCGTGGCCATCTCGGCGTTCAATGCGCTGTCGCTAAGCCCTGCACTCAGCGCGATGCTTCTACGGCCAAAGACGGAATCGCGAGGGCCCCTGGGCCGGTTTTTCGCGGGGTTCAACCGGGTGTTTGGCAGAGCAACAGATGGATATGTAAACGCTTGTGGCCACTTGATCCATAAAGCAGGTCTTGCTTTTCTTATGCTTTTAATACTCGCGCTCGGTGCGGGATTCTTCGGCAAAAAGACCCCTTCGGGTTTTCTGCCTGACGAAGATCAGGGATATATGTACGCAGGCCTGCAACTGCCAGATGCGTCGTCCCTACAACGTTCCTCGGAGGCTGCGAAAGAGGTCGAGAATATCCTTCTCAACACTCCCGGTGTCGAATACGTGAGTTCAGTGATGGGATACAGCATGCTGAGCGGCGTCAACACAACGTACAGTTCCTTCTTTTTTGTCACTTTTAAGAACTGGGATGATCGCAAGACGCCCGAAGAGAGTTACATGGGAATCAAGGCGCATTTTCGGGAGGCTCTCTCAAGGGTCACATCGGGGATTGCATTTTCCTTCCCTCCACCTGCGATTCCCGGCGTTGGCGCATCGGGAGGATTCACTTTCGTCCTCGAGGACCGCTCCGGCGGCAGTGTCGATTTCCTTGCCAGGAACACGAACCTATTTCTGGAAGAAGCCCGAAAACGCCCCGAACTGGCAGGCGTTATGACGACGGCTTTGTTTGGAGTTCCGCAGGTAGGCATCACTGTGGACAGGGCAAAGACGCTCACCCAACAGGTCGATCTAAGCAACGTTTACCAAACGTTGCAGACCTTTATGGGTGGATCGCTGGTGAACTACTTCAATCGATTCGGCCGGCAGTGGCAGGTCTATGTGCAGGCGGAGGGTGATTATCGAACCCGAGCAGAGAATCTTGGCAAGTTTTATGTCAGAAACGCCCAGGGAGAGATGGTTCCGCTGAGCACTCTCACCGGCGTCCAAACGCGCAGTGGGCCAGAGTTCATCATGAGGTACAACCTGTTCCAATGCGTTGAGATCAATGGGGGCGCGGCACCGGGCTACAGTTCGGGCCAAGCACTGGCCGCACTGGAGGACGTTTTCGGGAAGACCATGCCAACTCAAATGGGATACGACTACATGGGAATGTCCTACCAGGAGAAGAAAGCTTCGCAAGGGGTTTCTCCCGGCACGATCTTCGGTTTGTCGTTCTTCATTGTGTTCCTCATTATGGCGGCCCAATACGAGAGTTGGACGCTGCCATTCAGCGTGCTGCTAGGAGTGCCCATCGCGGTCTTCGGGGCGTTTCTTACGCTTTATCTGCGCAGGCTGGACAACGACGCCTATGCCCAGATTGGCCTGGTCATGCTGATCGGGTTGTCCGCGAAGAACGCCATTCTGATCGTTGAGTTTGCCAGATCTGAATACGAACGCGGAGCAACTTTAATCGATGCTGCCCTGACGGCAGCGAGACTGAGACTGCGCCCCATCCTGATGACCGCGTTCGCCTTCATTCTGGGTTGCGTACCGCTGTGGACGGCCACCGGCGCGGGCGGCATCTCGAGGCGAATACTTGGCTCGGTCGTGATCGGTGGCATGCTCGCCGCGTCGCTGCTCGCCATTTTCTTTATCCCGGTCACATTTGACGTCGTCGAGCGCCTGGGGGAATTAGGGAAATCAAAAGGAGACATCAAAGCAGAGCCCGAAGAGGCCCCGAAAGGGGGCATTACATGATTTGCGCCAGTAGAATCATCGCTTTCGTGTTGCTGCTCTCGCTATGTGGGTGCACGGTGGGCCCGAACTACAAGCGTCCTGCCGTCAGCGTCCCCGTGGATTACCGGGGATTGCCGCCGAGTCCTTCCAGCCAACCAACTCCACCTGGGCCTTCGGCCCAAGACTTCGCCCTGATGAAGTGGTGGGCCGTCTTTGAGGACGATGTATTACAGGGCCTCATCAAAGAAGCACTTGTCAATAACTACGATTTACGTATCGCCGCGACGCGCGTCCTGCAAGCTGACGCCGTTCTAGGGATCACTCGCGCTAATCAACTTCCCTCGGTAAACCTCACTGGCTCACTCCAGAACCAGCGCACACAGCCCTACCCAGGCAACTCAACTCTCGGTTCGTTAGCCATTCAGGCGTCATGGATTCTCGACTTCTGGGGACAGTTTCGCCGCGCGACGGAGGCAGCACGAGCGAACCTTCTATCAACTCAATATGGGCAAGACGCCGTTCGCATCACTTTGATTTCGTCAGTGGCACAGGATTACTTTCAGTTGCGCAACTTAGATGCGCAGCTTGAATTTTCGAAGAGCATGCTCGACGCAAACAACGAGATACTCAGGATCAACACAGAGAAGTTTAAAGGCGGTGACGCCGCAATCACTGACCAGTTGCAGGCGGAGCTATTGGTGCAACAGGCTCAGGCACAGATCATCTCCCTTCGACAATTGATCGAGCAGACAGAAAACCAGATCAGCATCCTGCTCGGCAGAAATCCTGGACCAATACCACGGGGCATTACCCTTACCGCACAACCTCATATGCCTGAAGTACCGGCGGGACTTCCCTCGGCAATCCTTGCGCGCCGGCCGGATGTACTTAGCGCTGAGGAAGCGCTGGTGGCAGCCAATGCCAACGTCGGAGTGGCAAAAGCTGCGTTTTTCCCGCAGTTCTCCTTGACCGGAGCCTTCGGGGTACAGAGCTCGTCGTTGCAGAGTTTCCTGGGCGGTCCGACGACAGCCGCATGGCTCGCAGCGGGACAACTCGCTCAGCCCATTTTTGAAGGGGGTCGTATCAGTTCGAATTATCGGCTTGCCTGGGCTCAGCGGGATGAAGCGGAATTGTTTTACAAACAAACTGTGCAGCAGGCTTTCGGAGATGTTTCGAATAGTCTCGTCGGCTATGAACAATCGCGACAGTTCCGCATCAAGTTGCAGGAACAGACCGCGACATACGCGGAGGCGGCGCGGCTGGCAAATGTCCGCTTCCTGGGCGGCTACACAAGCTTTCTTGAGGTACTGGTGACTCAGCAACAGTACTTCAGTTCAGAACTAAGCCTCGCTCAGGGATGGAATTCCGAATTGCAGGCCTATGTGCAGTTGTACAGTGCTCTGGGCGGCGGTTGGCTATGAGCATCTACCGCACTGGCGAAGCCTTTGCTTAGTGATGTCGCAACAGCAGAAGGAAACTGGAATCGATCGGGGCCGTTCTGGCGGAGCGCACATTGGATATGCACTGTTCTGGTGGCGACGACTACTTCACCGTCACTCCAACCTGGAACACGCCGGTCCACTCGTAGCCGTTCGGATTCCAGAAGATCGAGCCGTCGAGCGGCTGAGTGCGGCCAAGAGCGTCAATAGCTCGCGCCCAAATCTCATGGACGCCGGGCTTGAGATTCGCCTGCGTTGTCCACTGATACCAGGCATACGGACTGTCGGGGACCTCGAACTTTGCCGGCTGCCAGCTTTGGCCGCGGTCAATCGACACCAGCACCGACTCCAAACGCGCCGAGCCATCGTTGTACGCGACGCCCCTGACAGTAACGGCACCCGCTTTCAGTTTGGCGCCCGTCTCCGGCTGAAGGATGTAGCTCATCAGGCGAATGTCCCAGGTCGGTCTGCTGTTCTCTAGAGAGAATCTGAATTTTTCTCCGGGCTTGAGAAGGGACAACGGAACCCGATACTCGGTCGCATGGTAGAAGTTAGAGGTCTCGGCCGTCTCGAAACGCAGCCGACGGAGCCATTTCACCTGCATGGTGCCGAATAGCCCCGGTGTCACCAGACGCAGCGGCCCACCATGTATGCCCGGCAGGGGCTCGCCATTCATCTTGAGGGCAAAGATGCTTCTCTCCAGGACAGGTGCCGCCGGCAAACTGTGCTCGAAGTCCGGCCTCTCAAGTCCCAGGGGCAAGTCGTGGCCCTCGGCAGTTATGAACTTGACCTGCGGATCGACGCTGACGCTGTACTTCTCGAGGATTGCCTTCAGAGGGACGCCCGCGAAGCGTACGTTGCCCACTCCCCCCTGATTCCACGGTGTCCCCGGGATGCCCTGGTATTGCGTCCGGCCGTTGCCCGAGCACTGAAGTATCATCTCGTACTCGACCTGCTTCATCTGGAGCAATTCTTCGGCGTGGATGACGACTCGAAAAGGTTTAATCAGTCCTACCAACTCCGTCTCCCAGCCTTTTAGCGGCAAGGGTTTCATGGTCATACCCTCGGGCAGATCCTGGATATTGCGGACGAACAGATACTTTTTGTCGGTGATACGTTGTCCGGCGAGTAAACCGACGGGCGTTGATAACACGAGAGGGACTTCGGACATAACCTCCATCCGTTTGTCTTTCCCCTCGAGCCAGCCAACTGCTTTGGAGCCCTTCGATTTAGGTGCTTTGGTTGAACGTGAGTTGATTGCTTTGGTTAAAACCTGCGAGGACATAGCCTCTCCTTCCTTCGTTGGGTTCCGCTCTCCAGTTCCAGAGAGAACAGCGCCCCGAAGCGACTTCCGGCTCCCTTCGATCTGTGGTGACCTTGGGGGAGCGGGGGAAACCGCAAGGGCCCTCAGGGGTTTTCAGACCTCCTCAGATATCTTCGATAAAATCCATCTTCGCGTTCATGTCACCGTAGAAGACCATCGCATCGAGGATCTGGTTCACTGGCAGCTTATAGAACGGATCATCCTCCGACGGGCGGAACTCAAGGGTTGCGTCGCCGGCCCAGAGTTCGCCTTTTTCGAGCGACCAGGTCATACCGGTCAACTGCGACAACGCCCACTTGTTCTTAAAACCGGCTGCGAATGGTATGAAACGCGTGCAGATCGTCTTGTACGGCAGTCCCTGAACCTTGCCAGTGGGCTCGGGGAGCGGGAGCGTCAAGTTGTAGGGGAACGGGAAGGTTGGCTTCCTGTTTGCCGGCAGAGGTATCGAGACCATCTTGCCGGTCTTCCTGAACGAGTAGGAAGCAACTCGGTTTCCGCTTCCCATCGGACGCTGGTGAGAGCGCTCGAGGTAACCGGTTCCCATTTCACCGTGCCAGTCCACGCCGATGTCGGCGAGCTTCTTTGGGTACCCCCCGGCTTCGCGGCCGGAGGCCATGGCGGAGTCGGTGTCCACCCAGATCTGTGCCACATAAAGGTAGATCTCGCCCTTGTACAGGCACGGAATCGTGTGAATGGCTTCCTTGTACGCGGGCAGCGTGCCTCCGCGATAGTTCGCGAAGACCACTTTCACCGCCGTCTGGGTCGGCGCCATCGGGATATGGATGAGTTCGCACTGAGCCGGCAGCCACTCGGCGGCCGCCTCAGCATCCGTCATATAGTCGATCAGGACCATGTCTATGTCGAGCCAGTCCCAACCTTCCGGGCCAAATTCCGGATAGGTAGGCGCGTAGGAAGGCATAGAAGCTCCGAAGTTCTTCTTAGTCAATTTGCCTCTGAGTCCAGCCGTAATGCTGGGTGCAACCGCTGCGGTGGCCATCTTGGATCTCCTTATCTTCAAATTGTTGATCAGCCGTAGCCGGGAGGCGGTTATGCCGCGCTGCGAGCTGAAGACTTCTGCGCCCCCGCTTCCTTGATCTTGAGCAACCGGGCTGCATTGGAGTAGAGGTACTTCTCCATCGTTCCGTCGCTGACCCGGAATTGGTCCTGGAGTTTCAGGGTGTCCTCAACCATTACCTTCATATTGGTAAACGGGAAGGCGCTGCCGAAGATGAGTTGATCCGGGATTCGCTCCAGGTTCATGGCATAAAGAAACCCGTTCGGCCAGAACATGTAGACATCGGCAGAGAGGTGGAGTTGGGGCCACTTGGCGCAAAGACCCAGCACCTCCTGAACATAGGGATAACCCCCATGGGCGAGGACTACCTGCACCTTCGGGAATGAGGTCAGCAGCCGGTCCAGGGCTTGAGGGTTGTTGAACGAGATGTCCGATCCCGCGAAGAGCCCAGTCTGGATCAGCAGGAAGGCTCCGGTGGCATTGAGCACCTCCAGGATCGGCCAGAAGGACGGGTTGTCCGTGAACGTTCCCATCTTTCCCAGCCCGACTGACTGATAGCCCGGTTCGAGGTTGGCACCAGCCATGCCCAGCTTCTTGACGGCTCTCTCAACCTCCTGCGCCGTCTTATCCGGATCCTGATCAAGGTTCACCTGGGACAGCCCGAAGAATCTACCTTTGTATTTCTTCTGAAGGTCGGCCAGCGTGTCATTGTCCATGCAGAAATCAGGCATGCCGCCGACATAACGACCATTCACTACTACTGCATCGATTCCCGCCTCGTCGATCTCTTTCCACCACTGCTCCATTCCTCCGGGTTTGTCCACGCCCATTTCTATGGCGGGCGAACTGGTGTTTGCGCCACGATTCTTGACGTTCAGGTGGGTCTTCATCAGCACGTTGTTCTTTAGGTCGAACAGGCCCTTGTACGGCTTTAGTGGCGGCCGGTTGCGGAAATCGATGATCTTTCGCTTGGGATTACTCATGATCCTTCCTTTCCTGTTTGCTTTGCAGATTCCTTCGGGCGGCGGCCCTCACTCATCCGTCACGGATGTCCTGTAGGGAACCAAGAATAGACTTGGCTTGCGGGTTGTGATAACTGCCAAAACTAGCAGTCAGCCCGAAAATGATTAGGATAGTGGCCGCATCTAGTCGAATGCCATCGGGTTCTGCATCTTCGCGAGATCGTCGCCCGTCTATTCCCAGGCTGGACCGGAATAATGTATTTCACTCCACCTCCTAGCCATTTGGGACTATGCATCTGCTTGCTCAACGCCCCGAACCATGCCCAAAAGGTTGAACGAACCCAATCTCGGTAACGCTGCGGTAACGATAGAACCGAAATCAGGTGCAAACCGAGCCAAACAGAGCCGAGAGACAGGACGTTACAAAACTGCGCCAATAGCGGATGAATGCACGTTTTGGGGAATCCATGCAAGCCCAGATAAATGACTCATAACGCCCTTTCACGGCGATAACATGGGTTCGAATCCCATCGGGGACACCAATCAACTCAAGCCCTTCGACGTTACCTACTGATCGACACCATCTCTTCTTCTGTGTCGATTCGGGTCGATCGGGGGTTTCACTCAATTTGGAGAGTAAGCAAACCGGACGACCCGGTTCTTAGCATGGCATTCATCGGTGTCTTCGGTGCAAGCTGGATACGACATCCCCCATGGCACCGCCAACTTGATCCGATTCTCCGCAATGCCCTTGCGTATCAGAAGCTGTTTGACCCACTCCGCTCGTCGTAATGAGAGGTTCATATTGTAGGCTTCGGTGCCCGTGGAGGAGGCGTAACCCTCGATGTAAAAGCGGACATTTGCATGATCCTTCAGCCATAGGACATCAGCACTTAGGGTGTCCTGATCCAAAGCATGGTCAAAGCCATCATGGGCGAACGTGATTTTGTGCACGTTTTGATTGAAGGCTTCCTCCTCAGGACCATAGAGAACCACTCTTGGTTTTCCCCAGTAATCAACCCAATAGGCGTCATCAGCGGACGCTCCTGAAGCAAGCAGCGGGATACTGGTCACAAGGAGCATTGTGACCGCAACGAGAACAAGTCGGCATTTCATGGGTGTAACCTCCGTTCAGTTGATATGGCAAAGAGGGCTGGTGAACCATTGAGAACGCAATATTCGCCGTGCTGAATTCTGAACACGCTGGCTTTGTTCCGTACATGCAGGCTGCAGGTAGGTTGCCCTCCGCGATCACTCAGGAAGGCTTCCACTCGCGGCGACCTTCATGGAGCAAATGCTAACCACTCGGGCGGACTCCAGCTACTAAAAGAACTACTAGCCCCACGGCATCTTTTTCAGTTCTTGACCTGAGTTACGGGCACCCAGGTAAGCCATTGTCGAGAGAAAAGTTCAAAATCTTCTGGGCGCACAGAAGAGTGCCCGCCTCGACTCTCAAAGTCTGTACCCCAATCAGCGATCCCCACAGAGAGCGTTTCAGAATGCTTGAGGCCAGGTTGTTTCCCAAAAGTTTCAGATTTGTGACGAATGGACCAATCGTTTGGGCCAGTGGCGAGGCGACGGGTCCAACTGTCGTTTTTCGAAGAACTTGGCCCAAAAACAA
>Ga0210383_10001951_pt1 | contig 18756 bp, 13 predicted proteins | sample IncBWC14OmetaG_FD_160072 | JGI IMG/M metagenome (GOLD analysis project Ga0210383, IMG submission 160072) | Forest soil microbial communities from Barre Woods Harvard Forest LTER site, Petersham, Massachusetts, United States - Inc-BW-C-14-O ...
GACGTGGTGGCGGGGTGGACGCCCGACGGGAAGAAAATACTTTTTAATTCGGGACGCGAGGCTTACGCGGATTTCGACCGGTTGTACACGGTGGCTGTGGATGGCGGCGTGCCGGAAGCGCTGCCGATGTGGCGCGCGGAGGCGGGGTCGTATTCCCCAGACGGGTCGCACCTGGCATATGTGCCGAATCTGAAGTGGCAGGCGGCTTGGAAGAGGTATCGGGGCGGGCAGACTACGCCGATTTATATCGTGTCACTGCGCGACCTGCAGCTGACGAAAATTCGGCGTGAAAATTCGAACGACTCTAGTCCGGTGTGGTTTGGCGAGACGATTTATTTTCTTTCGGACCGGAATGGGCCGGTGAGTCTGTTTGCGTACGACACGAAATCGCAAGCCGTCAAGCAGGTGGTGGAAAACAAGGGGCTGGACCTGAAATCGGTTTCGGCGGGGCCGGATGCGCTGGTGTATGAGCAGTTCGGCGGATTGTATCTGGTGGATCCGAAGTCCGGGAGCGCGAAGCATATCGACGTGCGAGTGAATGGGGACCTGCCTGCGACTCGGGCGCACTGGGTGAAAGCGGCAGACAAAATATTGAATGCGGGGATTTCGCCGACTGGGCAGCGGGCGGTGTTTGAGACGCGCGGGGAAATTTTGACGGTGCCGGCGGAGAAAGGGAATATTCGGAACCTGACGCGGACGACGGGAGCGGCGGAACGCGATCCGGCGTGGTCTCCAGACGGGAAGTGGATTGCGTTTTTTTCGGATGAGTCGGGCGAGTATGCGCTGCACCTGGTGGACCAGAGCGGGCTGGGCGAAGTGAAGAAGATCAACCTGGGGAATCCGCCATCGTATTTTTATGGACCGGTGTGGTCGCCGGACAGCAAGAAGATCGCGTACACGGATAAACGGTTGAGCCGATGGTACGTGGAGATCGAGAAGGGCACGCCGGTGAAGATTTCGACGGAAAGGTTCGAGGATCCGGGAGGGTTTTCGACTGGGGCGTGGTCGCCGGACAGCAAGTGGTTGGCCTACGACAAATACCTGGAGAACCATCTGCACGGGGCGTTTGTGTATTCGGTGGAGAGTGGCAAAGAGACTCAGATAACCGATGGGACTGCGGATTCGCGGTACCCGGTGTTCGACAGAGACGGGAAGACGGTTTATTTCGCGGCGAGCACGGACGTAGGTTTGTCGGCGGGATGGCTGGACCTATCGAGTTTTCAGCACCCGTTGACGCGCAATGTTTATGCGGTGGTTTTGAAGAAGGGCGACGCGAATCCGGTGGAGCCGCAGAGCGATGAGGAGAAAGTAGGGAAGGAAGAGAAGGGGAAAGACGGCGACAAAGATAAAGAGAAAGACAAAGCTAAAGAAAAAGACAAGGACAAAGATAAGGATAAAGCGAAGGACGGCGACAAAGAGGGAGACAAAGATAAAGGGAAGGACGGGGAGAAAAAGGAAGAAGCTGCCAAGGTCACGATTGATTTTGACGGGATCACGCAACGAATCGTGGCGCTGCCGATCCGGGCGGCGAATTATGAGCAACTGGATGCGGGAAAAGCGGGAGTGCTGTTTCTGTCGGAGAGCGCGGATGTGCCGCGGTTTGGAGAACCGGGGTTGCAGACGGTTTCCAAGTTCGAGTTGAAAACGAGGAAGACGGAACCGTTCACCAGCGGGGTGAGTTTTTTTGCGGTTTCTTCGAATGGAGAAAAGGCGCTGTTCCGGCAGGGTCCGCCGCAGAGCACGACGTGGATTATTGCGGGAACGGCGGCTGCGCCAAAGGCGGGCGAAGGGGCGCTGAAACTGGGGGAGATGGAGGTATACGCCGATCCTCGGGCGGAGTGGGACCAGATGTACCGAGAAGTGTGGCGGATCCAGAGAGATTTTTTTTATGATCCGGGGCTGCACGGGCTGAACCTGGGCGCGACCGAGAAAAAATACCAGGCATACCTGGCGGGAGCTGGGGGACGCGCGGATCTGAACTATCTGTTTACGGAAATGCTCGGGGACATAACGGTTGGGCATATGTTCATCGGCGGAGGAGACACGCCTAAGCCGAACCAGGTGAAGGGTGGGTTGCTGGGGGCCGATTACAAGGTGGAGAACGGGAGATACCGGTTTGCGCGGATTTACAACGGAGAAAACTGGTATCCGATGTTGCGGGCGCCGCTGACGCAGCCGGGAGTGGAAGCGAAGGCGGGGGAATATCTGATTTCGGTAAATGGAAGAGAAGTGCATCCGCCGGACAGCGTGTACAGCTTTTTTGAAAATACGGCGGGGAAGCAGATCAAGATCAAGATTGGGCCGAATGCAGACGGTAAGGACGCGCGTGAAGTTACGGTCGTTCCAGTGGACGATGAATTCCCATTGCGCAATCGCGCCTGGGAGGAAGACAACCGTCGAAAGGTGGACGAGCTGAGCGGCGGAAAGCTGGCGTACGTGCACGTGCCGGATACGGCGGTGGGCGGATGGACGAACTTCAACCGGTTTTATTACGCGCAGACGGGCAAGCTGGGAGCGGTGATTGACGAGCGCTATAACCACGGCGGAGAGATCGCGGACTACATCATCGACATATTGAAGCGGCCGCTGCGGAATTGCGCGATATCGCGTGAGGGCGAAAAATTCTGCTCGCCGCTGATGCAGATTTACGGACCGAAGACGATGATCATCAACGAAATGTCGGGGTCGGGCGGCGATGCGCTGCCGTGGATGTTCCGGCAGGATGCAGTGGGGCAACTGGTGGGGACGCGGACGTGGGGAGGATTGGTGGGGATTTACAACTATCCGCGTTTGCTGGATGGAGGGCGGGTGACTTCGCCGCGGGTGGCGATTTATGGATTGCATGGGGATTGGGAAGTGGAGAACCGCGGGATCCCGCCGGATATCGAGGTAGAGAATGATCCGGCATCGGTGGCGGCGGGGCATGATGCGCAGTTGGAGAAGGCGGTGCAAGTGACGCTGGAGGCGTTGAAGAAGAATCCGGTAGTGACGCCGGAACATCCGCCGTATCCGAATTATCAGAAGAAGTGAGAATCGAAGAACGGAAAGAATCGGACTTAACGCAGAGGGCGCAGAGGTAAGAGCGCAGAGTTCGCAGAGAAGAAAATGCCAGAATTGCCGGAAGTGGAGACGCTTGCGCGGGGGTTGCAGCGGGAGATTTCCGGGCGACGCGTGTTGAGCGTGGAGTTGGGCAAGACGGATTTTATGGATAATCCCGCGGACGTTGAGCGAGAGTTGCCGGGGACGCGAATTGAGCGGGTGGAGCGGTACGGGAAGTTTATGTTGTTGCGGTTGCAGGGGGGGCGAGAGAGAGAGGGCGTTGCGCAGGAATCGGCGCTGCTTGTGCATCTGGGAATGACGGGAACGATGGTGCCGAGAGCGGTCGGCGAACCGCGGGCGAAGCATACACACCTGGTGGCGTTGCTGGATGACGGGCGAGAGCTTCGGTACATAGATCCGCGGCGGTTTGGAAGAATTGCGTGGCTGGCGGGCGAGAAGCTGCGGGAGGAGTTGCAGCGGTTTGGCGCGGATCCGTTGCTGATTTCGCTGGAGGAGTTTGTTCAGCGCATTCGCGGAAGAAAGGCGCGCATCAAGGCCATGCTGTTGGATCAGGGAGTACTGCGCGGCGTGGGGAATATTTATGCGGACGAAAGTTTGTGGAAGGCGAAGATTCACCCGGCGCGGATTGGGACCCGGCTGAGTGTGGAAGAGGTAAAGAACCTGCACGGGGCGCTGCGGCAGATTCTGGAGAAGGCGATTGTACTGCGCGGGTCTTCGATTTCGGACTTTCTTGACGCCGAGGGAGCGCCGGGCGAGTATCAACTGCACCACAAGGCGTACGGGCGGGAAGGAAAGCCGTGTTACCGCTGCAAGACGCCCATCCGGAGAATTGTGGTCGCGGGGCGCAGCAGTTTTTTCTGTCCGAATTGCCAGAAGGCGCCGCGCGGGGGAAAAAGAACGCGGCAGACGAAACCTGTTCGGCGGCGCGGTGCGTCTAAGGGGGCAGCGAAGGTTGCCTTAGGAAAAGGCTGAACGGCCCTGCGCAAAAGAACGAGATTAATTCCGTAAAGAAGCTTCCTTTCCATGGAGAGTGGGATGAAAAAGAACCGCAAAGTTGCCGGTGTGGTTGGGTTGGCGCTGTGCCTGGTAGTTGGCCGGGCGTGGACGGCGCGGGCCGCGAACGAGGAGGCGAATCCCGTTGCGGCGGCGGATGCAAAGATTTTGAGCGAGATCCACGATCACAGCGAGTTGATGGAGAACCTGGAGTATCTGTCGGATGAGGTCGGGCCGCGGCTGACGGGTTCGCCGCAACTGAAGCGGGCCAACGACTGGACTGCGGAGATGTTCAAGAAATACGGGCTGACGAACGTGCATCTGGAGGCTTATAGCATTCCGCACGCGTGGGAGCGCGGAAAGGCGAGTGCACGGATTATTGCACCGACGGAACATCCGCTGACGATTGCATCTTCGGCTTGGGCGCCGAACACAAAGGGCAAAGTGCATGGCCCGGTGGTGTATTTCGACGCGAAGGGCGTCGATGATTACGCAAAGTTCAAAGGGAAGCTGAAAGGCGCGATCGTGATTCTGCAGGAACCGCGACCGCTTTCGCCGCCGAAGCCGATCGACCAGAACCGGGAGATTTATCACCCGCTGGAGGAGCCACCGCCGCCGGTGGGCCAGCCCGGGCTGCCGGACCCGTACGAGAAATATCTGGAGGCGGCAAAAGTACGGACCACATTCCTGAAGGACGAGGGAGTCGCGGCCGTTTTGCGCGACTCCAACAAGCCGCACGCGCTGCTGAACATGACAGACGGCACGACGGAACCATTCGAGATGGGCTTGTTGCCGACGGCGTTTATCACGGGCGAGGGGTACCGGCTGATTTACCGGATGCTGAAGAAAGGTCCGGTGGAGATGGAGATCGAGATTTCGAATTCGCTTTCGAAGAAACCGGTGGAGGTTTACAACACGGTTGGTGAGATTCGCGGGACGGAGAAGCCGGACGAGATGGTGATTCTGGGCGCGCACCTGGATTCGTGGGACCTGGGGACGGGAAGCACGGACAACGGAACAGGATCGATGGCGGTGCTGGAAGCGGCGCGGGCACTGGCGAAACTAGATTTGAAGCCGAAGCGGACGATCCGGTTCATCTTGTTCACGGGCGAGGAGCAGGGACTGATTGGGTCGAAGGAATACGTGAAGGCGCACAAGAGCGAGTTGGGAAAGATTTCCGGCGCGCTGGTTCATGACAGTGGTACGGGCCGGGTGCTGGCGATCGGGCTGCACGACAACTATCAGGACCGGCCGATCGTGGATCAGATTATTGCGCCGCTGGGCGAATTGAAGATGATGGAGCCGACGACGGCGCGGGAATATGGCACGGATAGTTTGTCGTTTGACGAAGTGGGCGTGCCGGGGTTCTGGTGCGCGCAGGACATCGCGGAGTATTTCAAGACACACCACAGCCAGTCGGACACGTTCGACAAGGTGTGGAAGGACGATATCAATCAGGGTGCGCAGGTGCTGGCGGCATGGGCTTACAGCACGGCGCAGCTGACGGAGATGTTGCCGCGTCGACCGCTGCCGCCGATGGCACCGGCTGGGGCGAAGTTGGAGAAGCCGAAGACGGATCCAATTGCGGAGACGGATAAGAAAATTATCGAACAGGTGAAAGGCGACGGGGAAAAGTTGAAGGCTGATCTGACGTATTTGACGACGCAGATTGGGCCGCGGCTTACCGGGTCGCCGCAACTGGATCGAGCGAGCCACTGGACGCAGGAGCAGTTCAAGGCGCTGGGGCTGGAGAATGCGCACCTGGAGAGCTGGAGCATCGCGAATAGTTGGGTGCGCGGGCCAGCTACGGGACGGATCGTTTCACCAGCGATTCACGAGTTGACGCTGGCGGGCGCGGGATGGTCGCCGGCAACGAACGGAACCGTCAAGGGTGAAGTGATTGGGGTGGATGCGGAGAAAATCGAAGACCTGGAAAAGTACAAAGGGAAGTTGGGCGGGAAGATTGTGATTGTGACGCGGCCGCGGGAGATGGAGGCGCCGGGCGATCCGATGTTGACACCGTTCGGGCAATCCGCTGGTCCGCTGAATCATCCGAAGAGGGAGGGTAATTTTGACAGTAAGGCGTATACGCAGATGCGGGCGGCGCTGACGAAGATGTTGACGGAGGAGAAGCCGGTGGCGATGCTCACCGGATCAGAGAAGATGTACGGGTTGATGAATATGTCGACGGCTTCGCGGGAGTATCAGCCCGCGACGTATCCTTCGGCGTATCTGGAGCGCGAGGATTATCTGCTGATCTGGCAGATGCTGGACGCGGGTGCGCCGGTGCAGGTGGAGCTGAGCGTGCAGGGTGCGTTCAGCGGGAAGCCGGTGGAGGTGTACAACACCGTGGCGGAGATTCGCGGGACGGAGAAGCCGGATGAGGTGGTGATTCTGGGAGCGCACCTGGATTCGTGGGACCTGGGAACCGGGGCGACGGACAACGGAACGGGATCGATGGCGGTGCTGGAGGCGGCGCGGGCTTTGCAGAAGCTGGGTGTGAAGCCCAAGCGGACGATTCGCTTTGTGCTGTTCACGGGTGAAGAGCAGGGACTAAATGGATCGAAGGCGTACGTGCAGGCGCACAAGGACGAACTGGGGAAAATATCGGGTGTGCTGGTGCACGATACGGGAACGGGGAAAGTGCTGACGATCGGATTGATGGGGAATTACAACGTGCGCGAGACGATGGACCGGGTGCTGTATCCGATGGCGGAGCCACTGGGGATTATGGAGCCGACGTTGCGCAGCGAAGGTGGATCGGACCACGTGCCGTTCGATGCGGTGGGCGTGCCGGGTTTCTGGTGCGTGCAGGAAGTGGCGGACTATGACAAGATGCACCACTCGCAGGCGGATGTGCTGGATCACGTGCGCTGGGACGATTTGACGCAGGGTGCGCAGGTGCTGGCGGTGTTTGCCTATAACGTGGCGGAGTTGCCGGAATTGCTGCCGCGGAAGCCGGCGAAACCAGAAGAAAAGAAATAGAGATGCGAATTGTCGCGCAGAGGGTAAGCCGCGCGAAGGTGACGGTGGAAGGGCGGGTCACGGGGGAGATTGGGCCGGGGCTGATGATTCTGCTTGGAGTGGGGAAGGAAGACGATTCGCAAGTGGCGGTTGCGATGGCGGAGAAGGCGGCCAACCTGCGGATTTTCGAGGACGAGCAGGGGAAGATGAACCGGTCGCTGCTGGACGTGAAGGGAAGCGCGCTGGTGGTTTCGCAGTTTACGTTGTATGGCGATGCGCGGGGGCAGAGGCGGCCGAGCTATATTGCGGCGGGGCCGCCGGAGCTGGCGAAGCAGCTGTATGAGGAGTTTTCGGAGGCACTGCGCAAATTGGGAATTGTCGTGGGCAACGGGGTATTCCAGGCCATGATGTCGGTGGAGTTGGTGAATGAAGGCCCGGTCACGATCCTCATCGATTCGGACAAAACGTTCTGACCGGAACGCTCGTGCGGAGTGGAACGTCGAGCGCGTAGTGGCGGAGCTTCGGCGGCTGGGGACGAAGCGCAACGTGGAAGGGATGGCGCGTTATGGAATTCGCGCCAAGAAGGTCTTCGGAGTTTCCAAGCCAAAACTGGATGCGTTGGCGAAGAAGATCGGGAAAAACCACGACTTGGGGCTGGAGCTGTGGTCGACGGGAATTCAGGATGCGAAGATTCTGGCGGGATTGATCAGCGAGCCGGAAAAGGTGACAGGCGCGCAGATGGAATTGTGGGTGCGGGATTTTGACAATTGGGACAGCTGCGACGGGACGTGCTGTCACCTGTTTGTGTTCGCGGACGCCGCCTGGGAGAAGGCGTTTGCGTGGACGAAACGCGAAGAGGAGTTTCAGAAGCGAGGGGGATTTGCGCTGGCGGCGTACCTGGCGTATCGGGACAAGGCTGCAGCGGATTCGAAATATTTGAAATTTCTGAAGGTGATTGAGCGGGAAGCGGAAGACGAGCGGAATCTCGTGAGGAAGGCTGTGAACTGGGCGCTGCGGAATATCGGGAAGCGGAATATGAGATTGAATCGAGCGGCGATTGCGACGGCGAAGCGGTTGCGTGCGAAAGAATCGCGCGCGGCGCGGTGGATTGCAGCGGACGCACTTCGCGAGTTGGAAGGCGAGGCCGTGCAGGCACGGCTGCGCGGAAAAGGGAAGATGAGCGATGACGCTGTTAAAGGCTGAGGTTCGCATACGGCGGGCGCGTCCGGCCGATGCGAAAAGAGTTGCGGAGCTTTCCGGGCAGCTGGGCTATCCTGCGACGGAGAAGCAGATGAAAGGGCGGCTGATTGAAGTTATTAAGGATAAAGAGGCGTCGTGCTTTGTGGCGGAATCGCGGGAAGGCGGATTGATCGGGTGGATTCACGTGAGTGCCACGCCGCTAGTGGAAGTGGAGCGACGGGCCGAGGTGAATGGGCTGGTGGTTGACGAGAAGGCGCGGAGTGGCGGGGCCGGGGCGATGTTGCTGACGGCGGCGGAGAAGTGGGCGCACGGGAAACGGTGCAAGAGCATGTCGGTGCGGTCGAATGTGTTGCGGGAGCGGGCACACGGGTTTTATCTGCGGAACGGGTATGAGCATTACAAGACGCAGAAGGCGTTTCGGAAGGGATTGTAAAACAGGAGCGAGGCGCCCGCTTCAGAAAGCGGCCGCTACAAAGGCGCTCTGGCAAAATGTATCGTGATACGATAGACTTGTTTCATGGCTGCACGAATTACGGACGGGGAATACCACGCACTATCCGAACTGCGCTACCTGGTACGGCGCTTTCTGCAGGAAGGCGACGCGACGGCGCGCGAGGCGGGGCTTGAGCCGCAGCAATACCTTTTGCTGCTGGCGATTCGCGGGCTGGGCCCCGGACGAGAGGCCAGCATCCGCACGCTCGCGGACAGGCTGGCGCTGCGGCATCACAGTACCGTTGAACTGATCGATCGCATGGAAGCACACGGATTCGTGAAGCGAACACGGGGCAGGGAAGACCGGCGGCAGGTGCTGGTGACGCTGCAGCCACGCGGGGAGAAGCTGCTGGAAAAGGTGGTGGCGCAGCGGATAGTGGAATTGCGATCGCACGGGCGCGCGCTGGTCGAATCCATTGGAAAACTTCTGGAATCCCGGCCCGTGGCGACGGCATCGAAGAGGCGAGGGATGCGAACGCTTTATACCAGCCAAGTGAAGTGAGTTCCCCGAGGGACAATTTCTGACGATGAATGCTGACGCGCTTCCGGTGCGACCCGATTGGCGGAATTCCGCCATTTTGAAATGGAAAACATTTTTGAACGACCGCGAAGAGCAGGTGTTCCTGCTGCTTACGCTGCTGATTGGCGCGCTGGTCGGGCTGATTGTGGTGGCGTTCATCGAGATTACCGGGCGGTTTGGCGCGCGGCTGTATCCGCCGGATGCGGCGGCGTGGCGAAGATTTCTGGTTCCTGTTACCGGATCGCTGGTGATGGGATATCTGCTGTACAAATATTTTCCGGATGCGCGGGGAAGCGGTGTGCCGCAGACGAAAGCGGCGCTGTATGCACGCGGCGGGTTCATCAGTTTTTCGACTTTGCTGGGGAAATTTTTCTGTACTTCGGTGACGCTGGCGAGCGGAATCCCGCTGGGACGCGAAGGGCCGGCGGTGCAGGTGGGTGGAGGTGTCGCTTCGGTGCTGGGGAGGGCGCTGGGGTTGAAGCCTGAGAGGGTAAAGGCGCTGCTGCCGGTGGGTGCTGCGGCTGCGGTGGCGGCGGCATTTAATACACCGCTGGCGGCGGTGCTGTTCGCGTTGGAAGAAGTTGTGGGGGACTTGCACGCACCGGTGTTGGGATCGGTGGTCATTGCGTCTGCCACCAGTTGGGGCGTTTTGCGATTGCTGCTGGGAAATGAGCCGCTGTTTCAAACGCCGCAGTATCAGCTGGTGAGTTCGTGGGAATTGATTGCCTACGGACTGCTGGGAATCGCGGGGGGTGTGGTTTCGGCGGCGTTTACGCAATTGTTGCTTCGGCTGCGTGCGTGGTTTAAGCGACAGCCGGCGAAGACGGTGTGGTTTCAACCGGTGGCGGGTGGACTGGTTGTGGGCGTGATGGGGTGGTTTGTGCCGTCGGTGATGGGCGTGGGCTACCAGTATGTGGGCGATGCGCTGAACGACAGCCTGACGCTGAAACTGATGCTGACGCTGCTGGTGTTGAAGCTGGTGGCGACGGCGGTGAGCTACGCTTCGGGAAACGCCGGGGGAATTTTTGGGCCGAGCCTGTTTCTGGGAGCGATGCTGGGCGGCGCGGTGGGAAGCGTGGCGCAGCATTTTTTCCCGGGCCATGTGGCTTCGCCGGGAGCTTACGCACTGGTGGGGATGGGAGCGGCGTTCGCGGGAATTGTTCGCGCGCCGATGACGTCGGTGGTGATGATATTTGAAATTACGCGGGACTACGCGGTGATTGTGCCGCTGATGGTTTCGAACCTGGTGAGTTATTTTATTTCGTCGCGGCTGCAGAAAGAGCCGATTTATGAAGTGCTGGCGGAGCAGGACGGCATTCATTTGCCAAAGTTCGGGAGCCGGGGAGAGACGCGGCGGCAGGTGATGCAGGTTATGCGGCCGGCGGGGCAGGTCTTGAGCATAGAAACGACGATCGGGAATGCTCTGGAACAGACGCGAGGGACGGGGCAAAGGACGTGGATTGTTTCGAGTGCGCAGGGAGTGGCGGGGTTGGTGACTCGAGAAGAGTTAGAGAAGGCTGCGAGTGGCGGGAGTTTGGAGTCGCACATCAGTACGATTCTTAAAGCGGGGGACTTTCCGCATGTGCATGCCGACCATCCGCTGGACGATGCTTTGGACCGGCTGGGAGCAAATCACTTGGATTTGTTGCCGGTGGTGAGCCGGGCGAACGTGCATCAACTGCTGGGAGTGGTGCGGCTGCAGGATGTGCTGGACGCGTATGGGGTGAGCATGAAGGCGTAGTGATAGAGGCTGCTGAAAACATCGAAAAACTTGCTTCAGGGGCTAAAGCCCATCGAGCTATACGCTTTTATGCCGGGGCTGAAGCCCCGGCCTCTTAGAGATAAGGAGCGTTTTCCGTAACTTGCTAGAAGGCGTCGGTGCCGCCGCCGCCGAAACCGCCGCCGGAGAAGCCGCCTCCGCCACCGCCGTCACCACCGAATGCTGAGCCTTCGGCGCTGCGGGGGGACGAGGTCATAACGTCGCTGGCCATGGAGGACATGGAACCCAGGTCGTTGGCGAACATGTAGGGATAGAAGCCCGGGCCGTAGCTGCCCTGATACCACTGCGGAGGCTGGGTGTAGATACCCTGGAAGGCTTTGCTCCAGTTTTTCTCGACGCCCAAGGCCATGGCGAAGGGGAGAAATTTTTCGAACATTTCGGGCGTCTTGATGGTGCGGTTGAAGCGATCGGATTCTACGTGAGCTAGAAAATCCTCGAAGCCGAGGACGCCTTCGAGGGCGCGAGCTCCCGCCTGAGTGCGGGCGGGCATAAACCAGCCAAAGCCGCAGACGATGGCGCCGGTGAGAACTCCGGCGACGATAAAGGGAAGCGGCTGCATTCCGGAGTGATTGGAGAGCCAGATGCCGCCGGCGACCAGGATGATGCCGGTGACGATACCGAAAAGGATGTAGCTGGAGCGGACGCTGTCGGGCCGTTGGGCGTAGTAGCCGTCACCGACCAAAGACGCGAATATCTGGTTTCGGATGGCAGGGATGTTCGCGTAGAAGGTGTTGTGGAGGGCGTCGAGAGGGACGGCGTCGCCGGCATTTCCACCAGCGAAGATGCCGTCGAGAAGCTCCTGCTCGTGCGGCTTCAGGGAGTTCCACTCGGCGCGCGATTTTTTCAGGTGGAAGATGTAGCTCTTGGAGTGGGTGAGGCCGAGGAGATGGTCTTGCTTTGTTTCTTCGATGACGAGGAATCCTCGGACGGCGAGGTCGACGATGGAGGCGGTGATGTCGCGCATGTCGACGGAGTTGTCGATGAGGGTGCCGACTTCGCCGGGTGAGAGATTGTCGGGCGGCTGATATTGGGCGGCGATGGGGCGGAGACGGGGGTCGCGGCCGTGGGTCCACCACCACCAGAACATGGCGAAGAAGGCGATGATGGGGATGAAGAGTGGCCAGTTGCTGCGGAGATACAGGAATAAGCGGGAAAGCGCGGTGGGTTCGCGGACCGCGCCTTTGTCGAAGGCGACGGCGACGGTGAGGCCTTCGTGGATGGGCAGAGGATCGCGGGTTTGCACATCCACACCAGTGCCTGAGATCTGTACGTCGGCATCGCGCCCGGAGGAGCGATAAGCGCCGGTGAAGGCTTTGGCGCGTAGATTAGCGGCTCCATCGGGCAGCACGATGTGTGCGCCGGCGGATTCAATGGGGATGCTGGACTCGTCGCCGGTGACGTTCCAATAGAATTCGTCGTGATCGTCGAAGAATTTCATGGCGTCGGAGACGACGTAGTGGATGGAGATGGTGCGGGTGCTATTGTCGGCGTTGGGGATAAGGATTTTCAGATTGAGGTAGTGGCGTTCCCGGCTGGATTCGTAGCGGAGTTTGGCCCCGGTGTCGTCGGTGATGTTCTTGACGTCGAGGAACAGCGTGTAGTTCAGGCCGCGGGGGCCGGAGTACTCGACGGGAATGTAGCGGTTGATGCCGTGCCAGGGGCCGCCGACGAATTGCATCGTGATATTTTCGGTGACGTCGACGGTGCCGCTGGGCATGACTACGATTTCCGAGGAGAATTTCTTGAGGTGGCGGTCTTTGGCGTTTGCGGGTAAGGCTAAGAAAAAATGAAGGAGAAAAAAGGCGACTACAAGACTGAGGGAGAGCCGATGGCTTGATCCGCGATTGAGGCGGAAAAAACCCGCACCCTGAAAAACGCAGGGTGCGGCACCCGGGTTTAACGGCGCGCGCCCCGTAAACCCGTCCGGGTGGCAGAAAGCCCGCCTCGGAAGGCGGCCGCTACAGGGGATTGGGCGGGGTTGCATGATGCTTTAGGAAAGGCTTCAGGCCGTGGGGGCGCCGGGAGTGCTGAAGCTAACTTTGGGGGCTTCGCGTTCGGCGGCGGAAGAGACTTCGAAGAATTCGCGTTCTTTGAAGCCGAGCATGCCGGCGAAGATGTTGGTGGGGAATTGCAGTATCTTGGTGTTTAGATCGCGGACGACGGCGTTGTAGTAGCGGCGGGCGTTCTGAACGGTGTCTTCGATTTGCGTGAGGGAGTTTTGCAGGGAAGTGAAACTTTCGATGGCACGCAACTGAGGATAGGCTTCGGAAAGAGCGAAGAGACTTTTGAGGGCGCCGGAGAGCATGTTTTCGGCCTGGGCTTTGTCCGCGGGGCCGGTGGCGCTCATGGCGCGATTGCGGGCGTTAATGACTGCTTCGAGTGTGCCCTTTTCATGGCCGGCATAGCCTTTGACGGTTTCGACGAGATTGGGGATGAGGTCGTAGCGGCGTTTGAGCTGGACGTCGATGTCGGCCCAGGCGTTGTCGCATTGCACCTTCAGTCGCACCAGGCCGTTGTACATGCCGATGCCGAAGAGCACTAGCAGGACAAGGACGACGAGAATGATTATGCCTGTCATCTGCAAACCTCACAGGAACTAGAGTTGTCTTGCCAACTGTACCTCCACTATACGTTTGGAAGGGATGGGAGTAAAGAAAGGGCGGCTTGGGCGGAGTGGCGGCTTTGCGCTTGCCGTTACGAAGTCCGGAGAGGGAGTGACCCAAAAGGGCATGATTTATCGTGCTCTTATAGTGGTGGCTTTGGAGCGTTAGGCGTTGGCGGTCGCGTCTCTTAACGCTGGCGTATCGTAGCAAACTAATATATCCTCGCGTCGGGTTAGTCCCCCCTCTCTTATGCTCTTCAAGACGCTTAGCGCTTCGGTTTATGGAATTGATGCCCACGTTATACAGGTGGAGGTGGATGTTGGTGTGGGCGGGATGGAGGACTTTTATGTGGTGGGGTTGCCGGACAACGCGGTGAAGGAGAGCCGGCAAAGGGTGAAGTCCGCGCTGAAGAATTGCGGGATTGATTTTCCGTACGGGCAGGGCGTGACGATCAATCTGGCACCCGCGGATTTGAGGAAGGAAGGGTCGGCGTTTGATTTGCCGATGGCGCTGGGGCTGGCGGGGTGCCAGGGGCAGTTTTTTGGGAAGGCGCTGGACCGGATGATGTTTCTGGGGGAGCTTTCGCTGGATGGGAGCGTGCGTCCGGTGAGGGGAGCGCTGTCGGCGGCGATTGCGGCGCGGGACCATGGGATCAAAGCTGTGGCGGTGCCAGAAAGTAACGCGAAAGAGGCGGCGGTAGTCGAGGGGATCGAGGTGTACGCGCTGAAATCGCTGCCGCAGGCGGTGGACCTGATCAATTCGCCGGAATCGTTTCAGTGCGTGAAGGTAGATGCGCAGGAGATGCTGAGGGAGTCCGCGCAGTACAGCGTGGATTTGAAAGATGTGCACGGGCAGCAGGCGGCGAAACGGGCGCTGGAGGTTTCGTGCGCGGGTGGGCACAACATTCTGTTCATCGGGCCGCCGGGCGCTGGGAAGACGATGCTGGCAAAGCGGATTCCGACGATATTGCCGTCGATGTCGCTGGATGAAGCGATCGAGACAACGCGGATTCACAGTGTGGCGGGGATCTTGGAAAATGCGACGGGGCTGCTGGGGACCAGGCCGTTTCGTTCGCCTCATCATACGATCAGCGATGCGGGGCTGATTGGGGGAGGCGCGGTGCCGCGGCCGGGCGAGGTGTCGCTGGGGCACAACGGAGTGCTGTTCCTGGATGAGTTGCCGGAATTTCAGCGGAATGTGCTGGAGGTGATGCGGCAGCCGCTGGAGGATGGCAGCGTGACAATTGCTCGGGCAGCCATTTCGGTGACGTTTCCTTCGCGCTTTATGCTGGCGGCGGCGATGAACCCTTGTCCGTGCGGGTATTTTGGGGATCCTGGGCATGATTGCCACTGCACGCCGCCGATGATTCAACGGTATGTTTCGAAGATTTCGGGGCCGCTGCTGGACCGGATTGATATTCACATTGAGGTGCCGGCGGTGAAGTACAAGGAGCTGAGGGCGCCTTCGTCGTCGGAGGATTCGACGGCGGTGCGGGCGCGGGTGATTGCGGCGCGGCAGAGGCAGACGGAGCGGTTCAAGGCGGAGAAAACGACGTATTGCAACGCGCAGATGGCGCCGAAGATGATACGGAAACATTGCGCGATTAACGCGGATGGGGAGAAGTTGCTGGAGAGTGCGGTGACGCGGCTTGGATTGTCGGCGAGGGCGCATGACCGGATTTTGAAGGTGGCGCGGACGATTGCGGATCTGGATGCGGCGGAGGATATTGAGTGCAGGCATTTGAGCGAGGCGATTCAGTACCGGACGTTGGATCGAGATTATTGGGCGTAGATAGAATTTCTAGCGGAAAGAAGAAAAGATAACGCAGAGGCGCAGAGGACGCTGAGGCACGCAGAGAAGCGCAACCCAAGAGCACAGGCAGGAATGCCTGTGCTACGGGGATGAGCGGCGCTAGCCGGGGCGTCCATTGACTTATGTTTGGGCGCTGTGTTACGGATAAGAACGCCTTTTGTGAGGAAGATCCAACTTTCGCGACCCGGAATGGCGCCAGAGACCAAGCATCTTGAAGTTACGCTAGACACCCACGTCGAGAGCGTGAATCTCGCCGAGGAGATGTGCGTGCGCGTGGCGGAGGCGGCGGGGTTTAATGAAGATGAGTGTTACCGGATCGGGATGTCAGTGCGCGAAGGGGTGATCAACGCGTTTCACTATGGCAATCAAGAAAAGCCGGAGAAAAAGATTCATCTGGCGATTGAGCTGACCGAGGAGCGGATGATCATCCATGTGCTGGATGAGGGGAAGGGTTTCCGGCTGAACGACGTGCCGGACCCGCTGGCGCAGGAGAATCTGCTGAGCACTTCGGGGCGCGGGATATTCCTGATGAAGGCGTTCATGGACGAGTTTGACGTGCATCCGGGGAAGACCGGTGGCGCGGAGCTTGTGATGGCCAAGAGACTTCCGGCGCTCGGGAGTCCGCACAGCAACGGAAACGGGAGCGGCTCGAACTCCGGGGCGCCACACCAGGAAGCGTAGAGGAACGGAATGCCTTCACTTTTTGCCACAACCCGGGAATACAGCGGCATCACGCTGGTGGATTTGAGCGGGCGGATTTCGCTGGGAGACGGCAGCGCGCTGTTGCGGAAGACGGTGCGCGACCTGCTGGAAGAGGGGCGGACAAAGATTATTTTGAATCTTGGGGATGTGAACTACATCGACAGCTCCGGGATTGGCGAACTGGTCAGCGGATTTACGGCGGTGCGGAACCGCGGCGGCGAATTAAAGTTGCTGAACCTGACGAAGAAAGTGAATGATCTGCTGCAGATCACCAAGTTGTTTACGGTGTTTGATGTATTCAATGACGAATCCACGGCGATGCGGAGTTTTGAGTAGAACCCTTCCCGAATACTTTTTCCTGCCATACCTGGTGCCGATCCTATGCCGCAGCCTTCTCCGCGCAATCTGAACCTTTGGAAACGCGGACTGGGGCGGGTGCCGGAATCCGTTTGGGATCAGACGGAACTTGAGACGCTGGTTTTGGCGGACAACGGATTGACAGAGGTTTCCGAGCGGATTGGAGGATTGAAGCGGCTGCGGATGCTGGACCTGGGGCACAACCAGTTGACGTCGGTGCCAGAGGCGCTTGGCGAACTGGAAGGGTTGACGGATTTTTTGTATCTGCACGACAACCGGCTGAGCACGCTGCCAGCTTCGATTGGGCGGTTGACGAAGTTGCGTTACTTGAATTTGAGCGAGAATGCTTTTTCTGAATTGCCCGAACAAGTTACTTTGCTGGCGAATCTTTTTGAATTGAGAATCTCCGACAATCAATTGACGTTTTTGCCGGGCTCGATCGGCAGTTTGGGGCGGCTTCGCGAATTGCACCTTCGGAATAACAAATTGGCTTCGTTGCCAGAGTCGGTTGGACAGTTGAAAGAGTTGCGGCAGATTGATTTGCGGGGGAATCCGTTACGGGGACTGCCCGATGGGATTGCGGAGTTGCCGAGGCTGGAGAAATTGGATTTGCGTTGGGTGGAGACGCTGGAGTTGCCGGCGTGGATTGAGAAATTGGAGGAGCGTGGTTGCGCGGTTTATCGTTGAGTTTTGAACGGAATCTGGAACGGTGGAGCGGCTGAGAATTGAGTAGCGAGCGGCCGCCCCCGGAAGCATTCGGGACGGGGAAAAAGCGCCCGCCCCAGAAGGCGGTCGCTATAAAAGCAGGCAGGGCCACCTGAAGGTGGCCGCTACTTGTTGGGGGCTTCGATTTCGGATTTGGTTACTTTTTTGGAGACTTGGGCGGGGGCGGGGAGTTGAGTGCGGTCCCAGCCGCCGCCGAGGGCTTCGATGAGTTGGACGGAAGCGGTCATCTCTTGTGTGTGGAGAGAGGCGAGTTGCTGCTGGTCGGTTAAGAGCGTGGTTTGGGCGATAAGGACGTTGAGATAAGTATCCACTCCTGTTTCGTAGCGGGCCTGTGAGAGCTTCAGAAATTGCTGGGCGGACTCCACGGCCTGTTCCTGCTGCTGAATCTGTTTCGACAAAATGCGCACGGCGGCCATCGAGTCTTCGACTTGCTGGAAAGCGGTGAGGACCGTCTGGCGATAGGCGGCGACATCCGCATTGTAGACCGCGATGAATTGATTCACGGTAGCGCGGCGGAGGCCGGCGTCGAAAATCGTTTCGGAGACGGCGGGGCCGACGGACCAGAAGCGGCTGGGCCAGGTGAAGAGATTCTGGAGAGCCGAGCTTTCGAATCCGCCCTGTGCGCTGAGAGTGAGATTGGGGTAGTAAGCGGCGGTGGCGATGCCGATTTGGGCGTTGGCGGCGGCCATGTTGCGTTCGGAAGCAGCGATGTCCGGGCGGCGTTCTAGCAATTGGGAGGGGATGCCGACGGGGATCGCGGGAGGAGCGGCGCTGAGCGGCTTGTAGGGCATGGAGAAGCCGGAGGCGGAGGTGCCAACGAGGACGGCAATGGCGTGCTCGAATTGGGCGCGGGCGATGCCGAGATTGGTGGAAGCGGATTCGGCTTGCTGCAGCGTGACCTGGGCTTCAACTAGGGCGAGTTGTGTGTCCACGCCGGTTTCGTAGCGGGCGCGAGCGAGCTCGAGAGATTTTTTGTCGGCTTCGACAGTTTCGTTGAGGATTTGCTGCAGGGCGTCCTGGCCGCGGAGTTCGTAAAAAAAGACGGCGAGGCTGGCCTGCTCGGTGAGGCGAACGTTTTCGAGATCGGCAGCGCTGAGCTGGGCGTTGTACTGGGCTTCGCGGATGGTGTTGCGGACTTTGCCCCAGAGGTCCGGCTCCCAGGAAGCGGAGATGGGGACATCGGCGAGAGTGCTATAGACGTTGGATCTTGTAAGCCCGCCGCCGGCGGTGCCGGTGGTGCCGACGTTATTTTTCAGATTGGCTGAGGATTGGGAACGCTGGAAGGAAGGAGTCGTGCCGAGGGTGGGATAGAGTTGCGCGCGGGCTTGAGTGATGATGGTGCGGGCTTCCATGAAATTTTCGAAGGATTGCTTGATGTTCTGGTTGTTGATGTTGAGCTGATCTTCGAGGGCGTTGAGTTCGGGGTCGTTGTAAATTTCCCACCACTTGCCGTGGAGCATGGCGTCCTGCGGCTGCGCGACTTTCCATTGGCCTTCGGGGGGATTCTCGGCGGGCAATTCCTTATAGGCGGCGGGCGGAGGTTGAAC
>Ga0210383_10001954_pt1 | contig 18753 bp, 12 predicted proteins | sample IncBWC14OmetaG_FD_160072 | JGI IMG/M metagenome (GOLD analysis project Ga0210383, IMG submission 160072) | Forest soil microbial communities from Barre Woods Harvard Forest LTER site, Petersham, Massachusetts, United States - Inc-BW-C-14-O ...
CGAACTGTTCGGTGGATATTCTCTGGAACGCGTTGCGCCCGGCTGCGGATCGAACTACCGGTGCGGCTCGCCCACGCCCGGGCCGGCCACAGATATGAGCGGCTGGATTACCTCGCTCACTGGGTTCGTATACAAGTCGGTGGGCATCAAAGCGGAATTTAGCGGGAACTATAACGGGACTGCCGTGCTGTCTTACTCCAGCGTCTACCGGCACAGCTACCAGTTCGGGCCTGTATACGAGCTCCGATGGCATCGCACGAGCGCCTTCGCGCACGCTCTGTTCGGCGGCGTCACTCAAAAATCGTCGCCCGATCAGTCCATACGTTACACCAGGTTCTTGTGGTCTGTGGGCGGAGGTCTGGACTTCAAAGCCTCGCGCCGAATCTCGATTCGTCCCGTGCAGTTGGATTACGAGAGGCAGAGCGTGCCCGTAGTCGACACCGGCGGTCCGACACCCATCTCCCCAGTCGGCGTCAATGGATTGCGCTACTCGGCGGGAGTCGTCCTGAGATTCTGATTGCTAGGCTGAGATGCGCGCCCGGCCGGCATGACGAAGCCGGAGCCAACGCTCTTAGACGATCCCCCAATAGATCTATTGACAACCGCGAACGCTGAATGCGAAGGAGCGGTCAAATAAAAAACGGCCGGGATTGTTGTCCCGGCCGCTTCGTTTACCCGTGATCTACTGCACGACCATGGTCAAGTTCACGCTATGCGTCGGCGCCGCGGTACCGGTTCCGGTGGAAGTCACCACAACCGTGTAGGAGCCGGCAGGCGTGCCCGTCGCCGTCTTGGTTTTTGTGGAGCTGTCGTTGTCGCAGCCCACTACCGTGACCATCATCAGCAGAAGCATGACGGCCAAAACGACGCCCGCGCGGCGCTGACGGCCCTTCTTGCCAGTCCCGGCCAGCAGCATGCCGAACAGCCCCATGCCGCCCAGGCTGGCGAGCAGCATCGGTGAGCCAGGTTGTGACCCCGGACGCGCCGGAGGAATCATGCTTGCCGTTCCTGCCGCCGTGGTCGTGATGGTTAGCGTGGTCGAGAGAGGCATATTGCCCGTCGCCACCACGGATGCCGGACTGAACGAGCACGTCGCCCCCGTCGGCAGTTCGCCGCAGGTGAACGTGATCGTTCCGCTGTAGCCGTTGAGCCCAGCCAGATTGAGCGGGTAGGTAGCAGAGGCTCCGGCCGCTACCGTCGCGGTCGGCGTCGGTGCCCCGAACGTATAGTTTCCCGAAGTTCCGGTGCCGTTCGCATTCAGCATTACGCTGAACCCTCCGGCCTCGTCCTCTCCGGTCAACACGTCCGTCGCGCCGTCACCATTCACATCGGCCAGCGCCAGGCCCTCTACGTATTCGGTCGTGGGGAATTCAGTCGGAGCGGCAATGGTGCCGTCCCCGTTGCCCAATGCCACAGCCACCGTACCGTATTCGCTATTCACATATACCAGGTCCAGATTTCCATCCCCGTTGATATCGAACATCTCGATGTCCTCAGGTTCTGGACGTCCCGCCACCCCGCCAAATGTTGAGGCGGTATAAGCGGTTGGCACAGCCGTAAACGTCCCGGCTCCATCGCTGTTCAGGAAAATCTCGATTTGACCGTCAAATGTGGCGCCGTTGTCTTCGGTGACAGCCATGTCGATCTTTCCGTCTTTGTTGAGGTCGCCTAACGCGATGTTGCTAGGATTGCCGTTCAGCGCGACAAAGTGCACCGTTCCGAATGTGCCCGGCGCCTCGCTGTTCGACAACAGGACTCCGATCACAGCCGGACCGTCCGTATAGGCCGTGACCGCCAGATCCAGATAGCCATCGCCATTCAGGTCCGCAGCGGCAATGTCGAACGCGGCGTACCCCGTGATCGGATAGCTGACCGGGGCAGCGAAGCTTCCGTCGCCGTTCCCCAGCAGCACCCCCACGTCGCCGGAGTTGGCATTGGCGACCGCAATGTCCAACGTGCCGTCTTTGTTGAAGTCGCCGACCACCAACTCCTGAGCGGCCGGGTTGCCTGACGAACTGGTCGGATATGTCCCGCCAATACTGAACGTGCCATCCCCGTTCCCCAGGAAAATCTGCAGCACGTCATCGGCCGGATCGATGGCCGCGATGTCCAGTTTGCCATCCCCGTTGAAATCACCCACCGCCACGAAGCTCATGCTGGGTGAGTACCCGTAGCTGTCTCCCGGATAGAACGTGCCATCGCCCTTGCCCAGGTAGACGACGACTCCCGTAGAACCGTTGTTGCGCACCTGGCCGACCACCACGTCTGGGATGCCGTCACCATTGAAGTCACCGCTGGCTACACTGTAGCTCCAGGCGTCCTGGTCGAAGCTGTTGGGCAGAGCGTAAGTGGGGGCAGCCCGGAACGTCGCGTCCCCGTAGCCCTGCAGATACACCAGGCTGTACCAGTCGTCGGACTCGACCACATCGGCGATGCCGTCTCCGTTAAAGTCGGCGATCAGCGGTGCGTTCCAGGAATATCCTCCAACGGCATAACTCGATGGTTCAACCGTGACACTTCCATCTCCATGCCCCAGGAAAACACTTACGTCCCCTGCATCGTCGTTCGCGGCTACGATGTCATTGTTGCCATCGCCATTCACATCCGCGATCGTTCCATCGTAGAGATCCTGATCCTGGTCGCTGTTGCTGTTGTAGTAGACGCCGGTGGCAAACGTCCCGTCGCCACTGTTGACGTAGATCGTGATCGTGTTCTGCTGGCAGTTGAAGCTCACAATCTCCGGCTTGCCGTCCCCGTTGAGATCTCCCGCTTCGGAGTTGCACGCGCCGTACTGGCTATCGGGAGTGGCCAGGCTGACCGGCGCGTTGGCATAGAGTCCGGCTCCGCTCGCCAGAGTCACTTGCAGCTGTCCTGATTCCGTTCGCCCGGCAAAGTCGATTTTTCCGTCGCCGTTAAAGTCGGCGAAAATCATATTATTGGGCGTGCTGGTGGTCAGCGTCCCCGGGCTGGTCGCCGTTGCAAAGGTGCCATCGCCAGCCCCCAGCATCTCGATTACGTTCGCCGGAGTTGAATCGTCGAAGGCCAGCACGTCCAGCTTGCCGTCGCCATCGACGTCAGTCAGCAATCCGCCCTGCAGCGACGCCCCTGTGACCGGGTAGTTCACCGCCGTGGCGAAAGTGCCATCGCCGTTGCTGAGCAACACATCAATTGACGCTCCGCAGGGAAGCGAGGTTTGCGGCTTTGCACCCTGCGGTACTCGAGCCTGCGCACCGGCTTTCTGGGCCCGGTCGCAGTTATCGCCCAGGGGATGGACCTGAATAATGTCATCCTTCCCGTCCCCGTTCAAATCGCCCACGACGATCGTATCGTCGGCGTTGCTCGGTGTGTTGGTCACAATCGCCGTCTGAAATGTGCCGTCCCCATTCCCCAACAGGATAGAAATCTGGTAGGTCGTGACGTCTCCGCTGACCGTGTACGTCACCTTCGCGACATCCATCTTCCCGTCGCCGTTGAAATCTCCCAATACCGCTTCCGTCTCGTCGTCGTCCTCGCCCGCCCACGCAGTCCGGGTGCCGGCGATGAAACTTACTGTCGCGCTGCTACCATTGCTGCTCACGCCAAACGGGCGCGCCTTGAAATGTCCTTCGTGAGCTGTGTTCGACTTCGTCGGCGTTGGCGCCAGCGTACGTTTCACGCCAGGGCGCGCGTGCGCCACTGCCTTTCGCTGTGCTCTATCTGCTCTAACTGAGGCTTGTGACTTGTTGGCATGGAATTGGCTTGACCGGCTCGGCTGTCGGTTCGACCCGAAACTCGGCAGCGAGCAAAGGAACAGCGTCATCAAAACCACATACCTTTTCATTCGTTTTTCCTTTTCGAAGTCTGAGATGGTGCAGCCCGTCCTGCTTCTCATCGCTCCCCACGCGCGAACTCAGGCTGCTCTGGCGACGTGTTCCATCATCGGTCAGTCCTGCGCCGGCGCATTAGCACTGAAGTACATTTCGGAGTGAAGCAGGTTCAGTTTGGGAGGGGTGTTCGCTTTCGGGACCAGAACTTCGTCAGGACTCCTTTGAAACTCACCACTCCGCGCAGGGCGCGCGGCACTTACTCCACCAGCATGCAATCCCCATAAGAATAAAATCGATAGCGCTCGCGCACCGCGTGTTCATACGCCCGCATAACGTGCTCTTTCCCGCCCAGCGCGCACACCAGCATCAGCAGCGTCGACTGCGGCAAATGAAAATTCGTCAGCAGCGCCCCCACGACTTGAAACTTGTATCCCGGGTAAATAAAAAGGTTGACCTCGCCCGCTCCCGCCCGCACCTCGCCGGGTGCCCCGTTTCTCGCGCCTTCTGTGCGCGAGAAAGCCTGCCCTGAGCTTGCCGAAGGGTCGGGATTTTGATGTTGACTCTGCCGAGCGGCGAATTCCAAAGTCCGCACAGTCGTAGTCCCCACCGCAACAATCCGCCGCCCTTCCCGCCGCGCCCGCCCAATCTTCTCCGCCGCCTCCTCCGAAATCAAGTAAGCCTCCGAATGCAGACAATGTTCCTCCACCCGCTCGGTCCGCACAGGCTGAAACGTTCCCAACCCCACATGCAACGTGATCTCGGCCGTCTCAATCCCGCGCTCGCGCATCCGTGCCAGAATCTCCGGTGTAAAATGCAGCCCTGCCGTCGGAGCCGCCACCGAGCCCCGCTCCCGCGCATACACCGTCTGGTACCGCTCGCGATCCGCTGAAGCATCCTCGCGCGCAATGTAAGGCGGCAACGGAATATGCCCAATCTTCTCCACCAGCCCGAAAAAATCTTCCACCGCCGCAAACCGAATCTTCCGCTCCCCAAACTCCTCCCGCCCAATCACCTCACCCTGCAACTCATCCTGCGCTCCAAAGAAAAGCCGTTCCCCCACCCCAATCTTCCGCCCCGGCCGCACCAGGCACTCCCACTCGTTCGGCTCCTCGATCACTTGCCGCGTCAGCAAAACCTCAACCCGCCCGCGCAACGGCCCCGGCTGCCCCATTTCTCGCGCTTTTTGCGAGAAGCGGGGATTTTGCCCCTCTCGAACTTCTCGTCTCCCATAAAGCCGCGCCGGAAACACGCGCGTGTTATTGAACACAACCAGATCGCTCGCGCGCAGCAACTCCGGAAACTCGCGAAACCGCCGATCCTCCAACGCCTCCGATGTCACATGCAGCAGCCGCGATCCCGCCCGGTCCGCCAGCGCTTCTTGCGCAATCAACTCTTCCGGAAGTTCGTAGTGGAAATCGGAGACCAGCACGTCCTCGATTATAGGGACCGACGCTCCAGCCGTGCCGCGCCCGTGAAAACTGCTTCTATTTCGTCACCGTTTTTTAACGAAATTTGGATTGTTTCCGCAACCAGCGGCTGATACTATGCCAATGCCAGACTGCGTCCTGCTTTTTATCATTCTCCCCCAAGGGTAACCATGCCTACGGAGCGCAAACACAGGGAAGAAATCGTCCGTTACGGACGCATGCTGCACGAACACGGCTACGTGGCCGCTATGGATGGCAATCTCTCCGTACGCCTGGATGCCGACCGCATCCTCGTCACTCCCACCTGCGTCAGCAAAGGCGCCATGAAGGCCACCGACATGGTCATCGTCGATCTCGACGGTCAACACGTCTCCGGCCGGCGCAACGTGACCAGCGAAATCGGCATGCACTTGCTGATCTATCGCATGCGCCCCGATATTCAGGCCATTTGCCACGCTCACCCGCCCACTGCCACCGGCTTTGCCGCCGCCGGCATCCCGTTGACCGAGCCTCTGGTATGCGAGGTCGTCATGGGCCTGGGATGCATTCCGCTGGCCTGCTATGGCACGCCCGGCACCTCGGAACTGGCGCAGACGCTTGAGCCCTACGTTCCCAACTACGATGCCATCCTCATGTCAAACCACGGCGTCGTCAGCTACGGCGACACCCTCGAACACGCCTACATGAAGATGGAAACCGTCGAGCACTTCGCCCAGATCGCCCTGGTCACGCACCTGCTCGGCCGCCAGCAGCCCCTGAAAGAGGTAGAAATCGAAAAACTTCTCCTGGCCCGCACCAAATATTTCGGCGCAAAAATCGCCGCCGCCATGCCCCTGCCCCGCGCCCCGCAAAAAGTCAGCTAAGGTTCGTATCAGGGCATGCCTTCAGGCATGCCGCACGGCAGGCAGTTTGGACAAGGCTTTGGCCGCTGCCGAGCAGAGATTGCACGTCCACCGCGAACGAGCTTCAATAGCACTGCGAACTTCCACCCTGCGTCGATGAACGCCAACACGACGACGCCGACCCACTCGACCTGTTATCCTTACTTCACCACTAGTCCACCTAGAGCGAGTCGGCCGAACGCACACGCCTGTTCGTTGCGTCCGTGAATTCGTTGTAGTCCGGCGCGTTCCACAACATCCCGCAACCGCGATTGTCGAGCACCATAGCTCGACGGGAATTCCGCGAACCTCAGCCGTTCGCGCACAAGCTTGGGAGGCAACACCTTTCGATGAAAAACACACTGAAAAAATCACTCTGGTGCGCCGTCGCGCTCGCGATCACGCTCGCCCTAACCACTCTACCGAAGCCAGCATCCGCGCAAGATGACGATGATCCCCCCAGCCGTGTCGCCCGCCTCGGCTACATGCAGGGTTCAGTTTCATTCCTGCCCGCCGGCGAAACCGATTGGGTCGGCGCCGTCCCCAACCGCCCGATGAGCACCGGCGACCAGCTCTGGACCGACGAAGACGGCCGCGCCGAGGTACAACTCGGCTCAGCCGTGATCCGCCTCGCGCCCCTGACCACTTTTTCGTTTCTGAATCTCGATGACGACACGGTCCAGATCCAGCTCACCTCCGGCGCCATCAACATCACCATCCGCCGCTTGGTGGACGAGGACGACTTCGAAGTCGATACGCCCAACCAGGCCTTTACCGCGTTCCAACCCGGCCACTATCGCATCGAGGCCGGTTCCGACGGAAACTACACCGTCATCAGCGTCCGCGCCGGCGAAGGCGAAGCCACTGGCAACGGCCAGAGCTTCCGGCTGCACGCCGGCCAGCGCGGCACACTGAGCGGCAGTAACGATGACTCGCTCTACGCCGATGTCGAGCCCCTCTACAACCCTGACGAATTCGACAACTGGTCCGACTTCCGCGACCACCGTTACGAATCTTCGCGTTCGTCCGCCTATCTCGCTCCAGACGTGGTCGGCTACGAAGATCTCGACCAATTCGGCGACTGGCGCGACGATTCCAACTACGGCCACGTCTGGTTCCCCAACCAGGTCGCCGTCGGCTGGGCGCCTTATCACGAAGGCCACTGGGACTGGATTTCTCCCTGGGGCTGGACCTGGGTCGATGATTCCCCATGGGGCTACGCCCCGTTCCATTACGGCCGCTGGGTCAGCGTCGGCGGACGTTGGGGCTGGGTCTCCGGTCCAGTAGCCGTGCGCGCGGTCTATGCGCCAGCACTGGTAGTCTTCATCGGCGGTGGCCCCGGTGGTTTCGGCGGCAACGTCGGATGGTTCCCTCTAGGTCCGCGCGAGGTCTACGTGCCGTCCTACCACGTGAGCCAGGCCTACGTGAATCGCGTAAACATCAGCAATACGACGGTCAACGTCACCCAGGTGACGAACGTCTACAACACCACCATCATCAACAAAACCACCAACATCACGAATATCACTTACGCGAACCGCAGTGTCCAGGGCGCAGTCATGGTAGTTCCGCAGCACGCCTTCACCAGCGCGCAACCGGTAGCGAAGGTTTCCGTCTCGGTGAGCGCCCAGCAAATCGCCGCCGCGCCCATGAGCGCGCGCGTCGCCGTAGCCCCCACGCACGAAAGCGTCCAAGGCTCGCGAGCCTCGACCGCAGGCCACGTGGCAGCGCCTCCGGCCGCGATCGCAAACCGCCAGGTCGTCGCCAAGAAAACTCCGCCTCCGCCGCCCGTGGCCTTCGCCAAACAGCAACAGGCTCTGGCCGCGCATCCCGGACAGCCCTTGGCCAGAAGCGAAGTGCAAACCCTGCGTCCCGCCGCGACCGCAGCCGCGCGCCCCATGGTGAAGCAAGCGCCGCCCGCGAAACCGGCCACGCCCAACGTAGGACGCCCGGCCCCCAACTTGCCGAATGCAGCGCGGCCTGCGCAACCCACGCCGGCTGCGAATCAACCGATGAATCAGCCGGCGAAGCAGCAGCCCATGAACCAGCCGGGCAATCAGCCGATGAATCGTCCCGGAAATCCTCCACCGGCGAACGAGCGTCCCGCCGTTGCCGCACCGTCGCAACCGGGCCGCACGCCAGCTCCGACGCCCGCACCGCAACCCGAATACCGTCCGGGCAACAATCGTGTCGATCAAACTCCGACTCGTCCTCAGCCCGCTCAGCCGATGAATCGTCCGGCCCCGGTTCAGCCGAACAATCCACCCGCACCGACCCGCCCCGAAACCACTCGCCCCGAACCGGCTCCGCGTCCGCAAACCCCCGCCGAGCGTCCGCAGGAGCGCACGCCTCCGCCCCCACAGCGCACACCGCCTCCGGCAGCGACGAAGCCCACGCCGCCTCCGCCCGCAGCCAAACCAGCGCCTCCGCAGAAGCCGAAGCCGCTAACGCCAGAAGAAAAAAAGGAACAAGAACGCCAGAAACGAGAACAGCAAAAGCCGCAGAGTAACTAGAAGTCCATCTCCACGCACGCAAATAGAAAGGGCATCCTGAGTGTTTTCAGGATGCCCTTTGTTATGATCCCAACCGCGGCAACACTGCCGAAACGTCGCACTCGCGGTAAGCATGTTCATCTGCTAACAACAAAGTTTCGAGAGCGTCTATTCCGCAGCCAACCCACCGCGATCAGGAGCACTCCCATGAAGCATGCACTCGCCGTCGTAAGCTCGATTTTAATGTTAATGTTTTCGTTCCCCTGCAGCGCACAAACTCAACCTCAGCCCGCGACCCTCCGCAGCCTGCTTCTCCACGAATTGCACACCACGCACGATAAGGCCGACTGGTTCGTCCCCATCAACGTAGCTGTCGACGGACTCACCGCCGAGCAAGCCCGATGGCAGCCCCCGGCTGCCGCCCACTCCGCCGGACAGCTCACCTACCATCTGCTTTATTGGAATCGCCGCAACCTGATCACGCTCCAGGGCGGAACTCAGGAAAAATTCAGCGGCGACAATGACGAAACCTTCGTGAAGTTCGACGACAAACAATGGACCGACACGGTCCACCAGCTCGACAAAGTGATGACCGATCTCGAGAAACTAGTGGAATCCGCCGACGAACAAAAGCTTGCCGTATGGGCGCCGACCATAGCCAACATCTGCACTCACAATGCCTATCACGTCGGCCAGATCGTCTACGTCCGCAAGTTGCAGGGTTCGTGGAATCCCGACAAAGGAGTGAAGTAGACAGCAGTGATGCCGTTTGCCCAGTACACGACGACATCATCCTGAGCGGAGCCGTTTTTCAGGCGCAGCGAAGAGCCTGCCCTGAGCGAAGCCGAAGGGATCTCCCGCATACCCGCCGCAGCGCGTAAGCCGCGTTGCCACTCCGCGCTGCTTTCAGTGCGATGCCGGTGCGAGCAGCGCAGACGCCTTACGTGCGATCAGCAGAAAGTTTTTCTCCCGCGCCTGCTTTTCGAGTGCCGCCAGTTGCGCCCGACCCGCCGCAGCCTGCCCCGACTTCAACTCAATTTCGCCCAGCGCCAGCCGTGCCTCCAGCAAATACGGCACGGAAACAGCCTTGCTCGGTTGCGCGAGAACGGGCGCCAGTTTCTTGCGCGCCTCGGCAAATTTTCCCGCCGCCATCTCGACCCGCGTCGCGGCCAACTCTGCCTCGTACTTCGGGTCGCGGTCCGCGGCTTTGCCGGCGAAGCTCATCGCCTGTTCCGCCGCGCTGCGCGCTTCCGGCAGTTTATTCTCGGCGAGCAAAGCCAGCGCCAGAATCGAATTTGCCTCGGCCGGCCGCGCCGGCGGAGAGTTCGCATCCATAAGATGCAGCGCATCGCCAGCCAGTTTTTCTGAGTCGGCGGCTTTGCCCTGTTCGAGCGCGATCTCAGCCGACTGGATCAAGCTCCCCGTCAAAGACAAAGTCCGCTTCAGATCTCGGCGTATGGCGAGCGCCTGCTCGCAGTTCTCGCTGGCCTGCTTCAAATCATCCTGCGCAATCAGCACATCGGCCAGGCTGTACAAAGCCGCAGCCTGTGCCGCTTTATGTCCAGTCGCATTTTCCAGTTCCACCGCGCGTCGATAATGCTGCGTGGCGCCCAGCAAGTCGCCGTCTTCCCCCAGCGCATCTCCAAGATCAATTTCAGTGATTCCAGCGGCGTTCTTGTCGCCCACCTCGTCAAAGATTTGGATCGCCTCCGCGTAATCCTTCTTCGCCCCGGCAAAATCCCCGAGGCGCTCAAGGACCGCGCCGAGATTCCCCAGCTCATCGCCGATGACCTCCTTGTACTCCGCCACGCGATAAGCGTGCAGCGCCTGCTCATAGTAGCCTTTCGCCTCCAGGAGTTTTCCCTGGTTGGCCAGCACAATGCCAATCTCATTGAGCGCCTGCCCGGCATACAGTTCGTTCCCGATCTGGCGAAAGATCACCAACGCCTCCTCCGCCTCCTTGCGGGCTCCCGGCAAATCGCCCTTTGCTTTGAGGAAGTCAGCGGACCATACCAGCGTCATGCCCGAGTCCTTCAGATCGCCGGTCGCGGCAAACAAAACCTTCGCCTTCGCCAAAGCGGCGCTGCCCTGATCGCTCTGGCCGAGCTTCTGCAAAGCCGTGTTCTCATACATGAGCGCACGCGCCTGTACCAGCCGAATGCCGCGCTGCTGCCCCTTCTGCAGGGCCGCCTCCGCTAATTGCTGCTCGCGCTTGTAGTCCCCCAACGCCTCTGTCGGCGGACTCTCGGCCAGATCAATGCGCGGATCCTCTCCCTCAGGCGGAGGAAGCTTCCGCAAAGCCTCAAACGTGGCCAACGATTGCTTGGGATCGCCGGCGGAATTCTGCAGCGCCCCCAGCCGCAACCCATAATCCAGATTGTCCGGATACAAATCCACGAGCGTACTAAGAATCTGGACCGCCTTCGCGCCTTCGTTGTTTAAATCGCGGTACTGCGCCTCCATCCAAAGCCGCTCTTCGTTGCTCAGATTGGTCGACAGCTCAAACGCTTGTTGCGCCTCACTCTTAGCTTTAGGATCGTACCCCAGTTCCAGCCAGGCCGCGCTCAAGGCCGCATGCGGCTGCGGAGACTTCGGATCGGCCGCCACCGCCTGGCTCAAAAGGTCGCTCGCGGCCAGGGTTTCGAACGCCCGCAGTTTGTTCAAGCCTTCCGCATAAAGCCGCGCCGCTTTTGGGTCGGACGGCACCGAAGCCCGCGCCTGCGTTCCTTGTTCGGGGGTGACGGGGCCGGCTCCCAGATGTTCGCGCATCTTCTCCCCGATCTGCGAAACCAGATCAAACAGCTCGGATTCGTTTCCCGCCGCGGCTTCTTCCGCAACCGTGTCGCCCGCCGTCGTATCCTCCAGCCGGAAGTCGAGCCGTATCTGACTCTTCTCTCCTTCTCCCACCACCGCATACGATCCAGTCGCAACGTAGTCTGTGTCGAGGTTCGCCCGCAAGCGCGGCAAAGATTCCCGCGGAGTATCCGTCAGGCTCCACGGAACATCTCGGCCGGCCCGGGCAACCTGTTCGCCCGACACCATGCGCAACCGTCCATTCGATGCCAGTTCAGCCCGCAGCATCTCGGCCAGCGCGGTCGAAAGCCACGCCTTGTCAGGCCGCTCCGTCAGATTCTTGAAGCCGAGCACCGCCACGGATGGCCTGGCCTTTACCGTAGGCGCCGCGGCGGGTCCGGCGCCGGTGCCGTGAAAAATCTGCTCGCGATGCCGGAACACAAACAGAGCCAACAGAACAAGCGCGGCGGCAATGCCTCCGAACAAAGAAACTTTCCAGTTCTGCTTTCCGAGCACGCGATGCACAGTGGACGTCGCTGGTTGCGATCCCAGCCGCACCGCCCGCAGGTCAGCCGCCAGCTCGCGCGGACTCTGGTAACGCTCGTCTGGTTTTTTCTGCAGCGTCTTGGCGACAACCTGGGCGAGCGGCGCGGGAACTGAGCGTCCGAGTTTGTCGAGCGGCGTCGCCTCCTGCTGTAGAATCTGCACCGCCGTCACCGTCGAGGTCGCTCCCATAAACGGATGGCGTCCTCCCAGCATTTCATACAGCACCACCCCCAGTGAAAAAATGTCAGCCCGAAAGTCAGGCATGCTTCCCATCAGAACTTCAGGCGCCATGTAGCTGGGAGTCCCGCCCACCGGAGCCGCAGCCGAGATCGTCTGCGTGGCAGCCGAGTTGGTCGCTCCGCCCGCCAGCCGACGTGCCACTCCGAAGTCGAGCAACTTCACCTGCCCGGACTCCGTGATCATCACATTTTCCGGTTTGACGTCGCTGTGTAGAATCCCTCGCTCGTGCGCGGCCGTCAGCGCATCCGCGCACTGGATGGCAATATCAAAAAACTGGTTCAGGTGGATGGGCAGATTCAGCCGTTGCCGCAGCGTCTGCCCTTCCACGTACTCCATCACCAGGAAGATTTCGTCGTCTTGTTCGAGTACGTCGTAAACGCTGGCGATATTAGGATGATTCAGCGCCGACAGCCGCTGCCCCTCGCGCAGCAGGCGAGCCGCCTCCGCCCGGTCGCCGCTTCCACGCACTGAAACCCTCTTCACCGCGACCGTACGCTGCAGCTTCGGATCTTCGGCGCGCCACACCTCGCCCATCCCGCCCGCGCCTAGCCGCGCTGTGACGCGGAGACGGCCGACGACGGTCCCAGTCAAATCCTGGTGCTGCCTGGCAGGGGAGACCTCGGACGTGAGGCCGAGCAATGCGGGAGCGCCCGCAGCGAGAAACTGGCTGCCCGCCGCCTCATGAGACGAGATCAGCGATTCCACTTCGGTGCGCAGTCTACGATCCTGCCCGCACGCTGAATCCAGATAGGCGCTGCGCTGCCCTGGCTCGAGCCGCAGCGCTTCCTCCAGCACCTGCTTCGTTTTCTCCCATTGTTCTGGGCTCCTGGGCTCTGCGCTCATCCCCGGCTCTTTCCAGACATCTGCCGAAACAGCCAGGCGCGCGCCGCGGTCCAATCGCGCTGCACCGTAGCTGAACCAACATTCAGCGCCGCAGAAATTTCTTCCAGTGACAGTCCGGCAAAGAAGCGCAGCTCCACCACCCGGCTCTGCCGCTCATCGATTTTGCTGAGTTCCTGCAAAGCATCATCCAAAGCGATCACATCGATATCCGTTTGCCGCGTCATCGCCATTGCGTCCTGCAATGATACCTTGCAAACACTGCCCCCGCGTTTAGCGGCCCGGTGCTGGCGAGCGTAGTCCACCAGAATCTGGCGCATCAACTGCGCCGCAATCGCGAAGAAATGAGCCCGGTTCTCCCATTTCGGCGGGTTCGCGCCGACCAGCCGAAGGTACGCTTCATGTACCAGAGCGGAACTCTGCAGGGTGTGACCGACTCGCTCGTGCTGTAGTTGAAAGTGCGCCAGACGGCGCAGTTCCTTGTAGACGAGCGGCAGCAGTTCATCCAGAGCCTTGCTGTCACCGCCCCGCCAGCCTTGCAAAAGTTCGGTTACCTGGTTGGGAAGTTCGTGCCCCACAACGAGTTTCCCTCCCGCACGCGGTCTTGGCCGCCTAGCGTATCCATTCCAGTCCACGCTGTCAATCGACGGTGCAGGAAGGTAGTGGTGCAGTTTGACCTTTGCACGAACCTTGTCATCCTGAGCGTAGCCGTTTTTCAAGCGTAGCGAAGGATCTCCCGCTTAACCGGCCTGGCGCGTAAGCCAAACTGCACCACCACCCGCAGGAAAAACCGCAGATTAGGAATAGTTCCTCTCCGGGCAAATTTTTTGTGCCGCCCGATGATCAAATCCGCCGCGCTTTTGCGCTGTAAGAAACAGAAGGGACAGCAAGCAAAGTTCAAAAACTGGGGGGGCGACTTCAATGAGCATATACAAAGATAGAGCCATCGCAATTGAGGACCTGGATTTCCTGATTGATTCGATCAAGATCGCCATGACCGGGCGGGCCCGGAAAGACCACAAGAAGGGCTTCGACAACAACCAAGTCCTGTTCATGATCAAGGCCTGGACCAAGATCTCCATCCGGGCGGAAGTCAGCGGCGACACCGGCTGGTACACCTGGCTCTCCCGGCGCGAGCCGTCGAGCCTTGTCGGCACTCATCTGAAGCGGTCTGAAGCCCTGGTCCTGGCGCTCGAGCACTATCAGAGCGCCCTCGAAACCGACATGGATGTATCCAGCTATTACCATCGCGCTGCCGATGCCCTGATGAACTTCGTCTGGGACTACCGCCAGCACATCGTCGACGACCCGGACCTCGACAGCGATTTCGTCAACAACATCACGCCACTCATGTCGAAAGGGCTGGACCAATTCATGGAAATCCCGGTCTTTCCGTCAGAGCAGCACATTTAACTGAGCCGCGCAGCCGATACCAGGAGCTTCCACAGCCTGCGCAAACTTAAGAAGGAGACGGCCATGGTCAAATACTGGGTTCTAATCTATGTACCCAACGACACCAACACCAATTATTTCGTGGCGGGATTCACCACGGAACGCGTCTCTTTCGGCCCGACTACGCTCAAGGGACAACTTCCCGCAGCCGACGACCAGGTCCTGCAGTCGCTGAACGAAATCCGTGCCCACGACACTTTCGCCGCCATCGTTCCCGAGGAGTTCAGCCCGCAGTTCGCCCACAAGATCGTCAACTATGCCACCTCGACGCAGCACAATCCCAACATCGGCATCGCCATTCGCGTCTATAGCGAAGACACGTCCGTGTCTTACCATGTCGATTTCGACAACCCCTTGCCTTTGAGCCAGAAAACGACCCTAAAGCACCACGCCATCGCCACTCTAAAACTGTTCAAATGTAAGTTTCAGGCCTTCACCGCCGCCACTGACGACGAAACCTACACCGTTTCCTTCACCGTAACTGCCGGCGACAAACTAATTCTGGGCCCCGAGCCCGGAAGTCAGGGCGACTGGGAAACTTCCAGTGAAAGCGACCTGCATCCCTACCGAGTAGGGCGTTAGGCGTCCGGCCAATTTGATTTTCTGTGGTCGGATGATCAAATCGGGCTGCATTTTCCGCTAATAAGGAATAAGGGCCCCCGCCCCCACCGGAAAGAATCCCAGAATAATCAGCAGCCGGCCAAGATCCGTCCTGCTAAGTCTCCCCCACGATTGTTCATGGCCCGATCGTGACCGCCCCCAGCACCCACGTGCCATTTACCAGATGCCCACAGCAAATCTATCCTGTCGTCGGACGATGCGTCTGCATCATCTCTCGTCCGCGCAACCGATTCACAGGAGTTCGCGATGGCATCCCCCCAATCCACCAGGTCCGAGACTCCCGGCAATTTTCGTTTCGAATTCGACCCCGTCAATAGAATCCTTATGGTCCGCTTCGAGGGCCACCTCACCCAGGCCCTCGTGGAACAGTTCTACCGGGAGGGCAAAGAATGCTGGATGGCCACCGACGCCCGCGCCGCGATTCTTGACGGCTCGTCTGTGACCGAAGTCGTCCTATCCTCCGAACTCATCCGCCAGTTCGCCAGGCAGGACCCAGTTCTCGAATTAACCGGCAGGCCCCGGGTCTTTGTCGTACCGCGCACTGAAATATTCGGCCTGGCCCGCATGTTTCAAATCACCGGCGAGTCGAAACAACCATTCCTGCACGTCGTCCGTACCATGGACCAGGCCTTCGCGCTACTCGGCATCCACTCCGCAAACTTCGAACCGATAGAAGCTCGCCGCGCCAGTTGAAAATGTCGGCCTGTCATCCTGAGCGAAGTGATGGCGGTGACTCGATTCCAAGATTTTTTCAGTGCGATGCCATTCTGAGCCCGGCGATAGCCGGGCGAGGAACCTTACGACAAGCCGAAGGTGTGGGCGCCGTCGACAGGAAGGTCTGCGCTTCATCCCGGTCAGGCGCTCCTCGCATCAGTACAACCGCCGCATGGATTTCGTAAGGTCTGACTCAGCGTCCCTGCAGCCGCGCCAGACGTGAGCGCGCTCGCTCTACCCTCCCAGCCTCCCCTGCAACTCCCGCACCGCCGCAATCCAGTCATTCAGCCCGTCAGCTTCCATCCACAGATCTTTGAGTTCCGAGTTCCGCCGCACCCGCTCCAACGCCCGAATCGCCACATCCTTAAGCTCCGGAGTCAAAACCTGCGGATGTTTTTTCGCCCACTCCCCAATCTTTGCCGGAGACGCCTCCCCCACGGCACCATTCAAAGCCGCAATCACCTCACCAGCCGCAACCGCAACACTGGCGGCAGGCCCTTCCAGATATGCCGGATCATCGGCCGCCTGACTCAGTATGCCCGTCAGATCAGCCAGCGAAATCTCATCCAGCCCAGCGACCCAATCCGCCGCATCGTCATTCTCAAAACTTCCGACTCCCCAAGCCCCCACGAATTCTCCTTCTTAAGTTGTTCTATGTGGAGCGGGCACTCCTGCCCGCTGCCTTTGCTGTTGTTTCTCAAAACCCCAAAGTCAAATCACAGCAACGTCAAAAGCAGCGGGCAAGCTTGCCCTGAGCCCGTCAAAGGGAGGGCCCGCTCCACACGATCAGAAATCACTCCGAAACGCCGCCCGCTTTCTTCCCCTCAGCCGGTCCCGGCCCCGCCGCCTTCTGCGTCGCGACCCACTCATGGATCCGGCTCGACAGCACATCCAGCGGGAGCGCCCCCGCGCCCAGCACTTCATCATGAAAATTGCTCAAGCTGAACTTCTCTCCCAGCTGATCCTTGGCATACTGCCGCAACTTCAGAATCTCCAGCTGTCCGATCTTGTAGCCCAGCGCCTGCGCCGGCCACGCCATATAGCGATCGGTCTCGCTCTGCACTTCGGCCTCATCGATCGCCGAGTGGTCATGAAAGAAATCAACCACCTGCTGCCGCGTCCAGTGTTTGTAGTGAAAGCCCGTATCCACCACTAGCCGGATCGCGCGCAGCATGTCGTCCTGCAAGTGCCCGTAATAGCTATACGGATCCTGAAAAAATCCAACTTCCTTCCCCAACCGTTCCGAGTAGAGCGCCCATCCCTCCGTATAAGCCGTGTAGTACTCGTTCTGACGAAACGGCGGAAGCTGCGGCAGTTCCTGCGCAATCGCAATCTGCATATGATGGCCAGGCACGCCCTCGTGATACGCGGTCGTCTCAAAGTCGACCGTAGTGCCTTTCTCATAGTCGCTGGTGTTGACCATCACATGCGCCGCCCGAGATCCATCCTGCGCCCCCTCCATGTACGACGTCGAGGCCTCCTTCTCGCGGAACTCTTCAATCGGCATCACTTCCACCTTCGCCTTCGGCAGCCGGCCGAACATCCCAGGCAGCTTCGTATACATCTGGTCGATATATTTCTGGTAAAGATCAAGAATTTCCTTCCGCGAATGCACATGAACCTTCGGGTTCGTCGCCAGCGACGCGCTGAAGCCCTTGAGATCTTTGTAGCCCAGCTGGTTCACCACCCCCAGCATCCTGGCTTCAATTTCCTTCACCTGCGCCAGCCCGATCTGGTGAATCTCCTCCGGCGTCAGATCAGTCGTCGTGCTCTCCTTCACCCGAAACGCATAGCGCACGTCGCCATCCGGCAGCGACCACAGACCAGGTTCCGTGCGCCCTTTCGGCGCATAGTCTTCCCGCACGAAGGTCGTGAATTTCACGTACGCCGGCTGCACCGATTCCCGGATCGCCGCCAGCCCCGCCTCGCGCAACCGCTTCTGGTCCGCCGCCGCAATCGACTCCGGAAACTTCTTGAAGGGCTGTGCGAACGGCGAATCTTCCGGCGTTTTCATCGCCAGCCCGTTGGCCTGCTCCACCACTTTCTCCAGCAAAATCCGCGGCGGCATCAGCCCCTCGCTCATGCCCTTGCGCATCTGGATCGTGTACTCGTCAAACACCCGCGGCACTTGCCTCAGTCGCGCAATGTAATCGTCATAGTCCTTCACGCTCTGAAACGACAGAACCGACACCAGTTGCGGAAGGTCAATGTGCACTCCACCAAACTGCGTCACCGGCATTTCCCACGATTTAAACCGCGCCCCATCCAGCGCAATCTGCAGATCCCGCACCATCAGAGTTTTGTTCAACACTTCCTGCTCAGGAAACCCCGTGGTGTCGATGGCTTCAAAGCGCGCAAGAAACTTCTTGCTCTGCTCCAGGTCGTCGTCGATAGCTTTCTGTGAAAAGTCGTCCAGCTTGTCGTTCCACCGCTTGTCTCCCAAAATGGACGCGAAGGTAGGACTCGTACGCAGCGTGTACTCCCAGCGCTCCGCCAGCAAATCATTCAACGCTTTTCGACGGCCCTCCAGGTCGCCCTGCGCCGGTGCCGCGAAAACCGTAGAGACCAGCCCCAGGGCTAGCAAGAAAAACAGTGACACAACTCGCATGATGAAAAATCTCCTTCGAAGTTCGTGGAAGCAGCCGCAATTATAAGCGGCCCACCCGGACTCCACCCGCCGAAATCCATCGATCCGACCACTGCCCGACATAACATCTCAAACTTTTTGTTGCGCCAAGAAGCGGTCGTTGTGCCAAGTGCGGATGTAGCGGGAAGCGCAGTCCTAGCGGGAATGCGGCCGTAAGGGAAGGAAGGCGGGTGCCCCTCGATAAGAGCGAAGGCACTGTCAAGGACAAAGATTTCCTGGCGGTGCGATGAGCACCGCTTTTTTGCCAGAGAGGTTGAGGACCAAGACTCTGGAAATCTCACGCTAAATCACTCT